>CAJHZC010000062.1_pt1 | contig 21375 bp, 17 predicted proteins | sample 9198911 | NCBI WGS metagenome assembly CAJHZC01 (sample SAMEA7708336, study PRJEB35096) | sediment metagenome | biome: marine neritic benthic zone biome [ENVO:01000025]; feature: sediment [ENVO:00002007]; material: shallow marine sediment [ENVO:03000034] sea grass bed [ENVO_01000059] ...
GCATGGCGACCGATGGATCGGCATTGCCTGTGGGTATGACATGTGCACGCGTGGCAGCATCAGCATGGATGACCTCTGCATATGGTGCCTGTGCCGCCAGAAGCTCTGTGATACCGGGCAATGTGAAATCGGCCAGCATGTGCTGTGAAGATGCGGCTGTGCCTGTCAGATCGACCAACACGGCACGCAGCCCCTCATCAGCCAGTGATCGAACCAATTCAACCGTGCAGATTGAACCAGTATCGCCCTCGGGCGAAACAACGATTGCGCGACTGGCGCCCCGCTTGATCAATATGTCGGTGAGCGCTGCAACAGAATAATTGTCATTGGCTGCATTGGCCTGTTCCAGGGCAAGGCCCGCAGTCGGCGCATCCGGAGCGAGTGCTGCCAATTCATCCAATGGGGTCTCAGGCATAGATTGAGCTTGCCTCGATGGTCCAACAATTTTCTGTCCGATAGACGATCTTGGCTCGAAGGCTTCAGGTCCTTCGCTCGTGTCAATTGGCGATGGCGTTTGGCTTGGCGAGGATGCGCCAGCCTGCACCGGCTCTGAGACATAAGCTGTCGGCACAAGGGCGCGCCCAGACAGCAATTCACGCATCAGTGTCACCATGATCATGACCAGCATGGAACCTAGAAATGCTGCCGCCAACATGGGTAGCATCTTCGGGAATGATGCTTCAATTGGTGTCGTCGCAGCCGAAATAATCCGAGCGTTGGGCGGAGCATATTCAGTTTCATCGCGTGAACGTGCCTCACGGAAGCGGATCAGATAGCTTTCGAGCAAGTCGCGCTGTGATGCGGCCACCCGCTCCAAAGCGCGCAGTTCAACTTGCTTGGTGTTGGCTTCAGTCGAAGCCGCCTTCAATCTGTTTACGTCAGCAATCAGTTCAGCTTCACGGCTGCGTTCAGTGGCAGCCTGGTTTCGCAGGCCTTCCAGCACATTGCGTGCCTGATTGCGGATTTGGGCTCTCAAATCTCCCAACTGTGAACGAAGTGCCCGAATGCGCGGATGTCCGGGCAACAGTGTAGTTGAAAGATCGGCGACCTCTGCATTGAGCTGAATTTCTTGCTCTTTCAAACGCTCGATCAATGGAGAATTGATCACATCCGGCAATGTGTCGAGCGAGGATCCGTTTTGCAGTGCCTGCTCGACGCTGCGTACCCTGCCCTCAATGCTTGAACGCTCAGCTCGCACACTGGACAGTTCGGTTGAAAGCTCCGCCAGTTGCTGGGTGACCAGCACCTCATTGTTGTCTCCTACCAGAAGACCCGACTTTGCTCTGAACTCTGCCACGCGAGCTTCGGCATCACGAATGCCTTTTTCGAGCTGTTCGATTTCGACAGCGAGGTATTCAGCCGCTTCACCTGTGTTTTGAAGTTGCGCGCGGCTTTCGATCGCCGAGTAAGCCTTGGCCAGTTCATTTGGAAACTGCGCTGCCAGTTCGCGATCAGATGATTCAAACTCGATGACAATGACGCGCGATTCTGCAACAGCATAGACAGTCAATCGATCACGAATTGCATCAAGTATGCGCCGATCTGCCGGTAGTGACGAAGGATCGGCGACCAGGCCCAAAGTAATCAAGCCCATTTTGAGCGCAGAAATATCGCTGGCGCTGTTGAATTCGGCCCTATTCTCCAAACCGAGCTGTTCGGCGACACTCAACAATAGATCGCTGGAGTTGATCACTTCAACCTGGCTGGCAACACTCTCAAGGTCTACCTGCGCGGTTTGATCAACTTGTTGGTTCTCGTTTGAGGGCCGTGTAAATACAGATTCATTGGCATCTATGAGAAGCTTGGTTTCTGCGGTGTATTTTGGTGAAACAAGGCTCACAGCCACAAAGGTCATAACTGTGACGATAAGCGCGCCGATGAGGATGCGGAGTTTGTCACGCCAAATGGCAGCGAACAATTGGCTGATATCAATATCTGCATCGCTGGATTGGCCTTGATAACCCGACATTACTCTGACTCCGAACACAAGACGCGCAAAGGCGCCGACAATTGCATCCTTTCTAAATCAACATGGTAACCAGCAAGTAAACCGCGCGGTAACGCTTCGTTCGGAATGATTACCAGTGTCCTAAAATCAGGCCTCTTCGGTCGCGACATTTCTTTTCGGGTTCACTTTCTGCGCGGTGTTTTTACCGGCCATTAACCTTAATAGAGTGATAAAGGGGCAAGAGTATCGGCGCGGTGTGCGCCAAAATCCTTAATGGAACGCGTTATGATTACACGGCCAAACTTGTTCAAAGCAATTGTAGTAACTGCCGCCCTCTTGGGGCTGAGCGCTTGTTCGGGCTATCGGATTGCCCCTGCAAATTTTCACGAAGTGATCAATCAGCCTTACCTTCTGGATGCCGGTGATCAGGTTCGGGTCACGGTTTTTGACCAAGGCGATCTGAGCAACAGCTACAATGTCGATCAATCTGGCTACATCTCGTTCCCACTTGTGGGTGCCGTCCCTGCTCGCGGGCGTACGGTGCAGCAACTGGAAGGCGATATCGCTCAAAAGCTGCGCAATGGTTTCCTGCGTGATCCCGATGTTTCAGTAGAAGTGGCCAATTACCGAACATTGTTCGTGATGGGAGAAGTTGGCTCATCCGGGCAATACTCCTACCGCCCGGGCATGACTGTACAGATGGCAGTTGCTGCAGCAGGAGGATTCTCTTCACGGGCTAACCAGTCCAATGTTGATATCACGCGCCAAATCAATGGCGAGGTGATGACTGGACGCGTTATAATTACTGATCCCGTAATGCCCGGCGATACGCTATATGTTCGAGAACGAATCTTTTAACTGTTCGGAACAGCAGTTTGGTTGAAGGCCACAATTTGCGCATCATCCACATTTTGCGCGCACCGATGGGCGGCGTTCTTCGGCACGTGCGCGACCTTTCCATGCTACATACGGCTATGGGTTATGACGTTGGAATCATCTGCGATGTCGAAGGCACGCCGGGTTACAATGAAGCGCTGATTTCAAATTTGGATAAAGAGCTTTCGCTAGGAGTTAGCCGCTCATCGATGAGCCGGTCCATTGGACCCTCCGACATCTATTCGGCATCCAAGATACTGAGCGCCCTTAAAAAACTTGATCCCGACATCATACACGGACACGGCGCTAAGGGTGGTGTTTATGCAAGGGCATGCGGGACACTGGTCAACACGGAGCGCGGCAAACCCGCCCGGTTTTATTCACCGCATGGTGGCAGCCTGCATTTCGATCCAGGCAGCAGAAATGGCAAACTCTACTTCAAAGTCGAGCGGATGCTCGAGGGTATGACAGATCGTCTGAACTTCGTCGCTGCGTATGAGCAGAACGCCTATCATGAAAAAATCGGAGTACCGGCCTGTGATGCTGGCATCATTTACAACGGACTAACCAACGAGGAGTTCGAGCCTGTCAAACTTGTCGAACAGCCTGTCGACTTCGTGTTTGTTGGTGAATTGCGCATGTTGAAGGGCCCCGACCTTGTGCTACGGGCTGTTTCCAGGCTCAAAGCTGAAGGCGCAAAGGACATCAGCGCTGTTCTTGTTGGTGCGGGACCCGATCGCGATGAAGTGCATGACATGATAAGGGAACGGGATCTGCAGACCAATGTCACGATTCGTCCCCCCATGCCCGCACGCGCGGCCTTTCAGCTGGGGCGTTGTTTGGTGATCCCGTCACGCGCAGAAGCGATGCCCTATATCGTGCTTGAGTCGCTGGCTGCTGGCATGCCCTTAATTACAACCAATGTAGGTGGCATTCCCGAGATTTTCGATAATGCGAGTGATGTGCTTATTGAACCGGATATCGATCCACTTACGGCCCGCATGCGGCAAGCATTGGATGATTTGCCTCATTTGATGGACCGAATGCCCCGTCTTGATGCGCTCAAACTGCGGTTCAGCGCTGAATCGATGGCTGAATCCATGCTGGAAGTCTATCGTCATGGCCTCGCGAAGAGACGTAGCGGTTAATAGAAAAAAGTTGCGTTTATCAAGCGTTTCTTAGGGCCTTGACCCTATTGTGAGGTCAATGGTCCAAGGACACGACGTGAATGAATAAATTTAATCCGCATGAACGTTTCAACCGAGAAGCCGTCATCGAGTATGACGATGGCGAAGCGTTGACTGTCAAAGAAGGCGCCCTCAACCCGTTGGCTGAGCGTATTGCTGCGGAATATCGCACCGACACTGTTTCGCCAGCGATGCTGACCGGTACTCTGCGCTTGATCGAGTTTTTCATGCTGATCGCAATCGCGGTGGCGATCATGGCAGGTTATGTCGGTGTGTCCTGGACAGTACCGGGCGGAATTCCCTGGCATTACATCATTGCAGCCGTCACCGGGTCAGCAGTGTTTGTCGTCTTTCTCCAAGTTATGGACGGTTACCAGATCCGGGCATTCCGGCACTCTTTCAGTTCGTTTGGCAAAATAACACTGAGTTGGTCTGCCACCTTTGCCTTACTTTTAATCACAGTCTTCTTTCTCAAAATGTCCGACCAGTTTTCCCGGGTCTGGTTCGGCTCCTGGTTCCTAAGTGGACTGGTATTCATGTTTTTTGAGCGCCTCGCGCTCAACTTTCTTGTTCGCAAATGGGGACGCAACGGCACCATGGAGCGCCGGGCCGTCATCGTAGGCGGAGGTAAGTCCGCCGAGCGACTCATTCGCGCGCTGGAACAGCAAGCCGACAATGAAGTCCGCGTTTGCGGCATTTTCGATGATCGCGACAATGACCGATCACCGCCTATCGTTGCCGGTTATCCCAAGTTGGGCAACATTGAAGAACTGGTTGAATTTTCAAGACGCGCGCGCATATCCATGCTGATCGTTTCCCTGCCCTTCAGCGCTGAGTCTCGCGTGTTGGCGATGCTCAAGAAGCTGTGGATCCTGCCTGTTGATATTCGGCTTTCCGCTCATTCAAGCAATCTGCGCTTTCGCCCTCGGACCTACTCATACATCGGCAAGCTTCCGATGTTTGATATTTTCGATCGTCCGATCCGAGACTGGGATTCTGTTGCAAAGCGGACTTTTGATATCGTTTTCTCCCTGCTCGGAATCATCTTTTTGTCGCCCATCATGTTGGGCGCCTTTCTTGCGGTTAAGCTGACATCGAGGGGACCGGCAATCTTTGTTCAGGAGCGCCACGGCTTCAACAACGAGATCATTCGCGTATTCAAGTTTCGTTCCATGTATGTGGAGCAACAGGACAAAACCGCGCGTATCGCGGTAACAAAGGGTGATCCACGCGTCACGCCCGTGGGCCGCTTTATCCGAAAAACATCCATTGATGAATTACCACAGTTTTTCAATGCGTTGTACGGGGATCTTTCACTAGTTGGACCGCGCCCGCACGCTGTTCAGGCTCAAACGCGTGACAAGCTTTATGGTGAAGTGGTCGATGGCTATTTTGCACGACACCGCGTGAAACCGGGCGTCACCGGCTGGGCCCAGATCAATGGCTGGCGTGGTGAGATCGACCATGATGACAAGATCAAGATGCGGACAGAGTGCGATCTGTATTACATCGAGAACTGGTCTGTTCTGTTTGATCTCAAAATTCTGTTCATGACACCCATCAGCCTTATCACCAAGTCGGACAATGCCTATTGACCACACTGAGCAACCCTGTCGGACTGCAACTGACGCCAGCGCAAAAAACACGTGCACTGGCAGGTTTATTAGCGGGGTTTGTTATTTGGATCGGTGCCTTTCTCAGCGGCTTTGTTATCAACGAACCGGCTCCCTATGAGCTCTTCCTTGCCGTTATTATTCCAATCTGGGCGTTGCTGGGGCTGAAGATCCCTGTTTCCAGTCTGCCGCTGATCGTATTGCTGGTCATTTTCAATGTCGGTGGAATCATTTCAATGATGACGATGGATGATTGGCGCGGCGCGCGCATCTATGTAGCGGTGTCGTTCTTTTTGGCGGCAACAGCCGTGTTCTTTGCCGCGATCATCTCGGCCAATCCGGCGCGCTTGAAGCTGCTTTTTTCTGGCTACCTTGCTGCCGCTTTGCTGACAGGCTTGTTGGGCGTCCTGGGATATTTTGGCGCAATTCCCGGCGCAGAGTTGTTCACATTGTTTGATCGCGCCAAGGGCGCATTTGAGGATCCGAATGTTTTTGCGCCATTCATTTGTCTGCCGGCAATATGGTGCCTTCACGCCGTCCTGCATCGCCCGTTCATGCGTTCGATCCCACAATTGACAATGCTATTCGTGCTTTCAGCGGCGTTGTTCCTGTCGTTTTCCCGCGCCGGTTGGGGATTGTTTGTGTTGAGTGTGTTTCTGTTGATCTTCGCCTCAATGATCAACAACCGATCAGGGCGTTTCAGGGTTCGTGTCGTGGTGCTTTCGCTCTTTGGCATCGCAACAATGGTCATTGCGATGTTGATCGCATTGCAGTTTGAGCAAGTGCGCGAGCTCTTCTTCAGCCGCGCACAGTTGGTGCAGGAATATGACAGCGCGCGACTGGGCCGCTTTGCAAGGCAGGGTCTGGGCTTGGCTATGGCGATGGAACATCCCTTTGGTATCGGCATTTTGGAATTCGGCAAAAAATTCGGTGAAGATCCCCACAATATCTGGCTCAAAGCGCTCACCGATTACTCATGGATTGGTTTTGCCGCCTATCTGAGCCTGATGATCTGGACGTTGGTTGCGGGATTGAAAATCCTGTTTCGCGACCGTATCTGGCAGCCCTATTTGCTCTGCGCATATATCGTGTTCGTTGGCCACATCCTGATGGGGAGCGTGATTGATACCGATCACTGGCGTCATTTCTTCCTGCTGCTGGGCATCATCTGGGGCTGCATCGCTGCCGAGGCCAATCACCAGGTTCGGCACGCAAGGCACCAAAAGGCCTAAAAAACTGCTTGCTTCAAAAACCCTTATATTTTACGGCTCTGTCCAGGTCGGAGCGTAGCGCAGCCCGGTAGCGCACTACACTGGGGGTGTAGGGGTCGTGGGTTCGAATCCCGCCGCTCCGACCAGGCAATCGACACCTCTTCGCATAGTCGATCGCCATCACAAAATTGACTTAGCCGCAATCAGCCGTTTCGCTAAAACTTTACGTATGGGAATGTTTTGTCGAACTGGTCAGCGGAGAGCCTTCCACAAAGGCGAAAATCAAAAATCTGTTAAAATTTTTACCAACTTGCTACGATGTAATAAAACTGTAGACTTACTGGCCTACAGAACAAAAAGACTAACAAAAGTAACAACTTGGGAGCGTAATATGAGAAAAGAATTTCTAGCATCATGTCTGGCAAGCGCAACACTGTTAACGCCGGTCACGGCTTTTGCACAAACTGAAATCCAGTTTTGGCATGCCTTCACTGGGCGCTTGGGCGACCTGGTCGCCGAGCAGGTCGAGACATTCAATGGCAGTCAAAGTGACTATAAAATTGTCGCCTCTCACAAGGGTAATTACTCGGAAACACTCAATGCAGGCATCGCGGCATTTCGCGCGCAGGAACAACCCCATATTCTGATGGTATTCGAGGTGGGTACGGCCACCATGATGGGTGCAAAAGGCGCGATCAAACCCGTTTATGAAGTCATGGAAGAATCCGGTGCTGAATTTGATCCCAATGCATATATCGGTTCGGTAAAGGGCTATTACACAACCACCGATGGCAAGATGCTGTCTTTGCCGTTCAATTCTTCAACGCCTGTTTTGTGGGTGAACAAGGACGCGCTGGCCGAAGCCGGTGTCGACCCAGAAATTGATTTGTCCACTTGGGAAAAGGTCGGGGAAGTGCTTGAGCAGGTCAAAGCTTCTGGCAGTTCCTGTCCGATGACGACCGCCTGGCAAAGTTGGATCCATCTGGAGAACTTGTCGGCCTATCACAATGTTCCCTTTGCATCCAAAGACAATGGGTTTGCCGGTTTTGACACCGAACTGGCCTTCAACTCTCCGCTGCAAGTCAAACATGTGCAAACCATGGGTGACTGGGCGCAAGACGGTAAGTTCTTCTATGCCGGACGCCGAAATGAAGGTGGCGCCAATTTCCGGGCTGGTGAATGCGCTTTGTTCACCGAAAGCTCTGCGGGCTATGCAGGTATCAAAGCCGAAGCTGAGTTTGATTTTGCGGTTCGCCCCCTACCCGTTTGGGAAGGCGTGGACGGCGCGCCTCAGAACACCATTATTGGTGGGGCGTCCCTCTGGGTGATGGAAGGTCATGAAGCAGATGAGTACAAGGGCGTTGGCGCGTTCCTGAGCTTCCTGTCCTCAACCGACATCCAGGCAAAGTGGCACCAGGATACCGGTTATCTGCCCATCACTGCTGCTGCTGGTGACAAGACAAAAGCAGACGGCTTTTACGATGCCAATCCAGGCACTGATATCGCTGTGATGCAGATGACGGCCAATGAACCAACAGCCAACTCAAAAGGTTTGCGCCTTGGTTCATTCGACCAAATTCGCGGCATTATCGATGAAGAGCTGGAAGCTGTCTGGTCCGGCGACAAAACCGCTCAGGTGGCGTTGGATAGCGCAGTGGAGCGTGGCAATTCCTTGCTACGCCGGTTTGAACAAGCCAACCAATAATCCCTCGAGTTAGAGGTTTGGCGGGAGCCTAGGCTCCCGCCGATGCTGCAAATGCGCATTCGGGGGTATTAAATATGGAGAAACGGGTCCGTTTCAAGGGATGGGCACTACCCCTGTGCCTTATATTCCCCCAGATACTTATCTCCGGCATCTTCTTTTTCTATCCGGCTGCGCAGGCCATTTGGCAATCGCTGTTTATTCCTGATCCGTTCGGGCTTTCTTCGCAATTTGTCGGGGTGGGCAATTTTGAATTCCTGTTCACTGACAAGTTCTATCTTGCAGCATTTGGTACAACGGCCATTTTCTCAACGCTTGTCACCATCACATCAATGGTGCCAGCTTTGTTTCTGGCTGTATTGGCCGATCGCCTCGTCAAAGGCGCGGGCACCTATCGAACACTGTTGATCTGGCCCTACGCGGTCGCGCCAGCCGTGGCCGGCGTATTGTGGTTATTCATGTTCAACACCCGAGTCGGTGTTGTATCCTGGTATCTGGGACAGCTTGGTTATGATTGGAACCATGTTCTCAACGGTGCTGAAGCCATGGGGCTCGTCGTTGTCGCCTCCTCTTGGGGGCGCATCAGCTACAATTTCCTGTTTTTCTTCGCGGCGCTGCAGGCTGTACCGCGTTCAGTGATCGAAGCCGCGGCTATTGATGGGGCGCATTTCTGGCGCCGTTTTTTCACCATTGTCTTACCCCTGCTCTCGCCAACCACCTTCTTCCTGCTGGTCGTGAACATCGTCTATGCGTTCTTTGAAACATTCGGTGTCATTCACACCATCACCAGCGGTGGTCCGCAACAATCAACAACCATTCTGGTCTACAAGGTGTTTTCTGATGGATTTGTCGGACAGGATCTTGGTTCCTCGGCGGCACAGTCAGTTGTGCTGCTTGTGGTGGTTGGCGTGCTCACGGTGCTTCAGTTCAAGTTCGTTGAAAAAAGGGTGCACTACTGATGGCGGATGCATTCAAAGAACCACCTCCAGGCATGGTCGAAAAGCGTGGCAGCGGTCTATGGCTGAGCCACGCCTTCATGATCCTCGGTGTGCTGATCGTGTTTTTTCCAATCTGGCTCGCATTCGTTGCATCAACGGTCACCCAACCCGAGATTGTCTCACCGCCCATGCCGTTGTGGCCCGGTGGCCATTTTCTTGAAAACTACAAACGCGCCCTGTTCGCGGGAGTTAATGTTCCTGTTGCAACCATGCTCATGAACTCCCTGATCATGGCGTTAGGTATTGCAATCGGTAAAATTGTCATTTCGCTGCTATCTGCCTTCGCCATAGTGTATTTCAAATTTCCGGGACGAACTTTTTTCTTCTGGATGATCTTCATCACCTTGATGCTTCCGGTCGAGGTTCGGATCGTGCCGACCTATGAGGTTATTGCGGGATTTGGCTTGCTAAACAGCTATTCCGGGCTGATCTTTCCCCTGATTGCTTCGGCGACAGCGACCTTCCTGTTCCGGCAATTCTTCATGACAATTCCCGATGAGCTTGCCGAGGCTGCGAGAGTTGATGGCGCGCGACCGATGCGTTTTTTCTTCGACATTATCCTACCGATGAGCAGGACGAACATCGCGGCGCTCTTCGTGATCCTGTTTATCTATGGATGGAACCAATATCTGTGGCCGCTTCTGATCACCACAGAGCCAGAGATGAACACGATCGTCATGGGCATCAAGCAAATGTTCCCCTCCGGAGACGATACCGCGGATTGGCCGGTGATCATGGCCACGTCTATTTTGGCAATGGTGCCGCCGGTGATTATTGTAATTTCGATGCAGAAACTCTTTATCAGCGGCCTAGTGGATAGCGAGAAGTAGATGGCAACCGTAACTCTAAAAGAAGTCAAGAAACGCTACGGCAAGACGGACGTCATTCACGGTATCGATGTTGAAATCGAGGATGGAGAGTTCGTCGTCATTGTGGGGCCGTCGGGATGCGGAAAATCGACCTTGCTGCGCATGGTTGCAGGTCTTGAATCCGTTAGCGAAGGCGAAGTGCAGATCGGCGGTGTCCGTGTCAATGAAAAAGAGCCAATGGACCGCGACATCGCAATGGTGTTTCAGAACTATGCGCTCTATCCGCATATGAGCGTGCGCCAGAATATGGCTTACAGCTTGAAGATCGCGAGAGTGCCTGCCGCCGAGATGGAGCAAAAGGTCAATAAAGCGGCCAAACTTTTGCAACTCGAACCTTATCTCGATCGCAAGCCCAAACAGCTTTCAGGTGGTCAGCGCCAGCGTGTTGCGATGGGACGCGCCATTGTGCGGGAACCAGCTGTGTTCTTGTTCGACGAGCCGCTCTCCAATCTGGATGCGAAATTGCGCGTGCAAATGCGTCTGGACATCAAGGAGTTGCAGGCAAATCTCGGTATCACCTCTCTCTACGTCACCCATGATCAGGTGGAAGCAATGACAATGGCCGACAGAATGATTGTCATGAATGATGGCGTTGCCGAGCAGATCGGTTCGCCGCTGGACGTATACCAAAGGCCCGAAACACTTTTTGCGGCGCAATTTATCGGTAGTCCGGCAATGAATATCATGAAAGGACATATTGACGGCAACAAGCTTGAGCTTGAAAATGGCGCTATCCTCAACATGAACGTACCAACTTCGGGCGACGTGATGGTCGGTATCAGACCCGAACATGTGTCGATAGCGCCGGAGGGACCGATGGAACTGGCAGTCAGGTCAGCCGAACCGCTGGGCGCTAATACGCTGCTGCATGGTCATCTGGCCGACACTGACATGTTGTTCACAGCCAGCCTGGCTGGTGTTCATGGAATGACCGAGAAGGCCAACATCATCAAACTCGAGGTTGAGCCTGAGAACGTCCATATCTTCGACAGTCAAAGTGGGCGCCGACTGAACTGAGCAGCCTAAGCGAACCCAGCCTGAAGCAAGATTAGCGACCTAAGCTGACACGATTGGTGAAAGCTTAAGGGCACGCATCTGTGATTGCTTCATTCTCCATTGCCAAAGCTTGGCCACATCGCTGGCGCCCAATTGCCATACCAGCAAAGCACCTTTTTGTAGTGTCCGCCGCCTTGCTCAGCGCCGCCGGCCCGGCCATGGCTACAATTTGCCTCCAAAGCACGATTGAAATCGTGGCGCAAAGTCTGCCAAACAGCTTGAGCTCAGGAAGCGAAAATGTGCTCTTTGATGGCTCTGTCGCCTACAAAGCTGACGACAAAATCGGTTTGAATGACTTGAGCTCTCCTGGTGAGCAGGCGCTGGTATTTTCATTCGGAATGACTTTGCTATCAGAGACGACCTTCGAACTGTTTTATGAGAACGATCAAGCCAATGGTGCCACTGCCCAATCCTATGCTGATGCGCTGGTCGCAGCCGGTCTTGGTGCCTGGTACTGGGACCACGATAATAATGGCATTCTGGATGGTGCAGATTTTGATCTGAGTGGAGATGGCGAAGTCGATTTGGGCAGCGGTGATTTCAGCCCACTAGGACTGGTGGTTGAACTCTATGATGGTGATCCGGGTGACCCTGTGGGTACAGGGCCAGGAAACGTCGTGCACACGGCCCACAGCCCCATTCGACAGATTGAAAGTCTTGTCTACTCATTCAGCGTGACTGCACCTGCACAATTTGATCACGTCGTCATCAAATCGCTGCCCGACGGTGGGGTCGCGGTGCCAAATGTGGTAGAGATTCGCCACAACGGCAACGCCAATGCGCCTCAGGGTGCAATATATGGCAGCGGCGTGGGCTGCACCCTTTCAACGGAGGCGGCCCTGTAAAGAATAGTCGATCAGATCGATAGAGCGAATTTTCGCATATTGTATTTTGTTTTTTCTTTCAGACGCTTATATTTGCCCTGATTCGAATCGGGGTGGATGATTTGTGTTGACGGTATCAAACCGTGCATTAGGTGGCACATCTGGCTTCAAAACGGCTGTAAGGCGATATGTGATAGCTTTGTCACTTGGCCTTGTTTCAGGGCCTCTTGCCCATGCCGGCGACTTCACAATCAATCTGGGTACCAATCCCAATTGGCCCACTGGTGGTGTTGGTCCTGTAAATTTCACCATGACGGATCAGTATGGTTTTCAACTGGACGGATCAGGTCAAATATCGGTCGTTGGCGGTACTCTTTTTTCTGGCTATCCAAATGAGACAAACATCTTCGGCGCTGAGACTTCTTTGGGCGTTGCCATAACCCCGAACAATGGAAATGGCGGCATTGGCGAATCTACCATTACAGCAACTCTTTCCTTCACCAGTGGGGGCTCTCCGGTTGCTACAGATGCGCTTTCATTTATAGTTTCCGATATTGACGCCATCGATAATAATTCTTCAACAGACCGGTGTGACTTTGTCACTTTGACTGGTGATAGTGGAAACCCCACGCTGTCTTACGTCTCCACCACACCTGCGACCCGTTCAGTATTCATTGGACCTGGTGCTGGCGCTGGCGCAACAGGTCCACTTGCTGCCAATCAGGCCCAATGCATTTACAATCTTGGTGCTACAGGCTCGCCCAGTTCATCCGCTGATACCAATGGCTCAATCCTTGTCACCTACCCGGCTGGCACGTCGACTGCCATTGTTGCTTATGATGAGTCCATCGAGAACGTATATGGCGTCACAAACCGAAATGCTGCGGCGCGCGGCGTGGGCATTTGGGCAGCCTCTGCCATCACGGTCGATCAGTCGATTTCGCTGACCAAAACCACACCAACCACCCATTATTCTGCGGCTGGACAGACCATTACCTATACCTATGAGATCACCAATGATGGACCGCTGCCGATCAATACGGGCCAGAATATCCAGATCCAGGACGATCTGATCGGAACCTTTGCCTGCGGCACGATTGCCGCTGACATTCCATCGGGCGGCACTCATTCCTGTACTGCCAACTACATTGTGACAGCCGGTGACATGACGGCCAATGATGTCACCAATATTGCCACGGCGGGCGTGGGCACCGGTGCACAATCTTTTGCGACCAGGCTGCAGTCTGGCACGGCAACACAGACGGTGCTGCGTGAGCAACCCTCCATGACCGTCACCAAAACGGCAGGTGTCCCCACTGTTGCGCTGGGGGGTGTGCCCACGCTGACCGATGGCGGCGATACGATCACCTACAGTTTTCAGGTCAACAATACCGGTAATGTGGACCTGACCAATGTGACGATCTCTGATCCGGGCCCGACTTTTGATGGATCGCTGGGAACAGGCAGCCTGTCGGCCTTCAGCCCCAGCTCGGCAACCATCACGGCCGGCGGCTCGCAAGTGTTCACGGCGACCTATACGCTCAGCCAGGCCGATGTCGACAATTCGGTGGGCGTGGCAGGCGGCGTTGCCAACACCGCATCGGCAGATGGCGATGCGCCAAGCGGTGCCAGCGTCACCGCCCCAGATGACTCGGCAACAACCACAATCAATGGCAGCACAGCGCTGACCATATCTAAAACCGCCAGTGCACCAGGTTTTGTGACGGGCAATGTCACCGAAGCACCTGTAGGAACCGTGGTCACCTACACCTATGTCGTGGCCAATGCAGGCAATGTCACACTGGACAATATAATTGTTAGCGATATCCATAGCGGATCCGGCCCAGCGCCGGTACCCAGCAACGAGGCGCTGACAACGGACAATGGCGCGATTGGTGATTCAACTGATACGGTTTCAAACGATGGCGTGTGGTCGACGCTCTCACCTGGCGACATCATTTCGTTCACCGACCAGTATATCGTCACGCAGGTTGACGTCGATAACCAGTAAATGGACACCCATCTTCAGCACATGGAGCCAAAACCCAGATTTGATTTACACAGACTTGTCTATCGGGCCTGATCAAGCAGCCGTTTGCATTCGAGCAGATTAAACAGGGCTTCCTGAAGCAGGGAACGATCATCGCGTGAGATTTCCACGTCCTTGCCCGATCCTTCTGAGCTGCCCTTCCCCAATCCAAAAAGGCCTTTTCCCTTAGCCTTGGATTCACCAACCAGCACGTCCGCCTCGGCCGGCTCCCGGGCGGCAGGTGTTGTTGCTGGCTGCGATTCAGCTGCGGCTTGTTTCTTGGCAGCAGCGGAAGTGCGCTTGGACATTTCTTCAAGAGCGCTCATATCACCACCGCCAATGGCGATGGCAAACTGGACACCGTTTTGTTTCAGTATCTTCTGAACGCCTTTGATTGTGTAACCTTCCTCGTAAAGCAGATGACGGATGCCTTTTAGTAGGTCGACATCGGAGGGACGATAATAGCGTCTACCGCCGCCGCGCTTTAGTGGTTTAATCTGCGAGAAGCGGGTTTCCCAAAAGCGCAGCACGTGCTGCGGAAGATCCAGATCATCAGCAACTTCGCTGATCGTGCGGAATGCGTCGGGGCCTTTGTCCATCATACACCTGTCTCGTTTGCATGGGCGAAGGTTCGCCGACATGTCTCATCGAATCGGGGTAATTATTTCGTCTTGCGATGGAACCCGTCAACCACGCGCTGCTTAAGAACGTTGGATGCTTTGAAAGTAACCACCCGGCGCGGTGTGATCGGCACTTCTTCGCCGGTTTTGGGGTTGCGTCCAATGCGTTCACTCTTGGAACGGATTTGAAATGTAGCGAATGAAGACAGTTTTACTGCTTCACCACGTACGATGGCGTCACAGATTTCATTGATGACCATTTCAACAAGGAGCGCAGATTCGGTGCGGGACAACCCGACCTTTCGATAGATAGCTTCTGATAGGTCAGAACGTGTCAGCGTCTTTTCTGCCATTCCGTAACTGTCCCCTCAAACAACAATTGACCTAGAAGCCTCTGGAAACTATCGACAATTTCCATCTAAATCAAGAGAAGTCAGGGCAACAATCGACCGAATTGCAAAATCTACCAACGAATAAGCACCGCACCCCACGTAAAGCCGCCACCCATGGCTTCGAGCAAGACCAGATCACCCTTCTTAATTCGACCGTCCTTGACGGCCTCAGTCAAGGCCAACGGCACTGAAGCTGCAGAAGTATTGCCATGTTTATCGACAGTAATAACCACTTTTTCAGACGGAATACCTAGCTTTCTTGCAGAAGCTTCAATAATTCTGCGGTTCGCCTGGTGGGGAACAAACCAGTCAATCTGCTCGCCTGAAATGCCTGCGGTAGCAAAAGAGTCTTCGATGACATCAGTTATCATGCCAACGGCATGTTTGAAGACTTCTCGTCCAATCATCCGGATATGACCGGTCGATTGTGTGGTTGATGGACCGCCGTCGACATATAATTTATTCTTGTGGCTTCCGTCTGAGCGCAAATGGGCAGCAAGAATGCCCGTATCGGATGTAAGGCCGACACCCTCGCTGGCCTCAACAATTGCTGCCCCGGCTCCATCGCCGAACAATACACAAGTCGTGCGATCTTCCCAGTCGATAATCCTTGAAAAGGTCTCCGCACCGATCACCAGGATGCGACGGGCCATGCCGCCGCGAATATAAAGATCTGCCGTGGTGATGGCGTAGACGAAGCCTGTACATACAGCTTGCAGGTCAAATGCCGCGCCATGTTTCATACCAAGACGGTTCTGAATATTCACCGCCGTTGCCGGAAACGTATTATCGGGTGTTGATGTTGCAACAATAATCAAGTCGATATCTTGAGGTGCAACGCCCGCTGCATCCATGGCGGCACGTGCTGCCGCCTCACCCAGAGAAGCTGAAGTCTCGTTCTCGTTTGCGATATAGCGCTGCTTGATCCCTGTTCGCTGTTCTATCCACTCGCTGGATGTATCAACAATGCTTTCGAGTTCCTGATTGGGAACCACACGCTCCGGCAATGCACTGCCTACACCAATTATTTTTGAACGGATCATCCTAAATCGTCTTTGTTGCGGTTTCGTTTTTTGAAGGCGCCTTGGCGGTTTCTTCTTGGCCAGTGAGGCCGCTTGCGCGTCCCTGTCGCCGGTGGAACTGTTTTATGTCTCGCTCAATCTTACTCAGAAGCTGATTGCGAACCATGTCATGACCCATATCCAAAGCTGCGGCAAATCCCTCTCCATCTGCGCCGCCATGGCTTTTGATCACAATACCATTGAGACCAAGGAACACCCCGCCATTGACCTTTCGTGGATCCATCTTATCGCGCAAACGGTTAAACGCGCCGCGGGCAAATAGATATCCCAGCCGCGCCATCCAAGTATGGCTCATGGTTGCGCGAAGATATTCACCAATTTGGCGTGCCGTACCCTCAGCGGTTTTAAGCGCAATGTTGCCTGAGAAGCCTTCGGTGACCACCACATCGACAGTGCCCTTCCCCAAATCATCACCTTCCACAAAGCCGTGATAGCTGATTTTGGGCAAATCCGCGTCGCGCAAAAGGCGCCCAGCTTCCTTGACTTCTTCCTGCCCCTTGATTTCTTCAACACCCACATTGAGCAGGCCGACCAGCGGCTTTTTGGTCTCGATCAAAGTGCGTGCCATGGCTGCACCCATTACTGAAAAATCCACCAGCTGCTGCGCATCTGCGCCAATTGTGGCACCAACATCCAGCACGATACTTTCGCCACGCAATGTTGGCCAAATCGCAGCAATTGCGGGTCGTTCAATGTCTGCCATAGTACGCAAACAGAAGCGCGACATTGCCATCAGTGCGCCCGTATTGCCTGCTGAAACGCAAACATCCGCATCACCGGTTTTGACAGCTTCAATCGCTTTCCACATCGATGACTTCCAGCGACCCTGCCTAAGCGCCTGGCTTGGCTTGTCATCCATACGGACAGCAACATCACAATGCACGATGTTGCTTGATGCTTTGAGCTTGGGAAATTTCTCCAGTTCCGGTTCGATGAGTTCCTGCTTACCAAAAAACAAAAACTTCAGTTCGGGATGCCTGTCGAGCGAGATTGCCGCGCCTGGAACCAGGACTGCAGGCCCAAAATCACCGCCCATTGCATCAACTGATATTGTGACCAAACTGATCTCGTTTTTGTTTTGCGGCGCCGGTGCAGGCTGCCGGTTTGTTAGATGTTGATTCGCCTGAAAATAGCGGTTTTGTGTGATGTCTCAACCATAATCTGGTTGCTTCACAGCTTGTCGCGGATCTGGGCCAAGGCTGCAAACGGGTTTTCCTCACTGTCGTCCTCAGCAAAATCGCCTTCCTCTGAAAGTGTCGAAGATACCTCATCAGCCTGTGTTGATCGCGGATATGAGTTGAGTTCAAGCGCAAGAAACTCTAACGCTACCTTTCCAACATCCAAAGATGGCAGCTCGAACACTTCTGGAGCGTCATCACCATCGGCCTCGATGATCAGTTCCTGCGTCTCAGCTGAGATCTTCGGCTTTGCCAATTTCGAATCCTCCGGCACGAAAACGGCATCAATTTCCGCGTCAATTGTTTCGGGTACCGGTTCCAGTGTCACGACGCATGATTGCTCTAATTGAGCATTGAGCGAGCCAGTGACCCTGACTCCATCCTTATGCCAAGGCTTGACCCGCAATTGGGCTTCAAATTGTTTAAGGCTCAACAGTCGCATTTGGTCGGCTATTTGTCCTCGTATCTCATCATCGGGATTGAGCACAATCTGCAAACCTTTTGCGGGCAGCTTCGTTGCATCGATGCGATGAGACAGAGCGCCATCAGCCTCGGACTGTGATGCTTCTTCTGTATCTTGCCTACCAATCATCAATCCAGCCTCTTTATATGCCGGCTTTAGGGAAGTTCAGTTCACCGCGTAGAACCATATCATCCGAGAGCGCACCCAAGTGTTTCGCGCCCTTGATCATATAGGTTGCGATTGCATGGCCATTCAAGCCATCCATATTTTCCGGACTGATATTACGGACAACGGCGTCAGCCATTTCATCGGCATTGGTCGCGTCGAGGGCTGTCCAATAGGGCTTCATGCGCCCATAGAACATCTTACCAAGCTTTTTCATGCGCTTTGGCACTCCGGCATCACCTACCCCCAACTCCCGAATAGAATGATCGAGCTCCAGAAAAAATTCGTCCAAAACATCTTGCGCCAATTGTTCCATTGCATTCGAGCCACCGCGTGTTCTGTGGAGAAAAATGATCATGTGAAGACCAATGGCCTCATAACGTCCGATCGGCGTGTCTGGCACGCCCCACTGCGCATAGAGCGCAGGCTGTCTTCCTGCAGCAACGATCGAGGAATAGATGCTTGAGACAATTTTTTCATTCTCAGTTTTTTTGTTTTGTCGAAACAGTGACATAATCATTTTGCAAGACCTAGGATCGAATACCGCAACAGCAAGATGTGACACTTAAGTGTTGAACCTTGCAAGAAACCGAGCGGTGGGTTACCGGACATATAGCAAAGAGCTGACAGAAGTGTAGCTCTTTCCAGGGAGCATTATGGTGGCGGGATTTATGAAAAGAACTAAAAAGGGCAGATTGATTTTGGCTGCTGCACTGTCAACAAGTGCAATCGCACTTGCAGGTTGCAACACATCAAGCGTTTTGAGCGCAAAAGAGACATTTAAGCAGGGCTTTGTGGTTGACGAAGAGACCTTGGCGCTGGTGCCACCGGGCTCAAGTCGTGATCAGGTTCTCTTGGCGTTGGGCTCGCCAACCACCACAAATGTGTTCGACACCGAAGTGTTCTACTATATTTCTCAAACACGGGTGCGCAACGCGCAATTCCTGAAGCCAAAATTGGTGGATCAGCGCGTGCTGGCCATCTATTTCGATGATGGCGAGACTGTTGACCGGATTGCCGATTACGGTCTCAAAGACGGCAAGGTCTTTGACTTCGTGACCCGCGCGACCCCGACTGGAGGCAAGGATCAGACATTCCTTGCGCAAATCTTCTCTGGTACACTGGGTGGACCAACAGCAGGTTCAGTGCTCGGCGGTCGCTAGAGCCTCGGGTTCAGGATCCGAAATGAAAAAGGCCCGCAAGGATTGTTCCTTGCGGGCCAATTGTTTGGCTAGATATGCTTAGTGTGCAAGCACAGCCAGCAACAGCAAGGCCACGATGTTTGTGATCTTGATTGCCGGGTTTACTGCAGGACCAGCTGTATCCTTGTAGGGATCGCCGACCGTGTCGCCGGTAACAGAAGCCTTGTGCGCTTCGCCACCCTTTTCGTGTTTTACACCGTCTTTGTCGGTAAAGCCGTCTTCAAACGACTTTTTGGCGTTGTCCCATGCGCCACCACCGGAGGTCATGGAAATCGCCACAAACAAGCCGTTCACAATCACACCGAGAAGCATCGCGCCGACAGCAGCAAAAGCTGACGCTTTTGAACCAGACATCAGCAATACGGCGTAGTAAACAAAGACTGGTGCAAGCACCGGCATCAATGATGGAATAACCATCTCCTTGATTGCCGCTTTGGTCAGCAAGTCAACCGCACGCGCATAGTTTGGACGAGATGTACCGGCCATAATGCCCGGGTCTTCCTTGAACTGGCGACGGACTTCTTCGACGATCGAACCCGCAGCCCGGCCCACAGCAGTCATCGCCATACCGCCGAAGAGATATGGAATAAGTCCGCCAAATATCAGGCCTGCCACAACATATGGGTTGGACAGTGAGAAGGAGATATCGCCCACGTCGGCAAAGTAAGGATATTCGGTTGGATTGGCAGCAAAGAATGCCAGATCGTTCGAATAGGCAGCAAACAGCACCAAGGCACCAAGTCCGGCTGAACCGATCGCATAACCTTTGGTAACCGCTTTGGTGGTGTTACCAACCGCATCAAGTGCATCGGTTGACTTGCGAACTTCTGGATCAAGCCCTGACATTTCAGCAATACCGCCCGCATTGTCTGTCACTGGACCGAATGCGTCGAGCGCTACAATCATACCGGCTATTCCAAGCATTGCCGTTACCGCAATGCCAGTGCCGTAAAGGCCACCAAGCTGATACGTGGAAATGATACCGCCAACGATAACAATCGCAGGCATGGCTGTTGATTCCAGCGAAATCGCCAGACCCTGGATAACGTTTGTACCGTGGCCAGTGACAGAAGCTTGCGAGATTGAGTTCACAGGACGTTTGTTTGTGCCGGTGTAGTACTCAGTGATAACCACGATCAAACCGGTAACAATGAGACCGATCAAACCACAGAAGAACAAGCTTGTTCCGTTCAGCGTCTGACCAGCAACTTCACCGATATCACCCCATCCGATCGTCAGTGATGTAGCTCCGCCCAATCCAATAATTGACAACAAACCTGTTACGATCAGCCCTTTGTAGAGTGCGCCCATGATGGAACCGTTTGTTCCCAGCTTGACGAAGAACGCACCAATGATTGATGTGATCAAACATGCACCACCGATTGCAAGAGGATACAGCATTACCTGGCCGAGCATTTCGGTTCCGGTAAAGAAAATCGCACCCAACACCATGGTTGCCACGATCGTCACAGCATAAGTCTCAAACAGATCCGCGGCCATGCCGGCACAGTCACCAACATTATCGCCCACATTGTCGGCGATCGTTGCAGGGTTGCGTGGATCATCTTCAGGAATGCCGGCTTCAACCTTGCCAACAAGGTCACCACCAACGTCAGCGCCTTTGGTAAAGATACCGCCGCCCAAACGGGCAAAGATCGAGATCAGCGAAGCACCGAAGCCCAATGCAACCAAGGCATCGATTACAATGCGGCTGGAAGGTTCGAGACCCATCATATTAACCAGAATGAAGTAGTAGACGGCAACACCCAGAAGCGCGAGGCCTGCTACGAGCATGCCGGTAATCGCACCTGATTTGAAAGCAATGTCCAGCCCGGCTGCCAGTGAGTGAGACGCAGCTTGCGCTGTCCTCACGTTGGCGCGAACCGAGACATTCATGCCGATATAGCCTGCAACACCAGAGAGCACCGCACCAATAGCAAAGCCGATTGCAGCTGTTGCA
>CAJHZC010000222.1_pt1 | contig 20583 bp, 19 predicted proteins | sample 9198911 | NCBI WGS metagenome assembly CAJHZC01 (sample SAMEA7708336, study PRJEB35096) | sediment metagenome | biome: marine neritic benthic zone biome [ENVO:01000025]; feature: sediment [ENVO:00002007]; material: shallow marine sediment [ENVO:03000034] sea grass bed [ENVO_01000059] ...
AAGCAGCACGGCGCGACAAATCTGCGCTTTGTGTGCTTGTTGGCAGCACCCGAAGGCATTGAGAATTTTACCAAGGCTCATCCTGATGTGCCCATTGTTACCGCTGCCATCGACAGCCATCTCAACGAACTGGGTTATATCGTGCCGGGCCTGGGCGATGCCGGTGACAGGATGTACGGCACCAAATAGGTAAGATTTTAGTCATTGCATTCATATTGCGTTAACTTTGCCCCCAATTGAACTGCGGGCAGTTACCGGATCATAAGGCGTTGCAACTATGCTCCCCGAAGGAGTTTGGTATGTTGCGTCAATTGTTCATGGTTGTAAGTGTGTCTGCGTCGGCAATCAGTACCGTCGCTTACATTCAAAGTGGGCAGAGCGGTTTGCCGCCGGTTCAAAAACAGGCAGAAGCACCAAAACAGCAACAGCCAGCCGCAACACCCAAAGCCCAACCTGTTCGACTGTCGGGCGTCGAACGTATCCCACGTGGACCGCGCGGGCATTATGAAGCGACGTTCAAGATCAATAATGCCAGGGTTCTCAGCCTGATCGATACTGGCGCGACTTCGATTGCGCTCAACGAGTCGACGGCGCGAAGAGCTGGCATATTGTTGAGAAGAAAAGACTTCAAATATCCGGTCAACACGGCAAACGGCCAAACCATGGGCGCAGTGGCGACGATACGTCAGGTGTCGATTGGTTCAATTCGTGTCCGCGATGTTGAGGCAATGGTGCTCAAGGACGAGGCACTGGGCCACACTTTGATTGGTATGAGCTTCTTGAACCGCCTGCGCGGCTTTGAATACGCGTCAGGCAATCTCGTCCTGAAGCGCTAGAAAATCAGACTTTAAATTATCGCTCAGCCAACACGTTCGATGACAACCGGTTTGGAGGCAGGTGCCTGTTTACCGAAATCAAGCGCAGCTCTAACTGAGGTTTTGGCTTGCTCGAACATGGGCTCATCATTGGCATGAACGGTAAAAAGACGCGTACCGGGCTCAATTTCATCACCCACTGAAACCAGATTGCTCAGACCCACAGCGTGGTCAATCTCATCTTCACGGGTTCTGCGTCCGCCACCCATAGCGACAACGGCTACGCCAATGTCGCGGGTCCGCATGGATCGCACATAACCCGCTTCTTGTGCCAGAACGTCTCGGACGATCGGCGCTTTTGGCAAATAGTCTTCATAAAGATCCAGAAAGTCATCAGGGCCACCCAGCGCAGATACCATATTGCCAAACAATTGCGCTGCGCTGCCATTGTCCAGCTTCTCGCGCACCTCTGCTTCAACCGCATCAGTATCGTCGCGCGATCGCGCAACAGCAACCATCTGTGTGACGAGCTGTACTGTAACTTCTTCCAAGCGCGGATCGCGATGCGTACCATTGAGAAACTCAACCGCATTCTTGACCTCGACAGCGTTTCCTACAGCTGATGCCAGTGATTGGTTCATGTCGGTAATCAGCGCCACTGTTCTGGTGCCTGCGCCATTGGCAACCCGGACAAGGCTTTCTGCAAGCGCGCGCGCCTTATCAAGATCGTCCATGAATGCGCCATTGCCGCATTTCACATCAAGCACCAGCCAACCCAATCCGGCAGCCAGTTTCTTGGACAGGATCGATGCCGTGATAAGAGAAAGGTTTTCAACAGTCGCCGTCACATCGCGCACGCCATAAAACCGCTTGTCCGCAGGAGCGAGATTGGCCGTCTGCCCGATAATGGCACAGCCAACATTTTCGGTGACGCTGGAAAACAGCGCATTGTCGGGTTGGCTGGTGTAGCCGGGAATGGAATCCATCTTGTCCAAAGTGCCACCGGTATGCCCGAGACCGCGCCCCGATATCATGGGTACATCCAAGCCGCATGCCGCAGCCATGGGCGCAAGCATCAGCGAGACATTGTCGCCAACACCACCGGTCGAGTGCTTGTCCACCACAGGGTTCTTTAGCTGATCCCACGCAAGGACATCACCACTGTCGCGCATCGCCATCGTCAGCGATACGGTTTCCTCATTGTCCAGACCCTGGAAATAGACGGCCATTGCAAGCGCCGATATCTGCGCATCAGTCGCCGAGCCATCGGTGATACCGGCGACAAATTCTGTTATCTCATCTGAAGTCAGTTTGAGGCCATCGCGTTTTTTACGGACAATCTCTTGATACAGCACAGCCATCAATCAAACGCCCGGATCTGATTGCGGTGATGGTTCATCAATCATTGCTACAATTTCTCGCAGCACGGATGAAGCGCCCAAGCGAAATGTATCTTTGCTTGTCCAGGCTGGCCCCATCACGTCGTCCACAAGCGCCAGATACGCACCCGCTTTTTCAATCGATGAAACACCGCCCATTAGTTTGAACCCGCGGTTTTGTTCGCCATATTTCTTGATGGCGTCAAGCATTGCCCTTGCTCGTTCCATTGATGCTCCGGTCGCATCCTGATTGGTCAGCAGGCCGACAAAATCAGCTCCTTCTGAAAGTGCCAAATGACAGAAGGACGCCATTTGGTCCAACTGGTTTGATGCTTCGAATATGACTTTGAGTTTGGCACGATTGTCAGTCACTGCACGTATTGTCATGATCATCTGTGATGCAAGTTGGTCATCGGCCGCATTCAGTATGGTTCTGGGCAGATAGAGTTCAACTTCGGTCGCGCCATCGGCAACCACCCCCTTGGCTTCATGCATGACTTCACGGACGTCATGATTGCGAGCAGGAAAATTGATGATACCGGCGATGTTGACATCGGTGCCCTCGAGCAGATGCACAGCCTGTTCAACATATTTTGCCAGCAGGCTTATCGCCGCCACATTGCCAAAATTGGTTTGCGCGCGCGCGCATAATGCATCAATGGCTGAAGCATTGCTGGCTTCCTCCAGATGGGTCAGATCAATCAGGCCGAGGGCCCGTTCAGCAATTGCCTGATGGTCCAAAATCTACTCCAACTCCACAATGGCGCGCGTTAGCACAGACTGCAGTCGCTTGCCGCCGACCGGCGCCATTTCCTTGGTTTCATCATGACTGAGCTCTGCACCGGTCATGCCCGCACCAAAGTTGGTTATGACCGAAACCGCGGCACATTGTAGCCCCAGGAACCGGCCCAATATCACCTCTGGCACCGTCGACATGCCCACAGCATCAGCGCCCATTGTTTTCGCCATTCTGATCTCAGCAGGGGTTTCAAATGATGGACCCGAAAACCACATGTAAACGCCGCTGCCCATTTCCACGCCTACGGCCTTTGCCGCTTTCTCAAGTGTATTGCACATTTCGGGATCATAGGCTGATGTCATGCCAACAAATCTACCGTCAGTTTCTTCACCGATCAGGGGATTGGTGCCTGAAAAGTTGATGTGGTCTGTGATCATCATCACCGAACCGGGGGGTAGTTCATCACGCAACGAACCGGCAGAATTTGTCAGAACCAGTCGTTCTACGCCCAACCCTTTGAGAAGCTCCAGCGCGGGACGCATCACCGCAGCATCGCCTTGCTCGTAGTAATGCGATCGGCCTGACAACGCAAACACGGCCTTGCCATTGAGCGTTCCGGCAACCAACTCGCCTGCATGACCGGTCACACCGCTTTGCGGAAATCCGTCAAGCTCTTCATAGGGAAACCGGATCGCCCCCTCGATTGCTTCGACCAATCCGCCAAGACCCGAACCAAGCACCAAAGCTGTACGTGGCGCCAGCCCTTCCAGCCGCTCTATGATATAATCAATTGTTGTCTTCACTGTTCGGACCCGTCTTTGCTTCAGGTTGTTTTGCTCAGCATGTCGGCTTCAAATCCCATCGGAAGCATCGCGCCGACAGTGGTTGTTTCTGCAATTCCATCCATGGTGCACAAATGCAGTTTCGTATCAGCCGCTGCAAATTCCGCCAGGCGCTGACGACATCCACCGCATGGCGTGCACAAATCGACCTTCTCGGCAATCACACAAATATCAGTAATCTTGCCGCCGCCGGCCATCACATAATGTGACAACGCCGTCGTTTCAGCGCACCAGCCCTCAGGGTAGGAAATCACCTCAATATTCGCACCGGAGAATATTTTGCCTTCTTCAGTCAAGAGTGCGGCGCCGACCGGAAAATCCGAATAGCGCGCATGTGCCAATTTCATCGCACTCTTGGCAGCTTCAAATAGCGTGTCGAGATCTTTCATATCTGATCTAGCGCTCTTTCACGTAAGGCTGGCCGCCAGCCTTGGGCGGTATCGCCTTACCGATAAATCCGGCAAGCAGGATGACTGTCAGGATATAAGGTAGTGCCTGCATGAACTGCGCAGGTACTTCGAACAGTCCGGGGATCTTGATTCCTGAAAAGCGAATTGCAAGGGCGTCGAGAAAACCAAACAACAGGCATGCGAGCATGGCATTGACCGGTTTCCACTTTGCGAAAATCAGCGCGGCCAAGGCGATAAAGCCTTTACCCGCCGTCATGTCTTTCACGAATCCTGCGTTCTGCGCGACGGACAAATAGGCGCCCGCAAACCCGCAAAGAATGCCGCAGCAAATTACCGCGCGGTAACGCAGCCACACGACGGAAATTCCAGCCGTGTCGACAGCCGCGGGGTTCTCGCCCACTGCGCGCAATCGCAGGCCAAACCGCGTCCTGAACAAGATCCACCATGTCGTAGGCACGGCAAGAAATGCCAGATAGACCAGAATGGAGTGACCCGACAAAAGTTCTGAATAGATCGGTCCGATGATCGGCACATTCTGTACAGTTTCGGCAAATGGCAAATTGATCGCTTCGAACCTGTTGCTGCCGGTGAGTGCCGGTGTGCGACCACCCTGGCGGAACCAGGCCTGTCCCAGAATGATCGTTGCGCCTGCGGCGATGAAGTTGATGGCAACGCCTGACACGATTTGATTGCCCCGGTGCGTGATCGAGGCAAAGCCGTGTACCAGCGCGAGCGAAACGGAAACCAATATGGCGGCCAGCAAGCCCAGCCAGGCGGAACCGGCGAGGGCTGCAACGGACGCGCCAGCAAAAGCGGCGGCCAGCATCTTGCCCTCCAGACCAATGTCAAAGACACCGGAACGTTCAGAAAACAGGCCTGCCAAACAGGCAAACAGCAGCGGCACAGAAAGTCGAATAGTCGAGTCGAAGATCAATATGAGCGTATTGAAAATATCCATCTATCCGGCTCCCGCCGCCACGGTCTCATCGGTGACCGTTCGCATGAATATTCTCGAGATGTGGGGCCTGAACATGTGCTCGAGAGCACCGGCAAACAAGATGACCAATCCCTGAATGATCACAATCATGTCGCGTGTGATGGCAGGCATATCAAATGCAATCTCGGCACCGCCCTGATACAGCATGCCAAACAGGATAGCGGCAGGAATTATGCCGGCCGGATGAGAGCGACCCATCAATGCAACGGCAATGCCCACAAAACCGGCACCGGTCACAAAATCTAGCTGCAGCCGTTCCTGAGCGCCCATCACGGGATTGAGCGCCATCATACCGGCAAGCGCACCCGAGATCATCATGGTTATCACGATGATCTTTGTTTGGTTGATGCCGGCATACTCTGCGGCCTTCGGGCTGTGGCCCATGGTTCTGATTTCATATCCAAGCCGTGTGCGCCAGATCAGCACCCAGACCAGGAACGCCGTCACCAGCGCCATTAGAAATGTGATGTTCAAGGGTGCCCTTCGAATGGTCAGTCCGAACGATTCTATCAACCAGTCCAGGCGCGGCAACGAAGCACCTTCTGCGAACACCCGGGTTTCGGGCGCCATGGCACCGGTGGGTTTGAGCACGCCCACCAGCAACCAGACCATCAAACTGGCGGCAATGAAATTGAACATGATCGTGGTGATAACAATGTGGCTGCCGCGCTTGGCCTGAAGCCAGGCCGGTATCAAGGCCCACAAGGCACCAGTGAGGGCGCACATGATCGTCGCAAGTGGCAGGTTGATCCACCACGGAAAGATCGAGTCAAATGAAAGACAGGCAATGGCGACGCCCAGACCGCCAATATAGGCCTGTCCCTCACCGCCAATATTAAACAGGCCACAATGAAAGGCGACGGCGACACAAAGCCCGGTGAAGATGAAGTTGGTCGCGTAATACAGCGTATAGCCAATACCATCTCCAGACCCGAACGCCCCATCAACCATCAGGGCTGCAGCACGTAGTGGGTTCTCACCCACCGCAAGCACGACCAGACCGGCAACGAAAAATGCGACAATCAGATTGACCAGTGGAATGAGGCCGAAATCAACCCAGCCCGGAAGTTTCGCATAGGGTTGGGCCATCTGTTACTCCGCCGCTTCCTTGTTGGCATCCGTGACCCCGGCCATCAACAGGCCAAGCTCGCCTTCGGTCGCCTCCGGGCCGCACTCGCCCACAATCTTGCCGTCAAACATCACCAATATGCGATCGGCAAGCGAACGGATTTCATCCAGCTCCACCGATACAAGCAGAACTGCTTTTCCGGCGTCGCGCATCTCGATGATGCGTTTGTGAATGAACTCGATCGCGCCGACATCAACACCGCGCGTCGGTTGACCGACAATCAGGACAGTCGGATCAGTTTCCATCTCGCGGGCAAGAACGATTTTCTGTTGGTTGCCGCCCGAAAAATTGGCGGTCTTGAGCCGGCAATTGGGCGGACGAATGTCATATCTTTCAATCTTCTCGCTCGCATCGGTACGAATGCCATCGATGTTAAGCATTGGCCCATTGATGTATTTGTCATCATCATGATAGCCCAGAATCGAGTTTTCGGATTCTTCGAAAGCCAACACCAGCCCCATATGATGCCGGTCTTCGGGCACATGCGCCAAACCGCGCTCCCGCAATTCGGCAGGGTCTGAATCGCCAGTTGCACCGATGGGCTGGCCATCAAGCAGAATTCTACCCGAGATCGCCTTTCGGATACCGGCAATTGTTTCAATCAACTGGCTCTGACCATTGCCGGCGACACCGGCAATACCGACGATCTCGCCAGCCCTCACTTCAAGCGAGACATCCTTGACCATATTGATGCCGCGTGAATCGCGCACCGTCAGTCCCTCGACAGCCAGTTTTACGTCGCCAACCGAGGGCTCTCCCTTCTCAACTTTGAGCAAGACGCTTCGACCAACCATCAATTCGGCCAGTTCTTCAACCGACGTTTCGTCCGTTTTGCGGGTCGCAACCATGGTGCCCTGGCGCATCACTGACACTTCATCGGTGACGGCCATGATCTCGCGCAATTTATGCGTGATGAGCACAATCGTCTTTCCCTGCGCCTTGAGCTGCTCCAAAATACGGAACAAATGGTCCGCCTCTGCTGGCGTGAGCACACCGGTCGGCTCGTCCAGGATCAGGATTTCGGCACCGCGATAAAGCGCCTTGAGGATCTCGACCCTTTGTTGAATGCCCACGGGCAGTTCTTCGATCACCGCATTGGGGTCGACATTGAGCTCATACTCTTTTTCAAGGCGCAAAAGCTCTGTACGGGCATCGCTGATTCCGCCGGAAAGCAATTGAGAGCCTTCGGCTCCCAATATGATGTTTTCAAGCACCGTGAAATTTTCAACCAGCATGAAATGCTGATGCACCATGCCAATACCCAGCGCGATCGCATCATTGGGCGTGTTGATCGTCACCGGCGTGCCATTTATCTGAATTTCACCGGAATCGGCTTGATAAAACCCATACAGAATCGACATCAGGGTCGACTTGCCTGCGCCATTTTCTCCAATGATGCCGTGGATTTTACCCCGCTCAATCCTCAAATTGATATCGCGGTTGGCTTTGACAGCGCCAAAGCTCTTGCTGATACCGGTCAATTCAATTGCGTATTGTGTCATATAATTCTTGATTGCGGTGTGTGTGACCAAAAGCCTATCACCGATTGATCATGAATCCAGCCCTGTTGTGATTTGAGACGCAAGAATTCGCTCATTGTCCGATATGTCCTTGATTTGACTTTCGCTTGGCGGCGAAACTGCTAAAGTCCCATTTTTTGATGCTCAAGGGACCGTGTCAAAATGGATCGAATAGAAAAAACCAGATTGGATGATCTGGAGATTTTGGCTGCTCACCAGTCTCAGACGCTGGAGGACCTCAATGAAGTGGTTGTCGAGCAAGCCAAGGTGATTGCCGAGATGAAACGCAGGATCGAGTCGCTCAGTGGTCGCATGGAGGATTTTGAAGCAGAGGCGAACGCCGGTGCCCCTACCCAGAAGCCGCCACATTGGTGATAGCACGGGGATTCCGGCTTGATTGATCTGACGCATATGGGCGCACTTCTCACGGCAACATTGATCATATTGCTGTTTGTTGGTTTTGCGCGCGAATGGCGCTCGCCCGAGGTGACGGCAGGACTCGGCGTTGCCGCATTACTGGCAACCGGCATCCTGACAATCGATAATGTCTTGTCGATGTTGTCATCAACAGCGATGGCAACGATTGCCGCTATGTTCGTAATCTCAGCGGCTTTGGTGCGAACAGGTGCCGTCGATCGGGCTGCGGACATCGCAGTGAAACATGCAAAAAAGTCTCCATCACTCACATTTTTGGCATTGCTGGTGGCTGCAGCCGCCATGTCGGCTTTCATGAACAATACCCCCTTGGTGATGTTGATGATCCCCGTGGCCGCAAAGCTTGCTCGCGAAAGCGGCATATCGCAGTCGCGACTGCTGATCCCGATTTCCTATGCCGCGATCCTTGGGGGCACTTGTACCTTGATTGGCACATCAACCAACTTGCTGGTGGATGCCGTTGCGCGGGACAGTGGATTATTGCCATTTCACATTTTCGAAGTGGCGCCAGTTGGCATTGCTGCCACAATCGTGGGCATTACGGTAATGTTTGTGTTTCAGCGTATCTTGCCGGAGCGCAATACAGCGCTGAACCTCGCCGTATCCCAGGCAACCAAGAAGTTCATTGTTCAAGCCGTGATCGAGCATGATTCACCACATATCGGCTTTGCACCGCTAGACGTGTCGGCTTTTAATGTCGCGGATCGACGCATCATGGATGTGCTGCGTGGTGACATGTCCATGCGCCGGAACCTCAAGGAAGTTGTTTTGCAACCCGGTGACATTGTGGTTTTGCGAACCTCAGTCGCCGAGGTCATGTCTCTGAAAGAGGAAGGCGAGCTTTCGATCGCCGACGACGGGCACTTGCAGCAGACCGCATCGCGCACATCGAGCACAGTTGAGATTCTCATTGGCCCCGGCGCCCGTATTGCGGGCAGGACACTCCGGCACCTTCGGTTGCGCAGGCGTTACGGCATTTACCCGATTGCTTTGCACCGCGGCGGTATGAATATGGCTGACCGGTTTGAGACAACGCAATTGGCCGCCGGTGACACATTGCTGATCGAGGGTGCGCCAGAAGACCTGGCCCGTTTTGCCGACGAAAACCGTTTGGTCAATGTGTCAGAGCCATCAGAGCGCGGTTACAGGCGATCCAAGGCCCCTATTGCGATAGCAATTACGGTGGGCGTTGTGGTCTGTGCAGCTCTCAATATCATGCCTATTGCCGCGCTGGCGCTGATTGGCGCTGTGGTGGTACTGGCCACGCGATGCGTCGAAGTCGATGAGGCCGTGCAGTCCGTTGATTGGCAGATCCTGGGCCTCATATTCGCGATGCTTTGTGTAGGATTGGCCATGCAAAAGACGGGGCTGGCGAGCATCATTGTCGAATTTTTCGTTCCCTATTTGAGCGGCTTTCCACCTCTGCTTGCACTTGCTGCCATATACATATTGACGACCATCCTGACGGAACTGGTGACAAACAACGCTGTGGCTGTGGTCGTTACACCTGTCGCCATTGCGCTTGCCGCCAGTCTTGGTCTTGATCCCAGACCTTTCGTCGTTGCGGTGATGCTTGCCGCCAGTGCGAGCTTCATTACACCCATCGGTTATCAGACCAACACGCTGGTCTACAACGCAGGCGGTTACCGGTTCACCGATTTCCTCAGGCTGGGAATCGTCATTGACCTGACAACTTTTGCGACCGCGATGGTGCTCATTCCCCGCATCTGGCCGCTTTGATCAACGGTTGCTATTTAGCGGGTATGGCGAGCGTCAGATTGGCCCAAAGCGTCTCCCAAGCAGCATCTTCAAAAAGCACAGTATCTGGTTCACGCAGAACCACCGCATCCAGCTGATAGATATGCCCGGGCTTGACCTCGATGGTAGCCATGCCTTGATCATCGGTGCCGGTGGTGAAGACGCGCACTTCCTCACCCTCGACAGGAGAGCGTTCAAACACTTCTACCTGCGCATTAGCCCTTGGCTCACCCTGGTAAAGAACCTGGACATCAAGACCGTCTTCCATTGTGCCGGTGTAGGGATTTTCCAGCGCAACGATTTCGGTTTCAAGCCCGAAGGCACGGTCTTCGCCCTTTCCTTCACCCACCGCGATCAGGCTTTTTGCAAAGCGCGCATAAACTTCGGTAAAGCGCTCGTCTTTTGGAAATCCGCGCAGAACATGGCGTGTTTCCACGTCCTTGAAATCCTTGTGCTCGGCAAAACTGAGAAATTTTGCCCACTCGGTGTAGTACACTTTAAGCACGTTGGATTGGTAGATCAGCACATTGAGGCCGTCGCCCAGTGCATCAATATTTGCTGCGGGACGATCGCCCAGCCGACCTTCCACCGGTTTGAGCTGGTCGTCCAATGCAACATCGAATCGAACAAAACTATCGGGAAAGTAGGATTGTCGATTGCCCTTGAAGTTTTGTCCAACCTTGATATCTGCAACGAGCTTGTCATTTTGATCCAATTGAAAGGCAACCGGATCAATCCAAAGTTCGTGCGCAGAGGCAATATTCGGACTTGCAATGATGAACACGCCTAGGAGAGCTGGACCGATTTTGAACATGTTACTCAATATCCTGAAACAAATGAGCCTAAGATGAGACCATTCACGTTGAAGTCAACCATTTGGCTGTTCACGCTTTTTGGTCTGGTGTGGACCAGCTTAGCCCAGGCCCATGAGACGCGGCCAAGCATCGCCGATGTGACCGTCACGCCGCAAGAAGTACTGATGCAGATTCAGCTCAATATTGAAGCCTTTGTGGCAGGGGTTGATCTAAGCGCCGTAGAAGACACCAATCTCTCTGAGCAGGCTCAGACATACGATGAGCTGCGTGCGCTTTCACCAACGCAAATGGAAGAGCGTTTCAGGCAGTTCTGGCCTCAAATGCAAGCAGGTTTCAAGCTTCAATCGGGCCCGACACAATTGCAACCCGAACTGGTTGAGATCAATGTCGAAGACAATCCGGAACTCGAATTACTGCGCGAATCCGTGCTTTCAATCCGGGCTGATCTGCCGGTAGGCAACGACCCGGTGGTCATTGCCTGGGATAGCCGGTTTGGACCGCTGGTCATGCGTCAGATGGGCGGCGGAGAAGATGCATACACGGCCTTTCTTCGCGATGGCGAGCCGTCGGCACCCCTGACCAGGATTAGCATCGTCACGGAAAGTGCCTTTGCGGTATTTGTTCGCTATATCGGGATCGGGTTTGAACATATTCTGCCGCTTGGTCTTGATCATATCCTGTTCGTGCTGGGCCTTTATTTTCTGTCACCGCGCCTCAAACCTCTATTGTTTCAGGTCACTACATTCACGCTAGCGCACACCGTGACCTTGGCGCTGGGTATACTAGGGATTGTGACCATTGCACCGGAGATCGTTGAACCGCTCATTGCGGCTTCTATCGTTTATGTGGCGGTTGAGAACTTGGTCTCCACCCAGATGAAACCTTGGCGACTGGCGGTCGTATTTACTTTTGGGCTCCTGCACGGATTGGGTTTTGCTTCAGTGCTCGGTGCGTTTGGGCTCGAAAGCGGCCGCTTTGTCACCAGCCTTATCGGGTTCAATATCGGAGTCGAGTTCGGTCAGTTGACGGTGATAGCCATCGCCTTCCTGATTGTCGGCGCCTGGTTTGGTGGAAAGAGCTGGTATCGTGCCTATATATCCAATCCGGCGTCGATTCTGATCGGCTTGGTTGGAGCATATTGGTTCGTGGAGCGCGTATTTCTATGAGTAATATCAATTCAGAAGAGAATGACACTGGTGGACGTTACACCTTTCAGACAGATAGCGGGCCGCTGGCCGAATTGACCTATTCCAAGACCGGTGCAACCATGATCATCATCGATCATACCGAGGTTCCCGATGCCTATCGCGGCCAGGGTGTTGGCGAAAAGCTCGTTGAAAGAGTAGTGACTGACATGCGCACAGCTGGAAAGAAGATCATACCTTTGTGTCCGTTTGCGAACGCCCAATTTCGCCGGCATCCCGATTGGCAGGATGTGCTGACCGGTCGCAGAAAAGGAGATTGAAATGAGTTGGAATCCCTTGCTTGACCCGCAGAATCCCGATCCAACCAACATGGATTCGATCGATACGATCATCGTTCCACGCGCCCGTGATATTGGAGATTTTGAGGTACGCCGCGCTTTACCATCCGCCAAGCGCCAAATGGTCGGCCCATTCATCTTCTTTGACCAGATGGGCCCGGCAGAGTTTCTGACCGATCAGGGTATCGATGTCAGGCCGCACCCGCATATCGGTTTGGCCACAGTGACTTATCTTTATAAGGGCGAGTTTCAGCACCGCGATTCGCTCGGCACCAATCAGATGATTTATCCAGGCGAGGTCAATTGGATGATCGCCGGCAATGGCGTCACTCATTCCGAGCGTACCAGCGAGCAGACACGAAAGGGACCCAGCAAAATGTTTGGCATCCAGACGTGGGTTGCTTTGCCTGAAAGCCATGAAGAGACCGACGCTGCGTTTGAACACCACGGCGAAGCCGATTTGCCGTTCCTGCAGGGTGAAGGCAAACAGGTGCGATTGATCATCGGCAATGCCTATGGAGAACGTGCGCCGACCAAGACGTTTACGGAAATGTTCTACGCCGATGCGGTACTGGAAGCGGGTGCAAGCCTGCCCATGCCGGACAATCATGAAGATCGCGGAATCTATGTCACGCAAGGGTCAATCGAAGTCGCTGGCGACAACTTCGAAGCCGGTCAGATGATGGTGTTTCGACCCGGCGATGCGATTACGGTCAAGGCTGGTCCGGCCGGTGCGCGTCTCATACTGCTGGGCGGCGAAACGCTTGGTGGTCCGCGCAGGATCTGGTGGAATTTTGTCGCCTCGTCGCAGGAAAAGATCGATGCCGCAAAAGAGGCGTGGGCCAATGGTGATTGGGAGCACGGCCGGTTTCAGCTGCCGCCCGATGACAATGCGGAGTTCATCCCATTGCCATAGAGAGGAACTCTCGGGCGACAGTGATAGTCGAGCGCTGATCAACGCATTAGAGTTTTGCCTTCAGAATCAAACAGGTGCATTTTATCGGCTGGCGCAGCCAGTTTAACTTTCTGTCCGCGCTTGTAGTCGGTTGTGCCCGGGATCTTCGCAACGATCGGCTCTTCGGCACCCTCAACCACTACATACAGGTTCGTCACCTCGCCCAGTGCTTCCACCAGTGTTATTTCGCCTTCCAACAGGGCTTTGCCATTTGCCAGCTCCATGTCTTCGGGTCTGAAACCCACATGAACTGGCTGACCGTTAATTGCCGCATCAGTCGCTATAGGCAGGCTCACTTTGCCGCCGCTTGCAAGTTCAACACCGGTTGTTTTGCCGGCCTTGGAAACCTTGCCTTGAATGATATTCATGGCCGGAGAGCCGATGAACTTGGCAACAAACAAATTAGCCGGCTTTTCATATAATTCTATCGGCGCGCCGACTTGTTCAATGAAACCAGCAGACAACACGACAATACGATCAGCAAGTGTCATCGCTTCAACCTGATCGTGTGTCACATAGATCATGGTCGATTCCGGCAGACTTTCCTTCAGCTTTGCAATTTCAATCCGCGTAGCGACGCGAAGCGCGGCATCGAGGTTTGAAAGCGGCTCGTCAAACAGGAATACTTTTGGATCGCGACAGATGGCTCGGCCGATCGCAACGCGCTGACGCTGACCGCCGGACAAGGCTTTGGGCAGACGATCCAGATAGGGACCCAACTGCAGGATTTCCGCCGCTTCAGCGACACGGCGCTCGATTTCCTCGTTCGATGCTTTAGCGATTTTCAATCCAAACGACATGTTGTCGTAAACCGTCATATGTGGGTAAAGCGCATAGGTCTGGAAGACCATTGCGATACCGCGTTGTGATGGCGGCACTTCGTTTACCCGTTGGCCGTCGATCTCCATCACGCCACCGGTGATGGATTCAAGACCCGCAATCATCCGGAGCAGGGTGGATTTGCCGCAGCCCGATGGGCCAACGAAGACGATGAACTGGCCTTGGTCTATCTCAAGATCAACACCGTGTATCACTTGAGTGCTGCCATAGGCCTTGCGAATGTCTGTGAGCTTCAACGCGGTCATGATGCGCCTCCATCGTTTTCTTGTTTGCGAGCAAAATAGCTACCAAATGGCGGCAGATTGATTTTACCGTTTTCGTGGTTTCCCCGTGCTCCGGGGGAAGAGATTTGTCGAAATTCAGCTGAACACGCATCGATAGATTTTGGATGCTCACTCAGATTGATGGCAATGAACATGGTCGCACCGGCGTGGCTGCGTTCCAGCACAAGCACATCTTCATTATCGCCGATGAACCGTGTGGTTCCTTTGGCAAATTCCAGATATTTGCTGCGGAAGGACAGCGCCTCGCGATAATGCGACAGGATGCCTTCCGAGTCGCCATCCTGACGATCGACAGCTGATTGCAGATGTTCTTCGGGGATCGGCAACCATGGTGTTCCTTCCGAGAAACCACCATTAAGACCATTGTGGTTCCAGACCATGGGCGTCCGGCAACCATCGCGACCTTTGAACTTTGGCCAGAAACGAATGCCATATGGATCCCGCAGGGCTTCAAAGGGCACTTCAGCTTCTTCAAAGCCAAGCTCTTCACCCTGATAGATGCAAACAGAACCACGCAGCGACAGGATCAGCGTCAGCGCCATTTTGAGCAGACCGTCGCGATCGTCAACACCCTGAGTCCAGCGGCTTGAATGCCGCATCACATCATGGTTTGAGAATGCCCAGCAGGCCCATCCGTCAGCAGCCGTGTCTTCAAACTCGCTGATAACGCCGCGCACAAAACTGGCTGTGGGTCTTCCACCGGTCAGAAAGTCAAAGGCGTAGCACATGTGAACGCGCTCATCGCCGCTTGTGTACTGCGCGACAATTTCCAGCCCGCGTTCTGCGTCACCAACTTCACCCACCGCGGCTGAACCGGGATACTGATCCAGAAGAGCGCGAAACCGCTTCAGGAAATCCAGATTTTCCGGACGGCTTTTGTCATATACATGCATCTGGTGGTTGTAGGGATTAACCGCCGGCGCAATGGAGGAATTGCGAAGTTCCGGCGGCAAGGGCGGATTGTCTTCCAGGCCCTGGCTGTGCACATAAAAATTCACCGTATCGAGCCGGAAGCCGTCAACGCCGCGATCCAGCCAGAATTGAACGGTATCCAGCAACGCATCCTGAACATCCTGATTGTGGAAATTCAGGTCTGGCTGCGTCGACAGGAAATTATGCAGATAGTACTGGCAGCGGGTGGGATCCCATTCCCATGCCGAGCCTCCAAAGATCGATAGCCAGTTGTTGGGTGGCGAGCCGTCTGGCTTGGCATCTGCCCAGACATACCAATCGGCCTTTGCGTTGTCCTTGCTTGAACGACTTTCTATGAACCATTCGTGTTGATCAGACGAATGCGATATCACCTGGTCGATCATCACTTTGAGGCCGAGCCGATGCGCTTCGACGATCAGTGCATCGAAATCCTCCAGCGAACCGAACATCGGATCAACAGCCTTGTAGTCCGATACGTCATAGCCAAAGTCGTCCATGGGCGACTTGAAGAACGGTGAGATCCAGATGGCATCGACGCCGAGCGAAGCGACATAGCCCAATCTTTGGGTGATACCACGCAGATCGCCAATGCCGTCGCCATTGCTGTCCTGGAACGAACGCGGATAGATCTGGTAGATCACCGCACCGCGCCACCAGTCGGTGTCGACTGCATCGGTGTTGGATGTGGCAGACACGCCTGCCTGAAAATCATGAATGACATTCATTGCCATAATCCTATTTCACGGAACCGGCCAACAAACCACGCACCAGATAACGTTGCATCGCAAAGAACACGACAAGCGGCACGGCAATCGAAACAAAGGCAGCGGTTGCCAGGATCTCCCAGTTGCCCCCGCGTGTTCCGAGAAGCTCAACAATCTGGTTGGTCATCACCGTCGTTGATCCGGTCGCATCGATCAGGAACACCTTGGCAACCAGCAAATCATTCCAGGTCCAAAGAAATTGGAAGATGGCAAACGAAGCCAATGCTGGAAACGACAATGGCAAGATGATTTTGGTAAAGATCTGGAAATCGGTCGCACCATCAACGCGGGCATTCTCGATAATATCGCGCGGCAGGCCGACCATGTAATTGCGCAAGAGATAGATCGCCAACGGTAATCCGAACGCCGTATGGGCAAGCCAGACACCAAGATATCCTTTGCCGATCCCTATACCCAGATGCAAACGCAGTAGGGGTATCAGCGCGAGTTGCAGCGGTACGACAAGCAGGCCAACAACAATGGCGATTAACAGCGCCCGACCGGGAAACTCCATCCATGCCAATGCATAGGCTGCAAAGGCGGCAATGACGATGGGAATGATAGTGGCCGGAATGGTGACGGTCAGCGTATTGAAGAACGCCTTGGCCATATTGTCCTGACCCGAACCTGAGAACAGAATGGTGCCATAGTTTTCGGTGGTGAATTCCGGCGGCGTGGTCGCATTCACAAAGACACGCTGACCGCGACGTCCAGGTTCCTCAACACTTGTATATCGATAAGACCCGTCTTCATTGAGCAAAAGCGTTTCTTCGCCATCGCTGAATTCAGCTGTCTCACCAATCTGATAAGCGCCGATAGCTCGGGAGGAAACGCCAAAGGCAGACATCGTCAGACCGGCACCGGGCCCGTCTTCATCGGTCAGAAGATTGCCTTCGACGACATACAGATCGCCTTCCTGAACGGCTGCATCACGGCCACCGGTGCGCAGCTGGATTGTCTGTTCGCTGGCCGTCAAAGATGCCCACCAGCCGGACCCGACAATCTGGTCGGCTGTTCTGAACGAGGAGATGAACAACCCTGCAGTCGGGAACAGCCAGAGAAGAACAAGAGCGAGGACCGACAGGTGTACCACCCAGGTCAGCGCAGATTTTTTGCCCGTATTAGCACTCATATCTGTATCCTCCCTCAGCGCATTTCTTTGCGCGCGTTGTAGACATTCCAAATCAGGATCGGGGAAACCAGCAGCATGATCACCATGGCGCTTGCAGACCCGACTCCCCAATCATTGGCGCGGAACAATTTGTCATACATGTAATTGGCAAGGACTTGTGTTTCCCACTGCCCGTTCGTCATGGCGAACACGATGTCGAAGACCTTCAGCACAACCAGGGTGATCGTCGTCCAGACCACCACGATCGTGCCCATGATTTGTGGAACCTTGATCTTGAAGAAGATCTGGAACGGATTGGCACCGTCGATCACGGCAGCCTCAATGGTCTCTTCAGGAATGCCGCGAATGGCAGCAGACAGGATCACCATGGCGAAACCGGTCTGGATCCAGATCAAGACAACCATAAGGAAGAAGTTGTTCCAGAACGGCAATGTCAGCCACTGCTGGGGTTGCCCGTAGGCCGGGTCAGAAGACCAGACCGCGAGAACCGATGAAAGAGATTTCCAGATCAGCCACGCTCCGAACGCAAACACAACGACCCGTGCGATATTCATCAGCGCCGAATTGTTTCGGCTGCCTTCGATCATGGGCTTGATAAAGTTGTAGATGACGTATCCGACAATGCCGGCGAAAGCGAGCAGGATCAAAGTCGGCAAGATCTTGAGCATCAGCACACTGCCTGCGCCACCGTCAAAACTCATCCACACGGCGTTCATGACGCCGATTTGTGCGGTCTCAGCAGGACGTGCGTCATAGATCAGTTTAAAGATAACCGATGCACCGACAAAGGAGATTGCCATGGGCATGAAGATCAGCGACTTGGCAACATTGCCCCATGATATCCGGTCGGTCAGCTGCGCCACGAGCAAACCAAAGGCGGTGGCAGCTGCAGGCACGACGATGAGCCACAGAATATTGTTGCGCATCGCCTCCCAAAATTTTGGTTCCGCGACCATCTGGCCATAATTGGCAAGACCGACAAACGCACCATCCTGAGTCCTGTCTGTGAGCGAAAGTCTCAGTGTTTCGAAAACCGGATAACCGAGGTAAAGCCCAAGCGCAAAGATGGCCGGAGCCAGGAAAAGCCAGGGCCGTACCATATTCGCCCGGTTGATGTTGCGCCCCGCATCATCACCGCGCGCGGGAAAAATAACCGTGTCGAGAATTCGGTTGGAAAAGTAGAAATAGCCAACGCAACCTCCCACACCCACTAAAATCGTGATGAGTCCCTGCAATGCCGGATTCATGCCACCCTCCCGTAAATTGACCGAATTGTTCTGGTTTTTTGGGGCGCCGGAATTATTGAGTCCGGCGCCCAGATTTGGACGTTGCCTCTGATTACTTTAGCGCGTCCCAGCTGTCCTGGATTTCACCAGCAACCGCTGCAGCATCCTTACCACCGGTATAGTCAACCATGCCGGTCCAGAATGTGCCTGCACCAACGCCGCCAGGCATCAGGTCAGAACCATCGAAACGGAATGTTGTCGCGTTGACGAGGATTTCGGCCTGACCACGCAGAGCATCGTTTAGGTAGGTCTCCGGATTCACGGCCTTGTGCGGCGTCAGGAAGCCTGTCTGCGCGCCATTGACTTCGTGAGCGAGTGGCAGTTTGAAGAATTCCATCAGCTCATTGGTTGCATCAGACGGGTTGGTGATCGACATCAATGTGCCGCCACCCAGCACTGGATTGCCGAGATCTTTGCTCTCATAAGCAGGGAAGTAGAAGAAATCGACGTCTTCACCAAACTCGATACCTTCTGGGAAGAAGGCAGGAACAAATGAAGCCTGACGGTGCATGTAACATTGCGCCGGTGATGAGAACAGGCCCTTAGGCGCATCGCGGAAGTCAGTTGATGCAACTGCACCAGCGCCGCCGGAGACATGCGCATCATTACGGGCGAACCAACCAAATTCTTCGATCGCTGCAACAACTCGCTCGTCGTTGAACGGAATTTCATTGGTTGTCCACTGGTCGTAAACATCTGCTGGTTGTGTGCGCAGCATCATGTCCTCAACCCAGTCTGTTGCGGGCCAGCCTGTGGCCGCGCCTGATCCCAGACCGATGCACCATGGTGTATCGCCATCAGCCGCAATTGTCTCTGTCAGCGCACGAAGATCTTCCATTGTTTCCGGAACTTCGTAATCGGCATCCTCGAAGTTCTCAGGTACATACCAAACCAGCGACTTCACGTTCACATTGTAAAAGAAGCCATACAGCTTGTCGCTGCCATCTTTGTCGGAAAATGTTCCCAGATCCACCCAGCTTTCACCCGCGCCGTAGTTTCCGGCAATCCAGTCTCCCATGCCGTCTGGAAGAGGATGCAGCAATCCGCGGTTGGCCATGTCGGACGCAAGACCTGGCTGCGGGAATACAGCGATGTTCGGAGCAGCGCCAGCTTCGGCATCAATCACGATCTGCTGTTCAAATGAATCCGAGCCGGTGTAGATAACCTCCGCGCCAGTGGCGGCGGCAAAATAATCCAAGACGCTACGGAAGACATCATCTTCTGGCTGCAGCCAAGGACCTGTAATCGTAACCGTTTGACCGGAAAGATCAGGGGCGTTTTCAGCCCAGGCATTATAGCTGTCCCAGGAAAACGCTCCTTCACCCACTGGGTATTTCAAAGATACGTGGCTACCAGCCAGTGCAACACCGGTTGATAGCGTCAACGCCAGAATACTGGACGCGATAATTTTTTTCATAAGTTCCTCCACAATGCCGGTCTGACCCAGCTTAACTTTCCAATCAAACGGCAAGGCACAAAAGGGAACGCACCCAACTGTCGCGCAATTATCAAAGCGCTTTGGAAAATCTAGAATGACTCTCGTCATACTTTCTGTCAAGGGGCTAAAGTCTCAAAAGCCATTATTTGCTCGGATTCATAGTCCTGGTCCAAAAATGTCAGATGTAAACGCTTGCATCTTACGCAAAGCTATGGCGAAATGTATCAAAGCGCTTTGGAACAGGGAGGTACAATGACGGCGCAGCCGGTTAACTTGAAGAAGCTATCAGAACATCTTGGTCTTTCCCAGACCACGGTGAGCCGTGCGCTGAACGGATTTCCGGAAGTGAGCGAAAAAACAAGAAAGCGTGTGCAGGAGCTTGCGGCGCAGCTCAATTACCGTCCCAGCCCAAGTGCGGCCAGTCTGGCAACCGGCAAAACAATGACAATCGGCCATGTCATTCCGGTTGGAGAACACCGCATGATCAATCCCCACTTCTCCGACTTCCTGGCCGGTGCCAGCGAAGCCTACGCCGCTGCAGGCTATGAACTTCTGCTGCGCACAGCTGCCGCCGATGAAGAAGAGGAAGTCTACAGGGAGTTTGCAGCCAGAAGGCGTGTTGACGGCGT
>CAJHZC010000055.1_pt1 | contig 19790 bp, 20 predicted proteins | sample 9198911 | NCBI WGS metagenome assembly CAJHZC01 (sample SAMEA7708336, study PRJEB35096) | sediment metagenome | biome: marine neritic benthic zone biome [ENVO:01000025]; feature: sediment [ENVO:00002007]; material: shallow marine sediment [ENVO:03000034] sea grass bed [ENVO_01000059] ...
ACGCTTTGGGTCGGCATGTCAGACATTCGGCGTGAGAAGAGCGAATAGGAGGTCCACGTAAATGCCGCAAGCAGTGCCAGACCGTAACCAAGCATTGCACGGGAGTTGACCTCTAGGCCCTGCCCTGCGGAAATGATGATTGCCGCTCCGGCAAATCCGAGCAGCGCGCCCAATATGTGGTGGATCATCAGTTTCTCACCGGGCAGCAACGCGCTGAAAACCACGATGAGCAAGGGCCACAAATAGGCAATCAGACTCGCTTCAGCAGGAGGGGCATTTTGCAAAGCGGCGAAGTAAAGGGCGTGATAGGCAAATAGTCCAAGACCACCCAGCATCAGCATAAGAGGTGGAATGGGTGTTGCCGATTTTTTCGGTTTGGCCAAAAACAACCAAATCAGTCCAACAATCGTGGCAATGAAAAAAGTGAGAGCAGCAAGTTGAAACGGCGGTACATCACCTGCTTGCGCAGTGAACAGGGCCAATAGCGACCACATGAGCACCGCCACAAATCCGAGCAATGTTGCCTTCTTCTTAGCTGTGGTGTTTTGACGTTTCATTGAGCGGATTTGCGCAGATACCGCTATTTAGTCAATGTCTCAAATCTTTTTGCACGAATTGTCGCCGTGCCGAGCCGAGTCTTAACCTTGGCTGCAACCGGTGCGAAGATGCCGGTACTGCCAATGGGCGCAAAACTGATGTCGATGAAACCCTCATCGCGCATCCATCGAATGTCTTTCTTGCTCTGATTGTAGCCTGCAACGGGCTTGAATTTTGCCCGACAGGTTACTGCATCGCCCTTATAGCCTCGTGTTGAGAACGGGATTGTACGTACATATCGCATTGGGAAGTCTGCACGCATGGCGCCGTCGAAAACCTTTTGCGTGTTGCTGCAAACGCTCCGAAGGGTCTTTGCAGGAACCAATATAGCAGCAATCGGATCCAAAACCTGTTTTAGATGCTGGTCCTGCAGTTCAATCCATTGACCGCGTTTTCTTGTTTTTGGATCATTGACGAACGCCGAAATATCGCCGCCCGAAAACGAAAGCGTCGTACGTTTGGTATCTTCTCCCTCTGTATATTTCACATCAAACGATCGCGCAGTTACCTTGTCGGATGAAATTGTACCGATGGCGGTCAATGAACCGGTGATTGAGGAGAAAAGCCTTGCGACGCCTGCTGCTTTGACAGTACCTTGAATTGTGTAGGACCGATTCTCGATTGTTGTACTGAATTGACTTTTGCCAACTCTGAATCCCCCAATGGAAACAGTATACTCGCTGGCATAATCTGCTGCGCGGGCCGTCATTGGCATTTGGGCAGTGCTTGTAAGTATCACCACTCCCACGGCTATGGATAAGACATTCCTCATTGCTGAAACCCTTGCTTGCGTCCCCAAACTGGAATTGGCAGCGAAATTGGCCCTAATTGTGGAATTTCGTTGATTCAAACCCATTGACGCGCCAGAAAACCGACATTATAGAAACGCGACTCCTCGCAATGTCAGAATGACAGTGTCGGCGGCCGGTAATCCGTTTCGCTTTGATCGTCTTTGATAACGCGAATTGAAATTAAACTGAGGTAAAGATCATGTCCCGCGTATGCGAACTGACAACCAAAGCAGTCATGTCTGGCAACAATGTCAGCCACGCCAACAATAAAACACGTCGCCGCTTCTTGCCAAATCTGTGCCAAGTTACACTGATGTCCGACGTACTGGGCGAAAAATTCCGCCTGCGTGTCGCTGCATCAACCTTGCGTTCTGTGGAGCATCGTGGCGGACTGGATGCTTATCTTGCCAAGGCCAAAACAGCTGAGCTTTCGCAACGTGCCCGCTTGATCAAGCGACGAATTGCGCAAAAGCAAGCAGAAGCCTGATACCGACACTGCAATTTCACTGAGCGGACATAGAGTTCGCTACTTTCATTCTAGCTGGTGGCATCACCCAGGGTAAAAAAATGCAAGCTTCAAAAGCAACATTCTCGTTTGTATTTGCGATGTGCGTGGTAGTCGCGGCGTCCAACTATCTCGTCCAGTTTCCAGTTGAAATGATGCTTGGCAGCATCAATTTGAGCGAGATTCTGACATGGGGCGCTTTCACTTATCCGATGGCGTTTCTGGTGACGGACCTGACAAATCGCAAATTTGGACCAGAAAGGGCCCGCATAGTGGTATTGGCAGGCTTTGCACTTGCCGTGGTCTTGTCTATCCAGCTGGCCACGCCGCGAATTGCTATTGCATCTGGAACTGCTTTTCTTGTTGCCCAGCTACTCGATATTTCGATTTTTGATCGTTTGCGTCGGTCGGCTTGGTGGAAGGCGCCACTTATCTCCTCGTTGATAGGTTCAAGCCTCGATACAATCCTGTTCTGGGGCATTGCCTTTGCGCCTGTATTTTCTGCTTTGGATTTCGGCGGCGAGGATGGATCACTGGGCTTTCTGGTACCGTTTTTAGGGTTCGGAGGACAGGTGGCTCTTTGGGTGTCGCTAGCGGCGGGTGACTTTATCGTCAAAGTGCTTGTTGGACTCGCAATGCTTGTTCCTTATCGTGTTTTCGTACCCAATATGCCGGTTTCCAACACCGCCAGCGAGATCACCTAAATTTTTCTTACGTAATTATTTGCATCGCTTGAAATAAAGGGGCAAATTCTGCGAGGGTAGCGTTTGGGGCGTCTTATGTACCGGAGTACTATCGCAATATTGCTGACACTCATGTCGGCCGCTAACAGCCTTGCTGATCAATCCAATCTATCTGAAAGTGTTGCATTTGTTGGTGGCATATTTGCCCAATCTTCCTTTCCGGGCGATGCCAATATTCCATTGGGCGGAGAGTTGGAATCCAACTACAATTTTGGCGCGATCTATCATCGTGACATTCTTGAGTTGGGTAGCGGGGTTTTCTTGGGCGGTGAAATCGGCGGCACCATACGTGCAGGGGATGGTGAGCCGGTAAGTGGAGAATTATTCACTGGTGCTGCAATCCGCTACAAGGGAATTGGTATTGGACCACTTGTCGTTGCACCAAAAATGACGGTGGGCTTTAGCCTTGTCACACACACCATTGGGGTTGAAACACAGCGAGCGGACGCAGTTGGATCGGATGGAACGCTCCTGGTCTATCTGGGGCCAGAGCTCTCATTCAGCTTGAAGCAGGCCCCCAAAACAGAGGTCTTTTATAGATCACATCACCGTTCGGGCCTGTTGAAAACCTTTGAAAACATGTCTGCCGGTCACAATGCACATGTGTTTGGCATTAGAAAGAAATTCTAGCGGATCTCTCCAGTCAGACGAAACTCCAGCAATAGATTGCGCTGCAAAAGCGAATGATTGTCATCAGAAACCAGCGTTAGCCGCGGAGTGCCATCTGGATCAATAGTGATCGTCAGACCTTCCATATTGTCGATCTGATACAAAAAATCGGCTTCCAATATTATTGGTCCATCAACCGTTGCTTTGGATTGTATATCTGTAGACTCGATATGCCGAAGTCGCATTCCAATGCCATCTGACATATTAAAGCGGCGCTCCAGAATAATGAGATCGCCATCTGGCAGAAACGCGAGATCGGTTATGTCAAACTCATCCTTGCGCGCGACAGAGAACTCGAACGTTTCGGCAGTTGTTGATTTCACAAAGCCCATAATGTTGCGGTTGTTATCGAGGCTTTTTTCACTAATGCCCACAAGGCTGCCATCAAGGCTCGATGTTACAGGCGCAATGGCAATTCCCTCAAACCCGCGGTTGTTGCGCAATTCGTAAAGGGGCACGGGAGGAGCAAATTCGTCGAGCAATTTTAGAGCGGCGCCAGCACTTTCCAAATAGTTTGCAATTCTGTGAGCACGCTCGAACGAAATGATGACTTGCTGCCCATCGACAATGATGCCCTCAGCGTCTGCTTGCCATTTCTTTCGAATAGGAGCGCCGGTCGCATCTGTAATTTCGGCTATCAAAACATTGGAGAGGCCAGAGGGAGCATTGTCTTCTCGCCGATCAATCTTGCCGCGAATCCAAAATCCGGTATCGGCTACTGCAATAAAGGTTGACTGATCGCTAGCCAGGTCGATGCCTGAAATCGCGCCAAAGTCTCGCGATGTGCCAACCATCTCCAAGCCACCTGCAAATTCCAGTGGTCCAAATTGGATCTGATTGGATCCGATCAAAAATTGTTTGATTATTCTTGAGGTTACGTCAAAGGCGCCAGTTTGCGCTTGGCTTGGCTGGATGCCCAAGATGACCGCTGCTAAGGCGAGGCCAAATAATAATATCGATTTAGGCGCGACGCTTAAATTGCGTTTGAGATTTTGCATTTCCACCTTCGTCGAAAAGAGCAGCGAGTTGTTCAGTCATTGCGCCTGCCAGCTCTTCTGCATCAACGATTGTAACCGCGCGCCGGTAATAACGGGTCACGTCGTGACCAATACCGATCGCAAGCATTTCCACACTCGAGCGGTTCTCAATTTCCTCGATAACTGCTCTCAGGTGACGTTCAAGATAATTGCCGGGATTGACTGACAAAGTTGAATCATCCACCGGCGCGCCGTCAGAAATCATCATCAGAATTTTACGCTGCTCGGGCCGAGCAGCCAAGCGCCGATAGGCCCAAGTCAGGGCTTCTCCATCGATGTTTTCCTTGAGCAACCCTTCGCGCATCATCAGTCCAAGGTTCTTGTTGGCGCGCCGCCATGGCGCGTCTGCGGACTTGTAGATAATGTGTCTTAGATCATTGAGGCGACCAGGTTCGTTGGGTTTTCCGCCTTTCAGCCAGGCTTCGCGGGCTTGACCACCCTTCCAGGCGCGAGTTGTAAATCCGAGAATTTCTACTTTCACGCCGCAGCGCTCCAATGTGCGTGCAAGAATGTCAGCGCATGTTGCGGCCACGGTAATGGGACGGCCGCGCATTGATCCAGAATTGTCGATCAGCAGAGTAACAACGGTGTCGCGGAAGTTGGCGTCGCGCTCCTTTTTGAACGAAAGCGCTCCAAAACCGCCGGCTTGCTCCTCGATGATCAGACGCGGCAAACGTGATGGATCAAGATAGCCTTCCTCGAGATCAAAATCCCATGACCTGTTTTGCTGCGCCATCAGCCTTCGTTGGAGGCGATTCGCAAGTCGGCCTACGACACCCTGTAAATTGGCAAGCTGCTTATCAAGAAAAGTGCGTAGGCGCTCCAACTCAGCTTGATCACAAAGCTCCTCGGCACCAATTGTTTCATCAAATTCAGTGGTGAAGATCTTGTAGTCAATGTCCGAAAGAATGTCGTGAAAGCCGGGGTCAGGGCGCTGTGCTTCGCCCGGCTCCTCAGCATCCTGGTCCAGATCATCTTCAATATCATCGGTTGTAGCGTCTGACGCATCCATTTCGCCGGTATCAGCATCTTCGCTTTCTATTGGCGTGTCATCCTGGTCCGATGTCTCATCGCCAGAATCCTGATCATCCAACCCACCATCATCGTCTTCGCCGTCATCATCGGGCGGGGTCTCGTCTTCAGACTCCTGATCTTCATCATTTTGTCCGTTGCCATCATAATCTTCAGCCATTTCCATGCGAAAAAGCATGTCACGAACTGTCTTTGCGAAGGCCGCTTGATCCTCGATGTTATCAGCTAGCTTGTCGATTTCGTCGCCGGCCTTGTCATTGATCCAGTTGCGCCAAAGGTCGGCGATCGGCGCAGCACCCTCGGGTGATTGGCGTCCGGTCAACCGCTCTCGCACAACAAGGCCAATTGCCTCTTCTATTGGCGCGTTTTCTTTTTCCGTGACGCCTGACAAATTGTTTCTGATAAATTTGTCTTCCACCATGGCTGCCAGATTGTCGCCGACCCCGGGCATGCGTAAGGCGCCGATGGACTCGACACGAGCCTGTTCTACAGCTTCGAATACTGCACGGGCCTGATCGCCTTCGGGCATCATGTTTCGGTGCACCGATGAATCGTGACAGGCCGACCGTAATGCCATGGAGTCGCCGACACCGCGGGTTACCATGACATCATTTTTTGTAACCCGTTTCGGCAGATCAGGAACGCGGGCATGGTTACCGGCAAATGCAGGCCTGTCGGTGGAAAATACAACCTCCAGTTCCTGTTCGCCCGAAATTGCACGCATGCAAGCCGTCACTGCCCGCTTGAACGGTTCAGTATCGACCTTTTGATTGGGTCGTTTCGCCGAATTGTCGCCGGGACCTGCCAATGAAAGATGCCTAACTCAGCACTACATTGGCTGCAGATTCTTCGAGTTCTTCTCCAAAGCAACGCTGGTAAAACTCTGCCACAAGGGTGCGCTCCAAATCGTCACACTTGTTCAAGAATGTCAGACGGAATGCCATACCAATATCGTTGAAAATTGCATCATTCTCCGCCCAGGTGATTACCGTCCTGGGCGACATCACTGTCGAAAGATCGCCAGCCATAAACGCGTTTCGCGTCAGGTCGGCCAATCGAACCATGGCGTTGACGATCTCGACACCTTCGGCGTTCTGGTAGTGCTTGGCCTTGGCCAGAACGATCGCCACTTCATGATCATGTGGCAGATAGTTGAGTGTTGTCACAATGGACCAACGATCCATCTGCGCCTGGTTGATTTGTTGGGTGCCGTGGTAGAGACCGGTGGTATCGCCCAATCCAATTGTGTTGGCTGTTGCAAACAGGCGAAACGCCGGATGTGGACGGATAACGCGGCTCTGATCGAGCAAAGTCAACCGCCCCGAAGATTCCAAAACCCTCTGGATCACAAACATAACATCCGGGCGGCCGGCATCATATTCATCGAAGACTAACGCGACATTGTTCTGATATGCCCAAGGCAAAATGCCGTCCTTGAATTCAGTGACCTGTTTGCCGTCCTTGAGGACAATTGCATCCTTGCCAACAAGGTCGATCCTACTGACATGACTATCCAGATTAATCCGCACACAAGGCCAGTTGAGGCGCGCTGCGACTTGTTCAATATGGGTTGATTTACCCGTGCCATGGTAACCGGAAACCATAACGCGTCGATTGTGCGCAAAGCCGGCAAGTATTGCCATTGTGGTTGGTCGATCAAACAGATAGTCGGGATCGATCTCCGGGCAGTATGAATTTGGCGTGCTGTATGCTGGCACAACCATGTCGGAATCAATGCCAAATTTATCGCGCACTTTTACGGTTGTGTCCGGAAGTTCGCCTATATCCAGATCAATCTTGTTCATTTTGCCTCCAAGATGCGCCGTTCAGGCTGCATCATCGTCCTATCTTGTTGCCGGCCTATACCATGCCAGCGGATTTGAGAATCTTGTGTGCCTGGATAACTTCGCGAAAAATCTCTTCAGAGGTTCGGTCGCCGCCATTAGCATCAGGATGGTGCTTTTTGACCAGTTCTTTGTATTTGGCTTTAATCTCTTCCGAGGTCGCGGTCTTCTCCAGGCCTAACGTGCGAATTGCCTTTGCTTCCAACGGCTTGAGCCGGCGCACCGGTTTTGCGTTGATTGCATTGGCCCATGCTTGAGGATCACGCATGCGATGCGCCTTGGCAGAACCGGATTTCAGATCCGAGAATATGGGCGCGGATTTCTGTGCGGCTGTGTGCGCAGTTCCCATCTTCCAAGTTGGCCGATCGCCCACTTGGGAGTTCTTCTGAAACTTGGCAATTTCATCATCCGACAGGCCTGAAAAATAATTGTAATTCTTGTTGTATTCACGCACGTGGTCGACGCAGAACCATAAATATTCGCCCTCACGATTTCGGCCCGCGGGCGCTTTGTGGGCGCCGGGTCTTTCGCAATCGGCCCATTGGCACATATTGCGCGCAGCTTCTTCTGCCTTCTTTTTCTTTCCGCCAGGATTGATGCGGATACTATCGAAGTATTTTGATTTTGAGGTCATGACACCAATTTGGGACCTATGGCCCCATAAACAAGGATTGACAGCGAAATCACCAATGCGAAAAGCGCAAATAGAAGGTGCATTTGGCGACGCACCGGTTTAACTGTACATGGCGTTCGTTGCAAGGCTGGAAGGTGACTGAAATGGGGCCAATTGAAAAGCGTATCCATGACATATTGACCCAAGCGCTCTCACCGGTTCGACTGGAGGTCATCAATGAGAGCTATTTGCATGCTGGCCATGCTGGTGGCAGGCCTGATGGATCAGGCGAAACCCACATGCGGGTGCGCGTGATTTCCGCAAAGTTCGACGACATAAACCGGGTTCAACGGCATCGCATGATCAATGAGTTGCTTAAGCCGGTGATCGATGATGGATTGCATGCGCTTGCGCTGGAACCTGCTTCCACCACCGATCAAGTCCGATGGTGATCAGATCGATTTTACGCGCAAGGTTTCAATGCGGTTTTTGTCGCGTTTGAGAACCAAAAAGCGTTTTCCGTAAAAGGTAAATGCCTGCTTTTCAGCCGGGATCAGTTTGGCTTCATGAATAACCAACCCGGCGACGGTCGTTGCCTCTTCATCTGGCAGGTTCCAACCCAATGCGCGATTGAGGTCGCGAATGGGTACAGTCCCTTCCACAACGACCGAGCCATCGGCTTCTGTTTTTACGCCCGACATATCGATATCGTGTTCGTCGGCAATCTCCCCGACGATCTCCTCGATAATGTCTTCAAGGGTGACCAAACCTTCCAGTTCGCCGTATTCATCAACAACAATTGCTACGTGGGCTTTCCGTCTCAGGAAGGCGTTGAGCTGATCGTGAAGCATGGTCGCTTCAGGCACAAACCACGGCTTATTGGCAACTTTTATGATATCGATCTTTGTCGGATCGTTATTAACGGCATGCAGAGCGCGCAAAAGATCCTTGGCATGAACAATACCAACGATGTTGTCAGTTTCTCCGCGCCAGAGAGGCAGTCTTGTGTATTGACTGTCCAGGATCTGCTTTACGAGTACTTCAGCAGGTTCGTCTGCATTTATCATTTCCACCGCGGTTCGGTGGATCATCACGTCTGCAACATCGAGTTCGCTGAGGTCGAGAAGCCCACCAAAACGCGCTCGATCCTCTTTGTCCACTGACCCTTCTTCGTGCAAAACCTCAACAGCGCCGCGCAACTCGTCACGCCCTGACAGAATTGACTGATTCTCCTCAAAGTCGACTCCGAAAACATGCAGGATCCGCCGAACAATGAAATCAACAGCCTTAGCCAGTGGTGAAACCAGCAAGACAAAAATCCGAATTGCAGGGATCACAAACAATGCAAACCGGTCAGTTTGCGATATGGCCAGATATTTTGGCATTACCTCTGCGAAGATTACCAGCATCACTGTCATGATGACCGTCGCGTAGATGACCCCGGTTTCGCCAAACAGTTTGAGCAGCAAAGTCGTAGCCAAAGCTGAAGACATGACGTTGATCAGGTTATTGCCGATAAGCAGGGCGCCGATCAGCCGCTCCTTGTTTTCTGTCAATGCGTTGACAGAACGCGCGCGCTTGTCACCTTGATTGCCCAGCTGTCTCATTCGGCCACGAGAGACCGCTGTCAGCGCTGTTTCTGATCCTGAAAAGAAACCCGAAAGGACGATCAGGATCAATATTGCGCCCGTGGTGAGCCAAACTTCCATTGATTTACCTTAACCTCCTAAAGCCTCGGATAAAAAAGCGTGCACCTCCGAGGATGGTACTTGTTTTGAAACAAATGCCTTGCCGATTCCATGTGTCAAAATGAATGTAAGGTTGCCCCTTGAGACTTTCTTGTCCTGTGCAATGAAATCCATCATCTGATCAGCGCTTTTGATATGCCCTTTTAAATGGGAAAGATCGGTCGGTAATCCAACAGTTTCAAGATAGCGGGTTATGCGTTGCGTGTCGTCTTGTGACGATTGATTCATTCGAGCTGAAAATGCATGCGCCAAAACAAGACCGATAGAAACGGCTTCACCGTGAACCAGAATGTCTGTCTTGTATTTGACAATGCCTTCGAGTGCATGGCCGAAAGTGTGACCCAGATTGAGCAAAGCGCGTTCACCTGCTTCATATTCATCGCGTGCGACGATATCGGCTTTTGCGCGGCAGGATGCCGCTATGGCTTGTACACGTGCACCTCCGCCGGATCGGATTTCGTCCCAGCTATTCTCTAGCCAGCTGTAAAACTCGGCGTCATTGATCAAACCGTATTTGATCACCTCAGCAAAGCCGGCGCGAAACTCACGATCGGGCAGCGTGTCCAAAACACTGCTGTCGGCGATCACCAGCTTGGGTTGGTAAAAAGCGCCCACGAGATTTTTGCCTTGGGGCGAGTTAATGGCGGTTTTGCCGCCCACAGAGCTGTCGACCTGGGCAAGAAGCGTGGTTGGAATTTGAATAAAGTTCACGCCACGACGCAGGATTGAAGCGGCAAAGCCCGCCAGATCTCCAATAACGCCGCCACCAAGCGCAATGATTGCGTCAGCTCTTTCCAGTTTCAGGGCAATCGCATCTTCAACAACTTGTTGAAGATGCGCGTAGCTCTTTGTCGATTCACCTGCAGGCAAAATGATTGCATCGTGTTTGATGCCGGCGTCATCAAGGCTTGATTGCAAGGCCGCCAGGTGCGCCTTTGCGACGTTTTGATCAGTTACAATTGCGCAATTGGCGCCGGGCAAGAGCTCCTTTATACGCTCTCCGGAGGAACTCAAAATACCGGGACCGATTATAATATTGTAGCTCCGTTCTGCCAGATCGACTTGTACTGTTTGGATCGTTGTCATTCTTCAATCGCTCTGCTTTGTACCTAAGCGGCTTCGTTCTGGCGTATATGGCTTGCCAGGGCTGAAATCATAGTATTTGTCATTTCATCCTTGCTGACATCTTGCGAGGCGACTTCCAGGTCGGCGAGTGCATACAAAGGATAGCGCTCATTGATGAGATCTTCCATCACCCCTCGCGGATTGGGATTTTTCAACAATGGTCGTGTCGTTTTTTTGGAAACGCGCTGCATCAGCAAGTCAATATCCGCAGACAGCCAAAGGGAAATGCCATTTTCCCCGATGACGTTGCGCGTTTCGTCGTCCATGTAAGCACCGCCACCGGTCGCCAGGATTTGTGGGCCGGATTCCAATACACGCTTGATGACACTTTTTTCCAGTCGCCGAAATTCTGGCTCTCCATAGGAAGTAAAGATATCGGCAACGGTCATCTTCGCTGCCTTTTCGATCTCTGCATCCGCATCAACAAATGGAATCTTCAGTTTTGAAGCGACTTTTCGGCCAATCACCGATTTTCCCGCACCCATCAATCCAACAATTGTGATGGTTTGCGATCCAAGTCTGGACCGAATCAGCTCTATATCTTCGCTTAAACTGGGCGTTGGCATCTGTTTTTCCATGTCAATCGCCTTAGCGCATGAACAAGGCACACCTGTCAAGAATCTGCCGGTGGGATTGCCTGTTGATTTCGGCTGTCGTTGACCGCATATGTAGCGCTGGTCAGCACAAACAGGCGGTCTCATGCCGAGCCTAATTCGATTTATTGTCATGATCGGTGTCCTCATTGGGATCGCCTATGGCGCAATGTATGCGCTGGTTTTGTATGTTGAGCCCCAGCAGCGGGAAATGACCGAAAGGGTGCCTACTGACAAAATCAACCCGGTTCGCCAGCCGACGCCGGGACAAAGTCTCAATTCGAGCGCGCAATAATGGCATTGGCGAAGCGGTAATAAATTGCCGCTATCTTGGGTGCATGATCGAAGCATTTTTGGAAATGATCAGTGCTGAACGCGGTGCAGCCGACAATACATTGTCTGCTTACAGGCGAGATCTTGAGCATGCCTCTGACTATCTGCAAAACACTCGTAAGATTGCCTTGTCCAATGCACAGGGTGATGACATTACGGCCTATTTGGGTTCTCTTGCCGTTGACGGCTTTGCGTCATCAAGCCATGCACGGAAGTTGTCCTGTCTGAAGCAATTTTTCATGTTCCTCTACAACGAGAATGTTCGGAGCGATGATCCTACCGCCATTATCTCAGCGCCGAAAAAGGAAGCGACTTTACCCAAGACGCTAAACGAAAATGAAGTGTCACGATTGCTTGCGGCAGCCGAACATGAAGCCTTGAATTGTAAAGGCAGCGACAAAGCACGGATGCATGCATTGCGCGATCATGCACTTTTGGAACTGCTCTATGCCACAGGATTGCGTGTTAGCGAGCTGGTGACACTACCGGTTTCGGTTATGCGCAAGGGCGAGCCTTTTTTCATTGTCAAAGGCAAGGGCAACAAGGAGCGCATGGTGCCTATCTCGGAAAAGGCAATAAGCGCAATCCAATTGTATCTTACAATGCGCAACAAGGATGAGCGCGCTGATACGTGCAAATGGCTGTTTCAAGCAGATAATTTTTTGCATCCCTTAGCGCGCCAAGTGTTTGCGAGGCAGCTCAAACGCCTGGGCGAAAAATGCGGACTCTATCCTTCGCAACTATCACCACATGTTCTTCGGCACGCATTTGCCACCCATTTACTACAAAATGGTGCAGACCTTCGCGTCGTTCAACAATTGTTGGGCCATTCAGACATTTCGACCACACAGATCTATACCCACGTGCTTGATGAGCGCTTGCATCAATTGGTGAATCAGCATCATCCTCTGGCAACTGGTTGATTTTTTCAAGACTGATAACATACCGAAAAGCTTGACATTGTGGGCGTTAAACGCCACCTCACAGAAGTCATTTCTCGCAATAAGGTCGCCTGTCTTTATGTCCAGCTATCTCGAATTTGAAAAGCCGATTGCTGATCTTGAAGGAAAGATACTCGAACTCAAGAAATTGAGTGCCGATGATGATAGTGCTGTTGATACTGCAGATGAAATTGCGAGATTGGAGAAGCGTTCACAAGACGCTCTTGTCGATGCTTACCGAAAGCTGACACCTTGGCAAAAGGCATTGGTGGCACGCCATCCAGACAGGCCCCACTGCAAAGACTTTATCGATGCGCTTTTTACGGATTTCACGCCCCTGGCTGGAGACCGCAGTTTTGCTGAGGATCACGCAGTCATGTCAGGCTTTGCCCGGTTCAAGGGAAGGCCAGTTGCGGTGATTGGCCAGGAAAAGGGGTCGGATACAAAGTCGCGGCTCGAGCGCAATTTCGGCATGGCGCGACCCGAGGGCTATCGAAAGGCTGTTCGAATCATGGAACTGGCCAATAGATTTGGTCTTCCGGTTGTCACACTGGTCGATACGGCGGGTGCCTATCCGGGCGTGGGAGCTGAAGAAAGGGGGCAGGCAGAAGCGATTGCCCGTTCTACGGAGAAGTGCCTCAATCTGGACGTTCCAATCATTTCACTAATTGTTGGCGAAGGTGGTTCGGGTGGCGCGATAGCGATAGCTACCGCTAACCTGGTCTATATGCTTGAACATGCCATCTATTCTGTGATTTCGCCCGAAGCTGGTGCATCAATCTTGTGGCGTGATGCGGCGCGTGCCAGGGATGTTGCAACGGCTATGAAAATCACTGCACAGGATCTGTTGGAACTCAAGATCATAGACGGTATTATCGCGGAACCATTGGGTGGTGCCCATCGTGATCATGATGCGCTCATGATCAATGTTGATAAACAGCTTGAACAGGCGCTTCAGAGCCTCGAGGGCATGGATGGCGCGGAGATCAAGCGTGAACGCCGCGAAAAGTTTTTGGCTATTGGCAGAAATTTGTAGTTTGAGGTGCCATATACTTGACGTTTTTCGCATTTACGCGATCAATCTTGTGTGATGTAAAGTCGAGAAACCTTGCAGTAACTGTTTGTCAATTATAATTGTCGGACCGGAAATTGGGTCAAAACCATGAAGCTTAGACGTTTTGTGACAATTGTTGCCTTGGCGAGTGCCGTTGCGCTTGCTGGATGCAATTCAAGCGATGTACTTGATGTTGCCCGTAAAGCCAACCAGCCATTGCCTCGTGATGTCGTTTTGACCATGAAGGCAAACGGGATGACAAAGTATTCGCCGGTCATGATGCGCATCTTCAAGGAAGAAGCTGTGCTCGAAGTCTGGAAACGTAAAGATACCGGGCGCTATGCGCTGGTTAAGTCCTACGAGATCTGTAATTTTTCCGGCGAAAAAGGCCCTAAATACAAAGAAGGCGACCGTCAGGCACCTGAAGGATTCTATTTGGTGAACCGTCACCTGATGAACCCGCACTCATCATATTATCTATCCTTCAATCTGGGATTCCCAAACAAGTATGATCGCTCGCATGGTCGCACGGGCTCAAATCTGATGGTGCATGGTGATTGTACATCTGCGGGCTGTTACGCGATGACAGATGAGAATGTAGCAGAAATTTATGCTTTCGCTCGCGATGCGTTGGCTGGCGGACAGAAAGACTTCCAGGTTCAGGCTTTTCCATTCCGCATGACGACCGAAAACATGGCCATGCATCGTAATGATGAGCATTTCGCCTATTGGGAAATGCTCAAAGAAGGGTATGATCATTTTGAACTGACCAAATTGCCGCCCAAGATTGATGTATGCGATCGGCGCTATGTTTTCAATCGCAACGCGTTGGAAGGCGAATTTGAACCAAGTGCAAGTTGTCCCAAGAGCAAAATGCCCTATTCGTTAGCGGTTGCTTACACATCCTATAAAAACAAATATGCCTTGGAGTTTGAAGGGATTGTCGCGCAGCTTGAAGGCCGAGAGCCTAATGATATCCAGTTGTTGCCGATTCCGGTGCCGCCTCCTGCAGAAGTAGAAGCTGAGCCCGAGACGAATGCTGAGATTGAAGTCGACACTACTCAGGTCACGCCACCTATACAGAATTCATCATCGATCCTGAATTTGCCTCCTGCACCAGCCCGCATTATCGCGACCTCGTCAGGCACCGGATCAGCTATCATCAAGATGTCATCAGAATCCGATACTGCGCAGTAGTGTGGTTGAGATTTATGATCTTCGTGGCTTGAATTGTCCGCTGCCTGTGCTCAAAACACAAAAGCGCATGCGGAGTATGGCGTCTGGCGATGAAATCTGGGTCGAAACAACAGATCCTTTGGCGGTCATCGATATTCCCAATTTTGCCCGCGAAAAAGGACACACATTGGTTGCCTCTGAGAAAATTGAAGGTGGTCACCGATTCTTGCTCAAATGCGGTGCGGATTGATTACCCGCTTTCCGGCCGTGGCGCAGGAACAGGCAAATCGATGCCTTGCCGAAGTTCCAGATTATCAGGCTGGGCGCCTCCTGCTATGGAGTCTTTTTCCGGGCGATCGCCGGGTACGGGGTAGGCAGACAAGTAACGGCCGTTCAGAACTACTGCAGATTGGCTGACGCCGTCAGCGCCGCCCAAGCCTGATTCCAAGATATTTGGCGCTCGTTGCATGGCTGAAATCAAAGGCGTGTCAAAAGTGATATAGCCTTCAATCTGTCGGCCATCCCATCTTTGTGCCCGTGCTTCCTCCGTGCAGACACTAAGGCGCATGTCAGCGACTTTGCTCAATGCATCTGACGGACGAGGCAATGCCAGCAGGCTTGTCCCCTCGGTTTGTGTGCTCGCAAAGCCTTGCTCAAGAAAAGCAACGCTTGTTTCCGCCCGGGTCTTCTGTGAAGTCGCGCCCAACACAATGGCCACCATTGTGCGTCCCTGGCGCGTCGCAGAGGCAGCCAGATTAAACCCTGATGCACACACAAATCCCGTCTTCATGCCATCAGCGCCAGCATAGCGCCCCAATAGAAGATTATATGTGGCAGTGATCTTGTCACCAATGCGGATCGCTTCAGCCGCAAAAATGGGGTCGTATTGCGGGTAGTTCTTTCGAATTGCAGTTGCGAGTAACGCCAGATCGCGGGCCGTTGTATATTGCTCGGGGTGGTGCAATCCATGTGGGTTGACAAAATTGGTGTCGGTCATGCCCAGTTGCGCTGCTTCCCGGTTCATCCGCTCGACAAAGCGTTGTTCAGTTCCTGAGACCGCTTCTCCTAGTGCAACAGCTACGTCATTTGCCGATTTGACGATGATCATTTCGAGCGCATTTTCGACCGTCATCACTGAGCCGACCTTGTAGCCCATTTTGCTCGGTGGATGGTTGGCTGCATGATTTGATATGCGGACCGGCGACCGAAGCGTAAGATTACCTGCTTCGATTTCGCGAAAGGCGACATAAGCTGTCATCAACTTTGTGAGCGATGCCGGGCTCCAGCGGTCAAATGCCTGCTGGGCTGCAATCACGTTTCCGGACTGCACATCAACGACGATGGCCGGCGCAGCATTGGTTTGCGCTGTTGCCAGACCAAGCAGTACCAACAAGGAAAGCGCTATTGTTCTCAGCATGGTTACTCTGAAAGTTCGTTGGTGTCGCACCTCCTTAGTTCAGTGAAGTGTGACTGACAAAGTATTTATAAGCCTACAGACCGAATAATGCTTGATGTGGCAGCTTTGCCGCTCCATTTATGGGAAACCGATTTCTGTAGTAAGGGTTCATGATGGCCATTTTGAATAGTGCAGCCGAACTGAAAGCCGAAGTCAGTCAATGGCGTCGACATCTGCATCAAAACCCGGAGCTCATGTTTGATGTGCATGACACGGCAGCATTTGTAACCGAGAAGCTGGAAGCATTTGGTTGCGATGAAGTTGTAACGGGTCTGGGTCGAACAGGAGTGGTTGCCGTCATCAAGGGCAACAATGGTGATGGCGATACGATTGGCCTGCGCTCTGATATGGACGCGCTACCAATATTGGAGGCAACCGGCAAGGGCTATTCTTCTCTGCGCGAGGGCAAGATGCATGCATGCGGCCATGACGGTCACATGGCTATGTTGCTTGGCGCTGCTAAGTATCTGGCGGAGACACGAAACTTTACCGGCAAAGCAATCGTCATTTTTCAACCCGCTGAAGAAGGCGGAGGTGGTGGCAATGAAATGGTCAAAGACGGTTTGATGGAACGATTTGGTATTGACCGCGTATATGGCATGCACAATTGGCCGAACCTGCCTGCTGGCGAATTTGCCATTCGCTCCGGGCCATTTTTTGCTGCAACTGACGAATTCAACATTGTGCTGGAAGGCACGGGCGGGCACGCAGCCATGCCGCACAACACCGTCGATCCTATTGTTGCCGGCGCAGCTCTCGTCCAGTCATTGCAAAGCATCGCCTCGCGCAATGTCGATCCGATTTCCTCGATTGTGGTCTCGGTTACAAAATTCAACGCAGGCCACGCCCACAATGTAATTCCTGAAAAGGTCGAGTTGGCTGGCACATTGCGCTCACTGGTGGCCGAAACCAGGGAATTGGGTGAGCAAAGACTGTTTGAAACCGCAAACGGGGTTGCAGCCGCTCACGGCTGCGAGGCCCATATCCATTTTCGCAGGGGATATCCTGTAACGGTCAATCATGATGTTGAAACTGCGATTGCGATTGACGCAGCTGAGCACGTGGCCGGAAAAGGCAGTGTGGATACGGATGCACGGCCAAGCATGGGGGGAGAGGATTTTTCCTATATGCTGGAATCCCGCCCAGGATCCATGATTTTGATCGGCAATGGTTATAGCGCAGGTCTTCATCATCCGGAGTATGATTTCAACGATGACATCATTCCATTTGGCATCAGCTATTGGGCACGGATTATGGAGGCTAATCCAGGTCGGTGAATGTACCGATTGTTGTTGAATCGGTGCATGGCTATTTGTTAGTGTCCGGTCGTGATCGGTTGTTCTTGCGAACAGCGACTGCTTTGAAAATGGTCCCGTAGCTCAGTTGGATAGAGCATCAGATTCCTAATCTGAGGGTCGCAGGTTCAATTCCTGCCGGGATCACCAATTTTCCTACCAACCAAATTTCTACGCATCAATGATCGATATAGTTGGGAACTGAGCTATCGTGCTCAATTGGCCCATAATGGGACATTTTAGCACTGTTTGACATCAAAACAGCTGACGCTAGGACAATAAATGGTTGGAGCGCGACAGATTACGTGCTTAGACTTTTCCGGACAAATTTTGGAGGAGTCATGTAATGAAAAAACTATTATTAACAACAGCATTGGCTACTGGTCTTCTATCCTGCGCTGCGGCCGCGGCTGAAGTTAAGATTGGTGTCATCCTGGGCTTTACTGGCCCAATTGAATCGCTAACACCCACCATGGCTGCAAGCGCCGAAATGGCCATGAAAGAAGTTTCCGACAGCGGCAAACTTCTGGATGGATCTACAGTGACGCCAGTGCGTGGTGATTCCACATGTATCGATGCGGCGGCAGCAAGCGCGGCAGCTGAACGACTGATCACTGCCGAGGGCGTGACAGCTATTATGGGTGCTGACTGTTCAGGCGTCACCGGTGCAATTTTGCAGAACGTCGCGCGTGCAAACGGTGTGGTCATGATTTCACCGTCAGCGACTTCACCAGCGCTTTCAGATGCAGAGGATGATGGGCTGTTTTTCCGCACAGCGCCTTCTGATGCGCGTCAGGGTGCTGTTTTGGCTGAGGTGCTGAAAGATCGTGGTGTGAATTCTGCTGCCATGACCTACACCAACAATGATTACGGCAAGGGTCTTGCAGAAAGCATCCAGTCTGCGTTTGAATCAATGGGTGGCGAGATCACGATCTCTGCGGCTCATGAAGATGGCAAGGGTGATTACTCTGCCGAGGTTGGTGCATTGGCTCAGGCCGGTGGCGACATTTTGATTGTTGCCGGTTATCTGGACCAGGGCGGCAAAGGCATCATTCAAGGTGCATTGGACGCTGGTGCATTTGAAACATTTGCTCTTCCCGATGGAATGGTCGGCGATTCGTTGCCTGCAGCGATCGGTGATGCACTCAACGGTTCATTTGGCACAATTGCCGGCTCGCAAAATGAAGGCGCGAGCATGTTCCAGGAACTGGCGACAGCCAATGGTGTCAAAACGGATACCTATGCTGCAGAATCCTATGATGCGGCTGCGTTGCTGATGCTTTCCATGCAGGCTGCCGGATCCATGAACAGTGCAGACTTCAAGGACAAGGTCTTTGATATTGCCAACGCACCTGGTGAAAAAATTATGCCTGGCGAATTGGCCAAGGGACTTGAGATTTTGGCTGCCGGTGGCGAGATCGACTATGTCGGCGCAACTGCAGTTGAGTTGATTGGCAATGGCGAGAGCGGCGGAAGCTTCCGCGAAATTCTCGTTGATGGCGGTGCGATTACAACAGCACAATATCGCTAAATTGAACTTAGACGACTGATTGTCCGGACCAGGATTCGGGCAATCTTTTTTAGGGGCGTGGGGGACGCAATTTGATCGTCGTAGAAGACCTTCATAAGCACTTTGGCGGCATCCACGCTGTGGAAGGCGCATCACTGACAATTGAAACGGGATCGATCACCGGGCTGATTGGACCCAACGGTGCTGGCAAGACCACGTTGTTCAATGTGATTGCAGGCCACTACAAACCGACGTCAGGGCGCGTGCTGCTTGATGGCGATGACATTACAGGTCTCACGCCGCATGAATTATTCGGACGTGGGCTTTTGCGCACTTTTCAAATTGCGCATGAATTCTCAACACTGACTGTGCGGGAAAACCTGATGATGGTGCCACCTCGTCAATCGGGTGAAAACCTGATCAAGGCCTGGACCAAACCGGGCAAAGTCAAGCGCGAGGAAGAAGAAATCCGCGCCAAGGCGGATGGCGTGATCGAGTTTTTGGAAATTTCGCATGTTGCTGATGAGTTGGCCGGCAATCTTTCAGGCGGGCAAAAGAAACTGCTTGAATTAGGCCGTACTATGATGGTCGACGCCAAGATTGTGTTTCTGGATGAAGTTGGGGCCGGTGTAAACCGAACATTGTTGGCGACAATTGGGGATGCGATTTTACGGCTTAACAAAGAGCGTGGCTACACATTTTGCATGATTGAACATGACATGGATTTC
>CAJHZC010000203.1_pt1 | contig 19241 bp, 19 predicted proteins | sample 9198911 | NCBI WGS metagenome assembly CAJHZC01 (sample SAMEA7708336, study PRJEB35096) | sediment metagenome | biome: marine neritic benthic zone biome [ENVO:01000025]; feature: sediment [ENVO:00002007]; material: shallow marine sediment [ENVO:03000034] sea grass bed [ENVO_01000059] ...
AAGCCTTGAATAATTGTGTTGCGGCGGCGGGCTTGAGCAAGCCGGCCATGTCCTTGACACAAAGCATATGCGCGCCAGCAGATTCCAGCTCTTTTGCAAGGCCCGTGTAGTATTTAAGGTCATATTTTGGACGTGCGGAATTCAGCAAGTCACCCGTGTAGCAAATCGTTGCTTCGCAAATCTTGTTTTCTTCCGCGACAGCATCCATCGACACGCGCATATTGTCGACCCAGTTCAAACAGTCGAACACGCGGAACAGGTCAATGCCACCAGCCGCAGCGTGTCGCACAAAGTGCTTCACCACATTGTCTGGATAGTTCGTATAGCCAACACCATTGGCGCCGCGCAGCAACATTTGCAGCAAAATGTTGGGCGCTTGCTCCCGAATGAGCGCAAGGCGCTCCCAGGGATCTTCGGTCAGGAACCGCATTGACACGTCAAAAGTTGCTCCGCCCCAGCACTCCAACGACAAAAGTTCGGGCAGAGCGCGCGCATAGGTTCCTGCAATGGCCACGATATCATTGGTGCGCATACGCGTTGCGAGCAGACTTTGGTGACCATCACGCATGGTCGTATCGGTAATCAGCACCTGTTTCTGTTCGCGCAGCCATTTCGCAAAGCCAACCGGGCCGAGCTCATCAAGCTTTCGTTTCGTACCCCCGGTCGGCATTTTCATGTTGGTCCAGGGAACCTCTGGCACCGGACTGCCCTGTTTGGGCAGCGGCCGGTCCTTGGTTTCTGGATGCCCATTGACCGAAACATCTGCGATATAGGTCAGAAGCTTAGTCGCCCGGTCCTGGCGCTTTACCTGCTCAAACAGCTCCGGCGTATTGTCGATAAACTTCGTCGTATATTCATTTGACTTGAACAATGGATGCGAAATGATTGCTTCCAGAAATGTCAAATTGGTCGCTACGCCGCGAATACGAAACTCGCGCAGCGCCCGATCCATGCGGGCAATGACTTCCTGTGGCGTTGGTGCCCATGCCGTCACCTTCTCCAGCAAGGGATCATAGAACCGAGTGATCACAGCGCCAGAGTAGGCTGTGCCACCATCCAGTCGAATGCCGAAACCCGTTGCGCCGCGATAAGCAGTGATGCGGCCATAGTCCGGGATGAAATTCTGTTCGGGATCTTCGGTTGTAATTCGGCACTGCAAAGCATGTCCGTTAAGGGTGATATCTTCCTGCTTCGGTACGCCGGATTCGGGCGTTCCAATGGCATGTCCCTCAAGTATATGGATTTGGGCCTTGATGATATCGATGCCGGTGACCTCTTCAGTCACTGTGTGCTCAACTTGAACCCTTGGGTTCACTTCGATGAAATAGAAAGCGCCAGTGTCCTTGTCCATCAGGAATTCTACGGTGCCAGCACCAACATAGCTGGTCGAGTTGGCAATCTTCAGTCCGTAGTCAGAGAGTTCTTTGCGTTGATCCCACGACAGATATGGCGCTGGCGCGCGCTCCACCACTTTCTGGTTGCGTCGTTGTATTGAACAATCCCGCTCCCATAGATGTACCGCATTGCCGTGCGTGTCGCCTAAAATTTGCACTTCAACATGGCGCGCATTCTGCACCAACTTCTCAAAATATACTTCGTCCTTGCCAAACGCCGCCCGCGCTTCACGCTTGGCTTCCAGCACTTCGTTTTCGACGTCTTCCTCAGAGAATATGGCCCGCATACCGCGACCGCCACCGCCCCAAGAAGCCTTGAGCATGACCGGATAGCCCACTTCTGCCGCAAGCTTCTTCACTTCATCCATATCATCTGGGAGCGGATCGGTTGCCGGAACCACAGGGACGCCCGCCGAAATTGCGAGATTTCGAGCAGCTACCTTGTTGCCAAGTGACCGCATGGTTTCAGGCTTCGGCCCGATAAATGTAATCCCTGCCTCTTTACATGCATCAACAAACTCGGGGTTTTCCGATAAGAGGCCGTAGCCGGGATGGATCGCGTCAGCGCCGGAAATGCGTGCCACGCGCAGCACTTCTTCGATCGAAAGGTAGCTTTCAATCGGCCCCATATCTTTTTCCAGATGTGGACCACGGCCAACCTGATAGGATTCATCAGCCTTGAACCGATGCAGTGCCAACTTGTCTTCTTCGGCCCAAATCGCAACAGTTTTGATGCCAAGCTCATTGGCTGCCCGGAATACCCGAATCGCGATTTCAGAACGATTGGCGACAAGAATTTTTTTGATAGCCACGGTAAGTTCCCTGATGGAATGATGGGTTTTCAGCGTTTATAGGAACAATTTTTGTGCAGTGCAAACAAGTCTGCCGCTATTCCTGCAGGTTTTGTCATCACACCTCTTCTGATGAACGTGCCCAAAGATTGATATCTTCTTCCTGGGTGATCTTATCAATTTGGGCAAGCTCGTCGGCGGAAAAATCCAGATTGCCAACGACCCCGGCACAATCAATAACCTGACTTGGTTTTGAAGCACCAATCAGTGCGGTCGTCACACGTCCACCTCTCAGCACCCAAGCCAAGGCCATCTGTGCCAAAGTCTGCCCGCGACTTTCAGCGATTTCGTTGAGCGCGCGCACGCTGGCCAATGCGCTATCGGTCAGCATTGATTCGCCCAGCGATTTGCCCTGACTGGCACGGCTGCCTTCCGGTATGCCCTTGAGATACTTTTTGGTCAGAATGCCCTGAGCAAGAGGCGTGAACGCGATCGAGCCAATAGCTTCATTTTCCAGTGTATCAAGCAAGCCATCGCGCTCCACCCAGCGATTAAGCATATTGTAGCTGGGCTGATGGATCAGGCAGGGCGTCCCCAGATCGCGCAAAATTTCAGCAGCTTGTTTCGTGCGCTCAGAATTGTAGGAAGAAATGCCTGCATAAAGCGCCTTTCCGGATCGCACGATTTGGTCGAGCGCACCCATCGTTTCTTCCAGCGGTGTATCGGGATCAAATCGGTGAGAATAAAATATATCAACGTAATCAATTCCCATACGCTTCAAGCTCGCATCACAGGAAGAAATCAAATACTTCCGACTTCCCCACTCGCCATAAGGTCCAGGCCACATATTGTATCCAGCCTTGGAGGAAATCACCAATTCATCGCGATAGCCACGAAAGTCGGTACGCAATATTTCGCCAAAGGCTTCTTCTGCGCTACCGGCAGGAGGACCGTAATTGTTTGCCAAGTCAAAATGTGTGATGCCATTATCAAAAGCAGCCTGGCAGATCGCTCGTTTGGTGTCATGCGGCGTGTCACCGCCGAAATTGTGCCAGAGTCCCAGCGAAATCACGGGCAGTTTCAAGCCGGATTTGCCGCAGTGGCGGTAGGTCATTTTCTCATAGCGGTTTTCAGCAGGCACATAGGTCATTTTGATTCTCTCGGGTTTGGACTGAAGCGATCTTTTCCAACAAACTTTGCAAGAGGTAAAGTCTTGACTCAAAGCTCATTTCCGACCATAGAGGCCCCGTTGGCGCGGCATTGATCGCGCCGCTTGCTTTTGCACGCGGCTCAATGACCAACCCAATCATAACCGGAACGACTCCAAGAAGACGGCCTGCGCATGGTCACACTTGCGTAAGAGCTGGCATGAACACGAAAGGAAAAACGATGTTCGCAGTCATTAAAACCGGTGGCAAACAGTACCGCGTTGCTGCCGATGACGAATTTAAGGTTGAGCTGCTTGAGGGCGATGAAGGCGCTCAGGTCGAGTTCACAAATGTATTGATGGTTGGCAACGGCGCCGAAGTGACAGTTGGCGCACCCGAAGTCGACGGTACAACTGTTGTTGCCGAAATCGTCAAACAAGGCCGTGGCCGAAAAATCATCGCATTCAAAAAGCGTCGTCGCCAAAACTCGCGCCGCAAGCGCGGCCATCGCCAGTTCGAAACAACTGTCCGCATCACGGACATTCTAACCGGTGGCGCAAAGCCAGCGAAAAAAGCTGCTGCCAAGAAGCCTGCCGTGAAAAAAGAATCCGATGCGCCTGCAAAAGAAGCTTCGCCTAAGGCAGAAACTAAGAAGGCTGAAAGTGCACCTGATGCGGCAGCGCCATTGTTCACCGCACCAAAGGGCGACAAGGACAAACTGACCGATATCAAGCGTATCGGGCCCGTCGCTGAAGGCCAATTGAATGAGCAAGGCATCACAACCTTTGCGCAGATTGCCAAGCTGACGAAGGCAGATATTGCCAAAGTTGATGAAAACATGCCGTTTTCTGCTGAGCAGATCACAGATTGGCAGGCTCAAGCCAAAGAATTGATCAAGAAGTAATCAACGATTGTTGCTTAGGACTTGAACCTGAACGGGCGAAAGCCCATAAGAACGCAAAATCCGCCCATTGGTGATTCATCAATCGAGGCAACCACACCGCGAAAGCGGCAGGAGAACGAAAATGGCACACAAAAAAGCCGGCGGCTCGTCCAGGAACGGTCGCGATTCAGAATCAAAACGCCTCGGCGTCAAAAAGTTCGGTGGCGAGAGCGTCATTCCGGGCAACATCATTATTCGCCAGCGTGGCACGAAGTGGCATCCTGGTGAGAACGTTGGTATCGGCAAGGATCACACGATCTTTGCAACATCCTCAGGCGCTGTGGAATTCCGCAAAAAAGCTAACGGCCGCACATATGTATCCGTGATGCCCGTGCAGGAAGCCGCCGAATAATCCGGGATTTTCAACCCGGTGTTCAATAACCCCGGGTCATTTGAGTAAGATGTAAGGGGAGTTGAACAACTGTTCCGCTCCCTTTTTTCTACCAGCGAGTAAGGTCTATGATCGCTCAAACCAATATAGTGTCCAATGCCTCGGCTTTCGATCTTGAGACTCCTGTTCTCGAGACCAAACGGCTGATGATGCGCCCACCACACCGGGCCGATATTGAGGATCTCGCAATCATTGGCAATGACCGGGAAATCGCCGAAATGACGTCCCGCATGCCGCATCCTTACACGCAAGACGATGCGCTCGCATTCATTGAAGGCTTTGAAAACGGCCAGTATGAAGGCTGCATCTATGCGATCACAGTCACTGAAACTGGTCGGCTGATCGGCATGGGTGCGGTTGAAAACCGTGCACGCTTCGGTGGCTTGGAGATCGGCTACTGGTTAGGCAAGCCGTTTTGGGGCAAAGGCTTTGCAACAGAAGCCGCAAGTGCTCTCGTGGATCTCGCATTTCGTGTCACGGAAACTGACGTCGTCTTGGCTGCGTGTCGAACCAATAACCCCGCTTCACGCAAAGTGTTGCAAAAGCAGGGTTTTGAGTTTCTGGGGCTCGATGAGATGAATTCACGGGTCGCCGGTCGTGTTCCGATTGAACGCCACAGCCTTGAGCGCGAAACCTGGCTGGCCAAAAAAGCCGAAGAAAGCCAGCAAGCTGCACAGTAAAATGGAATTCCTTACCGCATGATCCGCCAGGCGCTTGAAAGCGTAAGCGGATCAGACAAGGAGTTCGAACATGTCCGTATTGCGTATCCTATTCGCCATTGCCTTCGCCACATTTATGGCAACAGGCACTTCAGCCGCCAAAGATCTGCGCCTTGAAGAATTTTTCAAAGGTCGCACGACTGCGACAGCCAGTTTCAAGACAATAACGGGTCTCGAGCGCAATTTTACCGTCAAACTCAATGGAAAGTGGGATGGCAAGACCCTGGTGCTTCGCGAAGACTTCTTCTTTGAAGATGGCGAGACCGACACAAAGACTTGGCGTTTCACAAGAAAAGGTTGGAACACATACTCTGGGACCCGAGAAGATGTGATTGGCGAAACCACCGTCTCGGTGATTGGCAACAAGGGTTACTTCAACTATCTGGTCGATCTGGATCCGGGCGAAGGCCGAAATATTGTTCGGTTTTACGACACGCTGGAATTGAGTGCAGACGGAAGAACGCTGAAAAACACAGCCAAAGTATTCAAAGGACCTTTGAAGGTTGCTTCCGTGAGAGTAGATTTCAAACGCTAGTGCCCGCTAAGTCCAATCAGGGCCCAAAAACACCGATGGACCTGCCAATGCAGGTTTTTGATGACCCAATTAGATCAAAAACTTGCTCGCACTTTTACTGACGATGCGCTAGACACTGCCGTCAGACTCTAGTGTGTGCAGTATCAAACCCATGAAATTCCTTGATCAGGCCAAAGTTTATATCCGTTCTGGTGACGGCGGCGCAGGCGCTGTTTCGTTCAGGCGTGAAAAGTACATCGAATTTGGTGGGCCTGACGGCGGAGACGGTGGCCGCGGCGGTGACGTTTGGGTCGAATGTGTCGATGGCCTGAACACACTTATCGATTATCGATACGCTCAACATTTCAAGGCACCAACCGGCGTGCACGGAATGGGCCGCAACATGACCGGCAAAAAAAGCGGCGACAAAGTCCTTTCAGTGCCGGTGGGCACGCAGGTTTTTGAAGAAGACAATGAAACCATGATTTGCGACCTGACCGAAATTGGCCAACGGTTTCTGCTCGCCAAGGGCGGCAATGGTGGTTTCGGCAATGCGCATTTCAAATCGTCAACCAATCAGGCGCCACGCCATGCAAATCCGGGTCAGACAGGTATTGAGAAATGGATCTGGCTGCGCCTCAAACTGATCGCAGATGCGGGATTGGTTGGACTGCCAAATGCTGGTAAATCAACGTTTCTGGCAACTGTCACAGCGGCAAAACCAAAAATCGCAGATTATCCATTCACAACGCTGCATCCGGGCCTGGGTGTTGTCCGGATTGATCAAAGGGAGTTTGTGCTCGCCGATATTCCAGGACTGATTGAAGGCGCCCATGAAGGTGTCGGTATTGGCGATCGATTTCTTGGTCATGTCGAGCGAACGCGGGTGCTGTTGCATCTGGTCTCAGCGCGCGAAGATGATGTTGCGAAAGCCTACAAAATAGTGCGCAGGGAATTGGATGCCTACGGTCATGGGCTTGAACTCGAACAGAAGGCAGAAGTGGTCGCCCTGTCGCAAGCGGACATTTTGACAGATGAAGAAAAAGCGGAAAAAATGGCTGCATTGGAAGAAGCATCAGGACAAAAACCGCTGCTGTTGTCAGCAGCGACAAGTTCAGGTGTAGACGAGGTGCTTCGAGCGTTAATGCGCCACATTCAAGCCGACCGTGTGGAAGAAATCCCACCCGAACCAGACGGCAGATGGGTGCGCTAATCATGCCCAAGCTGAACTCTTACAAACGCATTGCGATCAAGGTTGGGTCTGCCCTGCTGGTTGACCACAAAACGGGGCTTCGATCTGATTGGCTCGACAGCCTGTGCGCAGATGTTGCATCGCTTCAAAAAGCGGGTTGCGAGGTGATGATCATTTCGTCGGGAGCAATTGCACTGGGTCGATCAGTGCTTAATCAGCCATCGGGCGCACTCAAGCTCGAAGAAAACCAAGCGGCGGCAGCTGTCGGCCAAATTGCATTGGCCCCTGCCTGGAACAACACCCTCAGCGCTCACGGCCTGATCGGTGCACAGATCTTGCTGACGCTCGAAGACACCGAATCCCGGCGCCGGTACCTCAATGCCAGAGCGACCCTGGGCGAATTGCTCAAACTGGGCGCAATTCCGATTATCAATGAAAATGACACCGTTGCGACAAGTGAAATCAGGTATGGCGATAATGATCGCCTGGCCGCGCGCGTAGCTACAATGATGGATGCCGACTTGCTGGTTTTGCTTTCAGATGTGGATGGCCTTTATACGGCGCCACCAGCACAAAACCCGGCAGCAAAACACCTTCCTGTTGTCGACTCGATCACACCTGAAATTGAGGCCATGGCGGGCAGCGCCGGTTCAGATTTGTCCCGCGGCGGCATGCGAACAAAAATTGATGCGGCTAAGATTGCCAACCAGGCCGGTGCGGCAATGATCATTACCAATGGAAAGGTCAATCATCCGCTGAGGGTCTTCGAGGAAGGTGCACGCTCGACATTCTTCAAGCCTGCAAGGGCACCCAAGTCTGCATGGAAAAGTTGGATTGCCGGCAATCTCGCGCCAAAAGGATTTGTCTATGTTGATGCAGGCGCGCAAAAGGCGCTGCAAAGCGGCAAATCATTGCTGCCAGCTGGCGTCAAGAAGGTGGAAGGCACATTTGCGCGTGGGGATACGGTTGCAATCCTGCTTGAAGGATCGAAGACCGAAATAGCCCGTGGACTGGTTTCCTATGATTCAGACGAAGCATCCAGCATTGTAGGTCTGAAAACGAGTGAGATCGAAAATGTCATCGGCTATTCGCCACGTGCGGCAATGGTCCACCGTGACGACATGGTCATGAATAGCTGATTGACCGCTGTCCGGTTGTGCAAAACGGACAGATTTGCTGAACAAAGCGTCCAATTTTTCTGATTCCCGCAATCATTGCCCTAAACGTTCCGCAGGTGTAAAACACCCGCTCAAATAATGGAATTGAACAATGTTAACGCGCGCCGAACTGACAAGCGAAGAAATTGAAGTGCTGATGAGCACGTTGGGACGTGATGCCAAGGCGGCGAGCGGTCCGCTGTCAGTTGCTTCACCAGAACGCAAGCATGCGGCGCTTGTTGCCATGGCCGAAGCCATTGAGAGAAGTTCCGACGAAATTCTGTCTGCAAATGCAATTGACATGGAAAACGGCCGCGAAGCCGGTCTTTCTCCATCAATGCTAGACCGCCTGCAATTAAATGAAGATCGCGTGATTGCGATGGCCAACGGCATTCGTGCAATTGCTGAGTTGAAGGACCCGGTTGGCGAAGTTATCGCCGCTTGGGAACGTCCCAATGGATTGAAGATAGAGCGTGTCCGCACGCCGCTCGGCGTCATTGGGGTGATTTATGAGAGCCGACCCAATGTGACCGCCGATGCTGGTGCGCTTTGCCTGAAAGCGGGCAATGCAGTGATCTTGCGTGGAGGCTCTGATTCTGCCCTTTCATCAGGTGCGATTCACGCATGCCTAGTTGAGGGTTTGAAGGCCGCCAAGCTACCCGAAGAATCAATTCAGCTGGTTCCAACAGTTGACCGAGCCGCCGTTGGAGAATTGCTCAAAGGTTTGGGCGGCACAGTGGATGTGATCGTTCCCCGGGGCGGCAGAAGCCTTGTGGAGCGTGTCCAAACCGAAGCCCGTGTGCCCGTATTCGCGCATCTGGAAGGCTTGTGCCACATCTATGTGCATGATTCAGCGCAGTTGGACATGACCATCGAAATCATCACCAATGCGAAAATGCGGCGCACTGGCATTTGCGGCGCGGTGGAGACTGTCCTGTTCGACAGAAAATGTGCGGCGACACACTTGGTGCCTGCCTTGCACAAACTCAGTCAAGCCGGTTGCGAAATCCGCGGAACAGAAGAGATTTGCATAGCCTATCCGGAAGCCAAGCTGGCAACAGCAGATGATTGGTCAACCGAGTATCTTGACGCAATTGTTTCGGTCAAGATCGTGGATGGAATCGACGAGGCGTTGGCCCATATCAGCCAATACTCCTCCAATCATACAGAAGCAATTATTGCCGAGGACAATTCAGTTGTTGAAAAATTCTTCAACGAAGTCGATAGCGCGATTTTGCTGCACAATGCCTCGACCCAATTTGCTGATGGCGGTGAATTCGGCATGGGCGCTGAGATTGGCATTGCCACCGGCAAGATGCATGCGCGCGGACCTGTGGGTGTCGAGCAATTGACATCATTCAATTATCGCGTGCGCGGCAGCGGCCAAACTCGGCCCTAGCGGAAGACAGAAATGACATCAAATACTGTCTTTGACGGCGTGCCGCCCAAGTATTTGCGTATGCCCCATGTAGAAAAGGGTATGACGGTTGGTCTTTTCGGCGGTTCGTTCAATCCACCTCACCAAGGGCATTTGCTGGTCGCCGAGCTCGCTTTTCGTCGGTTGGCTTTACAGCAGCTTTGGTGGATGGTCACACCGGGTAATCCGTTAAAGAATGTCTCAGAGCTCCCGCCACTTGCTACGCGCATAAAGTGGTCAGAGGACATCAATGAAGACCGTCGGGTCAAAGTAACTGCTTTTGAAGCGTCCTATCAGGTTCGCTACACAGCAGAGACTTTAAGCATCATTCGCCAACGTAATCCCGGCGTCCGATTTGTCTGGATCATGGGCGCTGACAATCTGGCCAACTTCCACAAATGGCAGGATTGGCAATCCATCGCGCGGACATTTCCAATCGCTGTGATTGATAGGCCCGGCTCCACGCTGTCTTATTTGTCGTCAATGATGGCCAAAACATTTGATTATGCGCGCATTGATGAGGCTGATGGGCAGGTACTTTCGCAACTTTCCGCCCCTGCGTGGACCTTCATTCACGGGCCGCGCCTGCCGCACTCATCGTCGGCAATACGCATGCAGAAACTGCAGAATCTTAATGGTTCGAAACCGACTTTGTCTTGAATCTGTAACCAACCCATGACTATCTTAGGCTTGTGAGCAAAACGAATCGCTTGCAAATCGTTGTTCCAAAGGAAAGGAAACACTTGAGAACAGCTACTCCAAAGAAGGTTGATAATCAGCCTTCGACATCTGAGCTCAGCGGCCATGCCTCTGCGCAAAGAACCCTCGACCTGATCACGGACAGCTTGGAAACAAGCAAAGCCGTGGACATTGTTCCCCTCGACATTCAAGGCAAATCAGCTCTGGCTGACTATATGGTTGTCGCTTCTGGCACATCGCACCGCCACGTCAACGCGGTCGCTGACCATTTGCTTCGGTCATTGAAGGCCAATGGACAGGGAACATCACGCGTTGAAGGTCTGTCCAATGCCGATTGGGTACTGATTGATGCGGGAGATGTAATCATTCACATTTTCCGTCCTGAAGTACGCGAGTTCTACCAATTGGAAAAGATCTGGTCGGAAGACATCGAAACCGTGCATTGATTGACCGTTTCCGGTACTGAAGCCGGAAAAGGATACAATCATGCAACTGAAGTTATTTTGCGTGGGCCGACTCAAGGCCGGTCCGGAGCGCCAGCTTGTTGACCGCTATTTAGATCGACTTGCCAAATCAGGCCCACAGTGCGGCCTTTCGTTTGGTGGTACCACTGAAATCGTTGAAAGCCGCGCCAAAGAAGCAAATACTCGAAAAGCAGAAGAAAGTGCACGCTGCCTGCAGATGGTTGAGGCGCCGGGAACTGTTCTTCTGCTATTTGATGAACGCGGCAAAACTCCAAGTTCACTGCAATTCGCAGAGCAAATTGGACATATGCGCGATCTTGGCACCCAAACCGTGGTTGCAGCCATAGGTGGTCCGGATGGGCATGATCCCAAACTGCTGGAGCAGGCAAAACTGGTGGTTGCCCTTGGCAAGCTGACATGGCCGCATCAAATTGCGCGCGTTTTGGTGGCCGAGCAATTGTATAGAGCCAGCACCATACTGAACAATCATCCCTATCACAGGGAATAGCCCAATAATCGCCAATCGCATTGTTACCTTCATTAGGGTGTCAAATTACCGCAAATGATCTAAAATCATAAACGATTCGGGCATTGATTGTTGAAATACAGATTTAAAATCGCACCATTGATCGCCATTTTTGGCATGTCATTGTCTGTGCTGGGATTTGAAACGTCAAATGCCGCCGCACAGGACGGCGGGCGTGTCTTTGTTCCCAAAACCCTGCAAGAAAACATAAGTAACAGCACATCAGAGCTTGAAAAGATCCTCAAGCAGCGCGGAATAAGTGAGAAAAGGGCTGAGGAGCTCGCCGCCGAAGTGGAGGCTGTACGCAAGGATCGCGCCTCCATAACAGCGGCCCTTATTCAATCGGCAAAAACCGAAAAGAAGCTGGCTGCAGACATTTTCCAGCTCGAAGAAGATCTTACTGCGCTGGAAACCCAGCAAAATGGCATTCGCACCAAATTGTGGGAGCGTCGAGATGTTTTGGCCGAAGTGCTCGCTGCCTTGCAGCGCATGGGCCTTAATCCGCCACCTGCTTTGCTCGTCACTCCCGAAGATGCATTGGGGTCAGTCCGCAGTTCAATCCTCTTAAGCGCGGTTGTGCCACATATGCGCGCAGAGACTGAAATATTGATCGCTGACATTCAGGAACTGTCTAAAATCACAACCAGCATCAAGGTCGAACGCGAAAAGCTGGATGCAACGCGCATCGTGCAGGATGAAGAGCAGGCCCGGTTGACCCTTTTGGTCGAGCAAAAGCGATTGCTCGAAGATCAAAAAGCAGAAGCCTTGGCTGCAGAACAACAGCGTATGGCTGAACTGATTGCTCAAGCTGAAAACCTAGAGGAATTCATTGCTTCGCTTGGTGAGGAAGCAAAACGAATTCAGGCCGAAACAGAAGCCAGAATCAAGGCTGAAGAACAAGCGCGAATAGACGAGGAGAAGCGCCAAAAAGAAGCGGCCGAGGCTGCGGTCATTGCCGCCCAGAAAGCACGTGAGGACGCAGAACGAGCAAAACGAGAAGCCGATCTGGCAAAGCAATTGGAGGCTGAAAAAGCCTTGAAACTGGCTGAGCAGGCAAAATCGGAGGCCGAACGGCAGCAGAAGATAGCCCAAGAGGCCATATTGGTTGCACGCAAACGTGCAGAACAGTTTGCCGCCGCACCGCAACGGATTTCGCCCACACTCAACTTTTCCAAGCGAATGGGAGCATTGGCAAAACCTGTAGCTGGCCGTACAATAACCGCATTTGGTGCTGATGACGGGTTTGGTTCGCGGGCGCAAGGCGACACGATTGAAACTTCACCTAACGCAATTGTTACCGCCCCCGCGGGTGGAAAAGTGCTGTATGCAGGCCCATTTCGTGCATATGGTAACTTGTTGATATTGGATGCTGGTGAAGACTATCAGTTGGTATTGGCCGGGATGGACCGAATAGATGTTGCGCAAGGCCAATTTGTGCTGGAAGGTGAACCTGTTGGTGCAATGGGTCGTATCAGACTGGCAAGTGTGACAGCGGCTGCGACTAACAATGAAAATCCGACGCTCTATGTAGAGTTTCGGAAAAACTCGAAACCGGTTGATCCCTCGCCATGGTGGGAACGGGTTAACGCGGGAAGGACGTGAATATGCTGCGGAAAATTTCTCTTTTGTTTGCTGGCGCACTGTTTGGCGCAGGTGCGACGATCATGCTCGCTGGTCAACCAGTGATCAGCGCGAACGCTGCTGGAAGCGAAACCTACAAAAACCTCGCAATATTTGGTGATATTTTTGAGCGTGTTCGCAGCAACTATGTCGAAGAGCCAAACGAGGAAGAGCTGGTGGAAAGCGCCATCAATGGCATGCTTTCCGCGCTTGATCCACATTCATCCTATTTGAACGCTGACGACGCTGAAGACATGCGAACGCAAACCAGCGGTGAGTTCGGCGGTTTGGGTATCGAAGTGACAATGGAAGACGAACTGGTGAAGGTGATCACGCCGATGTATCAGAGCCCGGCTGAGGCAGTGGGTGTGCTCGCCGGCGACTTCATATCAAAGATTGATGGTGAAGAGGTTCGTGGTCTGACCCTGCAGCAAGCGGTTGAAAAGATGCGCGGCCCGGTCAATACGCCAATTGTTCTTGAGTTGTTGCGTGAAGGCGCTGACAAACCTATCGAGGTTACGATCATTCGCGACATCATCAAGGTTCAGGCCGTCAAATACCGCGCTGAAGATGACATTGGGTATCTGCGGGTGATCTCATTCACACAGAAAACTTACAATGATCTCGAAAACGCGATTGAGAAACTGACCGAAGAAATCGGCGAGGACAAGCTGAAAGGCTTTGTGCTTGACATGCGCCTCAATCCGGGCGGCCTTCTGGATCAGGCAATTAATGTCTCCGATGCCTTCCTGGAGAAGGGCTTGATCGTATCAACCAGAGGACGCGATGATCGCGACAGCCGACGCTTCTCTGCACGTGCAGGTGACTTGATCGATGGCAAACCGGTCATCGTGTTGATCAATGGCGGATCTGCATCCGCTTCGGAGATCGTGGCAGGAGCGCTTCAGGATCATCGTCGCGCGACAGTTGTAGGCACCCAGAGCTTTGGTAAGGGGTCGGTTCAAACCATTATCCCGCTTGGAGAAGGCGGAGCGCTGAGATTGACCACCGCGCTATACTACACACCTGCAGGCGTCTCGATCCAAGGCAAGGGCATCACGCCTGACATCAAGGTCAATCAGACTCTCCCTGAAGAATTGCAGGGCCGTGATTTGACGAGAGGTGAATCAGATCTACGTGGGCACATAGCCGGTGAAGAGGAAGACGAAGAGGGTTCAGGGTCTGTGGCTTATGTGCCGCAAGATCCAACGGAAGATGATCAGCTCACATTTGCCCTGGAGCTTTTGCGTGGCGAACGTGTCGACGAGGCATTTCCACCAGATCCATCAAAAGCGTTGCCGAACTGATGGCACCATTGCAAGAATGCATTGGACGTTGAGAACTTCATAGAAATTCGGTTTCAACGATTCACTTTGGGTCAGCCTTGCTCTAATATCAGAGGCCACCGATTGCGGTGGCCTTTTGATTCGCACGTTTTGAAAGCTTGTCTTTGATGAACGATCTCAATGCACCCTTGGGGATGAATAGCAGGCAGCCGCCCAAATCCCCTGCACAAGCGCCAAGCGTCAACGCGACTTCAAGTGGTGGATGGATGCTTGCAGGTCTGGTCCTCGGCATCATCATTGCACTCAACGCCTATACGCTGGTCACAGCAGATCGCGGTTCCACCGAGGCAATCGTAAGTCTTGCTGATGAGCCGGTCATTGAGACCTCCGACCAGCAAGTGAGCGCAGCTGAGCCAGCCCAATTGGAAGCGGAGCCTGAAGTCGAAATTGTATATGGCGATCCGGAATTGCAAGACACCAATGCTGAAGCATCATCACTGCCGGTGCCCGAGCCACGCGATGAAATTATTCAGGTCTCTCCAGGCGGACCGAGAATCATCACCGTACGTGATCCCACTGCGATCCAGATCGGTCAACCGCCAGATCAAGCCCACTTGAAAGTGGGTGAGGCGCTGGAAGAATCGCCCTATGGCTCCTTGCCAATCAGAACAGCCGAAGGTCGACGCCCCGTTGATATTCACGCCAGGCCCTGGTCCAGCGCCGGTGGCAAACGCATCACCGTGGTCATCGCGGGTCTAGGTTTGTCACAAACCGGCACGCAGCGCGCATTGGCCGAATTACCGCCTGAGATCACATTGGCCTTCGCGCCAACCGGGAACAGCCTGGATCGCTGGATGAGGGAAGCACGCAAAAAGGGGCACGAAGTACTGATTCAGGTACCAATGGAGCCGTTCAATTATCCACAGGTCAATCCTGGCCCCAACACGCTGCGCCTCGCTTCCAGTCCACAGACCAATATTGACAATCTGCATTGGGCGCTTGGCCGGATGACAAACTATTCCGGCATCATGAACTATCTCGGTGCCCGGTTCATGAACGAACAAGAGGCCATGCAGCCCGTACTGAATGAGCTCGGTAAGCGCGGCCTACTCTATTTCAACGATGGCAGTGGCGCGGGCGGCTCTGCACTTCCAGACAATGCGCTGCGAGCCGGTGTGCCCTATCTGAGCGGAAATCTGGTGATTGACAGCTCAAACGACCCGGGCTCAATTCGCGCAAAGCTCAAGGCGCTTGAGTCGCTGGCTGAAGCAAGAGGCAGCGCAGTTGGTTCCGGATCTGCACTGGAACTGACCATCAAGGAAGTTGCCGAATGGGCCAATGATGCCAAGAAGCGTGGATTTGAAATCGTGGGCGCAGCCGCCCTGTCCAAAGATCCCGAGCGGAGCCGCTGACTTGGGCAGGAAGAACAAATCGGCAGCCGACCTACCCTATCGCCCGTGCGTCGGGGTGATGTTACTCAACCAGGATGGAAATGTTTGGGCTGGTCGTCGGATAAAGGAAGGCAACACAGAGTATTCCGGTTCACCGATGCTTTGGCAGATGCCGCAAGGCGGCATAGACAAGGGAGAAGCTGCGCTCGATGCCGCCTATCGGGAGCTCTATGAAGAGACCGGTATCAAATCTGTATCGCTCTTGGCAGAAGCACCGGACTGGCTGACCTATGATTTGCCAAAGCACATGATCGGGATTGGTTTGAAAGGTAAGTATCGCGGCCAGAAGCAACGCTGGTTTGCCTTTCGGTTTGAAGGCGACGAAAGTGAGATTCAGATAAGTCCGCCTCCTGGCGGTCATGCTGCTGAATTCGACCAATGGGACTGGAAACCCATGGAAGAATTACCCGATCTGATTGTGCCCTTTAAGCGCGATGTCTATCGGCAGGTCGTTCAGACTTTCAGCAAACTGGTTTAGCCCGACGACAGACTTGCCACAGCTTGGAACTGCCAACAAACTGTCGCACGAATCGATTAGGGAGCTGATGCAATAGGAGTTTTGAATGATTATTGATCGTGCAATTTTTGCATCCAGTACCTACGCAAACCTGCCCGCCATCCGATCCGTCCATACACGCGCTTTCGGTCGTGAAATAGAGCCCGATCTAGCTCAAAGGTTGATTGAGGCCAAAGAAACAACGCTTGATCTGTGCGCTTCAATCGATGGCATGATCGTAGGCCATTGTGTGCTGACCGAGCTCAAGGGACCCCAAAAATCGATGGCGCTCGCGCCGTTGGCTGTCGATCCAAATTGGCGTGATTTTCAGATTGGCACCGAGCTTGTTCGTCGTCTTCTCACCAATGCGCGTAGCGCCGGCTGGAGAAGCGTTTTTGTGCTGGGTGACCCTGTCTACTACGGCAGGTTTGGCTTTAGAAGCGACTTGGCCAATTGTGTTGATTGTGAATATCAGGGCAACAGCTTTCAGGCATTGGAACTGGTCAAAGACGCTCTCAAGGGATACCAGGGTATTCTGCAATATCCGCAGGCATTTGAGCAATCTGAGGCAGCCTGAAAAACAAAAGCCGCCAAGTGGCGGCCTCGTCTCCAATGTCTCAATGACTAGGGATGTCAGTTAAGAACTGAACTCTGCAGCGTTGTCAGTTGAGCGTAGTAGGTATCAGCTTTGGTTTTAGCATCGCCTGGCTCAGCTTGATCGGCGGCTTCCTTCGCTTCAGCAATTCTTGCTTCAAGATCGGCTTTATCAAGATCAGATTTGGAAACCGCTGATTCGGCAAGTACGGTACAGGAATTGGGCATCACATCAATGAAGCCGCCAAAAATGACGTACTCTTCCTGGGAACCGCCGGTTGTTTTTACGGTGGCCACGCCAGGTTGAAGTGTCGACATCGTCGGCGCGTGATGCGCCATCACGGTGAAATAGCCGTCTGTTCCAGGCACCACAACTTCGGTTACTTCTTCTGAAAGCAAAAGGCGCTCAGGTGATACAAGCTCAAAAATAAATGCGTCAGCCATGCTGTTTACTCAGCCTCTTTTTGGGGAAAAAGCGAACCCACATATCCAAGCCCAGCGCCAATCAGAGAACCAGCAACAATGTTGAATGTAACTGAATTCTCAAAATTCAGACCGAAAAACTGGTCAAGAGATTCTGGTCCAATCAAGAGGCCAACGAGAAACCCAGCGAATGTAAGTTCAGCGATGAAAAGCATACGCGTATTCATTGGATTGCCCTCTATCTCTTGTTTGTCAAGGCTGCTTATGCAGCCTCTGCGGCCAGTTTTTGAGCTTTCTCAAGCGCTTCTTCGATTGAACCCACCATGTAGAAGGCGGCTTCAGGCAGATGGTCGTAGTCGCCAGCAACGAGGCCTTTGAAGCCCTTGATGGTATCGGCAAGTGCAACCAGTTTACCAGGTGAACCGGTAAATACTTCAGCAACGAAGAATGGCTGTGACAGGAAGCGCTCAACCTTACGAGCACGCGCCACGACCAGTTTGTCTTCTTCTGAAAGCTCGTCCATACCCAAAATCGCGATGATATCCTGAAGCGATTTATAGCGCTGCAATGTCGACTGCACAGAACGTGCGACTTCATAATGCTCATCACCAACAATCTGCGGGTCGAGCATACGCGACGTTGAATCAAGCGGGTCAACCGCAGGATAAATACCTTTTTCAGCAATCGCACGGTTAAGTGTCGTTGTCGCATCAAGGTGCGCAAATGATGTCGCCGGCGCCGGGTCGGTCAAGTCATCGGCAGGCACATAAATCGCCTGCACTGATGTAATCGAGCCCTTCTGCGTTGTCGTAATGCGTTCCTGCATCTGACCCATATCGGTGGCCAGCGTAGGCTGGTATCCCACCGCAGACGGAATACGACCGAGCAACGCGGACACTTCAGATCCGGCCTGTGTAAAGCGGAAAATGTTGTCGACGAAGAACAATACATCCTGACCCTTGTCACGGAATTCCTCAGCAATTGTCAGACCGGTTAGCGCAACGCGGGCACGTGCACCGGGCGGCTCGTTCATCTGACCGAAGCACAAGGCCGCTTTCGAGCCCTCTCCGCCGCCTTCCTTGTTCACGCCCGATTCGATGAATTCGTAATAAAGGTCGTTGCCTTCACGAGTGCGTTCACCAACGCCGGCAAAAACCGAATAACCGCCGTGCGCTTTCGCGATGTTGTTGATCAATTCCTGAATAAGAACCGTCTTGCCAACACCGGCGCCGCCGAACAGGCCAATTTTACCACCACGCGCATAAGGTGCGAGCAGATCAATAACTTTGATGCCTGTTTCAAGGATTGCAGCCTCAGTCGATTGCTCAACATAGGCAGGTGCTTCAGCGTGGATCGGACGCCTCGATTTTGCTTTGATGGGGCCGGCTTCATCGATCGGTTCACCAATAACGTTGATGATGCGGCCGAGCATTTCGTCGCCAACCGGGATCGAGATCGCAGAACCTGTATCGGTGACTTCCTGTCCGCGTACCAGCCCCTCTGATGAGTCCATCGCGATACAGCGTACTGTGTTCTCGCCCAGGTGCTGCGCGACTTCCAGAACCAAACGGTTGCCCAGATTATCAGTTTCAAGGGCGTTCAAGATCGCTGGCAGTTCACCCTCGAACTTCACGTCCACAACCGCGCCGATAACCTGAGAAACTGTGCCTTTTTCGCCTTTCGCAGCCGCCTTTGCAGCTGCTTTCCGTGCTGGAGCTTTCCTTGCAGCAGGCTTTGCCGCAGCTTTTGCCGGTGCTTTTGCCATGTTGACTACCCTTCCTTACAGCGCTTCTGCGCCCGAGATGATTTCAATAAGTTCTTTTGTGATTTGCGCCTGACGCTGGCGGTTGTAGCTCATTGTCAGTTTGTCGATCATTTCACCGGCATTCCGGGTTGCATTGTCCATGGCGGTCATTTTTGCACCCATTTCGCCGGCAACATTCTCAAGCAAGGCGCGGAAAATCTGCACCGAGATATTGCGTGGGATCAGATCGTCCAAAATAGAATTTGCATCTG
>CAJHZC010000015.1_pt1 | contig 18696 bp, 23 predicted proteins | sample 9198911 | NCBI WGS metagenome assembly CAJHZC01 (sample SAMEA7708336, study PRJEB35096) | sediment metagenome | biome: marine neritic benthic zone biome [ENVO:01000025]; feature: sediment [ENVO:00002007]; material: shallow marine sediment [ENVO:03000034] sea grass bed [ENVO_01000059] ...
CGGGTTGCCGCTCGATCACGATTGGTTGGATGCGCATGTCGACCTGATATGCATTGCTGCACTTTCACAATCAAATGATCTTGAATCTGATTGAGGTTTCTAAGTTGCTCAAGCATTGATTTGAGCGTTAAAAGTCGGCTGGTTACTTTGTCCGCATTGCGGACCTTTGCTATTTCACGGATTCAAATGCAGTTCGGGATGTGATTCAACTATGCAGGCGGACTTGACCATGTCTGATCAGTTAAAGCGTTTCAGCCTTTAGAGCGTTTCAGCCTCTTTCTGAAAAGCTGGCGCTCAATTGCGCTTTGAAAAAATTTGATAACACCGGGTACCGCGATTCCGTCAAAACCTGAAAGAGTCTGGCTGAAACGCCTGCAATGATTATGGCATTGAAAATACTGTGGAAATCCGGGTGCGTCCATTCGATCAAACACAGACAAACTCTAGCTCAACGAAACGATTTCGCCGCGCGCCGGGTAATTGTTCTCCAGCACAAAGTCGATGGTGCTGAGAAATTCACCCAGCTTGGGTCGTCCCCAGGGTGCGCTTTGAACACTGGAATAGAACAATGTGTTGTCCGGCCGAACAAAGAACATGCCTGGCTCGGCAAATTTGATCGGCTCTTCAACACCAACACTGGTCAATCCACGGCTGGTTGAAATGAACAGGCCCCACTGGCGCGCTTGCGCCAGTGTCAGACCATAGACAAGATTGAGCTTTTCCAGACCAGCCTCGTCGAACATTTGCTGTGCGCGATCCTTGGGATCAACAGAAACAGCGGTTATCAGCGCGCCTTTCTCGGCAAACGCATCGACCAGCCCTTCGATTTCCTTCAGCTGCCGGCGGCAGACCGGGCAATGCCAACCACGGTAGAACACCACGATTGAAAATGTCTCCGGTGTTTCATTCATCAAGCTCCAATTGCCTTCATGCAATGTTGGCAAGGTCAGCTCTGGCACCGGCTGGCGCGGAATGAGCGTTTGAATGTCGTTGGTCATTTGGTTCTCCGCAGTCGGTATTCCGGCCCTGTTAAACAGATCTGTTCAATCGCGCCAGTCACTATAAAGTATTTCACTCGTTCTCGAAAAGGCCTGCCTGGACAGCCGCCATATCCGATGGCGCGCTCAAACCCAAATGGGTCCAAGCGTGGCTGGTCATGACCCTGCCGCGCGGCGTGCGCTGAATAAACCCCTGTTGGATCAGATAGGGTTCAATAATGTCTTCAATCGCGTCCCGCGGTTCTGAAAGGGCAGCGGCGATGGTCTCGATACCCACGGGGCCGCCGCCAAAATTTTTGGCGATCTGGTTCAGATAGCGGCGATCAAGTGAATCAAGCCCGATTGAATCGACCTCAAGCCGCGACAGTGCCGCATCGGCAATCTCACGCGTCACGACATCCGATTTCGCCACATCGGCAAAATCACGCACCCGCCGGAGCAGTCGTCCGGCAATGCGCGGCGTTCCGCGGGACCGGCGCGCAATTTCCATCGCGCCTTCATCATCAATGTTCAGGCCCATAATGCGCGCACCACGCCGGATAATCTTTTCCAGCTCTTCGGCGGTGTAAAATTCAAGCCGCACAGGTATGCCGAACCGGTCCCGCAAGGGCGTGGTCAGCAGGCCGAGCCGCGTGGTGGCAGCAACCAAAGTAAATTTGGCAAGATCAATCTTTACAGACCGCGCCGCGGGGCCCTCGCCGATGATCAAATCGAGCTGGTAGTCCTCCATCGCCGGATAGAGAATTTCCTCGACCGCCGGATTGAGACGGTGAATTTCATCGATGAACAATACATCGCGTTCTTCAAGATTTGTCAGCAGTGCAGCCAAATCGCCTGCCTTGGCAATTACCGGACCGGACGTCGAGCGGAAGTTGACCCCCAGCTCCTTGGCCATGATCTGCGCCAGCGTGGTCTTGCCCAGACCGGGCGGGCCGACAAACAACACATGATCGAGCGCCTCACCGCGGTTACGCGCCGCCTCGATAAACACTTTGAGGTTTTCGCGGACAGCTTTCTGACCGGTAAAATCATCAAGCATTTGCGGCCGCAGCGAGACATCCAGATCCTCGCCACGCTTTTCTGCATTGATGAGACGTTCCGGCTCGCTCATGAGAGCGCATCCTCACAGCGCTGATTGTTCAATTGTCTCAACCCGCCAACTCCTTAAGGCCCAGCCGTATCAATGTCGCGCTGCCCGCATCTTCGCCCGCATCGCGGATGGCTGCGCTGACAGCATTGGCGGCCTGCTCACGGCTATAACCCAGATTGGACAAGGCGGAAACTGCATCGGTGACTGCACTGGAAGCAACCCCTTCGCCCAATTCCTGTTTGAGACCCATCGTGCCGGTTGCATCTAATGCCAATGCCGGCACCTTGTTCTTCAATTCAGTCACGATACGTTGGGCGACTTTCGGACCGATCCCCGGTGCACGCGCAACCATCGCCTTGTCCTGAAGCGCAATAGCATTGGCCAGATCAGACGGTGTCAGCGTCGAGAGGATCGCCAGCGCCACCTTTGCACCGACGCCCTGAACACTTTGTAGAAGACGAAACCAGTCGCGCTCCAGTTGGTTGGCAAATCCAAACAGTTTGAGTTGGTCCTCCCGAACATAGGTCTCAATATGCAGCACTGCTGCCTCGCCCACATTCAAATTGGCCAATGTGCGCGATGAGCAATGCGCCGCATAACCCACGCCGTGAACATCCAGGATCACGTGATCATCGGCGATCTCGTCGATGGTGCCCTTTAATTTTCCAATCATGCGGTGGCCAGCCTCTTCTCCATCATCCGTACGCCGCGCATATGGGCATGACAGATGGCAATCGCCAGCGCATCCGCCGCGTCTTCCGAGTTGAACTCCGCAAGCGGCATCAGCACTTTGACCATGGTTGCGATCTGTTTCTTGTCGCCATGGCCTACGCCAATGACCGATTTCTTGACCTGATTGGGGGCATATTCCTCAACCGGCAACCCGGCGAGTGCAGGTACCAGCATGGCCACCCCGCGCGCCTGGCCCAGTTTGAGCGTTGAAGAGCCGCTGGCATTGACGAAAGTGTTCTCAACCGCTGCTTCCTGCGGCATTTGTCCATGAACCACCTCGACCAGCGCATCGTGGAGCTGGCATAGGCGCGACGCCAAGTCGTGTTTTGGATTGGATTTGACCGTACCCGACGCCACAAAGCGCAGAGAATTGCCCAGCGATTCAATCACACCCCAGCCCGTGCGCTGCAGGCCTGGGTCAATTCCAATAATGCGAATCGCTTCTGCCATCATCATCCCTTTGCATGTTGCTTAAACGATTACAAAGCAAATGTGAACAAACCAGAAACGTTTTCAAAAACCCTTTACAATTTCAACCCCGAAGGGCTTGCTGGAACAATGGATATTCCCGTCATCAACTCAGAGCAGGCAGAACGGCATTTAACTTGGCAAATGTGCTGCGATGCTCTGGCAGCCGGGCACAAATTGCCAAAAGTACACTTAGGCGACCAGTTTCTGCCGACCGAAACCGGAACCCTGATGGCACGCGCGGCCTCGATATCTGGATTGGGCAGCGGCGTGAAAACCTTCACAGTCACCCCGGCCAATCGCAACAGAGATTTACCCAGCGTCCAAGGCGTTATGATCGTGTTTGACGAAACCACGGGCACGCCCAAAGCCATTATCGATTGCGATCTCGTCACCAAATGGAAAACCGCTGCCGATAGCGTATTGGGTGCAAAATTACTTGCAAATAAATCGCCAAAACACTTGCTGATCCTTGGCGCCGGTACCGTCGCCGCCCATCTTGTTGAAGCCTACAACGCCCTGTTTCCAAGCCTTGAGCAAATCACGCTGTGGAACCGCACGAGCGATAAAGCGCGGCAAATGGTCAAAAACCTGGAAAACACACCGGTACCAATCACAATCGCAGACGACTTGCCCCAGTCATGCGCGCAGGCCGACATTATTTCATCCGCTACCATGGCCACGGAGCCGATACTCGAGGGTGAATGGGTGAAACCAGGCACCCATGTTGATTTAATCGGTGCATTCAAGGCCGATATGCGCGAGGCTGATGATGCCCTGCTGCAAAAATCACGCATCTTCGTCGACAGTTTTGAGACGACACTCGACCATATTGGCGAGTTGAAAATTCCTCTGGCCTCAGGTGCAATAAGCCGTGCCCATGTGCTGGGTGATTTCTATGATCTTGTCGCGGGCAAAAGTAGCCGCCAAAGCGACAACGACATCACACTGTTCAAGAATGGTGGCGGCGCGCATCTCGATCTGATGATCGCAGGAGCGATCATGAAGGCGATCAGCGAGAGCGTTTCAGCCGTGAACTGAAATGCAGGGGAAGCCTCTGGACCATGGACCAAATCGCACTGGTCATACACAGCGCATGCGAAACAAGGCAGGGTCGGCGATGACCGAAATCCTTCTCGCTCATTTGACCAACCCACTGTCGTTGATTGTGTTGGCAGTGGTCTTTATTACTGGCATTGTGCGCGGGTTTTCCGGCTTTGGTTCCGGCATGATCATCGGGCCGATCACCGCCGCTATGTTCTCCCCGCAATTTGCCATCGGTATGATCTCGATTATTGACAGTGTTCCGACACTCAAGATGGTCTGGGGTGCGCGCAAACAGGTCGTCTGGCATCAGGTGATCCCGGTCGTGGCCGGTTATGTCGCCTTGATGCCGCTTGGTATCTGGGTGCTCAAATCAAGTGACCCGATCGCCTTGCGCTGATTCATCAGCATATCGATCTGCATCGCCGTGGTGTTGCTTTGGAGTGGCTGGAAGTATCATGGCCCGCGATCAAAGCCCCTCTCATTCGGCGTCGGTGCTACGGGCGGATTCATGGGCGCATCTGCGGCAATTCCGGGTCCGCCAATCCTGATTTACTGGATGTCGGGTAGCGACCCGGCGGCGACAATCCGCGCCAACATGATCTATTATCTGTTCCTGTCAGACCTGTTTGTGATCGTCGGATATTTTATCAGCGACATCTTCACCCGGCAGTCGGTCACACTCGGCATAATGGCGTCGCCGGGATATTTTATCGGCATCATCATCGGGACCAGCTATTTCAAGGGTGCCAGCGAAAAAATCTACCGCACCATCGCCTTCATCATGATCCTGCTGGCAGTCGTGGCGTCGCTGCCGGTGCTGGATGAAATATTACGCTGACAGCTTTTCCACCAGCTCTTCAGACATGTCTTCATTTGAAAACACGTTCTGCACATCGTCATCTTCATCCAGCGCATCAAGCAATTTGAGCAGCGTTGCGCCCTTTTCCTCATTGACCGGCGTTCGGTTTTGCGGCTTCCAGATGATATTGACAGATTCAGGCTCGCCAAGCGAACTTTCCAGCGCTTTCGACGCACTGCCAAGATCTTCAAAAGCGCAAGTGATCACGTGGCCGTCTTCATCGCTTTCAACATCGTCGGCGCCTGCTTCGATCGCTGCCTCCATGACGCTGTCCGCGTCACCGGCTTCGGGCTTGTAGGTGATCTCGCCGACCCGGTCGAACATGAAGGAAACAGAGCCCGTTTCGCCCAACTGACCGCCATTTTTGGTAAAGGCAGCGCGAATATTGGACGCCGAACGGTTGGTGTTGTCGGTCAGCGCCTCAACCACGATCGCAATGCCGCCCGGCCCGTAGCCCTCATACCGCATTTCCTTGTAGTCCTCGGCATCACCGCCTGAACCCTTGTTGATCGCCCGTTGGATATTGTCCTTGGGCATGGACTGGCCCTTGGCATTCTGGATCGCCAGGCGCAGGCGCGGGTTCATGTCCGGATCAGTGGTGCCGCCACCCATTTTGACCGCAACAGTGATCTCTTTTGACAGGCGCGAAAAAATTTTCGAGCGCAGCTTGTCCTGGCGTCCCTTGCGGTGCTGGATGTTTTTGAATTTGGAATGACCCGCCATAATATCGCTCTTGTTTTCAATAATTGAGTTTGTTGGCCGCTTTTAGAAAAGTTCACGCCAGACGTCCAGAGCGTTTCGAGCGCGCGCGGAAACACAATCAAGGGAAAGTTCATGCAGGATTTTGAGCAATCGGGCGGATGTCAATGCGGCCAAGTGCGCTATACGCTGACGCAAATCCCTCAAGTGATCTATTGCTGCCACTGCACCGAGTGCCAGAAGCAATCTGCCAGCGCCTTCGGTATCTCGGTGCGCGTTAAAGGCGACGCGCTGAAAATCGCTGGCAAACTGAGCACAATCTCAATGGGCGGCGCAGATCGCCAATTTTGCCCTGACTGCGGAACCAGGCTTTTTCACCGGCGGCCAGGATATCGGGACCGGATCAATATCAAGGGCGGCTCCTTTGACGACACATCCTGGATAATGCCTGCCGGTCATATATGGACTGGATCGAAGCAGTCATGGGTGCTTCTGGCGCCGGACGCGATCACCTATGAAGGCCAACCGGAAAACTACGACGCGCTGATTGCGGCCTATGGTTTTTCAGCGCCCAAGTGAAACGCTTGCACTGGTTTAGGGTCAAGATTGATAATATACAAAATCCGGGTGCAGCGATTCAATCAAAATGCAACAGGCCCCACCAACAGGACTGACAACGAACAATGCTCTCCAAAATTCTCCTGACAGTTCTGGTCGTCGGCATTTGTATCTGGTGGTTTTTAAAGGAAAACACGCGTCGCGGCTTCCTGACTATACGCGCCTACCTGTTTCTGACCGCGCTTGAAAACGGTAAAAGCGTTGAAGAAGCCAATCATGCAGCAAGCATCCGCAAGGAAGAGGCAACACCGACCATGTTCGCCAACACGATGAGCTATTTGGATGCCCATCACCGCGGCAAGCAGATGCCGATGATCCGCGATGCCCGCGCCAAGGGCATGAAATACTGATACCCTGATCACACTTGTTTGACTGCCCATATTTGGGCCTGACCCGAGGGTCAGGCGCCACGAATTGCCACCAAATGGTTGGTGCAAATTTGTGCGGAAACAAGGAGCAAGCCAGCAGGAAACCTGTCGTTTTTCAAGGGTTTGCGACGCTGTTGCCCGCGCCAATTTGCCCAATCCAATGGACGCTCCGACCTTGCAGTGAGTGCCGTCGTCAAAGTTCTCGACCGGGCAACCAGCCCGCTTTTCGAACATTTTCCTCGGCCTTCTTGTCATGTCGGGCACCATTTTGCGGCAATTCGTAGGGCCTGACCCTAGCCATGCATCAAATCTGCGCTACACTTGTGTTGAGCAAGAGAGGTGCGCCATGAAATACACTTCACTTTTTGCCGCTGCGTGTATCGCGGCTTTCAATTTCCAGGCCGTTCAGACTTTCGCACAAGACGCGGACGAACCTGTCAGCCAGTGTCTGGCAATCGCCCAGGCCATGCCGAAGGTCATATTTGCCTCGCTTGATGCCAATCCTCTTGATGTGAAGGGTGATGTGACAATCACCTATGGCGGTCACTCGACCTACCGCATTGAATCGCCACAAGGTGTGGTTTCCGCAACCGATTTTTCCGGCTTGTACGGCACCCAGCCTACCATGCCGCGGATTGTCACCATGAACCGCGCGCATTCCAGTCACCACACCCTGAGCCCTGATCCGTCGATCGAATTCGTGCTGGCGGGCTGGAACGACATGAGCACCGGACCGATTGATCATGATCTGGTTGTCGATGATGTCTATGTTCGCAATGTTGCCACCGATATCCGCTCTTTTGGCGACGGCATGATCGCCGATGGCAACTCGATTTTCATTTTTGAAACAGCCGGATTGTGCATCGGCCATCTGGGCCATTTGCATCACGCGCTAACCGACGATCATTTCGCGCAGATCGGTCGGTTGGACATTTTGATGGTGCCGGTCGATGGCGGCCTCACCTTGTCGCATCAGGCCATGGCCGATCTGACCCGCCGCCTGCGCTCATCCATTGTCCTGCCGATGCATTTGAGGGGCAATTCCATCAGCAGTTTCATAAGCCGCATGGGTCCGGACTGGGATTCGGTTTTTCTGAAGGGCAACACCATAACGGTAAGCGTTAACAGCCTTCCCAAACAACCGACAATCATGGTGCCGCGCAGCCTCGGACGAAGCGGCGGCCTCAGTGATTTTTAGGATCTGGTGCGCCGTTGCATTCGGGTTGGCAATTCTTTCACCAGGAGGTGTGTCTGCTCAGCCCTATGAACGATACAACGCGCCACAGCTAAGTTGCGCGACCATAAAATCACGTATCCTGCAACACGGTATCGTGGTCCTCCGATACCCATCGAAAAACATTGCCAATTATACACTTTACGATACCTATATTGCTGATTCGCGTTTCTGCAATAGCGGCGAAAGGGCTGGGCGAGCAACCATTCCTGCCGCCGATACGGCGCGGTGCACGGTGCTTAAATGCAAGCCGTTTGAGCCCGTATTTCCGGAGTTCTTCCGTAGAAAATAACCCCAAATTAACCGTTCTGATTAAAGCGATGTTCAAATCTGCTTGCTAGGTTTTACCAAAGTCATGGAGCAGTAGTTGAATATACTGGCAAAACAATCGATTTTGGTCATGGGCTGGGCCGTCGTTGGTTCGCAGGTCGTCACCTATGCCATTGTACAAATACTGGCGCCGGAATATCTCGATACGGCCATCAAGGTCTCACCAATGGTGTCTGCCTTTGTTGCAGCGCCTTTGACGTATGCTTTCTTCCGGCAAAACGTAAAACTCGAAGAATCCAACAAGCAACTGGCCATCGCCAATCAGGTGCTGGGTGTCGAGACAGAGCTCGCCAAGAAAGAGGCAACGCTAGATCCGATGACCCACGTGCTCAACCGTACGCATTTTGTGCGTGCGATCGAGGAAGATCGTGGCAAAAAAGACAAGGCCGGCTTCTTCCTGATGCTTGATGCGGACAACTTCAAGCAGGTCAACGATACTTACGGCCATGCAGTCGGCGACAAGGCACTTCTGAAAATCACCGACGTGATGCGCCGCACATTGCGCGAGGGCGACATTGTGGGTCGTTTGGGCGGTGAGGAATTTGGTATCTATCTGCCAGGCGTTACACGCCAGCAAGCCTATGAAATTGCCGAACGAATTCGCAAGCGCGTTGAGGAGACTTCCATCGAAGTCGAAGAAGGTGAGTCTTATACTGTCACTGTTTCAATCGGTGCCGTATTCGCTGCCAAACAACACAATGTGACCCAGTTGATGCAGATGGCCGACCGCAATCTGTACCGTGCCAAGGGCAAGGGTCGCAATCAGGTCGTTTTTGATGCTTATTTGAGCAAAGAAGGCACCTATCGCACGCGTCCCACCTCTGCCTGATCCAGACAATCGGTTACCACCAATCGGGCATGGTTTCGCTTAGATGCGGTCCTTTACGCAACGGGGCAATTTTCTCTGCCAGGCCGGTTCTGTCTGACGTTTCAACACAAACACCACACAGTGTCGCCGGCCCTTCGGCAGGCTCAAAACGGCCTTTCGAGATCTTGGTCAAAAAGCGGTTGAGCGGCTCTTCCTTATCCATACCCAGCGATGAATTGTAGTCGCCACACATGCCAGCATCCGAAAGATAACCCGTACCGTTTTCCAATATCTGATGATCGGCGGTTGGCGTATGGGTATGGGTGCCCACGACAAGGCTTGCCTTGCCGTCGACGAAATGGCCAAAGCACATTTTCTCCGAAGTCGCCTCGGCATGAAAGTCAAATATTACCGCATCAAAGTCTGACCCCAAGGCACCCGCTTCCAGCTGCGAGGAACCACACGCAAACGGGTCATCCAGATCCGGCGCCATGAAGACACGTCCCATAATATTGGAAACCATCACCCGCGCACCATTGCGTGCTTCATACACACCCATGCCGCGACCCGGTGTTCCGTCTGGAAAATTGGCCGGGCGCAAAAAACGATCTTCGCGCGCAGCAAGCCCCAGGGCTTCTTTTTGATCCCAGACATGGTTGCCAGTCGTCACGACATCAGCACCGGCATCAATCGTTGCCCGGTATATGGATTCGGTGATGCCAAATCCCGCGGCGGCGTTCTCGCCATTGACGATAACAAAATCAAGCTTGTGATCAGAAATCAGGCCAGGCAGTTGGTCAAACACGACGGTGCGCCCGGTACGGCCCACCATGTCACCCAGAAATAAAATGCGCATTCAGAATCCTATAATTACTGAACCAGTTCGTATACGCCGCTTTCCGTCAGCACTGTGTGCAAAGGCACATCATGCGCATCGGCGGGTATGGCAGCTACGCGCTGGCAGTCAAATGCAACCCCAACCAGTCTGGGCTGGTATCCTTTTTGGTGCAATCGCGCAATGGCACGATCATAATGCCCGGCGCCATAACCAAGCCTGTTGCCGCTGTCATCAAACCCGGCCAAGGGCATCAGCAGCACATCAGGATCCACAATCCTGGCCTGCACACCCGGCCCGGACGTACCAAACCCTGTGTCGACCAGATCGCTACCCGGCAGATACTCTTTAAAAACAATGGTTTGCTGATCTACCACGACCGGAAGGCAAAGCTTGGCCACACGCCCGGCGAGCACTTGCATCAAAGGACGCAAATCAATTTCTGAGCGAATGGGAAGAAAGGCAGAAACGGTTTGATCGGGCTTCAGTCCCAATGCATCAACATGTTGGACCAGCTGTTTGCTCGCTGCATCGCGAATGTGTTCATCCATGGCGTCGCGGATTGCCAATACTGACTTGCGGATCTCCGATTTGGTTTGAGATGGATCGGCCACGATAAACTTCTTTGAATCAAACAAAATACCAACCGCGACAATCGGTGAAGAGCAACATCCCGGAGAACCTACTTAAGTAGGTGGGTGCCAGTTGAAAAAGCCCACGAGCCTAATCAGCGCCAGCTCCCTAAGGATGCGTAAGGCCCCGGAGAAAATGTCTTCTGCCGCAGAGCGCAGTCGGCGCGATTGATATAGAGACCGGCGGACCAACATACCAGTGAAAACTGGCCCCATAGTTTGGACATTGTCATCTATTTGGCCGATGGGTCTTGTCCGGTCGCCAGTCAATCAGGCCAAACCGAATGGCTTTGGCGAACGCATGGGTTGTATTGACCGCATCAAGCTTGCGCACTCTGGCGAAGCGGTTCGCCAAGTGCCTCTCCGCTTTCGGCAGCGTGGATTGAATGAGCCCAACACGATGTCGGATGGATTCGCCGCACCAAAAGCCCCGCCTGTTCAAGATGGTCGTTCGCTCACCAGAAGGTGCGGCCCGCGACAGAAATGTTGTGGTGGAGCTCAAGTATTTTATACAGCCGTCGAATGCCATGAATCAGCCGAATACACCGCGGCGCGAGCCATAAGACAGGCCAACGCCAATGCAGATTTCCTGATTGCTGAGGGTATTTGAGAATTGGGTCGTTCGACCCGTAATCCTTGCCGATCGGCCCAATAATCGCATTGAACGTGGCAAAAAAAGAGGAAGGCGATAACCGTAGCCATCGCCCCCCTGCATTTTCAGAAGTTTGTGAGAACCGCAGCCATCTCCGAAAAGACATGCCACAAAATTCGTTTTTACTTCTACAGTGACCTTTATTCACCTCCCCAAAAGAAGGTTCATGTCCGGTCGCGCTGATAACAATCCCGAAGGAGTGCAACCTGCGCACAATCGAACGTGAGTACCCGCCGTTCATTGCAGCATCGGGGCGTCTTCCGCGTTCCAGACCGCTGTCAACGCATCCCATGTGCCTCCCGGATCAACCAAAACAGTTCGCATAAAACGACATTTTGTCACCGAGCATGGGCCGCGGAAAATCCTGTTGATGTTATCGAGCGGCAACTCGCATCAGTCAGGGACCGCAGTAAGAAAATCATGCGTCAAATGATGCCCGGAGTCGAATCTTTGCCGGCATTTTGACGATCGGGCCTGTGGACCGCTGTGGACGAGTGTGGATGAACTTTCAGATCATTGAGACGGAAGCCTGATTTTCTTCACTGGTAAGTTCGAGGTGTCTGCCTTGTTTGCAGGTGCCATTTGCCTTGTGTTTGCCGCACAGATATCCCACTTACCACTTGCAATCCGCAAGTCAGTGGTAATCGCGACGGGCCGGACCAGAATTATTTTTTATGAATGCGCAGAAATATGACCAAATCCGAAAAAAGATCAGATTGTCCCATCAGCATGTCATTGGAAGCATGGGGTGATAAGTGGTCGCTGCTAATCGTCCGCGATCTGATGTTTGAGGGCAAGCGCACATACGGCGAAATCCTGAACTCGCGCGAAGGCATGGCAACCAACATTCTCGCTGCCCGTCTTAAAAGTCTGCAAGAGCACGGCATCATTGTCGCGACCAAACCCCATGGCATGCAAGTTGGCAACGGTTACGCATTGACCAAAAAGGGCATCGAATTGCTACCCGTCATGATCGAGATCTATCTTTGGACTGAAAAGCACTACACAATTCCCAACGAAATTAAGGAAACACTCAAAACGGTCAAAGCCGACAAGGAAGGCTTCATAGCTACCATTGCCAAAGATCTTGAGAACCTGAACCAAAGCGCCGCGAAGCCAAGCCCATAGTTGCTAATTGTTCCGCCATCAATGGGACGTCCAGTCAGCCACTTGCATATTGGGAGTATTCCAACTACTCAGAAATTGCACTTGCAATTTGCAAGTACATAAGTCTTTGCGTGAAATCCAATTGGGAGGGTGTTTTGCTATGGAAACTGTTTCGGCGCACTGGTTGAGCTCGCTTGTCTTGATTGGCGGATCGCTGGTTGTACCCCTCTTGGCATTTGGGACCTATCTGGGATCCGGCGCTTCTTTCAGAAAGTCAGCTGGTATTGCTATAGGTGTAACGACTTGGGGTGTTATCGTTTTCTTGTTTGCCCGCTACTGGCAGTTCAACCTACAGAGCCCAACAATCGTCTGGGCCATTGTGATTGCAAACTTCATCTTCCCTTCTGCCCTGGTCATTTTGTTCCGGAATTTCTTTGTAGGTGATGGACTGTCATTGGGCTGGCTCACTCTTCCCCAAGCTTTTCGCTATATGGGTACTCTGTTCATTTTGGAGAATTTTCTCGGACACACAGGAACAGCATTTGCCTACACTGCGGGATTTGGTGACTTCGCAGCTGCTGTTATCGCTACAACCATCCTGATTCAATTATGGACGGATGGTCGTCCTGGCAAGTTCATTTTCTACGTTTTGGTGGTCTTTGGCACCGTCGACTTTTTGGTTGCCTACACATTGAGCTTTCTCAGCACCGATGGCGTGGTGTTGAATTTAATCGCCAACGAAGAGAGCCATCTCATGACTCTGCTTCCACTGGCGTTGTTGCCATACTTCCTGGTGCCCTTCGCGATGGCTTATCATACAATGATGTTCTTGACCTTGAAGGACGGCAAGCATGAAGAGCTTTAATGCACGCGGCAGTTGTAGCTGCAACCAGGTCCAATATGATGTATCGGGCACGCCAATGTTTCGGGCCTACTGCCACTGCAAGATTTGTCAGGCTTTTAATCAATCTGACTTTGCCGACATCATCGTTATGCGTTCGAAAGATGTTGCAGTGACCGGGACAAACAAGATCGCATTTAGATATCATCAGCAACCGCCTTTGATCCGACGTGGTAATTGCGCCGAGTGCGGCGGAGTCGCGATCGAAACGATACATATCCCGGTTTTACCAAAAATGACGATCATACCGGCGCAAACACTGCATAATTCTGAGCTCGCACCAGCACCAAGCTTTCACATGTTCTATCATCGAAGAGTGAGCGAAGCCTCAGATGAATTGCCTAAGCACGAGGGTTACCTCAGAAGCCAATGGGCCTTCTCTACAGCTGTATTAGGGGCATTCCTGCGAAAGAGCTGACTGCACAAGACAGATCATGCCAGTTTGGAAACCAGAGATTCCATGCTTTCGGCCACGCTCGAAAGCCGATCTGCCATCTGGGCTTCCGTATTGTCAGCCTTCGAAAGCGCTGCATCGCGTGTTCGGCGCAATGTATCAAGTTCGGTCTCGATCCCCTTGACGCGTTTCTGCAGCTCCGTGAACTCATCCATCACCATGATACCGGCCATCACGGTCAGGCGTTGATCACCGATTTCGCCGAGCATGGACTTCAGATGCCCGACATACTGGTCAAATCGGCCTGCTAACGCTTCAAGATGCTCTTCCTGGCCAGGGTCACAGGCCATACGATAGCTTTTCCCGTCGATGATAATGTTGATCTGTGACATCTACTTATCCAACACTGCTCGAATGGTTTCCATGGCCGTTACCAGACGCCGGGAGACTTCCTTGTTAACCTCTTCGAGGCGCTCGGCGCGCCCCTCGGAAGCATCAAGTTCTCCCGCCAGCCGGGCTCGATCGGAGTTTAGTCGTTGTACTTCTTCTTCCGCGTCCTTGAACTCGCCCTTGGCATCCGCATCGCGGTCAACCAGGCCATTCAATTGGGTCAGCGCTTTGTCGATACGGTTCAAAACCTGTGTCAATGTTTGCGGTGCGGACATACTGGATACAAATCCTCCTGACGAATCGCTATCTGGATTCTTGCTTGTAACCTACGTTTGTCAATCACAATAAGGCTTTAGCATGGTCGCGTCAGATGCGACTTGAACTAAAAATGGTCGGAGCGGTAAATTCAAGTCGCCAATTCAATGATGCACAACCTTTCATTCACACTTTGCAACACAGGCGCTAACTGTTGAAACCACCGCTCTTTGTTGACTCATTTCATCCACCTGCTATGTCTCGCCGGAAAACGGCAGCCCCTTCAATATGCCCGCTGACAAATAGTTCTGGATTTACAAAATGACTCGCGAAAAACACGACCGGATGGCCAATGCGATCCGCTTTCTGTCAATGGATGCTGTTCAGGCGGCCAATTCCGGGCACCCGGGTTTGCCCATGGGCGCAGCGGATATTGCAACTGTCCTGTTTTCAAAGTTTCTGAACTTTGACCCAAAGAATCCCGCCTGGCCTGACCGCGACCGCTTTGTGCTGTCCGCCGGACATGGTTCGATGCTGCTTTACTCCCTGCTCTATCTGACAGGCTATGAAGACATCACGATCGATGAGATCAAGAATTTTCGCCAACTCGGCTCCAAAACAGCAGGCCACCCCGAATACGGCCACGCTGCTGGTATTGAGACCACAACTGGCCCACTTGGTCAGGGCGTTGCCAATGCGGTTGGCATGGCCATTGCCGAACGCAAACTCAACGATGAATTCGGTGCTGATCTGGTAGAACATCACACCTATGCCCTGGTCGGTGACGGTTGCCTGATGGAGGGCATCAGCCAGGAAGCAATCGCGCTTGCCGGCCACTTGAAACTGAACAAATTGATCGTGCTCTGGGACGACAACAAGATCACGATTGATGGCTCCATTTCCTTGTCGGATTCAACCGATCAGCGTGCACGATTTGAAGCATCCGGCTGGGAAACGGATGCCGTAGACGGTCATGATCCGGACGCCATCGCAGCGGCGATCGAAAGGGCCAGGACATCTGACAAGCCGACAATGATCGCCTGCGCGACAACCATCGGCTTCGGCGCACCAACCAAGGCCGGCACGTCCGGCGCGCATGGCTCGCCGCTAGGCCCTGAAGAAATCGCCGGCACGCGTGAAGCGCTGGGTTGGGCCGCTGAAGCATTTGATGTGCCTTCCGACATTCTTGACGATTGGCGCCTCGTCGGCCTGAACGCCGCCAAGGAACGTGTGAACTGGCAAAAGCGGCTGGATTCAGCCGACAATGCGATAAAAAGCGAGTTTGAGCGTCGAATGAGTGGCGCGCTACCCACCGGTTTTGCATCAGCGGTTGATGAATACAAAAAGCAGCTGATCGAGGATTTGCCAAAAGTGGCCACCCGCAAAGCTTCGGAGATGGCGCTCAACATCATCAATGAGGCGCTGCCCGAAACGATCGGCGGTTCTGCCGATCTGACCGGTTCAAACAACACCAAAACCGCGCAAACTGCACCCATCACGCCGGATGATTTTTCCGGGCGCTACATCTATTACGGTATCCGCGAACATGGCATGGCCGCCGCGATGAACGGCATGGCTCTGCATGGCGGCGTCATTCCCTATGGCGGCGCATTTCTGGTGTTCTCAGATTATTGTCGGCCGTCCATGCGCCTGGCATCGCTCATGGGCATCCGTGTCATCTTTGTAATGACACACGATTCCATCGGCCTTGGTGAAGATGGCCCGACCCACCAGCCGGTCGAGCATCTGGCCGCACTGCGTGCCATTCCCAATCACCGGGTGTTCCGTCCTGCCGACGCGACTGAAACAATCGAATGCTGGCAGTTGGCGCTGGAAAATCAGAAAGCGCCGTCCACACTCGCATTGACCCGCCAGGGACTACCGGCCGTGCGCAAGGAATATGACCAGGAAAACATGTCCGCTTACGGCGCCTATGAAATCGCAACGGCCTCTGACGATGCGCAAGTCACCATTTTTGCCTCTGGCTCTGAAGTCCATATCGCATTGGACGCAGCCAAGGCACTCGAAGCCAACGGCCATCCGACGCGGGTTGTGTCCGTGCCTTCAATGGAGCTTTTCGAGCAGCAAAACGGGGAATACCAATCAGCCCTGATTGGCAACACACCGGTCAATATCGGTGTCGAAGCTGCCATTCGCATGGGCTGGGATCGATATATCGGAACCGACGGCATTTTCATTGGTATGGATTCATATGGCGCGTCAGCACCAATCAACGATCTTTACGACCATTTTGGCATTACTTCTGAGGCAATTGTTTCTGCCGCAGAACAAAAACTCCATGCTAAAACAGACGAAGAATAATCTGCCCTAATTTGACCGGAGACTCCCATGACGAAACTTAGGATAGCCATCAACGGATTTGGTCGCATCGGCCGCAACGTTGCCCGCGCGATTTTCGAATCTGGCCGCGATGACATCGATATTGTTGCCATCAACGACCTTGGCCCTGTTGAAACCAATGCGCATTTGATGCGCTACGATTCTGTGCACGGCCGTTTCCCTGGCGAAGTGACCGTGTCCGGCGACCGGATCCATGTCGGCCGCGAGAGCTTCAAGGTGCTCGCCGAGCGCGACCCGACAAATCTGCCATGGGGAGATATGGACATTGATGTGGTGATGGAATGCACCGGCATTTTCACGTCCAAGGAAAAAGCATCCTTGCACCTGCAGGCTGGCGCTAAACGCGTGCTGGTTTCTGCGCCCGGTGCCAATGCCGACAAAACCATCGTCTATGGTGTGAACCACAATGCGCTGACCAGCGAAGACGTCGTTGTGTCCAACGCGTCCTGCACCACCAACTGCCTGTCACCGGTTGCCTATGTTCTCAACAACGAGATCGGCATCGAAAAAGGCATGATGACGACCATTCACTCCTATACTGGCGACCAGCCGACATTGGATACGATGCACAAGGACTTGTATCGCGCCCGCGCAGCCGCCCTGTCCATGATCCCGACATCCACAGGCGCTGCCAAGGCTGTCGGCCTGGTGCTGCCGGAACTTAACGGCAAGCTGGATGGATTTGCCATCCGTGTCCCCACACCCAACGTTTCGGTTGTCGACTTGAAGTTCATTGCAAAGCGCGAAACAACGGTCGAAGAAATCAATGACACCATCCGTAAGGCGGCAGGTGGCGCGCTCAAGGGTATTCTTGGGTTTACGGATGAAAAACTGGTTTCATCGGACTTCAATCATGATCCGCATTCCTCGATTTTCCACTGCGATCAAACCAAGGTTATGGACGGCACCATGTGCTCGATTTTGACCTGGTATGACAATGAATGGGGATTCTCCAACCGCATGGCCGATACGGCGATTGCGATGGGCAAACTGATTTAGTCACATCGGTCTTGGACCAAACGATCTGAAAGCCGCCGAGCCATGCCCGGCGGTTTTTTCATGGCGCAATCCAATGACTAATGGTTCCATTCACGGATCAGGCCATCTAGTTTGAATGGCGCGCTCATTCATGCCATCAACACCTTGAGGATGAACATCCATGAACCCTGATGACATCAAGATCCACGACGAAGCACAGGCGCTGCTCGATTTCTGGTTTGTCGAATGTGACAACAAGGACTGGTTCGGCGGTGAGGCCGACTTCGACACAAGGGTTAGCCAGAGGTTCCTGCTCACCCTAAAACGAGCCGAACGCTGCGAATTGTTCGAATGGCGCGACACGCCGCAGGGACGACTGGCGGAGGTAATCATTCTGGATCAATTTTCCCGACAGCTCTACCGCGGCACGGGCGATGCGTTCAAAAATGACGCCATGGCACTGACGCTGGCGCAAGAAGCGGTAGCAGGAGGCCACGACATGATGCTCAGCGAGATCCAGCAACAATTTCTGTTGATGCCCTACATGCATTCCGAAAGCCTGGTCGTGCACGAGAAGGCGATGAACCTGTTTCGAAAACTCAGCGAGTCAGCATTCGAATATGAAGAGAAGCACCATGACATCATCAAACGCTTTGGCCGCTATCCCATGCGGAACGAAGCACTTGGTCGCACCTCGACACCCGTTGAATTGGCGTATATTGCCGAACGCAGCGACAACATGTTCTAAGCATAGTTGCGCTTCTAGCAGACTGTTTCCAACACGAGCATAACAAATCATGACCTTTAAGACTCTCGATGACCTCCCCGAAGATATTGCTGGCAAACGCGTGCTTGTGCGTGTCGATCTGAACGTCCCCATGGCCGATGGCGTGGTAACGGACTCAACGCGGCTGACACGGATCGCACCGACGATAGAAGA
>CAJHZC010000098.1_pt1 | contig 18603 bp, 19 predicted proteins | sample 9198911 | NCBI WGS metagenome assembly CAJHZC01 (sample SAMEA7708336, study PRJEB35096) | sediment metagenome | biome: marine neritic benthic zone biome [ENVO:01000025]; feature: sediment [ENVO:00002007]; material: shallow marine sediment [ENVO:03000034] sea grass bed [ENVO_01000059] ...
AAGCGCAGCCAGATTTTGGCACGGATCATGTCATCCCGCCCGGTGCCCCAGCCCGTATTGAGCGCGCTGGAAGAACAACTCAAAGAAGCTTTCAAGGCAGATGGCGGTTCCGGCTCCCGCGAAGTTGCATCCAAAATGGCTGAAATCTTGAACGAAATGAGCCAGGAAGCATCCGAGCAGATTGTCACCGACTTTGAAGGAAAAGTTGACGACCAGAAGTTGGGATTGATCAAGTCATTGATGTTCCGATTTGAAGATCTGACATCCCTGGCTCCGGCCGAAATCGTTTCGGTATGTGATGGATTGCCGACCGACCTTTTGACCAACGCATTGACCGGCGCCGAGCCTGACCTGACCGAAGCGCTGTTATCATCAATCGGTGCCCGCACACGACGCATGATCGAATCTGAACTGAGCTCTGGACTGGACGTTAAACCCGAGACAATTCAACAGGCACGCAAATCAATTGCCTCGCTTGCGCTTAAAATGGCATCCGAGGGCAAAATCCAACTCCCTAACGCGGCATAAAGGTGAAGGGGTAGTTTGTGGCTGAAGGCGCAGAAAAAGACGAAAAAACCGAAGACGCTTCCGAGAAGAAGATTCAGGACGCTTTGGAAAAGGGTCAAATCCCGGTTTCCAAGGAAGTCTCGATACTCTTCACGCTGGTCACCGTTCTGTTTCTGATGGCTTTCTTTCTGCCCGAAAATAGCAAGGCCGTCACGCATGGCTTAAGCGGTCTGATGGACCATTCCGGCCAGATCTCATTGAATTCAGTAACCGATTTGCAAACAATCGCCGACGAAGTTTTTAAGATCACGGGCATGTTGCTGGCACCGCTGTTTGTCGCCTTCATCATCTCAGGTATTGCCAGTTCCGTCTTCCAGAACCCGCCTGCAATTGTCCTGACTCGCATTAAACCGGAACTCTCCCGCATATCGCTCAAAAAAGGGCGCGAGCGCATTTTCTCAAACAAAGGCCTTGTGGAATTTGGCAAGTCGGTTTCCAAGATTCTGGTCGCCACTGCTGTGATTGCGGCCTCCACGACCGGCCTGTTCGATGATCTTGTCAGCATGCTCTACGCCGACAGCGTGGTCTCGCTTGATGTCATACAGATTTACGTTTTCAGGATCGTTGTCGCCATCACCCTGACAATGGTTTTGATCACCGGATTTGACCTGTTCTGGTCACGAACCCAATGGCTCGAAGAGCTGAAGATGACGCGCCAGGAGGTCAAGGATGAACTCAAACAAGCAATGGGCGATCCCCTGCTCAAGTCGCGCCAACGGTCTGTTGCATTGGACCGCTCGCGAAACCGCATGATGAATGCCGTGCCCAATGCCACCGTTGTTATTGCGAACCCGACCCACTTTTCGATCGCACTGCGCTACAACAAGGATGAAGATCCAGCGCCGATCGTGGTCGCAATGGGCCGGGATATCATTGCATTGCGCATACGTGAGATTGCGCGCGATCACACTGTTCCGGTGATCGAAAATGTGCAGCTGGCACGCAGCCTGTACAAGGTTGCGAAAGTCGACCAACCGATACCAAGCGACTTCTTCCCGGCTGTCGCGCAGGTCTTGGCATTTATTGGCAAAAAATCCCGACAGTCACACATCTTTGGTTGAGCTGATGTTAGTAGAATCCAAGCATCCCGAATTAGAACTCTGTATCGCCGCCGCGTTCGGTGGCATGGTACGCGAACTGCGCTTTGTCGATCTTGCCCACTATATAAGCTATACCCAGCTCGAAAAGATCAACTGCATCAGGGACGTGGTGATCAGCGCTGCTGAGTTTTATTTTCAGCCTGGCTTTGTTCGATTTGAGGATGTCACCAAAACCTCGGCAAACTGGGGTGAAGCTGCCTATGTTTCATTACAGGTTTCGTTGGATTGTCTTGTGGCACGAAACTTCGTGAATATTGTTCTACACGAAGATCATGCCGAAATCTGCCTGGCTTATACAGACACCGATCCCAGCTTCAACGATACCGATCAGTTGGAAGCAATCTGCAGCAGAGAGATTGACCTCAACTTGCTGCGCAAACCACTTCATAAGCCAATCCGGATGCTCGATGGTCCACCAATTCATTGCCCATGAGCACGATTATGATCACACCTTGTATGAGCTCGTCGAAATGGGGCTCGGCATAAGGTACAAATGCTCTAAATGCAGCGCAGAGTACGATTTGGATATTGCCGCGTTAATCAGGGCACATGGTGGTGAAACCAGGCTGCGATACGTCCAGCGCAATGCCAAATGCACTTTTTGTTCATCGGACTAGCAAAGGCGCAGCTTTAACTTAGACGGCTACGATACCCACCAGAACCGCATTGGCAACCGCCTGAGGCACACTATTGGCATCCAGCTTTTCACAAACTGATTTGAGGACCGCAGCGACAACATGTCGGCTCACCCCGATTTTCTGAGCGGTTGCTTCAACATCAGCACCACTGATCGAACAATCAAGGCAGCTCAATTCAAGGTCTGTCAGTTTGACTTCAGCATCATCTTCATTGTCCGCTGATCGCATCGCCGCATCAAACAGCTCGATTGTCTCAACAACCAGCTTGGCGTGCTTTGCAGAATTGTCAAAATGCGGTCCGATATAGACAACCACACTGCGTGTTCCAAGCGGATCATGAACCGGCACACAAAAGCCGCCTTCATAGTCAAACGCCGTCAAGAGTTCATCGAGAGCCTGATCTGTTGAGTGTTGATCTTCTGATTCAGCAAGGCCCGTATAGGCATTCACGCCTGATTGCCAGGCAAACGGCACACATGATTGCGCCAAAACCTTGAATAACGAGCAATCATCCAGACCGCCATCGGGATCGATATGCTCGAGAAATTCAGGATTGAGATTTGTACCCTGAATTTCTGGCTTGATGACGCCTCTTAAATTGGATGTGAGCTTAACGATCGCATAAGCTTTGAAGCCAAATCGATAGGAGAGCTTGGAAAATTCCTCAGCCTCGTTTTCGACCTTCCGATGCCAGCCACCCGCGGAAACGGGATTTGGCGTTTGCACCTCATCAGACGAATGGACCAGTTTCAAGGATGGGGCCATAGTGCTAATTTGTGTTCACCTGCTTGCTTTGTTGTTTTGCTCCTCACTGTAGAGACTAAAAGTTTAAGGGGCAAGATTACACATTTCAAATAGGCAGAACATTTTCCAGAGCTTTTTGCTTTTTGAGAAAATATGAGTAAATTGCTCCTCTACTTGTGTCGGGGTTGGCCGTTTTAGTATTTGACAAGTGTTTCAGGGGCTTCCGAATGATTTCCGATTTGATCGATGCGCACGCCCAAGTCGAGAGGCAGCTTGAACTGGCGATCAGTCAAAATGCCGACGCAGAAGCAATCAGAACCATGGATACCAGGCTTTCCGAATTGGAACTGCAAATCAGGGCTGCTGTGCCTGCCAATGACGATCAGGCGCGCGTCAAGCTGGAATTCTTTTTGTCTCGCATCGCCTTTGATGGTGGCAATGTCGTCAATACAGAAGACATTGGAACGATCGAACAGATCTTCCAGCAAATACTCGATAGAAAAAAATCAATTGCTCTGGAACAGCCGAAACCCGGTGATAACACCCAAGAGTATTTCGACGATACTTGATGTCTACATGGCGCGCTGAAGAACGTTCTTCTCATCCATATTCGGTGCCGGTCGTCCAATGTGGAAGCCCTGGGCAAAACCAACTCCAAGTTCACCCAACAATTCTTGCTGGGCTTGAGTCTCGACCCCCTCTACCAAAACTTTCAAATGACGGTTCTTGGCAAGGGTCACCATGTCTTTGAGAAGGTTTCGGCCTGCTTCAGATCTGCAGTCATGCAGAAACAGACGGTCGATTTTTAACAGATCAAAATCAATGTCGCGCAACCATTTCAATCCAGCAAAGCCTGTACCAAAATCATCCAGCCAAATCTGTACACCGCTCTCGCGTAGCTGCTTGATGGCTTGCTTTGCAACGCGGTCTTCCAGGAAATCAGTGCTTTCCGTGATCTCAATCGCAACATTGCCCGGCATTAAATTGTGGCGTGCAATCGCCGACATAACAAACAGGGGAAACGCAGGATCCCTTAGCTGGATCACAGACACGTTGATGCTCACCAATTCACCCAGTTTTGTCCGTGAGTACTCGGCGCAAGCATTGTCGATCACCCAACGACCCATTTCGATGATCATGCCGCTTTCCTCGGCAATCGGAATGAAGAATTCGGGGCTCAGCGGATTGCCGAAACTGTCTTCAACCCGCATCAGGGTTTCGTGACCCAGCAATCCGCCGGTTTCAACATCAATGATCGGCTGGAATACGGCGTTGATCCGCTCTTCTTCAACGGCTGTCTCGATAGTCTTGAGCATACCAAAACTCGAGTTCTCACGCTCATGGAAAGTTTCATTATAAATACGGAACGTCGCGCGACCGGCTGATTTGGCGCGATACAGCGCGTGATCGGCCTCGTCGATCAGTTTCGACATTTCAGGCTGTTGATCCAGCGCACAATAGGAGGCACCGGCACTGATGGTCACCACCATGCCCTTGTCGGCACGTCCAGGGTGCGGGATTTGCATTTCCTCGATCTTCTCACAGAATTCCGCAGTCAGTTGCATGATCAGCTTGGAGTCATCCTTCTTGCAGAACACCACGAATTCCTCACCGCCATAGCGGCCCACAATCGCATCATTCCTGGTAGCAACATCCTGCAGGGTCTTGGTCAGTTCGATCAGGCACTTGTCGCCCGCCTGGTGACCCAGCAAATCGTTGTAGCTTTTGAAAAAGTCAACGTCGATTAGCAAGGCAGCGACAAAACCAGAATTTGAAAGATTGTCTTTGATCAGCTTGCTGAACAGACGTTCCACCTTGCGGCGATTGGCAAGGCCGGTAAGTGGATCGGTCTCCGCAATGACTTCAAGACGGCGGCGCTTTTGCTTGCTCTGCTTCTCGCGAACCTTGGTTTCCAGCGCGCTTAGGAAATTGCGGTAGCGCGCAATGTCCATTCGCCAGGACAGATAGAGCGACAGGACGAAACAATTCACAAAGAAGAACGAAAGCGAAGCCTGCGCCCAGATGCCCAACGTTGGAATGCCGAACGGACTGAGCGAGTAGAAAACTGTGATGATCAGCGATGTGAAAACCGAGATATGGAATTTGAACCTGAAATACAGGTTGGTTCCCAAAATGAAAATCGATCCGTAGATCGAGAAAATCGCAAAGTCATCCTGATAAATGGTCTGTCGTGCAATTATCAACCAGGCCAATGCACCTGAAGTGATCGCCGTGGCACTGATGAGTTGCAGATAAAACAGGCGCATTCGCGATGCGACGCAGCATTCCAGAATGAAAAGAAAGAGAGAACCGATAAGCAATCTGGCAGCGACCAGATCCATCTGGACATCGGGAAACAGGTACCAGTCAAGCACCCCGTAGGCAGCATAACTAAGCACAGCCATCCACATACCGGCGCGCAGAAACGCGCGATTACGCGCGGCATCCCGCATCGCCATAAGACGGCCAACCTTGGGATCACGACGGCTTTGAAGTGCTGCCAGTAATGTCCGTGGGTCCATTGTGTTGCTGATACCAGCTAGCATGAATGCCTCGGCAAGAATTCTTTGGGCATTGCCCCGAGGAATTTCATTCCTCTTTCAGACAGCTTTCATAGCTCCACATACTGTACACTTCCGATGCTAAATAAAGGTAAACATGGCTCGAAAAGCCCTGCAATCCGTAAGGTTCAGGTATGTTTGGCTTGTTACATCTGTCGTATTGCGAACACCCTTCGCAAGAGAACTACGGCAGGAGTGACTCATGGTCTCAAAACCAAGATTCAAACTAGATGACCAGTCAGCAATCACACCAGATCTGGCCAACAAAGCGCTTTTCGGTGATCAACCCGATTCAGACCCGGGTCAACTCACGGCATTTAAAGGTCAATTGGCAATCATTCTGGAAATCGCCCACAGCGAATTCGTGCGCAGTGTGGCAGCTGGGAAAGTCATTGAACGCCTTGCTTACAATCTACACCAGTTGCGCAATCAGGCCGGACCGGCAATCTGGAAAATACTGATACCAATCGCTCAACAACACCCGGTGCAGGAATATCTGATTCAAGACCCTTTTACTCAATGGTCATTTGAGAAACCGCGCGGCTACTCAGGTGATGCAACGCTTCTGGATATCTACTACCAGCACAAAAGCGCAGACGAAATTGTGGCGGCTGCAACACCTTTGGGCCAAGAGATATATGCCTATACAAGCAACGCTGCCAGCTCAGTCGCGGGCCGTGAACGACGCGACATTCTTGCTCTATATGTCGACCGGGTTGCGACGAGGAACTCATCAGCGGAGATACTGTCCGTTGCATGCGGGCACCTGCGCGAGTCTGAAAAATCCGAAGCATTGGCGCGCGGAGACATCAAGCGATGGGTGGCGCTGGACCAGGATCCGCAGAGCATCGTGACCGTCATGGAGAATAATCCGGCTGACATCGTCAAACCCATTCAAGGTTCGGTGCGTGGTCTGCTGCGGCGCTCCTACAATCTGGGCACATTTGATCTTGCCTACGCGTCAGGTCTTTATGACTATTTGCCAACAAAGATGGGCGCCAAATTGCTTGTGCGATGCTGGGAGTTGGTCAAACCCGGTGGAATGTTCATGTTCGCCAATTTCAGCGATGAAATCCAAACCGATGGCTATATGGAAACCTTCATGGATTGGCCCCTGATATTGCGCAATGAAGCGGACATGCAGGAGATTATCGATGCCGCATTGCCAGACAACGAAATTAAATCCCGCATCTTCTATGGTTCCAACCGCAATATCGTCTATGCCGAGCTGACCCGTCTCACCTAGCAACAAAACGCCATCAGATCAGCAGGTCAATCAGGCTCAGGCAGCCATTGCATCCAGGGGTGGTTCTTTCGCGCCTGTCATGAAGGCAACCGCATCTGACATCGTATAATCCTTCGGATCGATCACACACAGCCGCTTGCCCAGCCTGTGGATGTGGATGCGATCAGCCACCTCAAAGACATGCGGCATGTTGTGTGAAATCAGAATGATCGGAATTCCGCGTGACTTCACGTCCAGGATCAGTTCGAGGACGCGGCGACTTTCTTTCACACCCAGAGCCGCAGTCGGCTCATCGAGAATAATCACCTTGGATCCGAAGGCAGCCGCACGTGCAACGGCGACACCCTGCCGCTGTCCACCTGACAGTGTTTCCACGGTCTGGTTGATGTTCTGGATCGTCATCAAACCAAGTTCGGAGAGCTTCTGACGCGCGAAATCCTCCATCTTCTTTTTGTCTAGTCGGCGGAACCACTTCCCCATGACACCGTCCTTCCGGATCTCGCGGCCCATAAACATGTTGTCCGCGATGGACAAGGCCGGGCTGACAGCAAGCGTTTGGTAGACAGTTTCAATGCCGTGTTCGCGCGCCTCGATCGGGTTGGCCAATGTGACCTTCTGGCCCTCAAGATAGACTTCGCCATCGTCGGGTTGGATCGCTCCTGAAAGCGCCTTGATCATCGTTGACTTGCCTGCGCCGTTGTCCCCGATCACTGCGAGGATTTCGCCGTGCTTGAGTTCGAAATCGCAATGATCAAGCGCGACCACGCGGCCATAGCGCTTGACGAGGTTTTTTCCGGTGAGAATTGGTTCCGTCATGCCGACACCTTTCTGATCCACTGATCCACGGTTACGGCGGCGATGATCAGCACACCGATCAACAGGAAGGTCCATTGCGCATCGGCGCCGGCCATCCTCAGACCCATTTCGAAAACGCCGACGATAAGCGCGCCCAGGAACATTCCAATGATCGAGCCCCGCCCACCAAAGAGCGAGATGCCCCCGATCACCACAGCTGTAATGGACTGGATGTTGCCCTGTACGCCCGTCGATGCTCCCGGAGAGATCGCCCCGAACCGTCCAATCGCAACCCATGCGGCGACCCCGCAGAGCAGGCCGGCAATCGTGTAGACCTGGATCAGCACTTTGTTGGTGTCGACCCCGGCCAGTTCGGCCGCCTCCTTGTCATCCCCCACAGCGTAAACATGTCGGCCCCAAGCCGTGCTGCTGAGGATGTAGGTGAACAACGCCACCAGGATTAAGAAAGCGATAACCCCGTATGTCACCCGTGCATCACCGATCCGGAAGATTGTGCCCCAATAATGCAGCGACGGCGCCTGCTCGGCAATGTCCTGACTGCGGATCGTTTCGTTGCGTGAATATATGTAGTTTGCCGCGAGAATGATCTGCCACGTACCGAGCGTAACGATAAAGGGTGGCAGCCGGAGCCGGGCGACCAACCAGCCATTGCAGAAGCCCATGAGTGCGCCGGCGGCCAGGCCAATCATGATGGTGATTTCTGCTGGGATCCCGTAGCGAAAGCTGAACTGGCCCATAATGACCGAGGTAAAGACCAGTATTGCGCCGACCGACAGATCGATCCCCGCCGTGAGGATGACAATTCCTTGCGCAATGCCGATAATGCCAACGATTCCAACCTGTTGCAGAATCACCGACAGCGTATTGACGCGGTAAAAATTCGGATTGAGCAGGCCGAATACAATGATCGCCAATATCATGACGATCAACGGCACAAGGAACGGATACTTGTGTAGAGTTTGGTGCACGAAGCCGATGACGCCCTTTTCGTGCGTCTCAAACTCAGCTACCTGTTCCTCGGCATTTTCTTTTACCGCGTTCTCGAAATTGTCTGTGTCGGTTGCCATTGACCCCTCCTGGCGTATCCGGCGCTTTACAAGAAAGGGGCAGGCCGAGACCCGCCCCTTCTGTGATATTTATGGTGTGTCAGACGACCCGGACTGATTAGCCCCAGCAGAGCTCGAGACCTTCGGCCACGCTGATTGACGGAACACCGTCGACCGGCTTGTCGGTGATCAGTGCCACACCGGTGTCGAAGAAGTTCTTACCTTCGGTCGGCTTGGGCTTTTCTCCGGTTTCCGCAAAGGTCTTAATCGCCTCAACGCCCAGCTTGGCCATCAGGAGCGGATATTGCTGAGAAGTTGCATCAATGATGCCGGCTTCCACGTCTTTGACGCCTGGGCAGCCGCCGTCAACACCGGTAATGATCACATCATCGGGATCGGTTCCCATCGCCTTCATTGCTTCCCATGCACCCGAAGCGGCGGGTTCGTTGATCGCATAGACGACGTTGATGTCGGGGTCGATAGCGAGGAGGTTTTCCATCCCCTTACGGCCACCCTCGGGGTTGCCTTCGGTAACCTCGTTGCCCACGATCCGCGGATCGGTCTCGTCACCCCAGCGATCAGGATCGCCAAGCTCGATGCCAAAGCCATCCATGAAGCCCTGGTTGCGTAAGACGCCAACTGTCGGCTGTGCCGGATTGATGTTCAGCCCTGCGATTTTGGCATTGGCCGCGGCATCTTCACCCATCGTCGCTAGCGCCCAGGCACCCGCAAGACGACCGGCTTCAAAATTGTCGGTGGCAAAGGTCATGTCCGCCACGTCGATCGGTGCGAAAGGCGTGTCGAGAGCGATCACAAGAAGGCCTGCCTCCCGAGCGGCAGTTACGGCGGCCACAAGTGAATCAGGGATCGACGGCGTGATCAGGATCCCACCGGCGCCATTGGCAACACAGGTTTCAATGGCCGCGATCTGGCTTTCAAAGTCTGTGTCAAACTTGCCAGAGAAGGTCGACAGCGTAACGCCCTGCTCCTCGGCAGCCTGCTGTGCGCCTTCCTTCATCTTCACGAAGAAAGGATTGGTTTCGGTCTTTGTTATCAGGCACGCTTCGATGGCGTGGCTGGCAGCGGACGCCGGTGTAAACGCCGCGACAGATGAAACAAGTGCGCCTGCTAAGGCGGCCAAAATAGTCTTTTTCATGATAATCCTCCCAAGCGGCCTGAGAGCCGCAAAATACTAAACAACGTCACATCCCTTTTAGGAACAAGTCAATAGAGCCTGAAAAACTTTGGTTTGTCAATTAATAAATAAAGTTGATTTATTAATTGTGGAAATGCGCGTTATGTACTGCTATGCTCCGATTAAAGAGAACGCCATGAATGTGCCAAAGATAAAATCGCTGAGCGGAGGAGCCAACCAAAGCGGCCTGCGCGACTATAATGAGCGACTGCTTCTGTCGATGCTGTTGCGCAACGGGCCCCTGCCGGGCAGCGTTCTTGCACGCCGTGCAGGTCTTTCCGCACAAACGGTATCAGTCATATTACGGAAACTGGAAAATGACGGCTTTCTCGAACGCGGCGCGCCTCAACGCGGCCGTGTCGGCAAACCATCGGTTCCGATGGGTCTTGCACCGGACGGCGCCTTTGCCCTTGGTTGCAAAATCGGACGACGAAACACGGATCTGGTGTTGATCGATTTTAGCGGATCGGTACGCAAACAATTGGTGACCTCCTACGCCTACCCCATGCCCGATCACATTTTCGAATTCCTTGAAGATGGCACAAACGAAATCATCGGCAGCCTTTCGGAAACCGAAAGCCAGCGCGTGTGCGGTATTGGTTTGGCGGCACCTTTTGAGTTATGGAACTGGTTTGAACTGGCTGGCGCACCCGCAGAAGAATTTCTGCGGTGGCGCGATGTCAATTTCCGCGAGCGCTTGTCACGTTTCACTGAACTGCCCGTATATATAATGAACGATGCCACCGCAGCCTGCCGCGCCGAACACGTTTATGGCCGCGGCAAGGAGTTCCGCGACTACGCATACTTCTTTATCGCTGCTTTTGTCGGCGGCGGTATCGTACTCAATCATTCCGTCTTTGAGGGGCACCAGGGCAATGCAGGCGCATTGGGTTCTTTGCGAAGCACCAGCCCCAATGGTGAGAGTCGTCAGCTCATCGATGTCGCATCCATTCATATTCTCGAAAAACGGCTTCTCCAGTCAGGTATCGATTCTGACATTCTTTGGAGGCAGCCCCAGGACTGGAGCGGTTTGTCCCGATATGTCGAAGCTTGGATGAGGGAGACCGCGCAGGAACTGGCCAAAGCTGCGCTTTCAATCTGTTCGGTCATCGACTTTGAAGCCGTGCTGATTGATGGCGCGTTTCCAGAAAACGTGCGCAACGAATTGGCCAAGCGCACATCGCGCTACATCGCAAACCAGGATATGCGCGGTTTGATTATGCCGACGATTGAGCCCGGCAGTATTGGCGGCAATGCCCGCGCCATCGGCGCAGCCAGCGAACCCATCTTCGCGCAATATCTGCTCAATACCAATGTTGGCCTGGCAGAGAGCAAGCATTAAAGCGTTTCAGCCTCTCACTGAATCGCTGGTACGGATTTTGGCATCAAAATGACGCAATGGCAATTGGCGGCATCTTCTACTGCCAGTCGCAGGGCATGTCGGTGCCAGGCGATATCGGCATAGCCGGCTGGGGCAGCATGGAAGCGGCATCTGTACTGCCACAGCGGCTGACCACAACAGTTGTCAGCACGCAAGCGCTCGGCAAGGCTGCGGCTGAGGCCCTGATATCACGGGTAGGTGGTGAGCCGGTCAACGATGTCATCATCACGCCGACCCGGCTTGCGCTCGGCAATACGATCTAGAGTGTTTCAGGTTTCAGCTGAAACGCTTTTACTCAATTGAGTATTGAAATCATTGCATAAATCCGGGTGAAGCGATTCCATCAAAGAGTGAGAGCCTCTAGCGCCTATTCATCCACCCCGGTCCACGGACCATTGTGCGCACCCTCCTCACCGATGCGCTCAAATGTGTGCGCACCAAAAAAGTCCCGCTGTGCCTGGATCATATTGGCTGTCGAGCGACCCGTACGCATCATGTCAAAATAGGCAAGTCCTGCCGATAATGCAGGCACCGGATTGCCGGACAGCGCGCTGTGGCCAACAACCTGGCGCAATCCTGTATGACTTGATTTCAATTTGTCAGCAAAGAAAGGTGCAAACATCAGGTTCTTGCCAGGCGATGCTGCCAGTGCTTGGGCCATGTCATTGAGCATCGCCGAACGGATGATGCAGCCTTCGCGCCAAACCTTGGCGACATCGGGCATGGGCAGTTTCCAGTCGTAAGTCTCTGATGCCTTGGCCAGCATAGTGAATCCCTGTGCGTAGCAAGCGATTTTTCCAGCCAGCAAAGCCTGCTCCAATGCATCGATCGTCAAGCTACTGGCATCCACAGCGCTTGGCGCCGCGCCAAAAATGTTCTCACCATCTTTGCGCTCGTCTAGGCGGGACGAAATATTGCGGGCAGCCACCGCTGCTTCAATAGCCGTCACCGGTGTTGCCAGATGCTGGGCTTCAATCGCGGTCCAGCGCCCGGTACCTTTTTGGCCTGCCTTGTCCAGAATGACATCAAGAATTGGAATACCCGCCTTTTCGTCGATCACTTTCGACACCTCGGCTGAAATCTCGATCAGATAGGATTGAAGTGGCCCCTCGTTCCATGTCGAAAAGATCTTCGAAATCGCTGGTGCATCCATACCCATGCCATCACGCAAAATGCCGTAAATCTCGGCGATCATCTGCATGTCGGCATATTCAATTCCGTTATGGACCATCTTGACGAAATGGCCGGCACCACCCTCACCCATCCACGTCGCGCAAGGTTGGCCTTCATATTTGGCCGAGATTGCTTCCAGAACCGGTGCAACCTGGTCCCACGCATCGCGGGGGCCACCGCCCATGATTGATGGACCAAAGCGGGCACCTTCTTCTCCGCCCGATACACCGATACCAAGAAAGCGCCGACCCTCATCCGCCGCTTCCTTTGCGCGCCGGTTACTGTCGCCGAAATTGGCATTGCCTGCGTCAATGATAATGTCGTCCTTGTCGAGCAACGGTTTGAGCGCTGCGATCTGGTCGTCAACGGCTTCACCGGCTTGAACCATCAAGATGATCTGCCGAGGGCTGGCCATCGCCGCCACGAAGTCTTCCAGTGAATCAGCACCCGTCAGCTTTTCTGCAAACTTGCCAGCCTGTGAAATGAATTCTCCCACCCGGCTGGTTGTCCGGTTGAAAACAGCAATGTCAAAGCCGTTATCCGCAATATTGAGGGCAAGGTTACGGCCCATGGTTCCAAGGCCGATCAGGCCGACATTAGGTTTGGTGTTCATGGTTGCTGTATGCCCCTCACATTTAGCGATACTTTATAGATACTTGTTGTTGCAGTGATGTAGAGCTCGTGCTTGGCGCGTCCCCCAAAACAGACATTGGACACCAGTTCCGGCACCAAAATCTTGCCCAGCAAACGACCAGCAGGGTTGATGCAATGCACACCGTCAGCAGCTGAAGACCAGACATTGCCTTCACTATCCACCCTGAACCCGTCTGATATGCCAGGATCGATGGTGTGAAAGATCGCGCCATTGCTGGCCACACCGGCGTCATCAATGTCATACGCCTTCATATGCTGCTTATCATCAGAGAACATTCTGCCTGTGTCGGCCACATAGAGTTTGCTTTCATCCGGGGAGAACGCCAACCCATTAGGACAATTCATGTCCGTGATAACGGCATCGATCGCCCCGGTATCCGGATCGACCCGATACAACTGGCACGGCAATTCCTGCTCGGATTGATAGCCTTCATAATTTGTCATGATGCCGTAATGCGGATCAGTGAACCAGATCGTGCCGTCTGATTTGACCACCACATCATTGGGTGAGTTGAACGGTTTTCCTTCAAACTGGTCGGCGATAATCGTGATTGAACCATTGTGCTCTGTGCGGGTCACGCGGCGGCCACCATGTTCGCAGGAAATCAATCGCCCTTGCTTGTCGCGGGTATGACCATTGGTGTAGTTGGACGGTTCTCTATAGATCGAAATCCCCGTATCCGGTGACCAACGCATGATACGGTTGTTGGGAATATCGGAAAACAAAAGGCAATTGGCATCGCCAAACCAAACAGGGCCCTCAACCCAGTCAAATCCGGTCGCCAATTGCTTCACTGGCGCATTGCCCAGAACGAAAGTTCCAAACTTGGGATCGATAACTTCAAAAAACGACATCACTTGACCTTTGTTATATTGGCGTACATGTGTATTTGTTATCGGTAACAAATTCAATGCGTCACGCGAGCAAATTGATCATGGCCCATACAACAACAAAAACCAGTCTGACACACACGGCAACAATGGCAATGCTGCAGGCCGCGGTCAACAAGGCCGAAGACATAGGTCAGGACCAATGCATTGTTGTGGTTGATTCAGCGGGAGAACTCTTAGGCGAAATTCGCATGGATGGCGGCAAGTTTCTCAGCCGCAAAAGCGCGCTGGCCAAAGCGCTGACGGCCGCCTCTATTTCAGGTCCCTCAACCAACATCCCTGAAAGCGTCCGCACGAATATTGGACTTGCGACGGGCGGCAGCGTCACCGGCCTGCCTGGCGGACTGCCCATCATCATCGAAGGCCAGATGCTCGGCGGTATCGGTGTTGGATCAGGCAGTGGCGATCAGGATATCGCTGTTGCAACGGCAGCACTTGCTGCCATTGGTGCGCAAACCGACTTTTGATAGCGGCCGTTAGCCAAATGCGATCTGAGCCTTCATCGACAAGGTGCGATCGGCGGCAATCTCGAACGCTTTGAGCGCATCATCGAGCGGCAAAGTGTGAGAAATCAGCGGCTTTGCATTGATCTGTCCTTGCTGCATTAACTGCACAGCCATGGCAAATTCTTCGTGAAACCGAAATGAGCCGCGCAGATCCAGTTCCTTGGCGGTGATTGCCTGCACCGGCACATTCATGTCACCACCCATGCCAAGCTGCATGACAATACCGCGCGGACGCATGGCGGCGATTCCGGCAGCCAACGCTGGCGCTGCTCCGGAGCATTCATACAAGACATCGAAATAACCCTTGCCGGCCTGATACTGTACAAGGCCGTCGCTATCGCTGATCATGTTGATGGTGCGGTCTGCGCCGATGTTCTCTGCATAGGCCAGCGCCTCATCGGTCAAATCCGTGACAACAATTTCTGTCGCTCCGGCTGCCCGCGCACATAACACGGACAAGGCGCCAATCGGTCCGCTGCCTGTTACCAGGACCCTTTTGCCCATCATCTCGCCAGCACGCCTGGTCGCATGCAGGCAGACAGCCATCGGTTCTGCCATCGCCGCCTCTCCAGCACTCAGGCCATCGGCCTTGATGCATTGGCTGGCGTCGGCGACAAGTTCTTCGCGAAACGCGCCCTGAATATGCGGGAAAGGCATCGCGGACCCGTAAAATCGCATATTCTCGCAATGATTGAGCTGACCGCGATGACAATACTGACAGTCATAACAGGGGCGCGATGGTGAGATAGCCACCAGGTCGCCCACGGCCAGATTTTCCACGCCTTCGCCCAGCGCACTTATATGGCCAGAAACTTCATGACCAAGAATGATGGGTTGTTTAACGCGAATTGAATCGCCGATGCCACCATGTTGAAAATAGTGAAGATCCGACCCGCAAATACCACCGGCGGCCATTTTCACTTTGACTTCGCCCGGTCCCGGCGTGCCAATCTCCGCGTCTTCGATACGCAAATCCTTGGCTTTATGTAGAACAATTGCCCGCATGAGCGCCTCCTAGAGCAATTCCTGTTTAAATTGAATCATTTGAGCGCCGGAGTTTAGTGCCCCCACCATGAGCGCGACACGACGCGGTGCTGGCACCGTTAGCGGAGCGAGAAGCTGAGAGGGTGCAGAAGAACAAGCTGCATTCGTCAAAATCCTCAGACGATACGTGTATCGCCCTGCGGTATTTTCCTTTCCAGCACAAAGAATCCATCCCATCAAACTGCTCCGCATTAATCAGAATTTGCTCTAGTTAACCGGTGTCAGCAGATCATCGCCGTTGAAATGGGCCATCAGATTGTCTCGCACCAGCTTTCCCATGGCTTTCCGTGTTTCAAAGGTGCCTGAAGCGTGATGCGGCTGCAACAGCACATTATCAAGCGCAAGAAAGCGCGGGTTGAGCGCCGGTTCTCCCTCGAACACATCCAGTGCGGCGCTGCCGATCGTCTTCGCCTCAAGCGCATCCAGCAATGCATCCTCGTCGATATTGGCCGCCCGGGATATGTTGATCACCATACCATTGGGCCCGAGCGCCTCGAGCACCTTTTTGCCGACTATATGCTTTGTGGCAGCCGATGCCGCCAATGTCACATACAGGAAATCTGAATGCGCTGCCAGATCCACCGCATCCGCGATGAAAGTCCAGTCTGGCGCGTAGTCCTTGGCACCCACATCGCTGTAGGCAATGTCCATATCAAAACCGGCAAGCCGTTTTCCGACCTCATATCCTATCCGGCCCAAGCCCAGGATACCTGCCTTTTTGCCATGCACTCGATTCATCAGCGGGTACAGGCCCTGGCTTTGCCAATTGCCTGAACGCACCCAATCTTCCGCGCCGATCATGCCGCGTGACTGGACCATCATCATCGCAACGCCCAAATCGGCAACGTCCTTGGTCAACACATCTGGTGTATTGGTCACACGTACCTTGTGTTCATTGGCCGCATCCAGATCAACAGCATCATAGCCCACACCATAAACCGAGATGATTTCAAGATTGGGGCAGGCCTCGATCATTGCGCGATCAGCGCCCAATTCGCCGCGGGTGGCAATGCCTTTGATGTTCGGGCCATGAGCAGCCATAAAACCAGATTGGTCTTCTGCTTCGAAATAACGATGCATCTCAAATGCCTCATTGAGCGGCACTTCATCCCAGTCCGGATAGGGGCCAACTTGTAGAATTTCGACTTTGTCCATACCGATATTTCCCATTGAGGCTTGCAAAATGTTATCGATAACATATACAGTCTCAAACGGACTTGTCGAGAACAATTTATTCCAAGGAGAGATATTCGTGGCGACTGGAACAGATCTATTCAACCTGACCGGCAAGAAGGCCCTCATTACCGGATCGTCGCAAGGCATCGGCTTCGCCCTGGCCAAGGGAATGGCCGCAGCAGGTGCCCACATTATCCTCAACGGGCGTGACACATCCAAATTGCAATCCGCAGCAGATGCGCTGGCCAAAGAAGGTGCTTCAGTATCGCAGTTGGCCTTTGATGCGACCGATGGCGCTGCTGTGAACGCAGCTGTCGACGCATTTGAAGCCGAGCACGGCGCAATCGATATCCTCATCAATAATGCGGGCATGCAGCACCGCACGCCATTGGAAGATTTTCCTGCAGACAAATTCGAAACAATGCTGAAGACCAACATCACGAGCGTGTTCCTGGTCGGCAAGGCCGTCGCCAATCACATGATCAAACGCGGCAGCGGCAAGATCATCAATATCGCTTCCGTGCAAACCGCTCTCGCCCGACCGGGCATCGCGCCATACACGGCCACCAAGGGCGCCGTCGGCAATCTGACCAAGGGCATGGCTACCGATTGGGCCAAACATGGCCTGCAATGCAACGCCATTGCACCAGGCTACTTCGATACGCCGCTCAACGCGGCCTTGGTGGCTGATCCTGAGTTTTCCGCCTGGCTTGAAAATCGGACACCGGCTGGCAGATGGGGCAATGTTGACGAACTCGTCGGCGCCGCGATTTTTCTTTCTTCAAGCGCATCAAGCTTCGTCAACGGCCATACGCTCTATGTCGATGGCGGCATAACGGCGTCACTATAGGACATTCAATCATGCGCCAGCGGCTATATGTGGTGATGGGCGTTGCAGGATCAGGCAAGACGTCGATTGGCGAAAATGTCGTTGAGAAGATCAATGCCACATATATCGATGGTGACGACTACCACCCACAGGCCAACATTGAGAAAATGGCCAATGGCGAACCACTAACGGATGACGATCGCTGGCCATGGCTTGAAGTTGTGGCCAATGAACTGGCGCGCACCGAAGGCATTGTATTGGCCGGCTGCTCGGCGCTCAAGAAAGCCTATCGGGATTTCATTACGGCCAATGCCGGTGAACCGGTGCAGTTTCTCTATCTGGATGGCTCAAAACAATTAATTGGCGAGCGCATGGCCGCGCGGACCGGTCACTTCATGCCAACCAGCCTGCTCGACAGCCAGTTCGCAACACTGGAAATACCAGGAGAGACCGAAAACGCTGTCGCAATAGACATTTCAGGAACCCAGGACGATGTGGTGCAGCTGATCGTCGAAGCAATCGAAAAGAATCAGGGAGAGTAAAATGACAAACAGGGTTGCACTTATCGGCGCTGGCGCCATGGGAGGCGCCATTGGCACGCGGATCTTGGAAACCGGCAACACGCTGCACGTCTTCGATCTGGACACCGAAAAGGTCAACGAGCTTGTCGCAAAAGGGGGCGTTGCCGCACAGAGCGCAGGCGAAGCTGCAAGCAATGCGGACTTCGTGATTTTCTCTCTCAATTCGGCAAGAGTTGTGGGTTTTGCCGCATTGGGTGAGAACGGGACCGGCAGCGGCGCGAAGCCCGGCACTGTATTTATCGACATGTCGTCAATCGATCCCGAGAGCACGCGTGCACTGGCCAAACAAGCTGAGGACAAAGGGCTGGCCTGGGTGGATTCACCACTGTCAGGCGGCGCACCCAAAGCCTTGGTCGGCGAACTGACGCTGATGGCAGGCGGCAAGGAAGAGGACGTCGCCCGCGCGCATGAATGCCTCAAAGATGTCGCGAAAAACTATACCCATATGGGTCCTA
>CAJHZC010000024.1_pt1 | contig 18526 bp, 20 predicted proteins | sample 9198911 | NCBI WGS metagenome assembly CAJHZC01 (sample SAMEA7708336, study PRJEB35096) | sediment metagenome | biome: marine neritic benthic zone biome [ENVO:01000025]; feature: sediment [ENVO:00002007]; material: shallow marine sediment [ENVO:03000034] sea grass bed [ENVO_01000059] ...
CCTGAAGCAGGGTTGCAGGCGTTGATTGATCAAGAATATCAATCACATAACCCACCGCCCAGTACAACGCCGCATCAACAGCGCCAACCAGACCACCAATCACCAGCATCAGCACAAACGGTCCCTTTGCCTCTTTGGCAAAGTGGAAGATGAAGCCCCACGCATCACGCGGCAACACATCGTCATCGGTGTTGGAAAACGGATCGATGTGGCGCTCGAACCGGTTCCACACACCATGCTCTGTGTCGTATTTGCCGCTCTGGTTGGTCTTCAGCCGAAAAGGTTCGCTCATTCTGCCGCAATGCTTTCATCAATGCCCAGAAACCCTCCAGACTGCCGTGCCCACAATTGGGCATACAATCCATCAGCTTTCGCCAACTGCTCGTGGCTCCCTTCTTCGATAACTGATCCTTTTTCCAGAACAATCAACCGATCCAGATTGGCAATCGTGGAAAGACGGTGTGCGATCGCGATAACTGTCTTTCCTTCCATTAGCGCATTCAGATTGTCCTGAATCGCCGCTTCAACCTCTGAATCAAGCGCAGATGTTGCTTCGTCCAGCACCAGAATTGGCGCGTTCTTCAAGAACACCCGAGCAATGGCAATACGCTGGCGCTGGCCACCGGAAAGCTTGACCCCGCGTTCGCCCACATGCGCGTCATAGCCTGTCCGACCATTCAGATCGACCAGATCCATGATGTACTCATGCGCATTGGCACGTGAAGCAGCCTGTATGACGTCCGCGTCCGTCGCATCAGGATTACCATAGGCAATGTTGTCGCGTACAGAACGGTGCAACAAGGATGTATCCTGCGTCACCACCCCAATTTGCTGACGTAAACTGTCCTGTGTAACCTGGGCAATGTTCTGTCCATCAATGCGGATTTCACCGCCCTCAAGATCATACAGACGCAGCAGCACATTCATCAGGGTCGATTTTCCAGCACCGGACCGGCCGACCAATCCCACCTTCTCACCCGGCTTCACATGAAGTGACAAATCACTCATCACGCCATCATCCTTGCCGTAGTTAAAGGTGATGCGATCGAACGCAATGTCACCCTTTGAAACATGCAATGTCTTTGCATTCTGCTGGTCAACCACGCTTTGAGGTCTGGCAATTGTGCCCATGCCATCCTGCGCCATGCCGATGTTCTCGAACATGCCGGCAAGTTCCCACATGACCCAGTGAGACATGCCTTCAAGCCGCAATACCAGTCCGACACCCACGGCAACTGCACCAACCGAAGCGATACCTGATTGCCATGACCAGATACCAATGGCCGCAACAGCGAACAAAAGAAGACTGTTCACAATATCCAGACCGGTATTGAGCACAGTAACCAGTCGCATCTGCGGATGCACTGTATCCAGGAACTGATCCATGGAATCCTTCGCATAGGCTTCCTCGCGATTGGCATGCGCAAACAGCTTGACCGTCATCATGTTGGTGTAGCTGTCCACGATCCGGCCAGTCATGGTCGAACGAGCGTCCGACTGCAGCTCGGATATCTTGCGCATTTTGGGCAAGATGATCCGTAGCAAGCCAACATAACAGACAAGCCAGACAACGAAGGGCACCATCAACCACACATCCAGTGTGGCAACCAGCAACAGCGCTCCAATGAAATAAACAGCCACATACACAAAGACATCGATGATCTTCATCACGGTCTCGCGCACGCCAAGCGCTGTCTGCATCACCTTTGTGGCAACCCTGCCGGCAAACTCGTCCTGATAAAAGCCAAAGCTCTGGCCTAGCATATAACGGTGTGCCTTCCAGCGGATCTGCATGGGATAATTGCCCACCACCACTTGGTGCATGATGATCGTATGGATCAGCGAAAGGATTGGTAAAAACACCAGAATGATGGCGCCCATCCAGAACAGCGACCAGAATTCATCCTGCACAAAGGTCTCGCGGCTGGCCGAACCCAGCCAGTCGACGAGATTGCCCATGAAGCCAAACAGCAATACCTGCAGCGCTGAAATGATGGCGATCAGGAACGACATCGAGGCCAGCCAGGGCCACATGTCCTTCGTATAGTGCCAGCAAAAGGCAACCAGATTGTTTGGCGGCTGGGTCGGGCGTTGTTCCGGAAACGGATCAACGCGTTTTTCAAACCAAGTAAACATGTCTTACCTCAATTAGCGCACAGTCGCAGCTTTGCCACAGCCGGATCCACCGGTTCGATAGGCACGAGCCTGGGCCCACTATCGCACGCTTCAATGTTAAAATCGTGATGCCCACCGGAAATTTGGGCAACTTCCTGACGCTCATTGTCAGGAATGGAAAGCACCGCTTTTGCACCCATAAACACAAGGGCGCTGTCGCCAATCAATGCCATTTCCAGATAGGCAGTATCCTGTTTTTCCGGGTCATGGACCAACCCGCCAGGGAACCGTTCATCAGGTTTATTTTCGGTCAGTTTTCTGTAGTGCAACAGCACAAAGTCTTGATACATATTCATAGCCGTAAATCCGTTTGAGGACACAAACTGGCGGCTAAAAGGCTTGAATTGTTGCTTAAAACCGCACGCTAGTAGGGGGCGACTCCTGTCCAGGAGATCGAGGCAATGCCTGTCGACGACCCAGGGAGAAGGCGAATAAACCGGATTGTGATTTCCATCACTCTCTCCTTTTACTAGCGTGACGATAGATAAGTGCGATAAGGACGATGGCGGGATACGCCCATGATTTTGATACCTCAAGTCACAAATTTCCAACCTGCAGAAACACAACTGGGGTGCGACAATTTGGCAACACAACACCGGACCACCTCTTCATGTCTTTAAAGCCCAGTTGTCACATCGCTTTGTACCAGCCCGATATAGCGGGAAATACTGGCACCATCTTGCGGCTGGCGGCCTGTATCGGTGCCGCCGTGCACATCATTGAACCAGCCGGTTTCGACCTGTCGGACCGCAATCTCAAGCGCGCAGGCATGGACTATCTGGAGATGGCAGCCCTGACCCGCCACCTGGATTGGCACGCCTTTGATGAATGGAGAAACGCAGAGCGACATCGATTGGTTCTGCTGACCACCAAGACTGATAAGAGCTACACCTCCTTCGAATTTGCACAAGATGATGTGCTGCTTTTCGGTCGTGAAAGTGCGGGCGTTCCCCAATCAGTACATGAAGCATGCGACGAACGCCTGACCATTTCGATGCAGGAAGGCGCGCGCAGCTTGAACCTTGCCCTGTCTGTGGCAATGGTCGCAGGTGAAGCCGTTCGGCAAATACATCAGTCATAATTGACAACTTCAAACTCGATACCGTTCTCATCATCAAAGTAGAAGCGACGGCCTGGTTCATAGTCCGCGTGAGAATGCGTTTTGAAACCCGCCTCTTTCACGCGGTGCTCAACCGCATCCAAATCGCCGACCACAACACCGATATGGTTGAGATGTCCAACACGCTGCTTGTTGATGTTGGCGGTTTTGGCGCCCTCCGCTGGTGAAAACAGTGCGACATAGTCATCATCTGTACCCACATGCACGCTGCGACCCCAACCCGGCATATCGCCAGCCCAGCGAACTTTCCAACCAAACAGTTCAGTCAGCATCGATGCCGTACGATCGGCATCTGGCACAGTGAAATTGACATGCTCCAATTGCGCAGTTTTCTCAGTCATGATTCTCTCCTTTCTAAACAAGTCCAGGCAGTGTACTTTCTCAAGTAAACTTGAGATCAAGAGGTATTTTCATGAAAAGCAAAAATTCTGCCTTCAACACCGTTTCAATTGGCGATGTTGCTGCGCGAACAGGCATGAATGTATCGGCAATTCGCTATTACGAGCAGACGGGCCTCATTCAGGCAATCCGGGAAAAAGGCGCAAACCGGCGTTTTATGCGTTCGGAAATCAGAAAAGTGTCGTTCATTGCGGTCTCACAATCGCTTGGATTCTCATTGGATGAAATTGCAATCGAGCTGAAAAAACTGCCCAATGATCGCGCGCCAACCAAATCCGACTGGGGCAAGATCAGCCGCACATTCAGAAAATCGCTCGACCAGCGAATCGCCATGATCGAACGCATGCGTGACCGCCTGGATGGATGCATTGGGTGTGGCTGCCTGTCGATGCAAAATTGTGCGCTCTATAATAATAACGACATTGCCGCTGAAAGGGGCAGCGGCGCGCGCTTCATATTGGAGGAATGATCGGGTTAGCTCGGCGAAGCAATCCGGCGTTTCATATCCCGGTGCTCGATACCGGCATCCATGTAGATATCCGAACATGAATCAAAGCCGAGCCGCTCATAAAATGGTACCGCATCGACCTGGCTGGATAGAAAAAAGTGCTTTTCCCCCGCGTCAGCGCGCTGAGCCAAATCTGCCATCATGAAATCCATCAGCTTGCCACCGACGCCGGCGCCCCGCGCTGACGGCAAAACCGCGACACGTTGAAACTTGAACCTGTCGTCCATTACCATCACACGGGCCGTGCCAATGATTTCACCATCCATCGTCACCAGGTAATGCAGGCAGTCATCGTCCCGGCCATCCCTCTCCAGCTCCGGTGGAACATTTTGCTCACCAACAAACACATTGTCTCGAATGGCCATGCACCGCTCCAACTCAACGGCCCTGCTTGCACGCCGACATTCAATAATCATGGGTATAATTCTCTAATCTGCGCTGGGCAGTCGACGCATGGTGAACTCCACCATGTCACCTTCCAGCAAACGCCAGCTTTCCACCTGCGTCCAATAGGCGGCTTTGGGGTAATCTTTGAACCATTTGCGCGCTGTGGCTCGCGCCTGCTCGCGTTCCTGGCGATAAGTCTGTCGAACGAAGACTGATTCCGCGGCAGCATTGCGGCTTCGCGCCAAATTGGCAGCTACTTTGTCGCGTGGAATTTTTGGCGTCGGCATAGTCTGGTCCACCCACTACCCTCATCAGAGTATGGCTGAGGGTAACCCGATAATGTTCAAAAAGACAATCGCTTTTCGTGCATAACCCGATGGTTGATCGCCCCACCGCTTGGCAAATCAGATCCCCCACGCTAGCAAGTCAGTCAGTGATCCACATAGATGAACGAGCAGAAAGCAAGGCGGCATGCAAGAACGGCCCAACCTACCACAGGATTTGCCTACGGACATTGAGGACAAAAAAGCCGCAGCAAAAGCCTGGTTCGAGGAACTGCGCGATCGAATCTGCGCTGATTTTGAGGCCTTGGAAAATGAACTCACTGGCCCGTTCTCGGAGTATTCTCCCGGACAATTTGAACAAAAACAATGGTTACGCGATGAGGGCAATGGTGGTGGCGGCATCATGTCCTTGATGAATGGCCGGGTATTTGAAAAAGTTGGCGTGCACACCTCGACGGTCTATGGCGAATTTTCAGAGGACATGCGCAAACAAATGCCAGGCGCCCAGGACGACCCGCGTTTCTGGGCATCGGGAATCTCTTTGATCGCCCACCCCCAAAACCCCAATGTTCCTGCTGTCCACATGAACACCCGGATGGTGGTCACTTCGTCTTGGTGGTTCGGCGGCGGCGCGGATCTCACGCCTGTTCTGGACCGGCGTCGCACGCAGGATGATCCAGACTCGCAAGCATTTCACAAAAGCTTCGAACTGACCTGCGAGAAGCACGCTGTTGCCGATTATGAAAAATACAAGAAATGGTGTGACGACTATTTCTACCTGCCACATCGGAACGAACATCGTGGCATAGGCGGTGTTTTCTGCGACTGGCACCACAGCAGCGATGAAGACGGTGGCTGGGACGCCGATTTTGCGTTTATCCGCGACCTTGGTCGGACGTTCGCTGTGGTCTATCCGCACTTGGTCAAGCGCAATTTCAACACCAACTGGACCGATGCCGACCGTGACGAACAATTGGTCCGGCGCGGACGCTATGTTGAGTTCAACCTGCTTTATGACCGTGGCACGATGTTTGGCCTGAAAACCGGTGGTAATGTTGAATCGATCCTCAGCTCCATGCCGCCCGCGGTCAAATGGCCCTAAATCTTTCCATGGCCGAATTACTGGCGCGATTTCCGCGTCCGGGTCAGGTTGAATGGATCGGTGTACGGCCTGAACGGCGCGCCGACTTACAAGAACTTGACATTGTACAGATTATGGATTGCGGCCTGGAAGGCGATCATCGCAGCAAGCCCGGCAAACGGGCTGTGACGCTGATTCAGGCTGAACATATGCCCGTGATTGCGTCCCTTGTTGGCCAAGCCCCTCTTGATCCAGCGCGTTTGCGGAGAAACATCGTCGTTTCCGGCATCAATTTGCTCGCGCTGAAGGATCGCCAATTCAAAATCGGCTCAGCAACGTTTCAAGGCACGGGCTTGTGCGCGCCCTGCTCGCGAATGGAAGAGGAATTGGGACCTGGCGGCTATAATGCGGTTCGCGGCCATGGCGGAATTACCGCTGAAGTCGTCGAAGTCGGCCAAGTCCGACAAGGCGATCCGGTTTTCCCCCAAATTTGACGAATCGGCATAAATTCGCCGATATTTTCAGTACTGCTACAAAAATCAGAAAAGGAGGGTCAATTATGAAGACATTCCAATGCAATAGCCTTGTGCCGGGTTGCCAATGGCACACCCGCGCAGAAGAGGATGCCGAGATCGTCCGCCGAGTGGCAGAACATCTGCGCACCGCGCACGAGGAAAAGACCGTGCGCCCCAACATGGTCGTTGAAATAAAGAAGCGCATCAGGGAAGAGCGCGCCGCCTAACTTGGCGCCAGAAAATACAGTATTAAATTCAGTGCATTAGCGAGTGCACTTGGAAAAGTTGCGTGCCAGATTGCCCTTTAGATCTGCGCAAGCAATGCATCGCGTTCCAGCATGAAATCGCTTTCGATCCAGGTATCTTCAAGTTCTTTCAGCTTTAACCCGAGCGCCGGTCCTTTCTCAAAACCCTGCTTGAGCAGATCTGCGCCTTTCACCGGCATTTCCGGCACGCTCCACGCCTCAATTCGAGCGGCATAATCTGCCAGTTCCGGATCATTTTGCATGGCTGTCTGAACAACAAGCCCGTCGATCACAGCTTGTTTGGAATGCCGATAAGCCAAGGCGCGCAGAACCACTTCATTTTTTGGCAATTGCGCTGAAAGATTGGACCATGCACGCATGCGATCACGATCCGCGTTGGACAAGCGCCATCGTGCCGCAATGTCATTTGCACTATCCAGTCTTTTGGGGACAATGGACATCAAGCGCACGATGGGGTCGATCGGCCATTCTTGTTCGCTTTCTGCTCGCATCAGCGCCGGAAATGCATCGATGCCCCATTTTTCGCTTTCCGGAAGCAACAGGCTCAAAACGCCTATCTGACGCATCCACAACAAGGAACGTGAAGGATCGGGTGCAGAGAGCAATTTGTGCATTTCGGCCCAAATTCGCTCTGCAGAGAGCGCTTTGAGTCCATCTTTCAATCGCATGCTGGCCTTCAGACCATCAGCATCTGGTCGATGTTGGCCATACCAGGCAAAAAAACGGAAGAATCGCAAGATGCGCAGATAGTCTTCCTTGATGCGTTTGTCAGCGTCGCCAATGAACCGCAGGCGCATGGCTTCAACATCCGCAAGCCCGTCGACATAGTCATAGATGCATCCATGACGGTCGACATAAAGCGCATTCATGGTGAAATCGCGCCTGTTGGCGTCTTCTGCGAAGTCCGTGCCGAAAGCGACGACCGCATGACGCCCATCTGTCTCGACATCCTTGCGCAATGTCGTGATCTCGTAGCCTACATCGTCAATTATTGCCAACACCGTCCCGTGCTCGATGCCCGTCGGTATGACCTTGATGCCTGCTGACTGAAGTCTTGCAGTGGCTTCCTCGGGAACAATTGTTACGGCAAAGTCCACATCACTTTGCAAGGCAGAGCCGATCAGATGATTGCGAACGGCACCGCCGACAATACGCGCCTTCGCGTTGCCCGTCTCAAGAATGTCGAAGAGGCGAACAACTGGGGACCCACTGAGCCAATCGGGTGATATGGTCTTGTCAGTCTTCACCGGTACAGCCTTTCAAACATCACGCGCAAAATACCCGCTGTAACACCCCAAATATGGCGATCCTGATAGGGCATTTCATAGAAGTAGCGGGTTTTACCTTGCCATTGCCGACTGTTTTTGCGGTGATTGCCCTCATTCATCAAAAAAGAAAGCGGCACATCAAATATCGAGGCCACTTCCTGCTCATTGGGGCGCAATTCATAATCGCCTGAGATGACCGCCAACACAGGATGGATCCTGTAGCCGGACCCGGAAAAATAGATGGGCATCTCGCCGACAATCTCCAGGTGTTCGCCGCCTATGCCCACCTCTTCTTCACATTCCCGCAAGGCAGTTTCCGCATAGGTTCTGTCAGTGGAATCTACGCGTCCGCCCGGAAAGGCAATCTGCCCGGAATGCGATCGCAAAGTCGCTGTTCGCTCAGTAAGAAGCACACTTGGGCCGTCCTTGCCCTGCAGCACGCCGATAAGCACTGCAGCTTCTCTTAGTGCATTTTGGCGTATCAGATCTTCCAGATCAGGATTGAACTGGAAGTCACCTGTCTCGACCCGTGGCACATCGCTTTGCGCTTGCCAAGCGCGATGACGAAATTCATCCAGTGTAAAAATCGAACTATTCACGCGCTGGCCTTCTCCAGATCAGCTGACGGCATGATGGGAAATATCTCACCGCCCGACCGGACCGCGAACATCGAGACACCGTCAATCTCGACATGCTCACCCAGCTCTACGATGTCGTACATGATCGGCCGTGCAACCAGGGCTTCCAGCCGGCCGCGTGCATGCAGATAGGGCTTTAATCCAAAATTGGTTTCCTCAATTTCAAATCGCAGCTTGTGTTCAGGGCCAGCTTCCAGAATGTCATCTGTCAGCGTGCGAAAAGTCAGAGCCTGTTTTTCGCGTTCACCCGAAACATTCATCTCCACAGCAAGTAGCGGAGCATCAATGACACGGATTCCAACCTTTTCAACAGGTGTCACAAGGTAGGTTTTGCCGTCCTCGTCCTTGCGCAGCACAGATGCAAATAGCCGAACCAGCTCGGGCCTCCCAATAGGCGTGCCCATGTAAAACCAGGTTCCGTCGGGACGAATTTCCATGTCCAGATCCCCGCAAAACGCGGGATTCCACTTGTCCACCGGTGGCAGGCTGCGCCCCGCACCGGGTGCACGGTTGATCATCTCCTGCAAGCTGTTCAAGCTCATCTGTGTGGTCTGTGTCTTGCCTTTGCCCTGTTCTGCCATGCTTGCTCCACCAATAATCGCTAAACCGCCACAAAAAGCTGCGAATAAGTCATGCATCACGAAATAGTCACACCAGCATGCCTTGTCAGCACCCTAAACTGATTTACTTTAACAATATTACCGTCAAAGCAGGAGATGAAGGCATATGAGCGTACACCAGACCAGCAAGGCGGATGAAAAGAAAGTCATCGCGCAGGCTGAGGCCGCGTTGGACGACATTGCACAGATCAAAACCGAAATCGGCAAAGTGATTTTCGGTCAGGAGCAAGTGGTCGAGAGCGCCATTACTGCGATCCTGTCTGGAGGCCATGCATTGCTGGTCGGTGTTCCCGGCCTCGCCAAAACCAAGCTGGTTGACACATTGGGCACCGTTCTGGGCTTGAGCGCTGGTCGCGTGCAGTTCACACCAGACCTGATGCCGGCCGATATTCTTGGATCAGAAGTTCTCGAGGAAGATGAGAAAGGCAAACGCACATTTCGCTTCGTCAAAGGACCCATCTTCGCCCAATTGCTGATGGCCGACGAGATCAACCGCGCCAGCCCGCGCACCCAGTCAGCACTTCTGCAATCCATGCAGGAATATCATGTCACCGTAGCTGGTCGTCACTATGATCTGCCAGCGCCATTCCACGTTCTTGCCACTCAAAACCCGCTGGAACAGGAAGGCACCTATCCATTGCCGGAAGCACAGCTTGACCGATTCCTGCTGCAGGTCGACATTCACTATCCCGAGATGGAAGCTGAACGCCAAATCCTGCTTGAGACCACCGGAACCAATGAACAGGAAGCCTCGGCGGTCATCAACGCTGAACAACTACAATCATTGCAGAAACTGGTTCGCCAAATGCCTGTACCCGAAAGCGTGGTGGACACAATTCTGCAACTCGTGCGCTCCGCAAGACCCGGTCACGGTTACGAGACCACCGACAAACACATCTCCTGGGGTCCGGGACCACGTGCAAGCCAGGCCTTGATGCTGTGTTCTCGTGCTCGCGCACTTTATGATGGACGTTTCGCTCCCTCCATCGATGATGTCGTGGCACTGGCTGAACCTGTTTTGCAGCATCGCATGGCGCTAACATTTGCAGCACGGGCCGAAGGAATGACAGTTCAAAGCGTGATCAAAGATCTCGTTTCTGGGCTGGATTAGGAGTTCTTCTTTCTTATGGCGCCCCTCGGCCAATCCACGCAACCGGTAAGCAGTCAGGACGCACTGCAACGCGCGCGTCAGCGCGCGGCACTTGTGCCTGAATTGCTGGTGGAAGCGCGCCGGATCACAAATACGGTGATGGCGGGTTGGCATGGTCGCAAAAAACGCGGAATCGGCGAGACATTCTGGCAATATCGCCCCTATGCCCATGGAGAAACCCTGGCGCGAATCGACTGGCGCCGCTCAGCGCGAGATGACCAAACCTATGTGCGGGATCTCGAATGGGAAGCGGCGCACACGATCTGGCTTTGGACTGACGAAAGCCCCTCCATGCTTTTTAAATCTGCACAAGCCGATGTTTCAAAACAATCGCGTGCACTGGTTATCACATTTGCCCTTGCCGAACTGTTTTCGCGAGGCGGAGAGCGCATCGGCTATCCTGGTCTTTTAAAACCTGTCGCCAGCCGCAACGGCGCTGAGCGGTTGGCAACCGCATTTGCAACCCAAGGCGATGGCGCATCAGCGACCCCGCCCTTGCATGTCATTCAGCGTCATAGCGATTGTGTGTTCATCAGCGATTTCTTGAGCGATGTCGAAGAGACGCTCGCTCTCGTCGACCAATTGGCCAGCCAAGGCGCACGCATGCATCTGGTCGAAATTGCCGATCCTGCTGAAGAGGAATTTCCCTATGGCGGACGGACCGAGTTCCTGGATCCTGAAACAGGTGTCACGCTGACAGCGGGCCGCGCCGAGGATTGGCGCAAGGACTATCAAAACCTTTACCATGCCCGTCGCGACGTCGTGCGTTCGCGCTGCCGCGCCTATGGCGGAAGCTACACAATCAGCAGGACGGATAGATTGGCTTCTGAAACGCTTGTTACGCTGCACGGCTATTTCTCTGGAAATCCCGCCCCCGTGGTTCAGCGGGGCGCGTCTTGATGCTCGGACTCCCGCTCGCTTTCGCTGCACCTGCTGTATTGTTTGGCCTGATTGCTCTGCCTGTCATATGGTGGTTGTTGCGCCTGACACCGCCAAAGCCCGACACGGAGGTCTTTCCACCGCTTAGCATTCTACAAATGCTGATCAAACGCGAGGAAACACCGGCAAAAAGCCCTTGGTGGCTGACACTGCTGCGTCTGCTTCTTGCCGCACTGATCATCGTTGCTCTGGCGCGACCCCTACTCAATCCGCAGCCTGAAATGGCGCTGGAGGACGGCCCGCTTCTGATATTGGTTGATAATTCCTGGGCGTCGGCAACAGATTGGGAAGCCAGGCAACGCACCGGCACCGCTTTGATTGAACAGGCTGGCGAACAGGGCAAATCAGTCGCCATCAGCGCGACGGTCGCACCGCCAAACGCAACCGTCTCTCTAATGGACGCCAATGCTGCAGCTGCAGGCTTCGCCGCGCTGGAACCCATCGCAGCAACGCCCGATCGTGCGCAGGCAATCGGCAAACTGGCCGAGGCGGCCGCATCAGTTGAAAATGCAACCCTTGCAGTCTTGTCGGATGGCATCGCTCAACAAGAGGATCAGGCGGCATTTGCTGGTCTCGGCAATGGCGCCATTGGCAAATCGCTTCTGTTCAACGGTGACACACAATCGGTGGTCGCTGTCTCCAATACCGAGAACCGGACCGATGCACTCGAAGTGACACTCATTCGCGCGCCAGACAGCAACGTTTCTGATGATGTCGAGGTAATTGCACAGGATGAGAAAGGCCGGCTGCTGGCAACAGCAGTTGCGACATTTGAAAATGGCGCAAGCGAAACCATTGCAGCAATTCAGGCGCCGTTTGATTTGCGCAATGACATCGCAACATTACGCATCAACGGCCAATCCCACGCGGCATCAACATTTGTGCTGGATGAAAACAATCGCAGGCGTCGCTTTGCACTGTTCAGCGGATTGGCGGGAGATGAAGCACAACCGCTCTTGTCGCCACTTTATTATATCGAACGCGCCATTGAGCCCTATGCTGATATTGTCCGTCCCCGCCACAATGATTTGAGCAAGGACATTCCCGAGATAATCGAGCAAGGTCCTGCTGTCGTTGTGATGGCGGATATCGGCGTACTGCCTAATGCCGTCGAGAACAACATTGCCGAATGGCTGGAAGCCGGCGGCACACTCGTTCGATTTGCCGGACCTCGCCTTGCCGCTTCAGCGCAGGATGATCCGTTCTTGCCCGTCGCATTGCGCGCCGGCGAGCGGGCACTTGGTGGCGCACTGACATGGACAGAGCCGCAAGTCGTAGCGCCCTTTCCGCCAAACAGCCCCTTTGCGCAGTTGCAGGCGCCGCTCGAAGTCACCGTCAACCGGCAATTGTTGGCAGAGCCAGATCCCGATCTGATCGACAAGACTTGGTCCAGCCTTGCAGATGGCACGCCGCTGGTGACCGGCGCACGCCGCGGCAAAGGCAGCATTGTCCTGTTCCATGTCACGGCCGAAGCCACCTGGTCGAACCTGCCCATCAGCGGTTCATTTGTTGATATGCTCAGGCGGATTGCCGACCTCTCTGCCAACACCGGTACCGCGCAGATCGCGACCCAAAACACGCAAGGCGAAACGCTTTCCCCGATGCGGATTATCAGGACCGATGGCGAATTGGTGCCACCGCCGGTATTTGTCAAACCGCGCGAAGCATCTGCCGGTGCGCAGACAAGCTATGAGAATCCAGCCGGCCTTTACGGCGTACCTGATGCATTTGTTGCCCTCAATGTGCTGCAACAGGGCAGCAGTCTCGACCGTTTCGACTTGCCCCAGAGTGAATTCGTGGTCGAAAATGTACAATATGCAGTTGAAGAACAACGCGAACTGAGCGGTTGGTTGTTTGCAGCCGCATTCATGCTGCTGATAGTGGACACGCTCGCCATGCTTTGGATCAACGGAGCCCTGAAACCTGGCATTCAGGCGCGCAAGGCTGCCACTGCAGCTTCGGTTGCCCTGCTGGCATTGATCACTGCAATGCCCGCAGACAGCCATGCGCAAGATGCGCTGCCCGGCGATGAAGCGCTGCTGCAAAACCTTGAAACAACCCGCATCGGATATGTGCTCACTGGGCGGTCAGACACCGATCAAATATCCGAAGCCGGAATGTCAGGCATCAGCCGCTTTCTGGCGACGCGGACGGCCTTCGAGCCTGGTGATCCGATTGGTCTGGATCTGGAAGTCGATGAGCTCTCATTCTACCCCCTGATATATTTTCCGATTGATGCCGACTCTGAAATGCCGAGCGAAACGGCCATCGTGCGCCTGGACGCCTATATGCAGGGCGGCGGGACAGTCCTGTTTGATACCCGTGATCAGATCGGCGGCGCCCTATCAGCCAACAATAGTCCAGAAAATCAACGCTTGCGCGAAATCATGCGTAATCTGAACATTCCACCGCTGGAACCGGTGCCATCAGATCATGTGCTGACTAAGTCATTTTACATTCTCGACAGCTTCCCTGGTGCCTATGCCGGCTCTCCACTTTGGGTTCAGGCGACAACGATAGACACCGGAGACGGCGAACGCCCGGTCCGCGTTGGCGACGGCGTAACGCCGGTCATGATCACAGGCAATGATTTTGCCGCAGCCTGGGCGCTTGATGACAGTGGTCGACCGCTGCGCGCCATAGCTGCTGCTGATCCCTTGCAGCGCATTTATGCATTCCGCTCAGGCGTGAACATCATGATGTATATGCTCACCGGCAATTATAAAGCAGACCAGGTGCATATACCCGCCTTGCTGGAAAGGTTGGGCCAGTAATGAACGGCTATACCCTCAGTTTTGAACCGTTCCTGCCATGGCCAGTGGTCTGGGTCGCGCTGGCTGCTGCTGTGATTATGGCGGCTGTGATTCTTTGGCTGAAAACCAGGGGAGCGCCGTTCAGGGCATTGGCATTCATGGCACTGGGTATTGCATTGGCAAATCCGGTCATCAGTCAGGAAGACCGCGCTGCCCTACCCACCACTGTGGCGATCATTGTCGACGAAAGCCAGAGCCAGCGACTGGATGGCCGTGAGCAGACAACTGCTGAAACTGTCGAGGATCTACAACAGAAATTTGAACGCTTTGGTCAGTTCGACCTGCGCGTAATTGAAACCGGACGGACCGAAACCGCAACGACATCGACCGATACGCGCCTGTTTGAAGCATTGCGCTCGGTCTTCAGGGATATCCCCCCGGCGCGCATTGGAGGCGCGGTTTTCGTCACCGATGGTCAGGTTCATGATCTACCGGGCATTGATGAGGCCTTGGGATTTGATGCACCACTACACGCGCTCATTACCGGGCGAGCCGATGAGTACGACCGCAAGATCCAGCTTGTCGAAGCACCGCGCTTTGCCATTGTCGGCACGCCAATTGCGATCTCCTATCAAGTGGAGAATCAGGGTGCGACACCAGGCGGCAATGAAAACGTTGAGGTCTCAATTTATCGCAATGGCGAGTTGTTGGCGGTCGAGCAGGCATTGGCTGGCGAGACATTTGACACCCAGGTCGAGCTTGATCGCGCTGGCAAGAATATCATCGAATTTGCAACCAATACGATTGATGGTGAACTGACCGACAACAACAACCGCGCGGTTGTCAGAATTGAGGGCATTCGCGAAAATCTACGCGTTTTGCTGGTATCAGGCGAACCGCACTCCGGCGAAAGGACTTGGCGTAATCTCCTTAAATCCGATGCATCGGTCGATCTGGTGCATTTCACGATTTTGCGTCCACCTGAAAAGCAGGATGGCACGCCAATCAACGAACTGTCTTTGATCGCTTTTCCCACGCGTGAACTTTTTGTCGAGAAGATCGATGATTTCGACCTGATCGTGTTTGACCGCTATCAGAACCGCAATGTCTTGCCGGTTCTGTACTACGATTACATAGCTGAATATGTCCGCAATGGCGGTGCTCTTATGATTGCCGCGGGTGAAGAATATTCTGGCGAAGCGTCTGTCGCACTCACGCCGCTGGTCAACGCGCTACCAGCGCAACCGACCGGCAATGTGCAGATGGCGGGCTTTTACCCGCGCCTGTCCGATGATGGCCGCAGGCACCCGGTAACACGGAACTTGCCGGGCGGTACGACCGAGCCACCAAATTGGGGTCGTTGGTTCAGAACCGTGGATGTGCAGGACATTGAGGGCACAACTATCATGCAGGCTGCCAATGAAAAGCCGTTGCTTGTTCTCAATGATTATGGCGAAGGGCGCGTCGGCTTGATGCTTTCTGATCATGGCTGGCTGTGGGCCCGCGGCTTTGAAGGCGGTGGACCTCATGTCAACCTCTACCGCCGCCTGGCGCACTGGTTGATGAAAGAACCGGATCTGGAAGCCGAAGCACTGACCGCAGCAGCGGAAGGTCAAGCACTCGTCATCAGGCGCCAGACAATGCTGGACAGTGCCGATGCCGTTACGGTGATCACACCCAGCGGCGAGGAATTGATAGTCGAATTGTCCATGACCGATGAAGGTCTTTTTGAAGCCACACTGGAGACCGACCAGATCGGCCTGTTTGAGATATCAGATGCACAGATGTCGACGCTGGCCCATGTCGGCCCGGTCGATGCGCCTGAGTTCCGCGACATGATTTCGACAACTGTTCTGCTTGCTCCAATTATTCAGGCCAATAGTGGCGCCGTACGTCGGTTGGTTGGCAGCGGTGGCGATCTCAATGTGCCCAATGTTCTGCCCGTGCGTTCGACCAATGAGGCGTTTGGGCGGGACTGGCTTGGATTCAAGCAAACCGGCGAAACCGAACTACGCGGCATCAATCGCCAGGGCCTGTTTTCTGGCTTTCTGGGACTTGCATTGCTGCTGATGGCCACCGCTTCGATGTGGTATCGCGAAGGTCGTTGATATCAGCTCTAAAGCAGGTCCGCGTGGCGCACCTGACCTGAAAGTGTTTTTGGATCAAAATCGCCCAGCGGACAGACCAAAAGCCGGTTTTCATCCACCGGACCGGGTAATGTGACCTGCCCCTTGGGCGCCACTTCAAATCCCAACGGCCCATAATAGGGTTGATCACCCACCAGCATCACATATTGCGCGTTTGTTGTACTTGCTGCTGTAACACAATGCGCCACCAGCGTTCGACCAATGCCCTTGTTCTGCGCATCGGGATGGATGGTCAACGGACCAAGCAGCAATCCTGGTGCAGAATCACTGGCGCTCTTTATCCATGTGAGCCGTACACTGCCCTTCAATCTGCCATCTTGTTGGTTGAGCGCCACGAAGGACAGAGATTGGTCATGGGGTCCCTGCTCCCGCAAACGGAAGGCCGCACGGGTAAAACGACCTGGACCAAAAGCCTTTTCGTGCAGATCAAGAATATCGGCAGCGTGCGAGTCGAGTTCACCAATCAGATTGATGGCAGGCTTTAGCGCGGCAACAGCCGCAGGTTCGAAAGAATGATGTGTCATGGGTGTGTCCGGAATTTCAGCGCAAATATCGATAGAAGCCGTGGTGCTAGGCGTTCTATCGTCGTCGGACAGCAAATTTTGGAGCCGCTGAAATCATCATGCTTTTTCGCTAGCACCCATAATTCGAAGCGTAAAGCAAATTTTTGACCTAGAGATATGTTGGCTGCTGACAAAGGGCTCGTCAGACCCTATGTGCTTAGAAAACAAAGGATGTAAAAAATGGGCTTACTCGTCGACGGTGCTTGGCAAGATCAGTGGTACGACACCAAATCAACTGGCGGACGCTTTGTGCGTAAAGATGCCAGTTTTAGAAACTGGATAACCGAGGACGGCGCACCAGGACCATCTGGCGAGGGTGGATTTGCGGCAGAAGCGGATCGATATCATCTCTACGTGTCTCTTGCTTGCCCTTGGGCGCACCGAACCTTGATTTTTCGCAAGCTCAAGAAACTGGAAGATCTGATTTCAGTCTCTGTGGTCCATCATTTCATGGGCGCAGAAGGCTGGACTTTCCAAACAGATGAAGCGGCAACCGGCGATCACTTGTTTGGCTCCACGCACCTGCATGAAATCTACACGCGGGATACTCCCGATGTGACAACGCGCGTAACGGTTCCTGTGCTTTGGGACAAAAAGCAGGGGCGGATCGTATCCAATGAATCGTCTGAAATCATCCGGATGTTCAACAGCGCCTTCAGCAAGCTGACCGGTGATGAAAAGGACTACTATCCAAGCCAGTTGCACGACCAAATCGATGCGCTGAACCAGCCAATTTATGACAATGTCAACAACGGCGTGTATCGCTGCGGTTTTGCGACGACCCAGGATGCCTACCAGGAAGCGGTCGCTCCGCTTTTTGAAACGCTCGACATGTTGGACGAACGCCTTGCGACCAATCGCTACTTGATGGGCGATCAGTTGACCGAAGCGGACTGGAGACTGTTCACCACGCTGGTGCGGTTCGATCCTGTCTATGTCAGCCACTTTAAATGCAACATTCGGCGCATTTGCGACTATCCGAACTTGTGGAACTACACCAAGGAACTCTACCAAATGCCTGGTGTGGCGGAGACAGTGAACCTTAAACACATAAAGGCGCACTATTTCGGCAGCCACGAATCCATCAATCCGACACGTATTGTGCCGGTGGGACCAGCAATCGACTATGCACAGACCCATGACCGTGACCGGCTATAACAGTGGGGCAAGTAGCGCTCATGCCGGATCCGGAGGAACTGTCACCATTCAGGCGATAGTGGGGCACCATCAAACAACTCTGCAAGGCGGCGGCTTGTTCCGCCGCTGACGTCGTGTGGCAGTTCATCCAAGGCAAAGAACCGCGCTTCGACGATTTCCCTGTCGGGTACTTTTGAGCTGACGGGGTCGGCGGATTCGCACCGGTAAAGCGCGACATGATCGCGTTTTGAGGTCTTCAAGTTGAAATACAGGCCAACCAGTATCGGGCGCGTAAGCGGCGTCAGACCGGTCTCCTCATACAACTCACGGACAACGGCTGCATCGCAGCTTTCGCCCTTATCGACGCCGCCGCCGGGCAAGTGCCATCCCGGCACATAGGTATGGCGAACGAGCATCACTTCACCCTTGCTGTTGGTCGTCAACATGCGCACGCCCAGAGTCATGGGTCGCGAAACGAGAAACCAGAAATGAAACAGCTTCATGCGTAAAGGCATGGTCTGCATTACCCCGCATTGAGAAGCGCTTCCAGTTGAAAATACTCTTTGTGATTGATGC
>CAJHZC010000208.1_pt1 | contig 18462 bp, 16 predicted proteins | sample 9198911 | NCBI WGS metagenome assembly CAJHZC01 (sample SAMEA7708336, study PRJEB35096) | sediment metagenome | biome: marine neritic benthic zone biome [ENVO:01000025]; feature: sediment [ENVO:00002007]; material: shallow marine sediment [ENVO:03000034] sea grass bed [ENVO_01000059] ...
AGGCAAAGGGACCGTTTGTGCTGATGCTGGTGATTGGTGGTCTGGTTGGCGCTGTTGATGCGGCGTTGTACTGGGCGGTGGGTTATGTGATTGATATTCTTGATCAATCAACGCCTGCAACCCTGCTTCAGAACTATGGACTGCAATTGTTGCTCATATTGGGACTGTTGCTTGTTGTTCGCGCTGTGGTGATGAGCGGCGCGGCTGTTACCGAGCAACAGGTGATCATTCCACGTTTCAACACAATGGTGCGCTGGCAGAGTTTCAGACGCATCATCGCGCAGCCCTATGCTTTCTATCAGGATGATTTTGCCGGGCGGATCGCCACGAAAATCATTCAGGCCGGTGAGGCAGTGGGCGATTTTTCGGTGACCATACTGCAGTCATTGTGGTCGTTTTTGACCTTTGTCATTCTGACTTTCATCGTGCTGGCAACCTTGAGCTGGCAAATGGGCTTGATTATCGTGGTCTGGTTCGCCGGCTATCTTCTTGTTGCGCGTAGCCTGCTGCCCAAATTGCGCGCGGTGGGCAAGATCAACGCCAATGAGCGTTCAGTGTTCACGGGGCGCCTTGTCGATATTTTTACCAATATCCTCACGGTGAAGCTGTTTGATTCCGGCGCCAATGAATATAACGGCGCCAAGGATGCGATTGATCGATACATGTCGACCATCACTTTTCACACCCGTTACATCACGCTCATTCGGATTTGCGTTGCCGTTCTTAACGGGTTGATGATGAGTGCGATCGGAGTGTTGTGCGTACTTGGCTGGATGTCAGGGTCTTTGACGACCGGCTCAATTGCAGCTGCTATGGGTTTGGTCTTTCGGCTCAACCAAATGTCAGGCTGGATGATGTTCAACTTGAATGGCCTGATCCGATCATTTTCCACGGTCCAGGACGCAGTGGAAACTATTTCCGTGTCGCCACAAATTACAGACCGGCCAAATGCCAATGTGCTGGCACCGGTGCAGGGGCACATCCGCTTTGAAGGTGTGACATTCAACTATGAGAAGAGCGATGTCGGTCTTTTTGATGCGCTGAACCTTGAAATCAGACCAGGAGAGAAATTAGGCATCGTCGGCCCGTCTGGCGCGGGCAAATCGACATTGGTTTCTCTGGTTCTACGGCTTTTTGAACCCAAAACCGGGCGCATTCTGCTCGATGATCATGACATCAACGCGGTGACGCAGGCGAGCTTGCGCGCACAATTTGGCGTGGTCAGCCAGGACCCTGCATTGATGCACCGTTCGTTGGCCGAGAACATTGCCTATGGCAAACCAAGTGCGAGCCAGGCAGAGATTGATGAGGCTGCGCGCAAGGCAAAAGCCTATGACTTCATTCAAGATGCTCGCGACCCCAAGGGCAGGGCAGGTTTTGACGCACATGTCGGTGAACGCGGGATCAAGCTTTCCGGCGGACAACGCCAAAGGATCGCCATTGCCCGGGTTATGCTCAAGGATGCACCTGTGTTGATTCTCGATGAGGCAACATCTGCGTTGGACTCGGAAATCGAGGCGGCCATCCAGGATAATTTAGGCCAGTTGATGGAGGGAAAAACGGTCATCGCCATTGCTCACCGCTTGTCTACAATTGCGCAAATGGACCGACTGATCGTCCTTGACAAAGGCAAAATCGTGCAGGTTGGTACGCATCAATCATTGCTGGCTGAGAAGAATGGCCTCTATGCACGGCTTTGGGCGCGTCAATCGGGTGGATTTATCGCCATCAGCGAGGCGGCTGAATAAAGCCTGTTGATGGCTGACAATTGGGCCGCGACATAGTGCCATCATCCCTTTGTCTACTCTGGACAAAGGGTATTTTAAGCCATATTGAAATCTGCAAATGTTCCTGCCGGAAATCCGTTTCCTGCAGGATGCACGTGTATCTTTTCGAGAAAGGACGTCTGACGTGAGCGACACGACGACAACCGAGCAAGAAGAACTCCCCACACGCCGCGATTTTATCTATGTAGCCACCGGTATGATGGGTGTTGTTGGTGCGGCCGCAGTGGCATGGCCGTTTATCGATCAGATGAACCCCGATGCAGCGGTTCTGGCAGCGGGCCAGCCGATTGAAGTCAATCTGGAATCGATGGAGCCCGGTCAGGTTATTACCGTGACATGGCGCGGAAAACCTTATTTTGTGCGCCGCTTGACTGAAGACGAACTGACATCTGCATCCGATTTGGGCGAAGGCGACATGAAAGATTTTGCGCCGATTGATACGCGAGTTGGCGGCGCTGCCGATGAGGACGCATCCAATGAATGGGTTATCGTTTCTGCCAACTGCACCCATTTGGGATGCGTGCCGCAAATCGTTGATACAAAACCGGAAGGTTGGTTCTGCCCGTGTCATGGTTCCGTCTTTGATATGACGGGACGTATTCTGCGCGGCCCGGCAGCGGAAAACCTGCCGCTTCCACCATATGTTTTCACCAGTGCGACGAACCTGATAATCGGCACGGACCAGGCATAGGGATATACTCATGAGTAATCTGGAACATCACGGAACTTACCAGCCAACAACTGGCGTCGGGAAATGGTTTGATGCCCGTCTTCCCCTGCCGCGCCTCATGTATGATTCATTCGTGGCTTACCCCGTACCGCGCAATCTGAACTATGCCTACACTTTTGGTGGCATGCTTTCGATCATGCTGGTGGTACAGATTCTGACCGGCGTCGTGCTGGCCATGCACTATAGTGGTTCAACGGCTAGCGCATTCACGTCCGTCGAACACATCATGCGTGATGTGAACAATGGCTGGCTGATGCGTTATATGCATGCCAACGGCGCTTCGTTCTTCTTTGTGGCTGTTTATTTGCACATCTTCCGCGGCATGTATTACGGCTCCTACAAGGCTCCGCGAGAACTGCTTTGGATCCTGGGCTGCATCATCTTCCTGTTGATGATGGCAACCGCATTCATGGGCTATGTTCTGCCTTGGGGACAGATGTCCTTCTGGGGTGCAACTGTGATCACCGGCTTCTTCACTGCCTTTCCGATCGTGGGTGAGCCAATCCAACAATTGCTGCTGGGCGGGTTTGCGGTGGACAATCCCACGCTCAATCGCTTCTTCTCATTGCACTATCTGTTGCCCTTCATGATTGCCGGTGTGGTTATCCTGCACGTCTGGGCGCTGCATGTTTCGGGTCAAACAAACCCAACTGGTGTTGAGGTCAAGTCCAAGACCGACACAGTCGCGTTCACACCTTTTGCAACGGTCAAAGACGCCTTTGCACTGATGATCTTCTTCCTGGTGTTTGCCTATTTCGTTTTCTACATGCCCAACTTCCTGGGTCATGCTGACAACTATATCGAGGCCAACCCGCTGGTGACGCCATCGCATATCGTGCCGGAATGGTACTTCCTGCCCTTCTACGCGATCCTGCGTGCGATCACATTCGATATTGGTCCGATCTCGTCCAAACTTGGCGGCGTGCTGGCCATGTTCGGATCCATCGCGGTTCTGTTCATCATGCCATGGCTGGACACATCAAAGGTTCGCTCAGCGGTATATCGTCCGTGGTACAAGGTGTTCTTCTGGATCTTTGTCGTCAACGCGATCTTCCTTGGGTGGCTTGGTGCGAAACCTGCTGAAGGTGTCTACACCTTCCTGGCCCAGATTTCGTCGCTGTATTATTTCGGGTTCTTCCTGGTGATTTTGCCTCTGCTCGGTTTGATCGAAACGCCGCGCCGTGTGCCAAACTCGATTACGGAAGCCGTGCTCGAAAAAGTATCGAAAAAGCAGGTTGATGCAGGAGCGACACAAGTTGCCGGTGCTGCGGCATCACCTGATAAAAAAGCCTAAGCGCTCACGAACATAAATCGGAATAAGATGATGAAAAACATGTTTGCAAAAATCGGCGCGACGACTGCAGCGATTGCCATGGTCCTCGCTGTTGGGCTTACCTCTGCATTTGCGGCGAGCGGTTATCCGATCAACAAGCCTCGTGAGCAAAGCTGGAGCTTCGCGGGTCCGTTTGGTCATTATGACAAAGGCCAGTTGCAGCGCGGCTTGAAGGTTTATCGTGAGGTTTGCTCAGCTTGTCATTCAATGAACCGTGTTGCTTTCCGAAGCTTGGCAGACCTTGGCTACAGTGAAGGCCAGATCAAGGCGATTGCAGCGGAATATGACATTGTTGATGGCCCCGACACGGACGGTGAGATGTTCACGCGTCCTGGCACACCGGCTGATAAGTTCAGTGGCCCTTATCCCAATGTTGAAGCAGCGACGGCAGCCAACAATGGTGCCTATCCGCCTGACTTCTCGCTGATCGCAAAGGCCCGCGCAGCAGAGCGTGGTTTCCCGAAATTCGTGTTTGACGTCTTCACGCAATATGCGGAGAACGGACCTGACTACATCTACTCGCTGCTGACCGGATATCCGGAAGATGGTGAAGCGCCTGAAGGCGTCGAGGTGGTTGAGGGCACACACTACAATCCTTATTTCCTGTCAGGCGTTTCGCTCGCAATGGCGAACCCGCTGTTTGACGATCTGGTGGAATATGATGATGGCACACCGGCGACGATGGACCAGATGTCACGCGATGTCAGCGCATTTTTGATGTGGGCGGCAGAGCCAAAGCTGGAAGAGCGCAAGCAACTTGGCTTCAAGGTCATGATGTTCCTGATCATCTTCTCGGTGCTTTTGTATCTGACCAAAAAGCAGGTTTATGCGAAGCTCGAACACTGAGTTTGGCTTGATACGAGATTGAAGGGCGCCTTGAGCGCCCTTTTCTTTGGGCAAAATTTAAGCAACAAGAGGAACAGGGCAAAAAAGGCGCAATGACTGGGGATTACCATGACACTTGAAGAAACGCTCAAGGCCACGCTGCGCACCATTCCAGACTATCCCAAGCCCGGTATCATGTTCCGCGATATCACAACATTGCTGGGCAATGCGCAGGCATTTCGGCGTTCCGTTGATGAGCTGGTGCATCCCTATGTGGGGATGAAAGTGGACCAGATTGCAGGGGTTGAGGCGCGGGGTTTCATATTGGGCGGAGCCATGAGCCACCAATTGTCGGCAGGCTTTGTGCCGATCCGCAAGAAGGGCAAACTGCCCTATGACACAGTGCGCATCGCCTACAGTCTTGAATATGGCATTGACGAAATGGAGATGCATCGCGATGCCATCAAGCCCGGAGAAAAGGTGATCCTGGTTGACGATTTGATTGCAACGGGCGGCACAGCTGAAGGCGCAGTGAAATTGCTGCAGCAAATGGAGGCCGACGTCGTTGCTGCCTGCTTTGTTATTGATCTGCCGGATCTGGGTGGACGCAAGAAAATCGAGGAACTGGGCGTTACAGTCCGCACGCTGATAGAGTTTGAGGGCGAGTAAGCAGTCATGATGGTCTCAATGACACAAATGGACTGGGTTGCCATCGGATTCTTTCTGGTTGCTTGGATATTGTTTGAATATGTCAACGATTACTCGCCGCTGCGCAACAAGGCGTTGTCCTCTATCATGGCACGTCGCAGGCGGGCCTGGATGCTTGAGATGGCGCGGCGCGATCTGCGGATGATCGACACTCAGATTTTGCAGGGCCTGCAGAATGGCGCTGCCTATTTTGGCTCTGCCAGCATTCTTGCAATTGGTGGCTGTTTTGCTTTGCTGGGCGCAACAGATCAGGTGCTGGAAATCTACGAGGATTTACCTGTTGATGTTGATATTCCGAGACAGCTGTTCGAGCTGCGAGTGTTTGGGCTAACCACCATCGTTGTCTATTCATTCTTCAAATTTGGCTGGGCCTATCGCTTGTTCAATTATTGCTCCATTCTGGTAGGGGCGGTGCCAATGTGCGATCAGTCTGACCATGACACCCGCAAGAAAGCGGCGCTTGAAGCAGCTGAAATGAATATCATTGCCAGTCGCCACTTCAACGCCGGCTTGCGCGGGATCTTCTTTGCGCTGGCTTATCTGGGTTGGTTCATCGGTCCCTGGACACTTTGCGTCTCAACCTTATTCGTGATGGCTGTTCTTGCGCGCCGAAACTATTTTTCCGCAGCCCGCCGGATTGTTGCGGCGACCGATTAGCGTCATCCCGGCGTTTCAGCAAAAGAGTTAAACGCTCTAGTGCGAGACCAAGAGATCGAGTTGCAGATTGTAGAGGATCAATCCGATGCTCGTGGCCATGCCAACATAACCCCATAACCGAAACCGCTTGAGCAAAGTGTCATCGTGATGTTTGCCGATGCGAGCGAGCGAGAGATTGACCATGGCGAAGACCAACAGGGTTACAATGCTGGTTGCGGCTGCCAGTCGCGCAATGGGAAACAGAAGCGCCAAGACGATGATGGAAACGGCGACCAAGGTTGTGGCGCGCAGAGGTGTTCGGGTTTTCGGATTGACCTTTCCGAGCAGTTTTGGTGCCAAGCCTTCATTGGCCATTCCATACAGAACGCGTGACGCCATGACAATCTGGATCAGTATTCCATTCACCATGGCGACGGTTGCCACTGCCGCGACAGGGCGGCCATCCATCCCTGTTACCGCCTCAAACAATGTTGCCATGGGGGCGTCGGATGCCAGCAAGGCCTGGCGATCCGGCGCTGCAATCGCCACAAGTGAAATTGACATATAAACGAGAATGGTGATGCCAAGGGTCCAAAAAATTGCTCTCGGCAAGACATGGCTCGGATTGTGCGTTTCTTCGGCCATGTTCTCTATGTCTTCAAAGCCGATGAATGCGAAGAATGCCAACAAGGCGCCGGACAGGATGCCTGACATGGCAGCCATGCTACTCGGTGCGAAACCAGTGACCAGCCAGTGCGGGTTCTCGGCAACAAGCGGGAATCCAGCGCCTGCAACGATCACCAGTATGCCCACTTCGGCCAAAGTGATGAGTGCTGCAAACAATACGCTTTGGATTACGCCGACTGCGGCAATGACAGACAGGACTATGATCAACAGCGTGATGATGATTTCGGCAGGCGTATCGATAAAGACCAGCAGATAACCGGAAAAAGCAATGGAAATGACGGCGCTTGAAATAGTCGCAGTGACGACGATACCGTAGCCAGCAAGCCTCGCAGCCAGAGGCCCCAGTCCGTTGTTGACGAAGACCGCTTCGCCTCCTGCACGCGGAAAAATGCGCGCCAACAATGCGTAAGACAGACCCGTCATGCCAGCAACGACGCCCGCAATAAGAAAGCTCAGTGGCGCCTGGTCGCCGGCCAGCCCAAGGACTTCGCCGATGAGCGCAAAAATGCCGGCGCCAATCGTAACGCCAATGCCGTAAAAAACCAGCAGGGGCGTGTTGAGCGTTCGACGCAATTTTGCCGGTTGGTTCATCGAAATTCCTTGCTTGACGAAGCGAGGATAATGTTAGGGAAGATAGCGCGCTTTGCTCGAGATCAAACGTTGAATTTGAACAGCATCACGTCGCCATCATGCACGACATATTCCTTGCCTTCATCGCGTGCCTTTCCTGCATCTCTGGCAGCGGTTTCACCGCCGAGCGATACATAGTCGTCGTAGGCAATCGTCTGGGCGCGAATGAAGCCTTTTTCAAAGTCAGTATGAATAACACCAGCTGCCTGGGGCGCTTTTGCGCCTTTTTTGACGGTCCAGGCGCGCGATTCCTTGGGGCCCGCGGTGAAGAATGTGATCAGGTCCAACAGCGCATAACCTTCGCGGATCAAGCGGTCGAGACCTGGTTCTTCCAGTCCCATCGCTTCCATATATTCAGCGGCTTCGTCGTCATCGAGCTGTGCAATTTCCGCTTCGATCGCCGCCGAAATCAACACGGTTCGGGCGCCTTGCTCGGCTGCCATTTTTTCAATGGCCTGGCTGTTTTCATTGCCGGTCGCCGCGTCGTCTTCGGCGACATTGCAAACATAAAGAACCGGCTTTGATGTCAGGAGGTTCAAGCTTTTAAGGATGGCGAGATCCTCCTGCGCAATGCCTTCCAACAGCAGGCGAACCGGTTTTGAATCGGTCAGCAGCGCAAGGGCTTTCTCCATCATTGGCAGAATGATTTTCGCCTCCTTGTCATTGCCAGTGACCCGCTTGCGAATTTGAACGATCCGCCGTTCCAGACCTTCAAGGTCTGCCAGCATAAGCTCTGTCTCAACAGTTTCGGCGTCGGCGACCGGATCAATTCTGCCCTCGACATGGGTGACATCGTCGTCCTCAAAGCAACGCAAGACATGCACGATGGCATCAACTTCGCGGATGTTGGCCAGAAACTGGTTGCCCAGGCCTTCGCCCTTCGAGGCACCGCGCACAAGACCTGCAATATCAACAAAGTTGATACGCGTGGGTACGATATCCTTCGAGCTTGCAATTTTGGCGATGTCAAACAGACGGTTATCGGGGACGGCTACTTCGCCGGTATTGGGCTCGATGGTGCAAAACGGATAGTTTGCAGCTTGTGCAGCCGCGGTTTTTGTCAACGCGTTGAAGAGTGTCGATTTGCCAACATTAGGCAGGCCGACGATGCCGCATTTAAAACCCATGACGGGAAATCCTTTATGAAAAATGTTGCGCAGGCTTTGCCCGACGCACCAGATTGCGTCAAGCAGAAGAGGCCACAAATGATGATATTTCGAGCCGCTATGCGCCGTTGTCGTTGTTGGGCATTGCGCCGTCCTTGATTTCGATGACGCGATGCGGATATGGAATTTCGATGCCGTTGTCCTTCAGTGCATTCCAAACAAGGAACAAGACATCTGAAGTATATTTGTTGTCGCCATCATCCAGACCATTGACCCAGAACTCGACCGCAAAGTCGATGCCGCTATCGCCAAAGCCGCGCAATTCGCAATCGGGCGGGTAGGGGTCATCAAGCACACTGTCGTGTGTCGCAACCGCCGCCTCGACAATGGCTGGCACCTTGTTGATATCGGTATTGTAACTGACGGAGAAGGGTGCTTCATATCTGTTGGCCGAACCACTGTCTGAGTAGTTGGTCACGCGGGTGACAATGAAGTCCTCATTGGGCACGACAATCCAGCGGCCATCGAAGGTCTCGAGCACCGTTGCGCGAGCACTCATCTTGACAATCTTGCCCTCTTCGCCGCCGTCCAGCGCCACGAAGTCTCCAACCGTTGCCTGGCCCTCAAGCAGCAGGATGATGCCGGAAATGAAGTTGGAGGCAATCTTCTGCAATCCAAATCCCAGTCCCACACCGATCGCGCCGCCAAGCACAGCCAGTGCAGAAAGGCTGATGCCCATTATGTTCATCAACAGCAGGAACGCTGCGCCAAAGATGACAATCTCCAGCGCCTTGGCCGCCAGTTCTCTGGTGGCAGGACGCATTTCTTCGTTTGAACGGATGTAGTCAGAGCTCTGCCGGTTTGACCAACTGCCCAGCCAGAAAAGGATGCCGCCAGCGATGACGCCACGTATCAGCGCCAGAACCGAAAAGGAGATATTGCCCAGGCTGACCGTAAGACTATCGAGATAGGCAATCGCAGGACCGAGCAGACCAAACAGGTTGAGCAGGACGATCGGCAGCAGAACATAACGGCCCAGCAGCTTCAAGAACGGATCGGAGATGATCCTGTTGACCAGAATCCTGACAGCCACAACAAGGAACAGGTTTTTACCAAACTCAATAACCCCACCCGAGCCGAAAGCTGCGCGGGTGGCCTGTTCACCGATTGCGGTAAAACCATAGGCAAGAATTGGCAGCAGAAGCGGCAAGAACATCAAAGCAAATCTGCGTGCTTTGGCGATATAGCTTGTCGAGCCTTCGGTTGGTGTCAAAACGCGCGTGAGAGCAGGTGAAATGGCGCGCCTTGCAAACCAGGCCACGACGAATGCAACAATCAAAAGGGCAAATTGCGACCATGCAGCCGGGCTGGTAAGCCATTCCAGTCCAATTTCTCGCGCTTGTTCCAGATAGCCCAATGCCTGCTGAATATAGATGTTATCCATGGACTCTCGATTCATCACTACGTTTGCGCCAGCTGAACTCTAGGATGCGCCGCGATTGATCGCAATTCTATTTGCCGAGCAATTTTTTCAACATGTCAGCCATTGGGCCTGAGGTCGGGGCGTCGGGCTTTTTTGAGGCGGAACGCGCTTGATGGATATGGCTTTGAGGCTTTGCCGCAGGCTTATCCGCTTTCTCTTTACCGCCCGGTGCAACATCACCGGTTGCCAGAGCGATCTTGTTCATGAAACCGGCATTGTCGCCGGCAATCAGCAGTTCGATATTGTCGGCAATCGCGGCAAGCATGGGTTCCAGCCAGATCATGTCTGACTTGGCAAAATTGCCCAACACATGGCCTGAAACGCGATCCTTGTGACCCGGGTGACCAATGCCAAGACGAACCCGCTGATAGTCGGTGCCGCAGTGCGCATCCAGTGATCGGATGCCGTTGTGGCCGCCCGCTCCGCCGCCACGTTTGATGCGGACCTTGGCCGGTGCCAGATCAAGTTCATCATACAGAACGGTCAAATCCTGCTCTGATAATTTGTAGAAGCGCAACGCTTCACCCACCGCCTGACCGGAGCGGTTCATAAAGGTTTGCGGTTTGATCAGAAGTATTTTCTCCGAGCCGATGCGGCCCTCGGATATCTCGGCAGAGAACTTTTTTTGCCAGGGGGAGAAAGAGGAATGGCGGCGAACGATTTCGTCCGCCGCCATAAAGCCAATGTTGTGGCGCTGGCTGGCATATTGACTACCGGGGTTTCCCAGACCTGCAATGATTTGCATCAGTCACACTCCCAAGTCTTGCATGCCGGCCACAAGCAGCGTGAATTACTCTCCGCCGCCTTCTTTTTCTTCATCGCCATCGGACTGAGCCATCGCTGGTACATCACCTGCATCGACTTCATCTTCTGCCGCCAGTTCTTCTTCCTCATCGGCAACGCCGCCGCCAGGTGCCTGAACTGTGACAATGGTGAAGTCACGATCTGTAATCGTTGGGGCAACACCTTCAGGCAGTGTAATCGCTGAAATGTTCAATGTGTCGCCAACTTCAGCTTCGCCAAGATCGATAGTGAAGAATTCCGGAATTGCAGACGCCGGACAGTTCACTTCTACATCGTGACGAACGATGTTGAGAACACCGCCAGCCTTCAGGCCAGGACATGTTTCTTCGTTTTCGAAATGAACCGGTATGTTCACGGTCACGATGGTTTTTGATGACACGCGCAAGAAATCGACATGCATCAGGAAATCTTTGACTGGATCAAGCTGATAGTCTTTCGGCAGCACGCTGTGCTTTGTGCCATCAACATCGATTTCCAGAATATTGGTCATGAAGCCACCACGCTGGAGCATGATGCTCACTTCCTTGGATGGCAGTACAATGCCCATGGGATCTTTTTTATCGCCGTAAATGACGGCGGGAATGTTACCTTGACGGCGAATAGCCCGGGAGGACCCCTTACCAACCCGGTCGCGCGCCTCGGCTTTGAGTACGACAGTGTCGCTCATAGCGTTTCCTTTCGAGGACTAATATGGAGTGGTGAAAACCGAAATTGTCACCGATGTTTTAAAACATCAACCGCGCTGCCTCCAAGGGTGTCTGCGCGGATGCGCGCGTATAACCGACTGCAAAGCGCATTGCAAGCATTTCAAGCAGTTTCACAACATAACACGAGCGTGTGATGTCACCTATCTTTGGAAGGAGTCTCAGCTTAGCGTTGAACAACTGAAATCAAAGCTTTGGGAGGAACCATGCGCCGCATTTCCCAGTTCGTCTGCTCATCTCTCATTGCAATGGCCGGCTTGGCCGGCATTGCCTCTGCGCAAGAGGCTACGTCAACAGCGCCACAGGAGTGCCCGTTAGAGGAACAGGCTTTAACGCCGCTGATATGGGATGCTGTGGGTGGATCAGAGCAGCGTCGTCACGCTGCGCTCGACCAGCTTGTTGCATGTGACGAAAAATCGGCGATTGCTCCGCTGATCTTGGGCTTGCGCCACATCGTCATCGACAATCAGGCATTGACAGCGCTGAGCACACTGGTGGGGGAGCCGATCAACACCTGGCATGACGCCATGCTGTGGCAAGAAGCGCATCCCGAGATTGAATCTCACCCCATTCTCCAAGCGATGAAGTTGAGAATATTTGAACGGATCGATCCGCGTTTCATGCGGTTTTTGGGTGGCGCAAGGTCCAATCCTGAGAACATGAAAATCAGACTTGAGGAGATCACCTGGGGCGGGGTCGTCGTTGATGGCATTCCGTCGCTCGACAACCCCAAACACATCCTGGCTGCCGAAGCGGATTACCTGGACGATGACAACCTTGTGTTCGGGGTATCGATCAATGGTGATGCACGGGCCTATCCGCTTCGCATCATGGGTTGGCATGAAATGTTCAACGAGACGATCGGCGGTGTACCTGTCGCGCTTGCTTATTGCACCCTGTGTGGAGCAGGCATTTTGTACGAAACCCAAATCGATGGCTATAAGGATCCGTTGATATTCGGTTCCTCAGGATTTCTGTACCGGTCCAACAAGCTGATGTTTGATCGCAAGACCGACAGCCTGTGGAACCAGTTTACCGGTGAGCCTGTGAGCGGACCACTGATTGCGAGCGACATCAAGCTCAAAACGCGTCCTGTCACCATTACGACATGGGGTGCATGGCGTGAGAAGAACCCTGAGACCAAAGTGCTTTCACTAGAAACTGGATATCTTAGAAACTACGATGAAGGTGTTGTTTATAATGACTATTTTGCCAGCGATAGATTGATGTTTCCAGCTGTTGTTGACGAAGAATTTCTGCGAGCGAAGGACTATATATTTGGAGTACGCGATGTCGCCCAGCAAAAAGCCTGGCCGCTCAAGGCCTTTGCAACCGAGCCGGTGATCAATGATGCGATGGGGGCAATGAACCTGGTCCTGATCGGCAATGCAGACAGCAGAACCGTGCGTGCTTATGATCGCGGTGCACTGAAATTCGAGGGCACGGAGGAAGCGCTGATGGCAGAAGGTAAGATTTGGACGCTGACTGAGGAGGCGCTGGTGGCCGACGATGGTTCGCGCTTGCCCAGAGTGCCCGGGCATATCGCTTATTGGTTTGGCTGGAACTCATATTTTGGTGTCAAAAGTGAGGTCTATGGTCGGTAGTTCATGCTAGACTCAACCTATTGAGTCTGGAGTGGATTGATGACAACGAGTTTGATTACAGGTGCCAATCGGGGGCTGGGTCTGGAAGTCGCCCGCCAATTGGGTGCGATCGGTCACACCATCCTTTTGGGCGTACGTGGCTCCGAGTCAGGAATTGACACAGAAACCCGTTTGCGTGGCGAAGGGATGGATGCCCATTTTGTGCAGATCGACATGTCGGATCCACAGAGCATTGAAACCGCAGCCGACGAGGTGTCATCTCGCTTCGGTGGTCTGAATGTTCTGATCAATAATGCAGCCATTCATTATGATACCCATCAACGGGTGGGTAATCCGGATTTCGACATTGTTGAGCAAGCGCACAACACAAATGTTCTTAGTCCATGGCGATTGGCTTTAGCGTGTCATGATATGCTGAAGAAGGCGCGATCGCCCCGCCTGGTCAATGTATCGAGCGCATCTGGAGCACTGGCCCAGATGATTGGGGAAACGCCTGCCTATTGCCTATCAAAGCTGGCACTTAACGGCCTGACCATGATGCTGGCCAATGAATGGGAACAAGATGGCATCTTGGTCAACGCGATTTGCCCCGGATGGTGCTTCACCGATATGGGTCAAGGCGGTCGTCCTCCATCGGAGGGAGCAAAAAGCATTGTTTGGGCTGCGTTGCTGAAAGATGACGGTCCAACCGGCGGATTCTTCCGCGATGGCAGGAGGCTGGATTGGTGAATATCAGTTGCGGGATGCGTAGCGTGAGGCCAAACCAGACGTCATGACCGAAACAGTGGACAGATCTGAGGCGACGCGTGCATTTGCGCGGATTGGCCTGCTCTCCTTTGGCGGTCCTGCGGCCCAGATCGCCGTAATGCACCGCGTACTGGTTGAAGAAAAAAAATGGCTCAGCGAGCAACAATTTTTGCACGCGCTCAATTTTTGCATGTTGCTGCCGGGGCCTGAGGCCATGCAGCTTGCCACCTATGCAGGCTGGCTCATGCATGGTGTTCGGGGCGGGTTGATTGCCGGATTGCTGTTTATCGTGCCGGGCTTGATCATGATGCTGGGCGTTTCGGCAATTTATGTGGCTTATGGCAATGTGCCGTTGCTTGCCGGCCTGCTGTTTGGGCTAAAAGCGGCTGTGCTGGCTGTCGTCTTGCAAGCACTTTTGAAGGTGTCCACACGTGCGCTGGGCAGCTCGTTCATGGTCGCGTTGGCTGTGGCGGCGTTTGTCGCCATCTTCTTTTTGCAATTGCCATTTCCATTGATCATCCTTGGTGCGGCGATCATCGGCTTTTTGGCACTAAGGATCACTCCGTCGCTTCTACCTGAATCGGTTATCAGCGACGACAGGGTGAATGCGTATGTGAAGTACACCACTGGATCTGACAACGCTGTAGTTCAAACCCGGCGCGCTATCTTTGTCTGGGGCAGCCTGTGGGCAATCCCACTTTGTCTGATCATGGTGATGGCCATGGGACATTTTGTTGCTGATGCGGCGTGGTTTTTCTCAAAGACAGCTGCCGTGACATTTGGCGGTGCCTACGCGGTTCTGGCTTATGTTGGTCAGCAAGCGGTCGAGCTGTATGGCTGGCTGACGCCTGATGACATGCTCAAGGGGTTGGGGCTTGCCGAGACAACGCTGGGGCCGTTGGTTCTGGTGCTGGTTTTTGTCGGCTATCTGGGCGGCTCGGCTAGCGCACCCGATTTCGCCCAATTGGGCGGTATGATGGGCGGCCTCATCGCGGCGTTTTTTACCTTCGTGCCTTGTTTTCTGTGGATCTTTGCGGGCGCACCGCACATGGAACGCCTGCGTGATCTTAAATGGCTATCAGCCAGCCTTGCCGCTGTGACAGCGGCGGTGGTGGGCGTGATTGCCAATATTGCCGTGTGGTTTGGTCTTAATGTGCTGTTTGGGGACTTGAGTACAAGCCAGTTGGGACCGCTTGCGATCCCGACTTTCGATGTCGATCAATTCGATTGGGCCGCAGCAGCGATTGCATTGGCCAGCGCGATTGCCTTGTTGCGCTTTCAAATCAATCTGATGCTCGTGCTGGCTGCGTGCGGTGTTGCCGGCGTGTTGGTCTCATCACTGTAAACGCGCAGACTGCCTGACCGCTGGATGAAGCGTTGCAGGCGTGAATGCGCAACAAAGCTGCTTGATTGGTGGTTGAGAAGCGCAAACAGTTTTGCGCTTCTCAAGGCGTTCTATGAAACAATTCGGCAGTAGATTATGCGGTGATATCCAAGTCATCGAATTGAACAATCTCGATATTGCTCTGCGTATTAACATTGCCATCACCGTCTTCGATTTCGCATTCGCCACCGTAGTAGTCAAAGATGGTGTAATCGGTGCTACCGCCGTCGAAGATCACCGTGTCTTTGCCTTTGCCTGCCCCGCGCCGAGGCGCCGTTTTGTCAAGCCGCAATCCGGAAGGCAGGAAAGGGCTGAATGCAATGTTGCTTCAGCGTGTGCAGGGGATAGATTTCGGCAGCAGATTAGTCGAACAGGCTTGAGACCGATTGTTCATGTGCTGTGCGGGCGATTGCCTCGCCGATCAGATCGGTGATTGAAATCACCCTGATATTGCTTGTCGCATTGACGTCTGGTGTCGGCTGAATGGAGTCGGTTATAACGAGTTCCTTGAGCACCGAATTTGCGATGCGGTCGGTCGCTGAACCGGATAAAACGCCGTGGGTGATGTAGGCGGTGACGCTTTTTGCGCCCTGGTTCATAATGGCGTCCGCCGCATTACACAGCGTGCCGCCTGAATCGATGATATCGTCGATCAGAAAACAGTGTTTGCCGGAGACGTCACCGATCACGTTCATGACCTCGGATTCGCCGGGTCGGTCGCGGCGCTTGTCGACAATTGCAAGGAGCGTGTCATCCAGTCTCTTTGCCAGTGAACGGGCACGAACCACGCCACCGACATCGGGCGAGACGATCATTACGTCCTGCAGGTTCTTGTATTTGGCCTTGATGTCTCGTGCCATTACCGGCACGGCGTATAGATTGTCGGTTGGAATGTCGAAGAAACCCTGGATTTGCCCGGCATGCAGATCAAGCGTCAACACGCGGTCGGCGCCAGCCTCTGTTATCAGGTTTGCGACGAGCTTGGCGGAGATTGGTGTGCGCCCCTGGGCGCGCCGGTCCTGCCGGGCATAGCCAAAATAGGGCAGCACTGCCGTGATGCGCCGGGCCGAAGAGCGGCGGAAGGCATCGACCATGATAAGCAGTTCCATCAAATGGTCATTGGCCGGTCTTGAGGTGGATTGTAGAATGAAGATGTCTTCGCCGCGCACATTTTCCTGAATCTCGACGAAAATCTCGTCATCGGCAAATCGGCGTACATTGGCCCGGCCTACGCTCATGCCCAAGTATTTTGCGACAGACTCGGCAAGCTGCCGGTTGGAGTTGCCAGCAAAGAGTTTCATGCCTTGTCGCCTCGCAGTGCGCAGTTTGGTCCGGTTGACGGCGTTTTAGCGACCATGGGCCAAGATGCAATAGATGAGATGTGATTCAATCATCGATTCAGTGGATTAGTTGTGATTCCCGACGAATGGTTCGGCCTAACCCTGCGAGGTACCGCGCCAGCTGACATATTGGCTCAAAACAGTGTCGGCTATTTTCTCCATTGTGGCGGCCGGTACTGCAGCCCATGGATCGCTGGCGGCACCGACAATTTTCTCTTCGCCTTGTATGCGATGGACCCTTTGTCCCTGCGGCGTGAAAACATCCCAGACATGGATGACCGTGATGGAACCGCTTTCTGAAAGGGCGGAAAAATAGCCCCGAATTTCGTGATTGATGGTGATTGATGCCGAGGATTCAAGTTTGATGCCGTTGAGTGGGGCTGCCGACGACAGGCGGCGGGAGAGCGCCGTCACATTGTTGACAGGCGCGCCCACCACCGGCGCAAAATAGACGTTGGCCACCAGATTGGCTGGTGCGATGGATGCTGTCTGAGTCTGCTCTTGAGTCTCCGCGGTGGCTTGACCTGGTTCGGGTGTTGTTGCCGCCTGAGTTTCAGGCTGCTCGACACCGAGCGTCGGGTCTGTTGAATTACAAGCGCTCATAACGAGCAATAGTCCGCCTGCGACCAATAGGCGCCAATAGTTATTTGTGCCAATGCGCATATGTTGCCTCAACCACCCCTGATCATGCTGGACAATCCTTAACGCTAGAAGCGGCCAAATCAAGGCTGGTTGATGATAATCATGGTTATGGGCATGCCTTGTTTTCGATGAATTTCAACCGCTGCTTTGTCCCGCAAGACCAAGGTGGCGCTCAAACCAGCGCGATTGTCGACATCTGGCGTCCGTAGTCGGGCTCGCTTCGATGCGTGGTGCGTCGGTATGAGAAAAAGCGCTTCTCGTCGGCATAGGTGCATTCGCCGGTTTTGTGTGCTTGAACACCGGCACTTTTAAGCCGATCCAGAATAAAACCCTGCAGGTCGAAACGGTAGTGAGCGGGTTTGAGCGTTTTGACGAAAAAGCGTTTGTAGGCTTCGTCGTGACTGCGAAACCGCTCCTTGAATTCAACCCCGACCTCATAGTTTTTCTGGCTGATGCAGGGTCCCAAAACCGCGGTGATTTCAGATCTTTGTGCGCCCAGTTCAACCATGGCCTCTACAGTGTTCTCGGCAATGCCCGTCAGCGCACCCTGCCAGCCCGCATGGCAGGCGCCGATGATCTTCTTGCCCGGATCTGCAAACAGAATGGGCCCGCAATCAGCGGTCAAAATGGCGAGCGCGGTGCCCGGCCGGTCGGTGACAAGGCCATCAGCCTCGGGGCGCTTCTTGCCCATTGGCCCAGTGACGGTGATGACCTTGGCGGAGTGGATCTGGTAGCAGCCCGCCACATTTTCAGGGTCGATTCCCAGATCCGCCGCGATGCGTGAGCGGTTTTCAAGCACCAGCACGCGATCATCCTTTGAACCCAGACCCGCGTTGAGTGTGCCATACAGGCCCGAAGACACGCCACCTTGTCTTGTATAAAAACCATGTGCGATACCGTCTGATTGCGATATCGAGAGTGCGGGCGCTGAAATCGAGCACAGGGTCTCTGACGGTGTCTGGTTCATGGCTTGAATTAGTTTGATCGCAGACGGCAAGTCAACCGTCCGTTTGTTGCACCTTTGCAGGGGTGAAGGGAGCAGGCGGTTTCGTGGTTGCATCGGACACACACAACACCTTGAACAATTGGCCCATCTGGTCCTTGCCACTGCCAGCAAGACGATTGACATCCTGCGTGAGTTTCTCGCGTGTCTGCTCATCTTTGTCGGCGCCCAGCGCACCTGCTCGCTCCAGCAGGCCAAGCCTCAGCAGGAAATCGGCTTGTGTCATGATCTCGGCGGATTGCGCGCCGCCCGCTGCAGCCGCAATCTGGAGCGCCTGAAAGTCGACATGACTTGTCAAATCGGCCTGAC
>CAJHZC010000235.1_pt1 | contig 18244 bp, 16 predicted proteins | sample 9198911 | NCBI WGS metagenome assembly CAJHZC01 (sample SAMEA7708336, study PRJEB35096) | sediment metagenome | biome: marine neritic benthic zone biome [ENVO:01000025]; feature: sediment [ENVO:00002007]; material: shallow marine sediment [ENVO:03000034] sea grass bed [ENVO_01000059] ...
CATCCCCATTTGTCCTCGTTTCAGTTGGCGGCTGCAAGGCTTGGCTGGTCGTTGGCAGACGTCGAAACCTTGACTGTGCACGGTCGAGCGGTTGAGCAGATTGTTCCAAATTTCATGCCCGGTGGCCGGTTGTTGATTTTGACAAAAGACAAATCATCGCCACCGGCCATTGCAAAATTGCTGAAGCAGTATGGCTATGGCAAATCAAAAATGACGGTGCTTGCCGCTATGGGCGGCAGGTCGGAACAACGATTTGATGGTATAGCCGAGACCTGGTCGACGGATGTTCCAGATTTTCATTTGCTTGCCGTGACGTGTGTCGCTGGTCCCGATGCCCAGATATTGCCGCGCACAGGCTTGCCGGATAATGCATTTGTTCAGGACGGCAAAATGACCAAGCGCGCAGGACGGGCTTTAGCGCTTTCGAAGCTTGTTCCCCTGCGCGGACAATTGCTTTGGGATGTTGGATGTGGGTGTGGTTCGATCGCAATCGAATGGATGCGTGGGGCGCCGGAGGCAAAGGCCATTGGCTTGGATCACAATGCGGAGCGACGTGCTATGGCAGCTCAAAATGCGCTTGAACTAGGCGTTCCGAAACTGCAACTGATTAATGCGAAAGCGCCCGAAGGATTGGAGGACCTGCCAGCACCGGATGCGGTTTTCATTGGTGGTGGGCTTTCAGAAACCACTCTTCAAAGTGCAATTGATCAGCTCAAGCCTCACGGCCGTCTGGTGGCGCATGCGGTGACACTTCAAAGCGAAGCGGTCCTGCTAAACACTTACGAGATGCATGGTGGCGAACTGCAGCGGATTTCTGTCGAGAGCGCCGCGCCGGTTGGACCATATGAAGGCTGGAAGCCGGCGATGACGGTGACCCAGTGGGCCTGGAGGAAGCAGGCGTGACTGGCAAGCTATTCGGCATTGGCGTGGGCCCCGGCGCCCCCGACCTGATCACCATTCGTGGCTGGCGCATTATCACTGGAGCGCCTGTCATCGCATATCCGGCACCGGATAGTGGAGAGAGTTTTGCACGATCAATCGTGGCGGGATGCATTCGCCAAGACCACATTGAAATTCCCATTGTTGTGCCCATGCGCATCGAACGGTTCCCGGCAGCTGAGATTTATGACAAGGCTTGTGGCGAGATTGCCAAACATCTTGATGCAGATCGGGACGTTGCGGTGCTCTGCGAGGGCGATCCGTTCTTCTATGGCTCATTCATGTATGTGTACCAACGCCTGTCTCAATCCTATGAATGCCAAGTCGTGCCCGGTGTTTCATCCATCATGACGGGTGCAGCAGTTGGCGGTATTCCCCTGGCTGCGCGCAATGATGTGCTGACTGTCATTCCGGGACCGTTGCCGGACCAGGAACTGCGTTCCCGGATTGTCTCCGCGGATGCTATCGCAATAATGAAGATCGGCCGTCACCTTGCCCGCATTCGGGCGCTGCTGGAGGAAATGGGATTGCTTGATCTGGCGATCTATCTTGAGCGTGTCAGTCTACCTGAACAGCGCACCATGCGGCTTGTCGACCTGAAAGAGGAGACAGCACCGTATTTTTCAATGATCACGATCTACAAGGGCGCTGAGCAGTGGATCAAGGCAACAGACGTGAATGTGACGAGTCCATGAGTATGCAACCTGCCATTATTGTCTTGTCTGAAATCGCTATGCCGCTTGCGATGAAGATCGCGGATGAAACCCAAGGATCAATTCATGGGCTGGAAAGTCGGATTGCAAACTCGAATGTGGTTCCGATCCAGGATTTACGGAGCCATTTGCAGGCCTTGTTTCTCGACCGCACGCCGATTGTCGCCCTGATGGCAAGCGGTGCCCTGATCCGACTACTTGCGCCGGTGTTGCAGGACAAAAAAAGCGAGCCGCCTGTGCTTTCCGTTTCAGAGGATGGCGCCAGCATTGTGCCGCTGCTGGGGGGGCATCACGGAGCCAATGCTTTGGCCCTGCGCCTGGCCAAGAAATTTGACGCGCATGCCGCGATCACAACTGCGGGGGAGACGAAGTTTGGCCTTGCCATGGATGATCCTCCCCCCGGTTACACACTCGCCAATCCGGAGAATGCTAAGAGCGTTATGGCTGCTCTTGTTGCCGGAAAGCCGGCCAGGCTGACGGGCTCGGCGGATTGGATTGAAAAGAGCGGAGTTGCACTAGCCGATGATGCCGAAGTCAGTTTGATTGTTACTCAGGAGCCTTTTTCGGCTGCATCGCCTCTCGCGCTTGTCTATCACCCCAAGACGATTGTGGTTGGCGTGGGTTGCGAGCGCAATTGCGCGCCGAGTGAACTCGTTGAACTTGTCATTGATCAGCTCGAGTATGCCAATTTCAGTCCACATTCTATCGCCTGTGTGGCATCGATCGACTTAAAATCTGATGAAACGGCTGTTCACGCATTGGCCGAGCATTTGAACGTTCCGGTTCGTTTCTTCAATGCGGCAAGGTTGGAGGTAGAAGCGCCGCGTCTCGAAAATCCGTCCGATATCGTTTTTGCCGAAGTGGGTTGTCACGGGGTTGCAGAAGGCGCAGCCTTGGCGGGTGTTGGCTCAAAGGGCGAAATGATAGTGCCCAAATCGAAATCAAAGCGCGCGACTTGCGCCATTGCCAAGGCACAAGAACCGATTATTGAACTGCCGGGCAGGGCGCGGGGCACTGTTTATGTCGTTGGCATCGGGCCCGGTTCAGAGGCTTGGCGTTCGCCCGAAGTCAGCCGCATGGTGCTGCAGTCAACCGATCTTGTTGGCTATTCGCTTTATCTGGATCTGCTGGGTCCGATTGCCAAGGGTAAGACGCGGCATGATTTTGCGCTCGGTAGGGAAGAGGATCGTGTTCGGCACGCCATGGAACTTGCCGGTGAAGGAAAAAGCGTCGCATTGGTCTGTTCTGGTGATGCCGGCATCTATGCGATGGCGACTCTTGTCTATGAGCTCTTTGACAAGGGGGGCGTTTCCGATGCTGCCAATCGTATCGAAGTGCTTTGTTCGCCCGGCATTTCAGCCCTTCAGGGAGCTGCCTCGCGCGCTGGTGCGCCGCTTGGCCATGATTTTTGCACTATCTCATTGTCTGACCTACTGACGCCTTGGGCAGATATCCAACGCCGGGTTCGAGCGGCCGGTGAGGGCGATTTTGTGATTGCCTTTTACAATCCGGTTTCCAAGAAGAGACGCACGCAGCTGGTATGGGCTCGCGATGAGTTGCTCAACCATCGACCGGCCTCATCACCCGTCATCCTGGCCACCAATCTTGGCCGTAGAGGCGAGCAGGTGCGTATTGTGTCGCTGGGCGAGTTGCAGGTTGATGATGTCGACATGCTGACTGTCGTCATAGTCGGCTCATCTGACAGCCGAGTGGTCAAAACCGGCGATGGCAAGTCCTGGGTTTATACCCCGCGCGGCTATAGCGGAAAAGACACAACGCAGATGGAGCACGTCCAATGACCGTCTATTTTATTGGCGCCGGACCGGGTGCGCCCGATCTGATCACCGTGCGGGGCTTAAAACTGATCGAGCGCTGCAAAATTTGCCTCTATGCCGGTTCGCTGGTTCCGACAGAGATTGTCGAGGCGGCACCAGGCAGCGCATTGGTGATGAACACCGCACCAATGCATCTTGATCAGATTATTGATGAGATCAAAAAAGCCCATGATGCAGGTGAAGACGTAGCACGGGTCCATTCCGGTGACCCGGCTATCTATGGCGCTGTCGCCGAACAGATGCGCCGACTTGATGCGTTGTCGATTGATTATGAGGTTGTGCCAGGCGTGCCCGCTTTTGCTGGTGCAGCGGCAAAGATGAAGACCGAGCTGACATTGCCTGAAATTGCGCAAACTGTGATTGTGACGCGTACTGGCATGAAGGCATCGGCTATGCCTGACGGTGAGCAGTTGGAAATTTTGGGGCAATCAAAAGCAACGCTCGCTATTCACCTTTCGATCCGGAATCTCGATTACATCAGGCGATCCCTGTCTCCCTATTATGGAGAGGACTGTCCGGTTGTGATTGCCTACCGCGCGACCTGGCCAGATGAGCTCTATATCAGAACCACCCTGGCGGAGATGAAGGATCAGGTGCGCAAACACAAGATCACGCGCACGGCGCTGGTGATGGTGGGCAAGGTATTCGGTGAAGTCGAGTTTCGCGACAGCGACCTTTACAATGCGGACTATGCGCATGTGCTCCGGAATAACGGAAAAAAAACCAAATCGAAGGTATAGGCAGTTCAGTCAAATGAACCTCCTGGGCCTTACCGATGCTGGATGCCATTGTCAGAACTGTCTTGCTGGTACTTGTTTTTCTGTTTGGCACCTATGTTGGGTCTGAAAAGCCATATCCCTATGAGATCGTTGCACGCTTGTGGGCGCCATCCAGCAGCTTGACGGTCTATCGCTTTACGGATTCGGGCAGTCGAACACCAGCCCGGGAGTTGCCGGACGGTGGTCGGCGTTTGGTGTTCATGACTTATGGGCAGTCGAACTCCACCAATTATGGCGGCGGCACCTATGAGCCGACTGGCAATGTCGTCAATTTCTATGAGGGTGCGACCTATCAATATGCCGATCCTGCGCTGGGTGGCGATGGCCGCGAGGCAAGCGTCTGGGGCCGGTTGGGTGACAATCTGATTGATTCAGGTCATGCCGACCAGGTGGTTTTTGCCCTTGCGGGCGCGGGTGGTCGCACTGCGGGACAACTGGCGACGGGCGAAGAGTATGAGTATTTTGCTAAGAGCTACGATGCGTTGAAAGAAGCTTATGGCAAAGTGGATGCCATCTTGTTTCACCAAGGCGAAAACAATCATCGGAATTATTCGGGTGCCGATTATACACCACAAATGGCCAGCTTGATCGACCGTATGCGCGGCGATGGCATCGATGCTGATTTCTACCTGTCGCGAGCATCGTTCTGCGGTGTAACCATCGATGTGGAGTTGTTGCGAAAACAAGAGGCTTTTGTTTCGGAAGAGGATGGCATTTTTGCTGGTCCCAACACCGATTTGTTGTTTGATCGCAAGTACCGGCAAGATTTTCAGTGCCACTTCTCGGAACAAGGCCTGGCTGCAAAAGCAGAGTTGTGGGTGGAAGCGCTGCGCTCCAGCGGCAAACTGTCGAATTGACCGAAATTTCGCTAAATATCCAATTTTCGTCGAATTTAGTGCGATTTTGACGCCATATTTGCCCTCAAAGCGCCTTACTTAGATCGCCGTTACGCCCAACTCGAACCATTGTTTCACGGAATGAAACCTTCAGTTACAATTCTGGAGGGTTTCATGACACGTCTATCTCTAGCGCTACTGCTTTCAACTTCAATGCTGGTTCCAGCCTTCGCCGATGAACTGACCTTTGCGTCGACTGTCGATGCGGTAACGGTGTTTCCGCGCGGTGCGGAAGTGGAACGCATCGCCAAGGGAACGCTCAAGGCCGGTTCACATACGGTACTGGTTGAGAACTTGCCCGCCAATGTTTCGCCTGACAGTGTGAGGGTGAGTGGATTGAGCGATGCAGACATCTCGATCAGTTCGGTTGATGTCAAACAGGTCTATCTGTCGCGTAATTTCAATTCAGAAGACCGATTGAAGCTGGAGCGTCAGATCGAGGTCCTCAACGACGAGATGAGGCGGCTGAACCAGGTCATATCCGACACCAAGCTGCAACGCGACATGTTGCAAAACCTGATTACCAATGCTGGCAAACCCGCCAAAGGACAGGCGGGTAATGCACTATCGGCGTTGGAAGTGGCCCAATTGCTGGATGGTGCCGCCATGCGCCTTGACCAATATGGGCAGCGCACGATTGATGCGCAGGCCAGCCAGCGCGATATTCAGCGCCAAATTCAGGAACTGAACCATCAGATCGCGCTGTTGGCACCGGTAGAGGAATTGCGCTCCGTTGTTTCCATCAATCTGGATGCTGCTGCAGCGACGGATGCTTCTTTCAATGTCAAATACGCGATTGCCGAAGCAGGGTGGCGAGCGATCTATGATGCCAAATTGACACTTGGAGGTGACGCCAGCAGCCAGACGATGGACGTCATGCGCCGCGCCCTGGTGCAGCAGGGAACGTCTGAAAGCTGGAACAATGTTGCCTTGACCCTGTCAACTGCGCGCCCGTCTTCGCGCACCTTTGCGCCCGAGCTGCTGCCATATGAAATCAACCAAATCGAAGAAATGCCGTATCGGGCGCGCAAGCTGGAATCGCTGCAATACCGCGATGAAGAGGAAGATCGGTCCAATATGGGCGCAAGTCTTCAGACGGAAGCCCCTGCAGAGCCAACGCCAGTTCAGGAGGTTCGAAATCAGCAAGTGGTCATGGATGTTGGTGGATTTCAGGCAACTTATGAAATCCCAGCGCGGGTAACAGTATCCAATTCTGGCGAAACCAAGTCTGTGGTGATGGGTAAGGACCAGTTCAACGTGGATCTGAGCGCCTATGCAGTGCCGCGACTTGACCCCGCTGCCTACTTAATCGCCAACTTCAAACTGGCGGGAGAGGTGACATATTTGCCAGGTCCTGTCCTGCTATCGCGTGATGATGCCTATATCGGCCGTGGGCACATGCCCATGTTGGCGCCGGGTGATGAGCATGACTTGAGCTTTGGGCAAGATGATTTTGTGCTCGTGGAACGCGTTGAAACAGACAAGAAAGAGGGCGAGTCAGGTCTGATATCGGCTTCGCTGACGGATCAACGTAGCGCCAGCACAACCATCAAAAACCTGCACACTTTCCCAATGCACATGAAGATCGTTGATCGACTGCCAGTTTCCAACCATGAAGATATTAAGGTACGGATGCTGCCAGGTTCGACGATGCCAACTAACACCGATGTCGATGATCAACGGGGTATCGTGGAGTGGGTGTTCGAATTGGCTGAAGGTGAAGAGACGAAAATTGATTTCGGCTACACAGTCAGTTGGCCAAAGGCCATGGAAATCTCGATGGTTGACTAACTTTCCGGGCTTTGTGTTTGGGGCGTCACGATAATCACCGGGATATCTAGCGCTCGAGCCGCCTTGATTTTCGCATAAGCGCCTTTGCCGCCTGAATTGCGGCAGACTATATGGGTGATTGCGTGCGCCTTGAGCAACCCTGTTTCTTGCGCAACATCTCCGGGATTGCCCAGAACCAATGTGTGTTGGGCAAATTCGAGCGGGCTCTTTGGCGGATCGATCATCCGCACAACGAAATGCACGTCGGATCGCGCTGCAAACGTGGAGATGTACTGACTTCCCAGGGCGAGAAGCACCTTTGCTTGCGTTGGTATGGCCGCCCGTGCTGCGTCAAGACTGTCGACTTCGTACCAAACATCACCTTTTGTTTTGGTCCAGGGCGCGCGTTGTCTGATGTCAAGCTCGATGCCCGTAGCTGCAGCGGCGATAGCGGCATTGTCTGAAATTTTTGTGGCAAAGGGATGCGTGGCATCAATCAACTTTGTAATGTGGTTTTCCCTGATAAAATTGGAAAGCCCATCTGCACCGCCAAATCCGCCAATTCTGACTTCCCCTGCAACGGGCTGGGGTTCGCGGGTACGACCGGCCAAAGATGAGATGATACGTATGTCTGGCTCTTCCTGGACAAGCCTTTGTGCCAGTTCGGCTGCTTCGCGTGTTCCGCCCAAAATCAGAATGGTTTTGGTCATTTTGGTACAAAGCCCGTCTGGTGCAGCACTTCTCCCTGTCGATCAACGATCATGATTTCAACGTCCACCGGTGCATCTTGCAGCAGTTTTTTGGCAGTTTGCCGGGCGCGTTCGGCAATCGGTTCACTCAAATCAATCTGTGATTGTTGAGTCAGCTCAAGCACTTGCGCGGCGGTGTTGGCATTGAGTATCCGGTCTTTCAATGAACTGTTCGAAAATGACCCCCCAGCGGCCTGTTCCGCCAATTGGGCCAAAAATATCATATCGACTTGGCTGCGTCCCGAATGCAGGTCCGCAGCGCCCTGCGCCATCTTCACGATCTTGGCGAAACCGCCCGCAATGGTGATTTTGTCGATTGGGTGAGCGCGCAGGTATTTTAAGAGCCCCCCTGCGAAATCGCCCATGTCGAGTTGGGCTATCTCGGGAAAACCGTAGACAGCAATGGCAGCATTTTCTGAGGTGGAACCTGTCGCGCCAAGCACATGATCAAGGCCTGCGGCCCGGGCGACATCAATGCCGCGATGAATGGAATGGATCCATGCGGCGCAAGAAAAGGGGTGTACAATGCCTGTAGTGCCCAATATCGAAATCCCGCCTTTGATGCCGAGGCGCGGGTTCCATGTTTTTTCGGCCAATTGCTCGCCGCCGGGGACAGAAATTGTCACTTTGAAGTCTGGTTTGATCTGCTGGGCGCGGCACAGTTCTTCAATAACCTGGCTGATCATCTTGCGCGGTACAGGATTGATCGCCGGCTCTCCAACAGGTAAAGGCAAGCCCTCGCGGGTGATGGTGCCGACACCTGTACCTGCTGCGAACTGAATGCCGCCCGATGAGGGGTCAACCCGTACGACGATCTTTGCACCATGTGTCACATCGGGGTCGTCACCTGCGTCCTTGATAATTGCTGCCTGAGCATGGTTCTCAGCCAGAGCCTCACTTTCCAGAGTAAAAGCCGGTTGCTCACCCTTGGGCAAGGTGATGGTAACCGGATCAGGAAACTTACCTGTCAGAAGCGCAGTCAATGCAGCTTTTGTTGCGGCGGTTGCACAGGCGCCGGTGGTCCAACCGCGTCGCAATGGGCCCTCTGGTTTTCGCAAACCGGCATCCGGTTCATCTGCGGTTGGTTTATCTTTCATGCAAGACTTATAGTCCGCAAATGCACTAGCCGAAAAGTGTTTTTGGCTCTAGGGTCTGAAGCAATCGATTTAGGTCCTGACCCCGGGATTTTGGCATGAATGATGACCGCAACATCAGTGCAGCACTGCAGGATCAACTGCCGACCTTTGAGCCAGGCCATGTCTGGCTCGTGGGTGCAGGTCCTGGCGATCCCGGGCTGTTGACGTTGCATGCTGCCAACGCGCTGAGCCAGGCGGATGTCGTGGTTTATGATGCCCTGGTCAATGATGAGTGCCTGAAACTGGCGTCGCCAGATGCAGTGCTGGAATATGCTGGAAAGCGGGGCGGAAAACCATCGCCCAAGCAACGCGATATTTCCCTGAAGCTGGTGGATTATGCTCGCGAGGGAAAGCGAGTGCTGCGTCTTAAGGGCGGCGATCCATTTGTTTTTGGACGCGGTGGTGAAGAAGCGCTTACGCTTGTCGACAACAACGTGCCTTTCCGTGTTGTGCCAGGTATCACTGCCGGCATTGGTGGTCTTGCCTATGCGGGCATTGCTGTTACGCATCGTGACACCAATCATAATGTGACATTCCTGACCGGTCATGATGCCACTGGCATCGTACCTGACGCTATCGATTGGGGCAGCGTCGCCAAGGGTTCGCCCGTGATTGTGATGTACATGGCCATGAAGCATATCGCACCGATTACAGAGAGATTAATGGCCGAAGGCCGCAGTCCTGATGAACCACTGGCTTTTGTTTGCAATGCTGCGACGGAACACCAGCAGGTGCTCGAAACCACACTCAAGAGCGCAGCTCACGATGTTGAAGCATCGGGTTTGAAACCACCTGCAATCGTCGTCGTGGGCGAAGTGGTTAGATTGCGCGCTGGGCTCGACTGGAAAGGAGCGCTAGAAGAAGGGCGAGTCCTTACCAGCGATCCATTGGGAGTGCGAACGCGGGACAAATCTGCATGAATGGCTTCATGATCGCAGCACCGCACTCAGGATCTGGCAAAACTGTCGTCACGCTGGGATTGCTACGTGCTTTGCGTGAAAAAGGCATCGCCGTTGCCCCGGCCAAAGCGGGCCCCGACTATATTGATCCTGCCTTTCATGCTTTCTCCAGTGGTCAAATATGTACCAACCTGGACCCATGGGCGATGCGGGATACTTTGCTGAGCCACAATGCGCATCGATTGGCAAATGATCGCTTGCTGGTGGTAGAGGCAATGATGGGCCTGTTTGATGGTGCAGCAGACGGTGGTGGCAGCGCCGCAGACTTGTCCCAGCAACTCGGACTGTCAATCGTATTTGTTGTCGATTGCGCGCGAATGGCGCAAAGCATTGCGGCTTTGGTTTCGGGATATATGCAACACCGTTCCGCTCTGAAATTTGCCGGTGTTGTGCTCAATCGGGTTGGCAGCGCACGTCACGAAGCAATGTTGCGTGCAGCACTTGAGCCGCTGGATGTACCAATTTTGGGTATTGTGATGCAGGATGAAGCGCTTTCGCTTCCAAGCAGGCATCTTGGTCTGGTTCAGGCGCGTGAGCACGAGACGTTGGAAGCCTTTTTGGAGGGGGCAGGCAAGACGATGGCACAATCGCTTGCGATTGGAAAATTGTGCGATCTCGAAATAAACCTGCCAGAGCAGCCACCCGCTCCCTTGCCTGTTGCGCCGCTTGGAAGCCATATCGCAATTGCCGTGGATGACGCATTTGCCTTTTGCTATCCTCACATGATCGAAGGATGGCAGGCAGTTGGGGCTGAGATATCTTATTTTTCACCGTTGGCGGATGAGGGACCGGATCCAAAATGCGATGCCGTGTTTTTGCCCGGTGGCTACCCTGAACTGCATGCTGCCCAAATTGCAGCAACCAAGCACTTCAAGCGTGCTATGCGCGATGCTGCCGCACGCAAAAAGGTAGTTTATGGCGAGTGTGGGGGCTATATGGTGCTGGGTGAAAAATTGATCGACGCCGAAGGCGAAGAACATGAAATGCTTGGCCTGCTGCCCCTGACGACCAGTTTTGAATCTCGGCAGCGACATTTGGGATATCGAAAACTTGCCCCGCTAGAAGGCTCGCCTTGGCAAACGCCGCTTATGGGACATGAATTCCATTACTCTGTCGAAGTACAAAGTGGTGAGGGACAACCGATCTTCGCGGTCACAGACGCCATGGATCAGGATCTTGGCAATGCGGGATTACGCGTTGGGTCGGTTATGGGGTCATACTGCCACGTGATTGACCGGGCGACCTGATATGCCCAGTCCAATGCATGGGGGTGCGCTTGACCGCGCGGTGGCGAAATATGGTGGTGAGAAGGCCCAATGGCTTGATCTATCCACCGGCATTAATCCCGACCCATATCCCTTGCCCAAGGTTCGCAGCGATGTTTGGCACCGGTTGCCGGATGAAGAGTTGCTGGAGGCATGCCATGATGCGGCGCGCAAATACTACCGGTCATCAGCAGGGGTAGGGATTATTGCGGCTCCTGGTACACAGGCGCTTATTCAACTGTTGCCGCAGCTGACGCAAGCACAAAAGGTCTGGATCGTTGGGCCGACATACAATGAGTATGAGCGCGTTTTTGCCCGTTGTGCTGAAACGATTATTCGCCAAGATTTGCCTCAGCAGATTGATGACATCGATCTGATTGTTGTGGGTCTACCGAATAATCCAGACGGTCGTTTAATCGATGTTGATGCGGTCGTTGAACTGTCGCGCCAGCTGCACATAAGAGGTGGGCTGGTTCTTGTTGATGCAGCTTTTGGCGATGTACTGAACGAGGGCAGACATCAGCTCGCAGAGCTGCCTTCAGCCACGGGCGTGCTGGTTTTGCGCTCTTTTGGCAAGTTCTTCGGCCTGGCTGGCTTGCGACTTGGATTTGCGTTGGGCGCGCCGGAATTGATTGAACGGATCAGAGATTTGCTTGGGCCCTGGGCTGCGTCCGGTCCGTCACTGGCCGTCGGCGCGTCTGCAATGCGTGATCATGACTGGATTGATCGGGCGGGGGAAAAACTGGTGCAAATGCGCAGCCAGGTTGAAGCGCTGTTGCTGCGCCATGGATTTACGCTGGTTGGTGCGACGGATTTGTTTGTGACTGCTTCGCATGATGAATCAAAGGTCTGCGCCAACATATTGGCTCAGAACCACATTTTGGTGCGAACTTTTGACGATAATCCCGATTGGATTCGGTTCGGGCTGCCCGGTTCACAACAGGAACTTTCAAGGCTTGAAAACGTGCTTGCGCTTGTCTAGCAAGCGCGGCAAAAGGCAAGGATGATTCTGGGCACTTCTACCGTTTCGATTCTGATTTTGGCGCTGTTGCTTGATCGCTTTATGGGCGATCCGGACTGGTTGTGGCGTCGCGTGCCTCATCCGGTCGTTTGGTTCGGACAAGTGATTGCGCTCTTCGAAAAGTGGTTCAATCGCCAAGATGCGTCCGAATTGAAGCGAGAGAAATTGGGTTTTGGTGTCATCGCCGTTCTCATTGTCTTTTCCATTGTTATCGGTTGGGCGATTTCCGCTGTGTTTTTACAAATGGGTGCGCTTGGTCTGCTCCTGGAAGTTATCATTGTTGCAGTGTTCCTGGCTCAAAAGAGCTTGGCAGACCATGTTGGCAGGGTTGTGAGTTCCCTAAGGAAAGAAGGTTTGGAAGGCGGCAGGAAAGCTGTTGCGATGATTGTTGGCCGTAACCCGAAGGAACTGGACGAGTTGGGGGTATGTCGCGCTGCCATCGAAAGCTTGGCTGAAAATGCATCTGACGGGGTGATTGCGCCTGCATTTTGGTATCTGTTTTTCGGCCTTCCAGGCTTGTTTGCCTACAAGATGCTGAACACCGCCGATTCAATGATTGGACATAAAACGCAGCGTTATCGTGCATTTGGCCGAGCCTCGGCGCAATTGGATGATCTTGCCAATTGGGTTCCGGCGAGACTCACCGCAGGCTTGATATTGCTGACTGGCGGCATATCGGACATTGAGGAGAACGCCATTTCATTGCCACGCAACGCTCGGTTGCATCGGTCTCCAAATGCGGGTTGGCCTGAGAGTGCAATGGCGCTCGTCTTGGGTGTCTCACTGGGAGGTCCGCGTGTCTATCATGATGATATTGCGGATGAACCATTCATGAATCCCAGTGGGCGCCGCAAACTGACAGTTCATGATATCGAAAGCGCCCTCAAAGTGTTCGCTCGCGCAATGCTTCTAGGGACTGTGTTGGTAGCTGTATTGGCCGTGTTGAGCTTGGTTCTTTAATTGAAAATTAACCATAAATATTGACCGACCATTAATCTATCATCACTTTTTCAGTTCTCGTTTTGACATACCGTACGTTTTAATTAAGCTTTGCTGTGGGGAAGACTACGCGTATCGGGGAGTAAGTAAATGAGTGGGTTTCTCAGAGTATTGTTGATTGCTGTTGCATTCGTTATTGGCGCCAGCAGTTCATCGTTCGCAGCGCGGCTTGTCGCGCATGTGGATATTTCAAGCCAAACAATGACGGTTCACAAAGACGGTCGCGTGATCCATCGCTGGAAGGTGTCGACGGGTCGTTCAGGCTATCGAACACCAACAGGCACCTATGGTCCGAAACGGATGCACACAATGTGGCACTCCAGAAAGTATCAAATGTCGCCAATGCCTTATTCAATTTTCTTCCGGGGAGGATATGCGATCCATGGAACAAATTATGTAAGCAAATTGGGACGACCTGCATCTCATGGTTGTGTTCGTTTGCATACTGCCAATGCCAAGCGTTTGTTTCAGCTGACACGCCAGGTTGGCACGAAGAACATGCGTGTGAAAATTACGCACTAAAACAAATTGTTTGATATTGTGCTGATTGTTCTGTCCGAAGCAGTGGTTTCGGGCAGACTTACCGCGTTGATTGGCGCTTGGCGGTCCGCGTATTAACCTCAGGCATCTCCCAACGTCGATGCAGCCACATCCATTGTTCTGGTGTTTCACGCACCCAACGCTCCACCACATCATTCAAGATCTGGGCGCTTGCCTGAATGTCAACTTCACCGTTTTCAGCGGTGGGAAATTTGATTTCATCTTCCAGAATCAATTTGAAACGCCCACCGCCGATCCTGATACAACGCGCAGGATAGACCGGAATATCAAATTGCCGCACCAGCTTTGGCAAAATGGGATTGGTCTTGCAGGGGTGGCCAAAGAATGTCGTTTCCACGCCGCGTGTGAATTTTTGGTCGACAAGAACGCCTACCGACTTTCCCTCATCAATCGCCTTTGCCAGACCCCAGGCAGCGCCAGCGCGGGAGGGCACCAGATGCCCCATATTTGTTGTTCTGGAAGCCAGCAATTTTTTGGCAATGTAGGGATTGTTTGGAGGCCTAAAGAGGGCGGTCACCTCCAGCCCAAATGTCGCAGCGCAAATGGGCAATAGTTCAAAATTGCCGATATGACCGGTGAAGAATGCATAGGGCCCTTTGTTCGCATGAAGATTGCGGAACAGATCTTCTCCCTCAACTTCAATGATGCCGTTTTCCTCGGTGTCCGGATCATAGTCGAACAGGCGATCAAGATAGATATATTCGGCGAGCAACCGCCCTATGTTTCGCCACATGGCCCGTGCGATCGCCTCGCGCTCTTCCACGCTTTTTTCCGGGAATGCGCGCTCCAGATTTGCCATGACAACTTTGTGTCTGCCCAGATAGGGGCCCAAAAACTGAATGAGTTTTGCATTCAGTGTCATCGATGCCTGCATGGGTAACAGGCGCAAGACGCCCAGAATGGCGAAGCTGAGTTGTGCTTCAAACCAATAGCGAACTTTCTTGATCTGGGTGCGCAGCTTAAATGCGGTGAGCTTCCAAGACATCAGGCTTGGTCCCTAGCCAGCAACCCGAAGAATGATCTTGCCAAACACATTGCGCGTTTCCATCCGCTCAAGCGCGGTGCCAATACCATCAAAATCAACTTCGGTGTCGATAACGGGCTGAACCAGTCCTCGCGCCATTTTCTGCATCGCGTCTTCCATGTTTTTCATCGAGCATCCAAAGGAACCAATCAACCGCAATTGCTGCTGGAACAGCATCATCAGGTTCATGGAGGTTGAAACGCCGGATGTGGAACCACAGGTTACCAAGCGTCCGCCGCGTTTTAGGCAGAGCATGGATCCGGCCCATGTATCGGCGCCGACATGTTCAAAGACGACATCGACGCCTTTTTTCTTGGTCAGTTTACGGGTTACTCCCTCAAACCGGTCCTCACGATAATTGATGACATGGTCAGCACCCAGAGCTTTAGCCGGCTCGATTTTCTCGTCTGAACCAACTGTTGTTATCACCGTGCAGCCCAACTTTTTGGCCAGTTGAATAGCTGCGCTGCCAATGCCGGAACCGCCCGCGTGGATTAAAATAGTCTCGCCGGGTTCAAGTTTTGCATTGTCAAACAGCATATGTTCGCAGGTGCCAAAGGTGATGGGTGCAACAGCAGCGCCAATCTCATCAACGCCGGGTGGCGCGGCTACAAGATTGCGCGCTGGCATATTCACCAACTCCCGGCCAAAGCCGTCGAGATGGAAACCGTGCACGCCTGCAACATTCTCACAGTGATTGTCGCGTCCTTGCTTGCAGGGACGGCATAGCCCGCATGTCCGAGCGCCAAATATGGAGACAAGCTGGCCCGGTAGCAGGTTTGTGACGCCAGGGCCGACTGAATCGACGATGGCAGACGCCTCGGCACCAACAGTCAAAGGCAGCTTTCGCTTGGCAAACGCCATACCGCGCCAGCCCCAGACATCGATGTGATTGAGTGCTACTGCCTGTACACGCAGCTGTACTTCGCCCTGACCAGGAGGCGAGGGTGGGCTAACATCCACAATATCTAGTTTCCGGTCACCGGTTAGTTGAAGCGCGCGCATAAGCACCCCTGAATTCTGAGTTTGGGTTTGTCAGGCTCTAAGCAGGTTTGGACGCAATGACAAGACAGGCATTTTGTCCGCCAAATCCAAATGAATTCGAAAGCACCCGATTGACAGCCATTTGGCGGGGCTCATTGGGCACCACATCAGCATCGATAGTCGGATCGGGGTTGTTGTGATTTATCGTGGGAGGCAGCACGCCATGCTGTATAGTCAGAAGCGAAAAAACTGCCTCAATGGCACCGGCTGCCGTCAGTGTATGACCGATCATGGACTTGTTGGAGGACATGGGTGTTCCTCCCAACGCCTCGCCAAAAATGGATGACAAAGACAGGCACTCCATCTTGTCGTTTTCTGGCGTCGATGTGCCATGTGCATTGATGTAGTCGATCTGATCTGCTGACACACCGGCGTCGTCCAAGGCTGCCTGAACGGCTGCAATCGCTGGCGAACCATCAGGTTTTGAGCGGGTGCGGTGGAAATCATCTGCGCATTCGCCGCAGCCTTCCAGGATTCCCAAGATCTCCGCACCCCTCGACAGGGCGGCTTCCAACGATTCCATGACAAAGGCGCCAGCACCTTCAGCCATGACGAATCCGTCACGGTCTCTGGAAAATGGTTTTGCCGCTGCGCCGGGGTCTTCATTTTGTGTTGAAAGAGCAGAAAGCAGTGAGAAGCGGATAAGCGCTTCAGCCGTCACAGAGCCGTCGGTTCCAACTGCCAGAACCCTGTCTGCCTCGCCGCGCCGAACAGCTTCAGCACCCATTTGAATGGCTGTTGCACCAGAAGCGCAAGCGGTCGACAGGGTGATAGGCAAGCCTCTTGTTCCGAGGCGCTCCTGCAATCTGTTGGCTGTGGCCCCAAACTTTACCGATGGCGTGTATGAGGGATGGTTGGAACTGCGAGCAGCCATCAAGAGCCTGTCATAGGCCTGCCCCTGATTGGTCAGAGTAGAACCTTCTTCATTGAGCTTGAACCTGTGCTGCCACTCCAGTTCTACTGGTGGCGCTGCCAGAAACAATGGCCCGCCAAAATCGATTGCAGAAAGGCCAGCTTGCTCGATCGCTTCGAGGCTCGCAGATTCTGCCAGCGCATAAGTGAGCGCAGGCGAGCCTTCCTCAGGTGCGGTCATGAAGTCAACCGTTCCTGCAATGGTTGTCTTCAAGTAATCGGTTGGAAAACGCTCAATATGATGGATTCCAGACTGTCCGCTGACCAGTTTTTCCCAGTTGTCATTTTTGCCTTCGCCAAGCGAAGAAACGATGCCTGAACCAGTTATCGCAACAATGGGGCGACCTTTGCTATCGGTGACAGTTGTCATTTCTGGTTGCCTCCGTTCCTGGATAGCCGAGCAACACCTTCGGCCTGTTCATAGCCTACAGTGAGAACGCCGACAGTTTCTGGTTGGGTGCTTGTTGGACTCTCAAAGCGACTATCGATCTGGTCTAAATTTTTGCCATGATGCAGACTAAGCGCTGCCAGAGCGACACCGATTGGGAACTGCGCCTCATGTAAATGGCCAATCGCTGAGCTGAATCCCCGAACGGGCACTGTTTGAAGTGTCGAAGCTAGAAACTCTTTTTCAACATGGGTTCTGGCCTTGGCACCTGAAGCGCCAGAGATGAGCAGATCGGTATCTCTCAGTCCGGCACTTTCACTCAGTGTGTTGAGGCGTTCATGGCTTGGACCTTCTGCAGTGCTGCCTTGATCAGCAAACACATCGTCAAGAACGGCATAAATGCGGGCACCCCGGTCTTGTGCATGTTTGCGGCTCTCAAGAACAAGAAATGCGCCACCAGAGCCGACAATTATGCCCCCGCCCTCTGTATTTTCCCTTTGCCAAACGGAAGACCAGTTGCCGCGGAGCAAATGGTGACCAATTTCATAGCCCAGATGCATATCGGGATGCTCACCATTGTAGGATGCGCCGACAAGTGCATGTGTGCTTTGTCCGGCCCGAATGCGGGCCATGGCTGTCTTGATTGCAGAAATGCCAGCGCCTTCTTCCCCCATAAAGGTCCGTGACGATCCTGTAACCTTGTGAACGATGGAGATATTGCCTGCGAGCAGATTTGAAAGTTGGGCAAGAAAGAGAGTCGGACGCAATTCAGTGGTCAGCTTTTCATTGACCAGAACGCCACGATCCAGCGAAGTGTCTTCGGCTTCTGCCAATATCATGGCATCGACTTCGACATCCCGCTCGCCACCAGCAGCAGCAACGATCATATCCATGGATGACGTGTATTCCGGGATTTCCTTCATGCCCGCATCGTCCAACGCCAAACCAGCGGTGTATGTGCCGATCCGTTGCCAGGTTTCCATCTGGCGTTGATCCCGTTTGACGATCTGTTCGGTCCAGTCGATTTCCGGCAGGGGATGAACCGTATAGGGAGCAAACCGTTCACTGTCGAACACCGGTGCAGCGCCGTTCGACAACGCTTCCCAGTTAGCTTGTGCTCCCACACCCAAGGCAGTGACCAGTCCGATGCCGGTGATCACGACATCATTGTCAGCTGGTTTCCGTGTTGTCATTAATCGACCACCCCGATTACGTGCAGAGCGCTGAAATAGGTCTCAATTAAGCCGATTTAGC
>CAJHZC010000243.1_pt1 | contig 18160 bp, 16 predicted proteins | sample 9198911 | NCBI WGS metagenome assembly CAJHZC01 (sample SAMEA7708336, study PRJEB35096) | sediment metagenome | biome: marine neritic benthic zone biome [ENVO:01000025]; feature: sediment [ENVO:00002007]; material: shallow marine sediment [ENVO:03000034] sea grass bed [ENVO_01000059] ...
CTGACAAGGAAAGCAAGAATTGATCAGCAACATCTGGGCGGGGTTCATCGTATTCTGTTGCCTGGTCATCACGGTTTGTATGCTGCCGTTCTACATGGTTGCGCGTTGGTTGCGGTGGCCCGTACGCAAGCGCATCGAGATGCGCTGGCACAGCATCATGCTTTTCATGCTGGGCGTGTCCTATGAGGTGCGTGGCGAACTGGCGCAACCTGACGGACATGGCGTACTGATTGCCGCCAATCATGTTTCATGGATCGACATATTAGTGCTGGGATCGATTGCACCCATTTCCTTTGTCGCCAAGGAAGAAGTTCGCGATTGGCCATTGTTTGGGGCGCTTGCTCGTTGGCAGGAAAGTGTTTTTGTTGATCGTGCAGCACGTCGCACAGTTCATGAACAAGCCATGCGTATCAATGCCAGACTGAAAGCCGGGGACAACATAGTTCTGTTTCCGGAGGGAACGACATCCGATGGCAATTTCATTTATCCATTCAAATCATCGCTCTTTGGTGCGCTTGGATTTGGCGATGCAGATCTGTCGTCGCCCATTCAGCCGGTCGCAATCGTTTATGTCACCGAGCATGGTCTGCCGATGGGCCGCTTTGATCGCCCTCTGGCCTCATGGCCCGGCGATGTTGAGTTGAGTGCACATTTGATGCGGGTCTTGCGCGAAACGCGTCTTGGTGTCGTGGTCAGTTTTGGTGAAACGATCACGATGGGTGAGGCGCCAGATCGCAAGCATATGAGCTTGCTTGCATATGATCGTGTTTCACATATGGCATCAAATGTATTGCGTGGAAGAGAGCCTCTTCTCATCGATGAAAAAACGCAGTAAAAGCCAGCCATGAACGCACCAGTACTAGATAAACAATCGGCATCGCGGCCAATTGCGAACACCAAAAAGGTGTTCGTAAAAACCTATGGCTGCCAGATGAATGTGTATGATAGCCAACGCATGGCCGATGCGCTGGCAAAGGATGGGTTTGTCGAGACCGGCAGCATGGAAGATGCTGACATGGTGTTGCTCAACACTTGTCACATTCGCGAAAAAGCTGCCGAAAAGGTTTATTCAGAGATCGGTCGTATCCGGTTGGTGCAGGAGGAAAAACGTGCCGCAGGCGGTGACATGATGATCGGTGTCGCCGGTTGTGTTGCGCAGGCAGAGGGCGAAGAGATTATCAAACGAGCGCCGAGCGTTGATTTTGTTATCGGCCCGACAACTTACCATAATCTGCCTGAAGTGGTGGCAAAAGCCAGACGCGGCAACAAGGTCGTTGAAACCGACTACGCGGTGGAGGACAAATTTGAGCATTTGCCAAGTCCTGCCAAAAAGATTGTTGCCAACCGCGGTGTCACATCTTTCCTGACTGTGCAGGAGGGCTGCGACAAGTTTTGTACATTCTGTGTTGTTCCTTACACCCGGGGTGCAGAGGTTTCTCGTCCGGTTTCTCAAATTGTTGATGAAGCAAAGCGTCTCGTCGATGCCGGTGTGAGGGAAATCACGCTTCTAGGCCAAAATGTCAACGCATGGCATGGCGCGGGCGATGACGGGCGTGAATGGGGTCTTGCCGAATTGCTGCATGAATTGGCCAAGATCGGCGCTCTTAAACGACTGCGCTATGTGACCAGCCATCCCCGCGATATGGACGATGAACTGATTGAGGCTCATCGTGATCTGCCAGCGCTGATGCCTTATTTGCATTTGCCCGTTCAGGCTGGATCAGACAAGATTCTCAAAGCCATGAACCGTAAACATACTGGTGACAATTACCGCCGGTTGATCGATAGAATTCGAAATGCCCGCGGAGATATTGCGCTTTCTGGCGACTTTATCGTTGGGTTCCCCGGTGAAACGGATCAGGATTTTGAAGACACGATGCAAATCGTGCGCGATGTCACTTATGCACAGGCCTTTTCGTTCAAGTATTCGACCCGTCCCGGCACACCCGGTGCACAAATGGATAATCAGGTGCCCGAAGACGTAAAGTCTGAACGCCTGCAACGCCTCCAAGCCCTTCTGACAGAACAACAAAATGACTTCATGCAGAGCCTGGTGGGTAGGAACATGGACGTGTTGATCGAAAAGCCCGGCCGTGAAAAAGGGCAGATTGTTGGACGATCTCCCTGGCTTCAACCAGTCATTTGTCATGAAGCTATTGGAAATGTCGGCGATATTGTTAACGTACGAATCAACCGGGTATTGGTGAACAGCCTGGTTACCGATGAAGCAGCCGTACTTCTCGATGCGGCAAAGAAGGGAAATGGACAACGCGTTTGAGCGCAAAAGCCAAAGTTGAAACGACCGCCGGCAACAAACCGGAATCAGCGAGTATCGTTCTGACATTCGACAATAATGACCATGCCCGTGCCCTTTTTGGTCAGTTCGAGCAAAATCTCACCTTGATAGAAAACCGTTTGGGATTGGATGTCCGATCGCGTGGTAATCGCGTGTCGATTTCCGGCGACCCGACGGCTGCCGAGCAGGCAAGGCGCGCGCTGGATTTTCTTTACGAGCAACTGCAAAAAGGCGGTAAAGACCCTGAAGCAGCAGACGTTCAGGGCGCAATGCGCATGGCGATTGCTGCCGATGATCAATTGCAGCTGCCGACAATGGACGGCAAGAATAAAATTGCTGCTGCTCAAATTGCGACGCGGAAAAAGACCATACTGGCCCGCACGCCCAACCAGGACCGGTATATGCGTGCCATGGAGCGCTGCGAACTGGTCTTTGGCGTTGGCCCAGCCGGAACCGGAAAAACATACTTGGCGGTGGCGCATGCAGCCATGCTTTTGGAGCGCGGTCATGTGGAGCGCATCGTACTGTCCCGTCCAGCGGTGGAAGCCGGTGAACGACTTGGTTTCCTGCCAGGCGACATGAAGGAAAAGGTCGACCCCTATCTCAGGCCGCTCTACGATGCGCTATATGACATGATTCCCGGTGATCAGGTGGAACGTGCGATCGGTGCCGGTGTTATTGAAATCGCGCCCCTGGCGTTTATGCGCGGAAGAACCCTCTCAAACGCGGCAGTTATTCTGGATGAAGCGCAAAACACCACATCGATGCAAATGAAGATGTTTCTGACGCGCCTTGGCGAGAACGGCCGCATGATTGTGACCGGTGATCCCAGCCAGGTGGATCTGCCACATGGCGAAAAATCGGGTCTGATCGAGGCGCTCAATGTGCTGGAAGACGTTGAAGGCATAACAAAGGTCAGGTTTAAGGACGCAGATGTTGTCCGCCATCCATTGGTCGCAAAAATCGTGACAGCCTATGATGAAGCACATGGAGCCTACGAGCAGGCACCGCGCGGGAATTATCCCAGACGGCGCGAAAAAGACGGCAAATAATGCCAGTAAACATCGATATTACAATACATGCGAGTGGATTGCCTGAGGGGTTGGATTTCGCGCAACTCGCAGATAGGGCTGTAGAACATTCTCTGTTGGCGTTGGATCTGAAAGATGCCAATAGCGAGTTAAGCGTGCTGGTGACCGATGATGCCCAGATCCAGGAACTGAATGCACAATGGCGCGAAAAGAACAAGGCTACCAATGTGCTGTCATTTCCGGCATCAGATTTAGCGGTTGGTGACAAACCTGGGCCCATGTTGGGCGACATCGTGCTATCGATGCAGACAATTGAGCGAGAGGCCAAGGGCGCCGGAATTGGCACGGACGATCATCTCACCCATCTGATCGTTCACGGATTATTGCATCTATTGGGTTATGATCATGAAAACGACGTCGATGCAGAGAAAATGGAATCGTTGGAAAAAGTGATACTTGAACAAATGGGGATTAAAGACCCATATTCCGTCCAAGTAGCTGACAGTTGAAGGCAAATGGAAGACCGACAGACAGAAAGCGGCGACAGTCCCGCAACCGAACAAAGTACATCCCTGGTCGTTGTAGACCCAGATTCACAACAACTTGAAATTCTGAGCGACGATTCACGTGGCCCTGCCAATTTCTGGCAGCGTCTGATCTATCTATTTCGACCGCAATCAGGCTCGGTTAGGGAAAATTTGCAGGATGCGCTTGCTGCACATAGTGCAACAGACGAGACAATTTCGCCCGAAGAGCGGGCAATGCTACACAATATTCTGCGACTGCAGGGCTTGCGTGTTGACGATGTGATGGTACCAAGGGCGGAAATTGAAGCCGTTGATCTGAAGACCACACTAGGCGAGTTGCTCAACCTGTTTCAGACTTCGGGCCACAGCCGAATGCCCGTCTTTTCGGAAACGCTGGATGATCCACGCGGCATGGTCCACATTCGCGATGTCGTCTCCAGCATCATCTTAACCGCCGAAAAGAAGCCAAGCAGGCGCAAAACTGCCGCCAACACGAAGGCCAAAGCGAAGCCAAAGTCCGAAAATGGAGCGACATCAGCCCTGCTTGCGAGAATTGATCTGAGCAGGGTCGATTTGACCAAAACCATCGAGGACTTGAAGCTTACGCGCGATGTTCTATTCGTCCCTCCCTCCATGCAGGCTGCAGACCTGATGGGCAGGATGCAGGCGCAGCGTATTCAGATGGCGCTTGTCATCGATGAGTATGGCGGCACGGATGGCCTGTTGTCGCTTGAGGATATCGTTGAAGTGGTCGTCGGCAACATCGAAGACGAGCATGACGAAGTGGAAGTCGGGATCGAAACGAGCAGCGACGGTGTTTTTATCATGGACGCACGTGTCGAACTTGAAGATGCCAGTGAATATCTGGGCAATGACTTCCTCAAGGCAGCAAAAAAAGAAGATGAGGATGTCGACACCATCGGTGGCGTGATCTTCTCGCTTTTGGGCCGCGTACCGGTTCGTGGCGAAATCATCCCGTCATTTGCCGCCCATGAATTGGAAGTATTGGAAGCTGACCCGCGCCGAATCCGCCGTGTCAAAATCTCCAAATTGCGTCACGGTCATCGCAAGCGGGTGCCGCGCCGGGAGGCAAACCCGCAAAGCGAAACAAAATCCGACCCAAAAGCGGCTCAATAGCACAGAACATTCGCGCAGCGCTGCGATCCCTGATAGGAAATACCCACCTGTGATTCGTTTGAGGTGGGGATGCAGCGTCTATCGCAACGTGTATTGCTATTGTCCGGGTGGCGCAGGGCGCTTGTGGCATTTTTGGCGGGTGCTTTTACCACGCTGATACAGGCGCCATTTCATCTATTCTTTGTCGGTTTTCTTACCTTTCCTGTGCTGGTTTGGCTGCTGGATGGCGCTGTCGGATCTCCGGAAGCAGGCCGCTATGCCAGATTGCGCCCGTCATTTTTCGTCGGATGGTGGTTTGGCTTGGGGTATTTTGTTGCTGGTCTTTGGTGGATATCCAACGCCTTACTGGTCGAAGCGCCTGAATTTGCTTGGGCTATTCCTCTGGTAGTGCTTGGTTTACCTGCAATATTGGCGGTCTTCTATGCTTTTGCGACAGCCACAGCCCGCGCGCTCTGGTCCGACGGCTTGGGTCGAATTTTCGTTCTCGCTGCATTTTTCGGTGTCGGCGAATGGTTGCGCAGCGTTCTTTTCACCGGGTTTCCATGGAATGCCATTGGCTATGGGATTCTGCCCACGCCGCTCATGATGCAATCGGTTGCGATGACCGGTACTGATGCGATTAACGTGCTCGCCGTTTTGTTGTTTGCTTTGCCGGCAGGTTTTGCCCTAACACGTTTTTCTGCAGCACTAAGCGCGATAGTGATTGTTGCTCTGCTTGGCGCCCAGGCTGGCTTTGGTTATTGGCGCCTCAATATCGACCCTGACGCTGAGAATGAAAGCCAGGTGCTGCGCCTGGTGCAACCCGCAATCGACCAATCCCAGAAATGGCAACCAGAACAGGCAAGGGAGATTTTTGACAATCTGCTTGCTCTCAGTGCGGCCCCCGGCGTCGATGACGACGTGGACAGGCCGTCAGTGATCATATGGCCGGAAACCGCCGTCCCATTTGTTTTAACGCGCGAACCCTCAGCAGTAGGCGCCATTGCTGAAATGTTGCAGGTTGGTCAGACATTGGTCGCAGGTGCAGTGCGCGAAGAGGGTGGGGAAGAGTCAACAGATACCAATGCGCTGTATTACAATTCCATGCTAGTTATCGATAGTGAAGGCATCATCACCGGTGCAGCAGACAAGGTCCATCTCGTGCCATTCGGTGAGTATCTGCCCTATGCGCAACAACTGGGCGCATTGGGCCTTAAAGCGGTGGCAGCCGCCGATCGGGGATATGTCGGTGCGACGCAGCGCAGAAGTCTTGCGCTGCCTGGCGGCATCAGTGCCATACCGCTTATTTGCTATGAAGCAATATTTGCCAACGAAGTGGCGCCCATTGAGAGTTCCGACGGTCTTTTGATCAATGTTACCAACGATGCCTGGTATGGGAAGACACCGGGGCCTTATCAGCATTTTCATCAGAGCAGGCTTCGCACGGTCGAACTTGGCATGCCGATGGCCCGCGCTGCCAATAATGGCGTGTCCGCAATTATTGATGCAAAGGGGCGCCTCGTGAAGCAATTGGGATATCAGCAAACCGGCGCTATAGATGCAAAACTTCCCGGAAAAATTGCATTACCGCCCGGCAAACAGTATAGTAATCATATCTTTTGGTTGATTTTTTTGCTATTTGCAACTACGGGTTTATTAGCACGATTGCGGCGTTAGACGCACATTTTGTGGCAATTTGATCGTTGGAAAAGCCCTGCAATCGATGGTTTAACGAGCTCAGGCAGTAGAGCTTACGAGATTTGCTGTCACTTTTGGTCCTTAAAGTAGCAACATACGCTAGTACGATTAGGACAGTTCATGAGCGACAAAAAGAAAACACCTAATCCGATTGATGTCCATGTTGGCAGCCGTATCAGACTGCGCCGAACCATGCTGGGCTTAAGTCAGGAGAAGCTGGGCGAACGCCTTGGAATCACGTTTCAGCAAGTGCAAAAATATGAAAAGGGTACTAACCGTGTTGGCGCGAGCCGATTGCAGAATATTGCCGGAATATTGGATGTACCAGTTGCGTTCTTCTTTGAAGATGCTCCAGGGGACACATCCTCATCGGAGGGTGGATTGGCAGAATCGCCAACCAGTTATGTCGTTAATTTCCTTTCCAGCTCGGAAGGTCTTCAGCTCAACCGCTCATTCGTCAAGATTGCAAATCCCAAGATTCGTCGGCGCATCATCGATTTGGTGAAAGCACTTGCAGACGAAGAAGGTGTTACCTGACTGATTGCAGCCCTTGCTGATCAAGTTCGACAAAAATATGCATATGCACTTATGCTTATATCTTTCTATTTGTCTCTATCCAGCTTGACGGAACGAATTGAAACCAATATCCACTCCGAGAAATTCGGGCAGTCGAGAACTGCCGCTTCTCTGCAGGATTATTTCAATGGCGATGCAAAACTACCTATTTACGAGCGAATCTGTTTCTGAAGGACATCCAGATAAAGTGTGTGATCGGATCTCTGATGAGATTGTGGACATGGTCTACAAGGAGGCACGAAAGGGTGGAGACAATGCACTTTGGAACGTTCGCGTGGCGTGCGAAACGCTGACCACGACCAATCGTGTGGTTATCGCCGGCGAAGTACGCGTACCCGAGACATTCTTCAAAAAAGACAGGAAAGGCGAAACCGTCATCGATTCGGCCGGAAATCCTGTCATTGCACCACGTCGTTTTCGTTCAGCGGCGCGCCGGGCTATCCGGGACATTGGCTATGAGCAGGATGGCTTCCACTGGAACACCGCCAAGATTGACGTCCTGCTGCATGCGCAGTCTGCAGACATCGCACAAGGCGTGGACAACGCAAGTGACAAGCAGGGCGAAGAGGGTGCCGGAGACCAGGGTATCATGTTCGGTTATGCTTGTACTGAAACGCCAGCCTTGATGCCTGCACCCATATATTATGCGCACAAAATTCTTGAACTGCTTGCCACAGCACGCAAGAAAGGCGAAGGCGACGTCACCAAGCTGGGACCCGACGCGAAGTCTCAGGTTACGGTTCGATATGTGGATGGCAAGCCAACAGAAGTTTGCTCAATCGTCCTTTCTACGCAGCACATGGATGAGAACTGGGATTCTGACAAGGTACGCTCGGTTTGCGAACCATATATTCGTGAAGCCTTGGGTGAACTGCCGATTGCCGAGGATTGCAATTGGTACATCAACCCCACAGGTAAATTTGTGATCGGTGGCCCGGACGGAGATGCCGGTCTGACTGGCCGCAAGATCATCGTTGACACCTATGGCGGCGCAGCACCGCATGGTGGCGGGGCGTTCTCTGGCAAAGATACAACAAAGGTCGACCGTTCTGCAGCTTATGCCGCAAGATACTTGGCAAAGAACATTGTAGCAGCGAAGCTTGCCGATCGTTGTACCATTCAACTGTCCTATGCAATTGGCATCGCACAGCCCCTGTCGGTTTACGTCAACACTCATGACACTGGCAAAGCATCTTCTGAAGCGATTGAGGCAGCTATTCGCCAGACCATGGACTTGTCGCCAACCGGTATTCGCAAACACCTGAACTTGAACAAGCCGATCTATGCCAAGACAGCCGCCTATGGTCATTTCGGCCGGACCGTTGGTCGCGATGGCTCTTTCTCATGGGAAAAGACCAATCTTGTAAAGCCGCTCAAGGCTGCTATCGCAGCAGCAAAGTAGCGCAGGGCCAAGCGTTCGTGGCCCAAAACTCGGAGTCGCGTTGATGAATGCAGTCAGGCCTAGCCGATCAACGGAGGCATTTTTTGGCCGTCGTCGAGGCAAGACACTGAAACCGCGTCAAGCTGCGCTTTATGATGCGCAACTGCCTTCGCTGCGCATTCCAATTGAAGCGGAAACTGCGCCTGAAGATCTAGGCAGCCTTTTTTCCAACCACCCGCAGAAAATCCGGTTGGAAATCGGATTTGGTGGCGGAGAGCATCTGATACGGGAAGCCGCAAAATCACCACAGATGGGTTTCATCGGTGTCGAACCATTTGTGAATTCCATGGCAAAGTGCCTGGCAAATGCCACTGATGCAGAGCTCAAGAATCTGCGGGTCTATGATGACGATGCCACACAACTGCTAGACTGGATGCCACCCTCGAGCATTGATGAGATCGATCTTCTGTATCCCGATCCCTGGCCCAAGTTCAAACACTGGAAGCGACGCTTTGTGAACGAGGCAAATCTGGATCGTTTCGCCCGTGTCTTGAAACAAGGTGGCCGATTTCGGTTTGCATCCGATATTGATACTTATGTCAATTGGACGCTTCAACATGTTGACCGGCATGGACAGTTTGAATGGATAGCGCAGTCAGCGAGCGATTGGCGCAAACCCTATGCAGGTTGGCAGGGAACACGTTATGAAGCCAAAGCCTATCGCGAAGGCAGGGTGCCTGCATATCTGACCTTCAAGCGTATCTGAAAAAGCCGCTCGCTTTGGTTTCATGGCCTTGCAACATTGCCATACTAGGCGTATATAGACGTCAAATCTTGATCGACTGAGCAAGAGTGGGCCTCACGGACCCGCTCTTTTTTGTTAGCTAAACGGAACCATGACACAAGCGACCGAATTGCCACCGGTAGAAAATTACGAACCGCGTTTCATCACTGAAACCGGTGTTGACGCTCGTGTGGCAGCGATTGTGGAGCCAGTCATCAACAATGCCGGCTTTGTGCTTTGTCGCGTTCAGCTGTCGGGTATGAACGGTTTGACATTGCAAATCATGGTCGAGCGCCCTGATGGCACCATGAATGTGGCAGACTGTGAATTTGTCAGCCGCGTGATATCACCGCTGCTGGATGTGGAAGACCCGGTGGATCGCCAATACTATCTGGAAGTTTCGACGCCGGGTATCGACCGGCCGCTGGTGCGCAAATCGGACTTCAGCAAGTGGGAAGGCCACATCACCAAGCTTGAAACGTCCATCATGGTCGAGAACCGCAAGCGGTTTCGTGGTACCATCACAGATGTCACTGATACCGGTTTCACCTTGGTACCTGATAAAGCAACCTATGGTGAGAACAGCGCGGTGTTCATCGCATTTGATGCGATTGCTGAAGCGCGACTGATTTTGACCGACGATCTTATTCGCGATTCATTGAAAGCTGAGAAGGCTGCGCGTCTGGCGCTTGGTGAAACGCCCGAAGACATAACCGAAGACGACAAATTTTGAAGTGAAATACTGATGGATAGGACCATCGAGGAGAACTTTCATGGCAATTAGTGCAAACAAACTCGAACTTCTTCAGATTGCGGATGCAGTAGCGCGCGAGAAGTTGATCGACAAGGAAATCGTCATTGGCGCGATGGCCGATGCGATCCAGAAGGCGGCAAAATCCCGTTACGGTCAGGAGACCAATGTGCACGCTGACATCAACACCAAGACGGGCGAGATCCGGCTTGAGCGCCTGATGGAAGTTGTTGAGGAAGTCGAGAACTACGACAATCAAATTCACATCGATCTGGCGCGCGCCGATAATCCCGACATTCAGGTCGGCGATTTCACACGCGAAACGCTGCCGCCGCTCGATTTTGGACGTGTTGCCGCTCAGTCCGCCAAGCAGGTCATTGTACAAAAGGTCCGCGAAGCTGAACGTGACAAGCAATATGATGAATACAAGGATAGGGTTGGCGAAGTTATTAACGGCACCGTTAAGCGCGTCGAATACGGTAATGTCATTGTTGACTTGGGTCGGGGTGAGGGCATCATCCGCCGCGATGAATTGATCCCGCGCGAAACCTACCGCTATGGCGAGCGTGTGCGCGCCATCATCTATGACGTGCGCCGCGAGCAAAGGGGTCCGCAGATATTCTTGAGCCGGACACATCCGCAGTTCATGGCAAAACTGTTCCAGATGGAAGTGCCGGAAATCTATGACGGCATCATCGAGATCAAATCTGTTGCCCGTGATCCGGGTTCACGTGCCAAGATTGCAGTGATCTCGTCGGATTCATCGATCGACCCCGTCGGTGCCTGTGTGGGTATGCGCGGATCGCGCGTCCAGGCGGTGGTCGGCGAGTTGCAGGGAGAGAAAATCGATATCATTCCATGGCAGCCAGATGCCGCCTCTTTCATCGTCAACGCATTGCAACCCGCCGAAGTGGCTAAGGTTGTTCTGGATGAAGATGCCGAGCGTATCGAAGTGGTAGTTCCGGATGAGCAATTGTCGCTGGCAATTGGTCGCCGAGGACAGAACGTGCGCCTTGCTTCACAATTGACGGGTTGGGATATCGATATTCTGACAGAGGAAGAAGAATCCTCTCGTCGTCAGAAGGAATTTGCTGAGCGCTCGGAATTGTTCATGCAAGCTCTGGATGTCGATGAAATGGTCGGTCAGGTTCTTGCTTCTGAAGGATTCTCTTCTATCGAAGAAGTGGCCTATGTCGAAGCCGAAGAAGTTGCATCAATCGATGGATTTGACGAGGACACCGCTGCTGAAATCCAGGCACGCGCCAATGAATATCTTGAGCGCATTGAAGCGGAAAACGACGAAAAGCGCCAAAAGCTTGGCGTTGTTGATGCCTTGCGAGAAATTCCTGGAATGACCACCGCCATGATGGTTGCGCTGGGAGAAGACGACATCAAGACGATGGATGATTTCGCCGGTTGTGCCATCGATGATCTATGCGGTTGGCGCGAGCGCAAGGATGGAGAAACCAAAGTGTTTGACGGAACCTTCACATCCTTTGGCACAACGCGTGCAGAAGCGGAAGAAATGATCGTTGCCGCACGATTGACAGAAGGCTGGATTACGCAGGAAGAACTGGACGCTGATGCTGCTGCCGCAGCCGAAGCAGAGGAGGCTGTTGAATCCAACGCACTCTAAGTTGACAAAGATGGAAAAGGCAAAATCAGCTGCAACCGACATGAATGACAGAAAGTGCATTGTAACAGGTGAAAGCGGTGATGCCGAAGGGCTCATACGCTTTGTAGCGGGGCCAGACGACCATATATTTGTCGATTTGAAGAGAAATTTGCCGGGTCGAGGTTGCTGGGTTACAGCAAAGCGCTCATATGTGGAGCAGGCGGTAGCCAAGAATGCCTTTTCCCGGGCCCTGAAGCGCAGAGTGATCGTTGATCCGGCTATTGCCGATCTGGTCGATCAACTAATGGCCAAATCGGCGATAGGCGCGCTGGGATTGGCGCGGAAAGCCGGGGTTGCTGTGATGGGCGCGGCACAGGTAGAAAAAGCAGTGCGATCGGGCAAAGCGCTCGCAGTACTGCACTCAAAGAGCGGCGCGCCTGATGGCGTACGCAAGATTGACCAGGCCAGACGCGCGACGGTGCATCTGGGCGGACCGCGCATCGAAGCATTTTCATTGCTCGGTCCGGAAGAATTGGATTTGGCTTTTGGCGGCGGAAATGTGATACATGCCGCAATAACAGATGCAGGTCCCGGAAAAGTGGCGCTTCAAAGGCTGAAAGCGCTTAAAATATTCCGGGAAATTGCAGACGAACAAGACATGCCGTCGGCGAATGTCGAACGGGATGTGCAGGAAACGGACGAAGAATGAGCGATATGGAATCTGACGACAAAAAATCTGGCGGCTCAGCACGCACATTGTCTTTGAAGGGCAGTGGCGGCAAAGGTGTTGTGCGTCAAAATTTGAGCCATGGTCGTTCAAAGCAGGTTGTGGTGGAAACCCGCAAGCGCAAGTTTTTGACGCCTGCGGAAAAGGCGGCTCAAGCCAAAGCAGAAGCAAAGGCCAAGGCGGCCGCAGCTGCTGAAACTGCTGCGCGCATAAAGCCATCGACCGTGGAGCTGACACCGCCGCCACCAGGCCGTGTTGTTCAGGAATCCGAAACAGCAAAGCCCGCAACAGATGCTGCGAGCACTGATGCATCATTACCGGAAGAAGCAGCACCAGCTGCCGCTGAGAGTGGCGCTGCACCCGATGCGGCCACAACCGCCAAACCGGCAGGCGGACGCAACTTGTCCAAAAGCGAACTAGAAGCCCGCAAACGCGCGCTTGAAGGGGCCAAGGATCGTGAAGCGCTCGACAAGGAGCGTGAAGAGGAAATGGCACGCCGTCGTCAGGCACAGGAAGAATTTCGTCGCAAGCAAGAGGCTGATGCTGCCCAACGCGCTACTGATGAGGCAAAACGCGCTGAAGAAAAACGCCAGGCTCAGGAACAAGCGGCAAGAGAGGCGCAGGCCATGTCTCCTGCTGATGCAGAGGCTGCTGCTGCAAAGAGCGAAAAGCGTTTTGCCACTCCCAACGCAACGCGCCGTCCTGAAAAAGAAGAACAAAAACCAAGCCGGAACACCAGGGGCAATGAGCAGCGTCGCCGCGGCAAGCTGACACTTGCCAATGCAACGGGCGATGGCGAGGGTCGTTCCCGTTCGATGGCAGCGATGCGCCGCCGCCAGGAAAAAATCAAACGCGCCCAGATGGGCCAGCCCAGCGCACCCAGAGAAAAGGTTGCCCGCGAAGTGCAATTGCCAGAAACCATCACCATTCAGGAATTGGCGCAGCGTATGGCCGAGCGTTCGGTCGACGTCATCAAATATCTGATGAAAGAAGGTCAGATGTTGAAGCCGGGCGATCTGATTGATGCCGACATGGCAGAACTCATCGCCGAAGAGTTTGGTCATACGGTCAAACGGGTGACTGAAGCCGATGTTGAGGAAGGTATCTTCAATGTCGAGGACAAGACGGAGGATTTGGAAAACCGTCCACCGGTCGTCACCATTATGGGCCATGTTGATCACGGTAAGACATCGCTTCTTGATGCAATTCGCAGCGCGCGTGTGACCGCCGGCGAAGCTGGCGGCATTACACAGCACATTGGTGCATATCAGGTGGAAAAGGACGGACAGAAAATCACGTTCCTGGACACCCCGGGCCATGCGGCATTTACCGCCATGCGTGCTCGTGGTGCACAAGCCACTGATATCGCAATTCTGGTCGTTGCTGCTGATGATAGTGTCATGCCGCAGACAATCGAATCCATTGCACACATCAAGGCTGCAGAAGTGCCTATGATCGTGGCCATCAACAAGATCGACAAGCCGGAAGCTGATGCGCAAAAAGTCCGGACGGAATTGCTGCAGCACGAGGTCTTTGTGGAATCAATGGGAGGAGACACCCAGGAAGTCGAAGTCTCTGCGCTCAAAGGTACAAATTTGGACGGCGTCTTGGAAGCGATCCTGCTACAAGCCGAAGTTCTGGAACTCAAAGCCAACCCGAACCGAACAGCAGAAGGTGTTGTCGTCGAAGCCAAGCTCGACAAGGGGCGCGGTGCGGTGGCTACTGTGTTGGTTAGCGCCGGTACCTTGCGGACGGGCGATATTGTCGTTGCCGGTTCGCAATGGGGCAAGGTGCGTGCATTGGTCAACGATAAAGGCCAGCAACTCTCAGATGCTGGTCCGTCCCTGCCGGTTGAGATCCTTGGTTTGAACGGCACGCCACAAGCTGGTGATCAGATGGCGGTGGTTGATAGCGAGGCTCGCGCCCGCGAAATCTCGGAGTACCGCCAGCGTGTTGATCGCGAAAAAGCCGTTGCTCGACAGTCCGGCGCACGCGGTTCGCTCGAACAGATGATGGCATTGGCAGCCGACACGGACCGTGCTGAATTCCCCTTGGTTATCAAGGGCGATGTTCAGGGATCTGTTGAAGCGATCAACGGAGCGCTCGAAAAACTGGGCACTGAAGAAGTAATGGCGCGCATTGTTCATTCTGGCGCGGGCGGGATCACTGAAACAGATGTCTCTCTGGCAGAGTCTACTGGCGCTGCGATCATGGGCTTTAACGTGCGAGCCAACAAACAGGCACGCGATGCTGCAGAAGCTGCGGGCGTGGAAATTCGTTACTACAACATCATCTATAATTTGCTTGATGATGTGAAGCTGGCCATGGAAGGCCTGTTGACGCCTGAGCGACGTGAAACCTTCCTCGGTAATGCTGAAATGCTCGAAATATTCAATATCACGAAAGTCGGTAAAATCGCCGGTTGTCGTGTTACCGAAGGCAAGGTTGAGCGTGGTGCGGGCGTTCGCCTGGTACGCGATAACGTTGTTATCCATGAGGGAAAACTCAAAACACTCAAGCGCTTCAAGGACGAAGTTAGCGAAGTGCCTGCCGGTCAGGAATGCGGTATGGCGTTTGAGAACTATGAAGACATTCGCGTCGGCGATGTTATCGAATGCTTCCGCGTTGAACAGATCGCACGCAAGCTCGATTAGGTACACTTGAATTGAACTCAAACCCGATGGTCCCACCCCATCGGGTAGGAGATTGAAGATGAAGTCCGGTAAACTCGGCTCAAAACTGACTTTGGTCAGGGAATTGCAATGAACAAGACAAATGAACCATCCCAGCGCCAGTTGCGCGTGGGCGAAAATGTGCGCCATGCGCTAACGCAACTGATCCAACGAGGAGACATCCAGGATCCGGCTCTTGATGGCGTGGTGATCTCTGTGAGCGAGGTACAGATGTCGCCGGATCTCAAGATCGCCACGGCCTTTGTGACGGCATTTGGCCAGAACGATATGCAGCCCATCGTCAGGGCGTTGGCAGCCAACGCAAAATTTATACGTGGTCGAGTTACACCGGCTTTGCGCGAAATGAAATATATGCCTGCCTTTCGCTTTAGGCAGGACACGAGCTTCGATAATTTCTCCAAGATCGACAAATTACTCAAAAGCCCTGAAGTCGTCCGCGATCTTGACCACGACACGGGTGATGACAGCTAATGTCCAAGCCGCGCAAAAAGAAGGGTCGTCCGGTTTCCGGCTGGATTGTGTTGGACAAGCCTTTGGATATGGGATCAACCCAGGCGGTGGGGAAAATCAAATGGCTGTTTGGCGCACAAAAGGCCGGTCATGCTGGAACGCTGGATCCTCTGGCAACCGGTGTTTTGCCAATTGCGCTGGGCGAAGCGACAAAGACAGTTGCCTATATCATGGACGGCGCAAAAGCGTATCGGTTCACAATATCCTGGGGGGCTCAAACAACGACCGATGATCTCGAGGGCAGTGTTGTCGAACGATCGGACCAGCGCCCATCGCGGCAAGAAGTTGAGGCAATAGTGCCGGACTATTTGGGCGAAATAAGTCAGATCCCGCCACAATTTTCCGCTGTGAAGATCGATGGAGAACGCGCCTATGATCTAGCCCGCAGCGGCGAGCAGGTCGAGATCAAGGCGCGTGAGGTCGTCATCGAAGCGCTCAAAATTGTCGACCATCAAGGCGAAGCAACAACCTTTGAAATGGAGTGCGGTAAAGGAACCTACGTGCGCTCCTTGGCGCGCGACATGGGGCGTCAACTGGGCTGCTTTGGTCACATTTCAGCGTTGCGGCGCATTTGGGTCGCTCCCTTTGAGGAAACCGATTGTGTTTCACTGGAACAGCTCGAGCAAGCGCGTGGCGATGAAAAAATTGCCGATTTCGATGCGCTGGACAATTTCTTGATAGAACCGGGCGAAGCGTTGACGGGTCTACCGCGTGTTGATTTGTCCGAAGATCAGGCGCACCGCATCCGGATGGGCAATCCTGCCGTGTTGAGGGGGCGTGACGCGCCAATAGCTGAAGATGAGGCCTGTGCGTTCAGCAGGGGAAGACTAATCGCTATTGGAGAAATAGCGCGCGGCGAGTTTCAGCCCAAACGCGTTCTCAATCTCTGAGAAGCTGACCGAGAGACAAATTGTATGATGTCTAAGCGGCTTTTTCTTGCAACGGTGTTGCGAGTGGCTTGGTTGCAACGGCCCTTTTTGCAAAGGAAGCCAGCATGAAGTCAAAGATTTCTTGTTGGTCAAGAAATGGCGCATGCCCTGCATGCTTGATCAGAGCAATCTCGCCGCGAAAGTCGGGATTTTCTCCCAAGTCTTCAATATAGCTGGTGCGAACAAGCGGATCGTTCTCGCCATGAAGTAGGCACAAAGGTTTCGGGCTCTCCAACGCTAACTCATATTGATCTGCGTTTCGTCCGTGTAGCGCGCTTTTAAACACGTCTGACCGAACTTTTGGCGCCGTGTTCATCATGGTCTCATAAAAGCGGCCATCAGCGGAATTTCCCAGGCAGAATTTCTCAAAACGCATGGCGTCGGCCGCAGAGAATACCGGTTTGGATGCCAGGAACATATCCCGCGAAAAATGATAGGCACGAATGGTTGATAATGCACCCGCGCGTATGGGCGGCGCGCCAAAAATCATGGCACCCTTGACGCATTTGGTTGCCTGCAGCATGTCCAGCGCAACATGACCACCAAGTGACCAGCCTGCCAGCACGACTTGCTTGATTTTCAGTTCTTCAAGTCCCTCAGCCACAAATTTGGAGAAAGTGGCGAAATTGTACTCGTCACTAGCGGGCAGCGGCTTTGAGCGTCCGTGTCCAGGCAAATCAAAGGCAATTAAATTGAACTCAGACAGTTTGGGGCTTTTTAATTGACGTTCAAACACTGCGCTTGAGAAACTGTTGCCATGCAGCAGTACAATTGTTGGCGCGGAAGCACCAGAATCGGACGCGCGCTCCAAATAGTGAAGCGGTCCAATTTGGTTTGCAGAAATTTCAACACAGGCCAATTCCATTGGAACAATTTACATGAGCCTGATCAATATCACGTTGCGACTTTGTCGAGCATTTTAGTCAATTATGGCTTTTCAATTGCTTCGGAATGTAACAAATTCACAGATGCATGGGCTGGTAGTGAGTACAGTGGGCTAGAAACTGATGAACCTGGATATCCTCGTGACAATCGTCGCGATTGGCACGATCTGCTCTTATTTGTGGTCTGTGAAATACCACTTTGAGTCCAGCATGCTTCAAGCGGGCGCGAAATTCATCTCTGTAATGGTGATTTCCTGCTCGATCATCTTAACCGCAATGACATGGTTTTATGTGCAGACGCCATTTGTCCAAATAGCGGGCTTGGTGCTGCAATGCCTTGCATTGGCGTTGTTTTGGATCACAATTCGCGAAACCCGCGAAGCAAAGCTTCTTGCGGTTTTCACAGCGCAAAATCCGGGCAGCCTGGTGACGACTGGCCCCTACAAATATGTGCGCCACCCGTTTTACTCTTCCTATCTGCTATTCTGGCTAGGATGGGCAATTGCAACAGAAACGGTTGTTGGCATGCTGCTTTTTGCGATCATGTTTGTCACATATTGGCGGGCAGCAAGTCAGGAAGAGGACAAGTTTGAAAACACGCCCATGGCCGAACAATACGCTCAATTTAAGCGTGGCAGGACA
>CAJHZC010000108.1_pt1 | contig 17757 bp, 17 predicted proteins | sample 9198911 | NCBI WGS metagenome assembly CAJHZC01 (sample SAMEA7708336, study PRJEB35096) | sediment metagenome | biome: marine neritic benthic zone biome [ENVO:01000025]; feature: sediment [ENVO:00002007]; material: shallow marine sediment [ENVO:03000034] sea grass bed [ENVO_01000059] ...
GGGTAAGCTGGCCCCAAACGCATCGGCTCATTCTGTCGCGCTTCCCACCCATAGACCTGTTTGATGACATTGCTGATCCAAAGGATTGGCAGCACCTTGTCCAGGCCGAAGCCCGCACCAATCCACGCATTATTGACGAGGTTGGCGATCTGACATTGGTGCCAATTGAAAGACGCGTTGGCGGAGCCGGTGCATCATGGGTAATGGCTGCCTTCACCCATATTTCTCCCGATCGAACATCGCGTTTTTCAGACGGCAGCTATGGCGTCTACTATGCTGGTGACATATTGGAGACGGCGCTGCGAGAGCACTGTTTCCATATGGCGCGGTTCTACACCGACTCAAATTGCAAACCAGGATGGATTTCCCAGGTGCGTCAGTTGATCGGCTCAATCGACAGCAGCTTTACGGACATACGGGGCGAGGGCTTTGAAGCTTTGCTGGACAAGGACGTAACGCATTACGGAACCGCACAGCAATTTGCAGCCCAGCAAAAGGCCGCAGGCTCAAATGGCATTGTCTATCCCAGCCAACGCCATGTCCGCGGGCAATGCATTGCGGCGTTCTATCCCGATGTCGTTGGCATCCCACAGCAGGGCGATCATTTTCGCTATCACTGGAACGGCACCGAAATTGACTATGTCCAGCGGAAATCTGCCGAGACAACTATTTTTGACATGCGTACATAGCGTGGTGCCAACCAATTCGGAGAGTTGATCCGCTCATTGACAACGGCCCGATTACGGTTCAATCCAGCAGCCGTTCACCCACCATTCTCACGTCGGAAAGAAGCAATGGCAAACGGCATCAAGCTTGAAACCATCGCACCGGCTTTGTTCGTCTTGATATGGTCAACCGGATGGATTGTTGCGAAATACGTGTCTCTGAACACCGACCCGCTAACCTTCCTGGTCTATCGCTTCTTCATCGCAACTTTGGTTTTTACAGTCATTGCGTTCGCGATGTCCGCGCGATGGCCACGAACCACAGCTGGTTGGCTGCATGCCTTGTTCTCAGGTCTGCTGCTGCATGTCATCTATTTGGGCGGGATCTGGTGGGCCATCAATCAAGGTGTTCCATCCTCGATATCCGGCGTTCTGGCCGCCGTGCAACCTCTTCTAACCGCACTCATTGCTTATTGGGCAGTTAAAGAGCGTCTTGCCGGCGCACAGAAGCTTGGATTGGTGTTGGGCTTTGTGGGATTAATCATTGCCATTGGCCCAAATCTTATCGGGCTGGATTCAGAGACCGTTGGCTCATCGCTGTTTCCGTTGGCCGTCAACATCATCTCCATGGTCAGCGTGACTCTGGGCACGATCTACCAGAAGAAGTACCTTCAAGAGGGTGATCTCATTCCGATCGCGGGGATCCAGTTTCTGGGCGCCTCGATCTTCTTGTTACCTTTTGCGCTGCTCCTCGAGCCCATGCAGGTGAACTGGAATATTCACACGGTGCTTGCGATGGCTTGGTCGGTTTTTGGCTTGTCACTGGGTGCCATTACGCTGCTGCTGTTTCTGATCAGGAAAGGTCAGGTCAGCCGTGCCGCGTCGCTGATTTATCTGATACCGGCAGTGGTTGGTTTCGAGGCTTGGGTTCTATTTGGCGAGGAAATATCCCTGCCCTTTATCATTGGGACAGTCATTGTTGTCATCGGCGTCTGGCTGGTGAACCGCAAGACCACCGAAATGGTCAAAGAAAACCTCCCCACACAGGGCGTAGGGAGGCCTTAGAGTGATCTGTATTCTTTGTGTTCCTAGATCTTTTTACGCTCGGATAGCAGCGCTTTCCATAGACAGTAACACATGATCAGCACGACCACCGTGAACGGAATACCGGTCGACACCGCCGCACCTTGCAAGGCAGACAAGCCGCCACCAAGAAGCAGTGCGATGGCTACCAGGCCCTCCAGTGTACACCAGAACACACGTTGAATAACAGGTGCGTCCATCTTGCCGCCGGCGGTGATCGTATCAATCACCAGCGAACCACTGTCCGATGAAGTCACGAAGAAGATAATGATCAAGACAAGCGCAATTGGTGCAACGATGCCATACAGCGGCAATTCCTTCAGGAAGCCAAACAGCGCACCCTCAGGTTTGTAGGCCTCTACCACTGTCGCTGTAACGCCTTCAGCACCACCAGCATTGATCATGTCAATCGCAGCGCCACCAAAGGTCGACATCCACAACGCACAGACCAGTGTCGGTGCAATCAAGGCACACAGAACGAATTCACGAACGGTGCGGCCCTTCGAAATACGGGCAATAAACATGCCCACAAATGGTGACCAAGCGATCCACCATGCCCAGTAGAAGGTTGTCCAGCCATGGAAATAGCTGGTGTCTTCACGACCGAACGGGTTGGACAGCGCTGGCAACAGCGCAACATAGTCCACCATCACGCTGAAATAGCGCGTAATGGCAGCTACGACACCTGTCGTCAAAATAACGAAAATGAAGAGCGCTACGGCCATCACCATGTTGATCTCTGACAGGCGCTTGACGCCCTTGTCCATGCCCAACAGCACAGAACCCAGCGCGATAAGCGTGATTCCCACAATCAGTAGCACGATGACCGTATTGCTCGGCTCAATCCCGAAAATTTCGTTCAGACCGGCAGCAACCTGCTGCGCACCCAAACCAAGTGATGTGGTCAGTCCAAACAATGTTGCGAACACGGCCAGCGTATCGATTGCATGGCCCCACCAGCCCCAGACACGTTCTCCCAGAATCGGATAAAATGCCGAACGAAGCGTCAGCGGCAGACCCAGATTGTAACAGAAAATGGCAAGGCTAAGGCCCACAGCCGCGTAAACAGCCCATCCTTCAAGACCCCAATGGTGTATGGTTCCAACCACGCCGATATACTCATTACCAGCCTCTGTGGCACTCATGCCCAGCGGACTGGCACCGCCACCTTCAGAGAAGTTGTAATAGACCGGCTCAAGCACGCCAAAGAACAAAAGGCCGATGCCGATACCGGCCGCGAACATCATCGCAATCCAACCGGCATAGGAATAATCGGGTTTGGCGTCCTGGCCACCTATTCGGACAGAGCCGACGGGTAGAACAATCAATGCAAGACAGAATAGCGTGATCGCATCGACCGACAACACCAAGAACCAGTCAAATGTGCTGGTAAGCCAGGGCCTTAGCCAACCAAAAAAGGAAGCCGAAGCTTCCTGGTTGGCCAGTGACACAAGCACGAAGCCGAATATCACAATACTGGAAATCAAAAATACCGGATTATGAATATCCAGGCCCATTGGACGAATATTGTCCTGCCCCATCTCATAATCGGTGGAATATTGTTCGCCGACCTCGTCGGCCTCTGATACGGCCATTGTTTTCTCCCCTTTAGAATGCTTTTTATTCAATTATACGCGGACGATAGGTCAAATTTGCCATTTGTCAAAAGTGCCCTACGCCAAAAGTTGTATAATTTGCGACTTCTCCAAGGGAATCCGAGGCAATTTGCCCAAAAAGTCGGCTTGGCTTTTGGTGGCCAAGTGACTACCAAAGACGCAAAAGGAGACCAGTTTTGCTGGCATACGGGCGAAAAATTGGACTCGAAAAGATTGGGATGCGGGTGGTGCTGCTCGCATCGCTTGTGCTGGCCGCCTTTGCGCACACGGCACCGTCTCAAAACATTGCATTGCCCGATGGCATTGATGCACGCGCTTATGCTGCAAAGTACACTTTGCCCGATGGCACACTGCCAATTGTGTGCGACAGGACAGGCAAAGGAGGCACACAACACCCCGGCGCAACACCGTGCGAATTCTGCTCTCTGGCAAAGTCTACCGACCTTGCGGCGCCTGCTGAAGTCGCGTCGACACCAGCCTTTGATGTCACGCTCGATAATTGTCTTGCGCCCCAAACAATGGCGCTTGTCCAAAGCAAACTTGGCTTCCACGGCGCATCCAGAGCGCCGCCTCACGCCTGAACACTTATTGTTTCAGCATTATTCCAATCACGCATCGCAGATGCGTTCATTGCGCTATGGAGACAGCAATGAAGAAATCAATTCTCATAGGGGCCGCCGGTCTGTTCTGGTCCGGTGTTGCCCTTGCCGAACAATTCACTCTCGGCGATCTGACCATCGACAACCCCATGATCCGGGCCACGCCCGCCAACGCGCCGGTCTCGGGCGGCTACATGACAATCAAGAATGACGGAAGCCAAAGTGATCGACTGATTGCCGTTGAGGTCGAGTTTGCAGAAGAAAGCCAGATCCACGAAATGAAGATGGATGGCGACGTGATGAAGATGCGCGAAATCCAAGGCGGATTGGAGATTCCCGCAAGCGAGACAATCGTGCTTCAACCAGGAGGCTTCCACCTCATGTTCATGAAACTGGATCAACAACTCAAAGCTGAACAAAGTTTTGATGCGACACTCACATTTGAGAATGCCGGCAGCGTCGAGATTACGCTCAACGTCGAGGAATTGATGACCATCAAGAAATCGCTCGGTGGCGGTGAGATGAAAATGGAAATGAAGGCCAATTAGGTCGCAGCTTCAAGGTTGGACCTCCAAAACTTGACAATCATGGCTCGCGGGTCCATTCGCGCGCCATAATCACAGGCAGTTTCTGATGGCAAAACGAACCATTACACTCGATGACATTCCGACTGCAATCGGCACGATTGTGGGCACGTCTGACTGGCGTGAGATCAGCCAGTCCATGATCGACAAATTTGCCGATGCAACCGACGATCATCAGTGGATCCATTGCGATCCGGAGCGGGCAGAAAGAGAAACACCGTTTGGGTCAACCATCGCACATGGCTTTTTGACCCTCTCAATGCTCTCCACGCTCACTTTTGAGGCGCTGCCCGAACTTGAAGGCGCGACCATGGGCATCAATTACGGCTTTGATAATATTCGCTTTAAGGCGCCCGTGCGTTCTGGTGCAAAGGTGCGTGCGGTTTTCAAGCTCGTCGATGCTGATATCCGCCCGTCTGGCCGCGTGCTCTCGACATATGATGTCACGCTTGAGATAGAAGGCAGCATGCAACCTGCTTTTACAGCCACCTGGTTGACACTGGCTGTGGTCGAAAAGGACTAGGTGCACAGACACCAATAATCACAGTTTTTTAAACTCTGCTCGCTATTGATCTCCCTAAGGGAATTCAAATGCTTCTGCGTCCACTTGAGCGAGTGTCTATCTTGATGGTGTTTGCGATGATCGCAATCAACACCATGCTTGCCTTTAGTCGGGGCGTTTCGGTTGCTCAACCTCTCATCATCGCTGCAATTATCATCGCTGCTATGGCATTGATAACTGGACTTTTTTTCAGAACCTTGAAGAAAGATGAGACATTATCCCTGTTGTTCTTGAACACAGGAATCCTGTTTTTGTTTTCATTTTCATCCGTGCTCTATAGCCACCTGCTGCTTCCATTTGGTCGACCACCTATCGATGCCACATTGGTTGAAATCGATGCAATGATCGGCTTCCACTGGCCCGCCATCATGACGTGGGCAGCGCAATATCCGATTGTCAGCACGGTGACCCGCACGGCCTATGAGGCATCGTCATGGTTGGTATTTGCGACCTTTATCGTTGTTGCACTACACCGGGACTACACACGGGTTTACAGTTTCATGCTGGCCATTTTCATCTCGGCCTTCGCAACAATATCAATTTGGGCCTTGTTGCCGTCGGCGGGCGCTTCGGCCTATTGGACATTGCCCAATGACGTCGAGCAATCGATCAATCCGCTGGTTGGCACCCAATACGGCCAGCAATTGCTGATTTGGTATGAGACCGGCTTCGGTGACATCACGACCTTGCACAAAAACGGCCTCGTTGGTTTTCCGTCCTATCACACAGTCATGACACTGATTTGTATCTATGGCCTTTGGGGTTATTGGAAAAGCATGGTCGTAGCTTCACCCGTCATCGCGATGACTGTTCCCGCCATTTTTATCCAGGGAGGTCACAATCTGATGGACTTTATTGCAGGTGCACTTATCACAGCCGCCGCTGTTTATGCCGCGCAACATATTGTCCGCTTTGTCAATCGTCCTGTGGCTGATCAATCAGCCAATCCAATTTCAGTGACACCAGAGGCTTCAGTCTGAGATTTACCTATGCGTGGCTTGCAGCCGTACTCAACAGCTCAAACGCATAATTGGAAAAAGAGCGCCAGACCTCTACACGAAATGCGTCGATATCGGTGCGCAGCAGGACAATCTCAACCTTGCCCAGAACAGTGCGTGAGCATGCACCAACCGGAAACGCGGTCAGCGACAAATCCTGAGGACATCCTGCATTGATCACTTCGGCTGCGCGCAACCCGGTGACCAAAATCGCAGTATTGCGATGCGAAATATCTACCGCGCTGTGCAACGCTTTGACCTTGGACAAATCCACTGACGGATCTTTGCGCTCATCAATGATCAGCCATTCATCGGGCCCCAGCCAGAGTGCGCTGCGATCTCCGGCATTGACAGATTGCTTAGCAAGCTTCGGCAATTTGAGCCCCAGCGCCTTTGACAAAGAGGTGGCGGCACGCGCATCTGCTCGCAGGCTGCAGCGATAAGCCTCCGACGCCGGCGCGATATTCACATCAGGTCCGCCAATACTTTGGCTGTACAATGGATGAGCCCTTGCCTGATCTCTTACCCTGATAGCAGCCCTAGCCATGCACCCGACCTCCATCTTCATCAACAAACACGCTTTTGCACACCTCCACTTCTATTGTGCGGTCAGGCATGGGCACATAGAGCGTCTCGTCCAAGCGCTCAAATCCGCCATCAATCAGTGCCAAGGCAATGGGCGTTCCGGCATTTTCGGACCAGTAGGAAGATGAAACCCAGCCGATCATTTTTCCCGGTTGTGCGGCATCGGCAACAATCTGTGCGCCCTCATCAAGAACGGTCTTGCCATCCGTTGACTTGAGCCCCACCAATTGGCGTCGACCTGCAGCTACAAGATCAGGGCGATTGAGGCCGCGAACGCCGACAAAGTCGTCCTTCTTCTTGCCGACAGCCCAACCCAGTCCCGCATCATGCGGTGTGACCGTGCCATCAGTATCCTGGCCAACAATAATGAAACCCTTCTCAGCCCTGAGCACGTGCATGGTTTCAGTGCCATAGGCACATCCGCCGGCGGCTTTGACTTGCTCATAGAGCGTATCCCAAACCATCCGGCCATAGTCAGCTGGCACATTGATCTCATAGCCCGCTTCACCAGTGAACGACATACGCATCAGCCGTGTCTCAACACCACATATGCGGCCAGTCGCCATACTCATATGAGGCAAAGCTTCATTGGACAGATCGATGCCCTCAACAAACGGAGCAATAATGTCGCGCGCTTTCGGGCCCTGAACGGCAATGACCGCCCATTGTTCCGATGTCGAAGTCAACCAAACTTTGAGATCCGGAAACTCGGTCTGTAGATAGTCTTCCATATGGTTCAGCACCCGAGGCGCGCCACCGGTTGTCGTGGTCACATGGAAACGATCTTCAGCGATGCGCCCTACAACGCCGTCATCATAAATATAGCCATCTTCGCGGCACATGATGCCGTAGCGCAGTTTACCGACACCCAGCTTCATGAACGGATTGGTGTACATCAAATGCAGGAATTTTGCGGCATCCGGCCCCACGACCTCAATCTTGCCAAGGGTTGAGCCATCAAACATGCCCACCGTTTCGCGCACGGTTCTGCATTCACGGTTTACCGCCGCATGCATGTCTTCGCCGGCACGCGGATAATACCAGGCTCGCTTCCAGTTGCCGACGTCTTCAAACACCGCGCCCACCGCAATTTCGCTGTCATGCATCGGCGTTGTCCGCGTCGGGTCAAACAGATTGCCACGCGAATGATTGACAATCGCGCCAAATGTCACCGGCGTGTAGGGCGCGCGGAAAGTCGTCAGCCCGACTTCCGGGATTTCTTTCCCAAGCGCCTCGGCGGCGATAGCCAAGCCGTGCATATTTGACAATTTGCCCTGATCGGTCGCCATGCCATTGGTTGTGAACCTTTTGACATGTTCGATGGAATGAAATCCTTCCTGAACGGCAAGCCGGATATCCTTGGCAGTGACATCATTCTGATAATCAACAAAAGCCTTGACGACTTTGCCAGCTTCCGCGCCTGGTGCAGCGCCAACCATATTACCGGCCCAGGGCGCACCGCCTTCGGTTTTGATTTTTACGGCGCCTCGTTTCGGTTTTGCAACCATTTGCTTAGCTGCGTTTTCACCCGCCTTCAGCGCCTCTTCCACTGTCAGGCCCAGATCATCCGTGCCATTGCATGCACCGATGCTGACACACTCCTGCGCATAGATGCCAGGCAGAAAGCGGTTGGTTTCGGCATCAAATTTCACTTTGCCGCGGGATTGCGAGAACATGTGAACCGATGGTGTCCAACCGGCACTCATGATCAGGGCATCGATCGGGATCACCTGTTCTGAACCGCTTTCCAATCTGCCGACAGACATGGAAGAAACCCGCAGCTTTCCGCCAGCAGCCATCACTGCATGACCAGTCAATACCCGGATACCGAGTTCCAGCGCTTGTGAAGCAAGTTTCGGATCGATTGTCTCACGCACATCGACAATGGCCGGTATCTGCACGCCTGCGCGCTTGAGATCAAAGGCGGCCATATAAGCACTGTCATTGGCGGTATAAACGCCAACATTCTTGCCCACCGACACGCCATAGTGATTGAGATAGGTCCGCGCAGCACTTGCGAGCAAAATGCCGGGCCGATCATTATTGGTAAAAACCATGTGCCGCTCGATGGCACCGGTTGCAATGATCACACGCCCAGCACGCACCTGCCACAATCGCTCCCGAGGCGCTTCCGTGGCGGGCGCGGAAACATGTTCCGTGACACGTTCGACAAGCCCGACAAAATTTTGCGCGTAGTAGCCAAATGCTGTCGTGCGACCCAACACGCGCACATTATCCATTTGCGCTAGCTCATCCGCTGTGTCCTGGGCCCAGTCAAATCCAGATTGGCCGTTCATTTTTGCATCAGCATCGAAATGAAATGCACCGCCAAAGTGAGCTTGCTCATCACAGATGATGACTCGTGCTCCAGTCTTGGCAGCTTTCAGCGCTGCGCATAGACCAGAGACACCTCCACCAATAATGAGCACATCGCAATGCGCATATTGCGTTGCATAATGGTCCGGGTCTTCATGCTCAGGTGCATATCCCAAACCGGCTGCATTCCGAATAAAGGGCTCATACACTTTGTCCCAGGCTTTGCGGGGCCACATGAATGTCTTGTAGTAGAAACCGGCGGACAAGAAAGGCGATGCCACATCGTTGACTTCGCCAATATCGTATTTCAGCGAAGGCCAACGATTTTGGCTGGTGGCCTGCAACCCATCAAACACTTCTTGTGTTGTTGCCCTGATATTGGGCGTGTGACGCGCTATATCGCGCGCGATACCGAGCAATGCATTGGGCTCCTCTGGTCCGGCTGTCACAATGCCGCGGGGGCGGTGATATTTGAATGATCGCCCGACCAGATGCACATCATTGGCAATCAGTGCAGATGCAACTGTGTCTCCGACCAGCGCGCCGTAGGTTTTGCCATCGAATGTGAAACGCGTCTGATTTGCAGGCGTAAGCCGCCCCTGTCCAGCAATTCGGTTTGGTTGAACTTTGGCGTGCGCGTTCATGATGCCGTCTTCTTGTTTTGATTGGCTGCCACTTCAAGTTCAGGCTTGGGTTCGCCGATCTTGTAGGTTGTCAGAAATCTGTCAGAAACAGTGTCACGCGCTGCATTGAAAAAGCGAGCACATCCATGGGTATGTCGCCAGCGTTCAAACGTCACGCCCTTCTTGTTTTCACGATAGAAGAAATAATGCGCGAACTCTTCATCGCTCAAATCAGTCAATTGGCTCGAGCGTACAATATGCGCTTCTCCGGCATGCGAAAATTCGAGTTCAGGGCGTTCTTCATTGCAATGTGGACAGTGTATTAGCAACATGATTTGTTTCTTCTCATTGCCCCTTTTGGCGGCGCTCAAGTTTCTTCATTTCCTGACACGCTTGAACCGAAGGTATGCGGTTTCAAACGACGATTTACCCTTCAACTGCGACACGGCCGAACCTACAATTCACCGGAACCGACAAATGAGCCCTTTGGCTGAGCACATAGCCGCTTGCCAAGCTCATAAAAGGCAGAAAACAATTGGAGGCGCAATTCATTGTTGCCGCCTTCATCTGCAATCAAATCGTTTACACCGATATTGCCTAAAAAGGCTTCAAATGGGTCCGGCGAGACAGTCACTGACCTCAGTTTTGGTGTCACATTGTCTGCTTCCAAACCGTCCTCAACCAGAAACAATACCAATGGCCTTCCAGCCGCATAAAGGCAGGCAAGAAGCCCCTTGTCGACAGTGAATGGCCAGCCTTCCTCATTGCCCACCCGGCTGATTTTCTGAAATCGCGCATCTTCGCCTTTTGGCAGGTAAAACAAGTCATCTTCGGCCGCAAATACGGAAAATGTCATTGTCAGCGTGCCCAAAACCAGGCTAAAAATTCGAATACTTCCCAATCTCAAATTTCAACCTTTCTGGCAGCCGTCGCATGATCGCCTGTGTTGGGTTCGCCCTTGGGCTCGATCAACAGGATTTTTGCTTCGCCATGTGCAATCGGCCGATGCATTACACCCTTGGGCACAACATACATTTCGCCTGGCCCCAGCGCGACATCGCCTTTTTCTGTTTCGATCGTGATCCTGCCATCGATCACCAGAAAAAAATCGTCAGTTTCAGGATGATTGTGCATAGGAAACGCACCCTCACACTTCACAACCATCACATCATGACCGTTGAAAGAGCTGACAATTTTTGGCGACCAATGTTCAGAAAACTGGCTCAACTTTTGCTCCAAATTGACAGCTTCCGGTTTTCTCATCACCAAGTTCCTAATGGGCCACAGCGGCGGCGGCGGCTTCATCTATCAGGCGGCCAGTGGTGAAACGCTCCAGCGTATAGCCCTCATTGATCTGGTGCGGGTTGTCGTTGGCAATCGTGTGCGCGAAAACATGACCGGACCCGGGCGTGGCTTTGAAGCCGCCCGTTCCCCAGCCACAATTTACATAGAGACCCGAAACAGGCGTCTTGGCAATGATCGGCGAGCGATCTGGTGTCACATCCACGATACCACCCCATGAGCGAAGCATTTTCATGCGCGTAAACACCGGGAACATTTCGCAGATGGCATCAAGCGTGTGCTGGATAACATGCAGCCCCCCCGTTTGCGAATAGGACGTATATTGGTCCGTGCCCGCACCGATCACCAACTCACCTTTGTCTGATTGCGAAATATACGCGTGCACCGTGTTGGACATCACGACACAGGGGAAACAGGGCTTTACAGGTTCAGAGACAAGGGCTTGTAATGGAAAACTCTCAAGCGGCATCCGTACATCAGCCATTTCCATGATCGTCGATGTATTTCCTGCAGCCACAACACCCACCTTTTTTGCGCCGATGAATCCGCGCGATGTTTCAACGCCGGTTACTTGACCGTTGCCGCCGCGTCGGACGGCTGTAACCTCACAATTCTGGATGACATGGACACCTCGAGCCGACGCAGCACGCGCATAGCCCCATGCTACGGCATCATGGCGTGCCGTTCCGCCGCGTCGCTGCAATGCAGCTCCCATCACGGGGTAACGCGCATTTTGTGAGATATTGAGAGGCGGACAAAACGCCTTTGCCTCTTCTGGTGACAGCCATTCATTGTCGACACCATTAAGGCGATTGGCATGCACATGTCGCTTGAAGGACTGAACATCATGAACGTTATGCGCCAGCATCATCACACCGCGTTGTGAAAACATCACGTTGTAATTGAGGTCCTGCGAGAGTCCCTCCCACAAATTGACTGCGTGATTATAAAGACCTGCCGATTCGTCGAACAGATAGTTTGAGCGGATAATTGTCGTATTGCGACCCGTATTGCCCCCGCCAAGCCAGCCTTTTTCAAGCACAGCCACATTGGTGATGCCGTGCTCCTTTGCCAGATAATACGCTGTCGCAAGGCCGTGTCCGCCCGCGCCAACGATGATAACATCATACTCTGATTTGGGCTCCGGATTGGACCATTGTTGTTCCCACCCCTTGTGCGCACGCATAGCTTCTCGGGCCACAGCAAATCCAGAAAATCGACGCATAATAACCTGCCCTGTTCGCAGCATTCACAATCTAGACCAGAAATTTACACAGCAATCAGCCATCCGCCAGTCCATTTGCGGCAAACATCGCCGTATATTTGCGTCAAATCGGACCTCAAACTCTGGACTTACGCTTGCAAAACTGGTACGTCCCGTTCAATTGCTCAGCTTATGGCTTTGCGAACAATAGCGTTTATCCTGTGAATATTGCCCGCAACATTGATTGCAAGGACTCAATTCGCCGGTTTTCAAACAAGGGTTCGTACCATGGCAGACACAAATGATTTGAACCGATAGGAATGAGATAAAAGTGCAGGTACTAGTCCGCGACAACAATGTCGACCAAGCGCTCCGCGTGCTGAAAAAGAAATTGCAGCGTGAAGGCGTATTCCGCGAAATGAAACTTCGTGGTCACTACGAAAAACCATCAGAAAAGCGCGCACGCGAAAAAGCCGAAGCTGTTCGTCGCACGCGTAAACTGGCGCGTAAACGCGCACAACGCGAAGGCCTTCTAGGCGGTCGCCAGCAAACAGCGCGATAAACCGGCCAAACACGTTCGTGTGTTGCCGTTTATTTGACGCTTTTTTAATATCAAAAGTGGTGTGTCCGATTGGCCGCGCCACTTTTGTTTGTCTGGCCAATCATAAAATGATCAATTGGATTGAACTGAGGGGAAACAGATGATCGCGTTGTCTTCCAAGACAAGCATTTCGGCCGCAGGCCTGTCTGGCAGCGGAAAAGCCGGGCTATCCTTCGCTTTACTTGGCCTTTTGATCATTGCCGGATGTTCAACAACCGAATCTATTCCAAATGAAATTGCCACTATTGAGACAGCCCAGGGCAGCGCTGAGAATATTGCATCGCTGACCGCGGTTATTCGGGCTAATCCGAATGATCCTGTCGGCTACAATGTCCGCGGCTCGGCTTTCGGGCGCTCCGGAAACTACAAAGATGCCCTGCGCGATTTTGACAAGGCAATCCAGCTCAATCCGCGATATTTCGAAGCTTATAATAACCGCGCCTTGATCTACCGTTTCACCGGTGAGCTGGCTGCATCAGCAGAAGACTACAATCGCGCGTTGAGAATCAACCCGCGCTACGACAAGGCTTATATCGGTCGCGGCGAACTCTACCGAAGAGCGGGACGTGACACCGAAGCATTCAACGATTTCCAACGAGCCATCCAGCTTGATACAACGGATCCCCGCGCCTACCACAGACGCGGACTAATCTATCAGGGACGCGGTCAGCACGACTTCGCCATTGATGATTTTTCAACTGCAATCTCGTTGGCTCCCAATTCACCCGAGCCCTATAATGGTCGCGCGATTTCATACATTGCCATCAATCAGATCGACAATGCCTTTGATGACGTCAACTTTGCGCTTGGACTGGATGATAGCAATGCCGAGAGCTGGGCAAACCAGGCACTGATCTGGGAGCAAAAGGGTGAGTTGGAAAAAGCACGCAAATCCTATAAGCGTGCGCTGCAGCTAGATGCACGGTTCAAACCGGCAAGCGATGGGCTTGATAGGATCGGTAGCTAGATTTGCACGTTTATTTGGCGCCGATCAGATTGCAATCTTGGACGCGATCAACACGATCACGAAGACCAGAAGACCACCAAAGAAACCAAAACCGGCAAAAAATCCAAATGCCATAGCGATAAGCAGCGCCACACAAATGATCGTCAGCCATTTGGCGCCGACCATGAACATGTCATAAGTCCGTTCATGCTCGTTATAATCCATCACGCCATTTTCTTCCGTCGATGATGTGTCTTGATCAGCCATAGTCTACCGCTCCGAACGCGTATTGTTTTCACAAACGCATATCCAAACCAGTGCAAAACTGCAATGGGCACATGGTCACATCTAATAGTATTAAACAGGACTGCCCGTTCAGGCAGCATCCAACGCAATACGAGCGGTTGGCTTTACACAGAGCGAGCTGGAGCTCATGTCCTGCTCGCCGAACAGCAACCGCGCTTCGGTACTTTTAAAGCGAAAGACCGGATAGCGGGAAAACAAATCATCGCGGCCTGATGTTCCGTTGCCCAACAAAACAGCCTTCACCCGCATGCCAGTCGGCTCATACGGGCCAGCAAGCATGGATGCATTAAACACGCGGCGATAAAAACCGGTATGTTCAAGCTTGCAGGCAAAAAGGCAGTAATCGGCCGCGTAATGTAGTGTGGCAATAATGGCCAAACGGGACGTGATAATCGGCAGGCCCGTAACAACCCGCGATATGTCACGATTGATGGCAAAGCGGCAGGGATCGATAAATTCCATACCCTGATCGAGCAGCGGATTCATGAAATTGCCAAAGACCTGCATTGCGCCCGACGCACGGTTTTCGGCCGTTACGCGCTTGATACGAATGGTCGATGCCAACTCACCACGGTAATACACACCAAAGACCGCAGACAGAGGATCGAAGTCCATGTCCTCAATCACGCTTGCACCGAATTTTCGCTCGTAGATATCAAAAGCGTCGATCGCGCGCTGGCGAAGCATGCCAACAGCTTCGAAATCTTCAGGAGACACGATGCGGCGATACTCAACTTCGTCCATAACATCGAAAAGGTCACGCGCGAAGGGCGACTGAACTGGCTCGACACCAGCTTCTTCTAGTAATGTCACCACCAATAATTCACCTCATGGACTCCTAATGCAACTGTACGAGAATGAGACAAAATGTAAATAAGCGATAAAGTTTAAGAAGCGATTAACCTTAATATTTCCATTTATTCGGGAAGTTTCACTCAACGAAAGCTAGCATAGGTTGCGTTGGGTAGAATATAAATCGCTATAACTGTCAAATCTAACGTTAGGTAAGCATCAATAGTTAAAACTTTAACTTACCGTACTGGCATCCTTGGTGGCCATAATTGGCAATTTGCCAAGGCGTGAAAGGGTTTCAATGCCGCTGGATGGAAGACCGGGGCCAAAGACAAAACCCTGAACACGATCAACATGCGCTTCATTGACGACAAGATTGAGCTGGCTCTCGGTTTCCACGCCCTCAACCGTCACATCCAGATCAAGCGTGCGACACAAGTCCGTAACACCGCGCAGCAATGCAATCGGTGTTTCGCCCGTATCGATGCCCACGACAAATGAACGGTCGATTTTGACTTTATTGAGCGGCAGGCGGTGCAAGTAGCTCAATGAGGAATGGCCGGTTCCGAAATCATCAAGCGCAATGTTCACGCCTCGCGCATTGATGGCGCGCAGCTTTTCAATCATTTCCTTTTCGTTGGAAATGACCGCAGTCTCTGTAATCTCAACTTCCAGTCGATGGGGTTCAAGACCCGATTGCGCAAGCGCACTCTCAATGGTTGCCAATATGTCGCCGGTTCTAAAGTCAACGGGTGACAAATTAACAGAGACCGACACATGGCTCGGCCAATTGGCGCAGGTTCGCGTTGCTTCATGCAGCACCTGTTCACTGATCTTGGGTATAATGCCCATCTCTTCGGCAAGCGGAATGTACTCAGCAGGAGAGACGATGCCAAATTCTGTGTCGTACCATCGCGAAAGGGCTTCACAGGATATCAGGCGTCCAGATTTGGCATCCACCAGCGGTTGATAGATGATCGACAACTCGCCAGCCTCAACAGCCTTGCCAAGTTGTTTCTTGATTTTCTGGCGGCGCTGATATTCGACATCCATGGAATCTTCGAACTGAACGGCAATGCCTTTGCCGTTCTTCTTGGCCGCATAAAGCGCCAAATCAGCACGCACGATAACTTCGTCTCGCACAAAATCCCCGGTGGGCTGAAAGCAGTGGCCAATACTGCAGGAGACATAAACCTGTTCGGTACCCAAATCATGGATACCGCCCAATCGCCTTATCAAGTAAGAAACCACCGTATTGGCAGCATCGTGGTCCGGAAGCCCATAAACAAAAAGCAGAAACTCATCGCCCCCAAGTCGCGAGACAATGTGCGAAGTGCCTGCCCCTAGGTTCAAGCGTTCAGCAACGCTCTTTAGCAGGGCGTCGCCCTGAGCATGGCCAATAGCATCGTTGACGTATTTGAAGTCATCGATATCGACGACGATCAAGGTACAATGATCGTCCACTGGAGCGGCGCGCACGATTTCATCAATCAGGTTTTCAAAGTGCTGCCGGTTTGGCAAATTTGTCAGACTGTCAAACTTGGCCATCCGCTCGATTTTCTGTGAAGCCAGAAAGCGTTGCGTCACGTCTTCGATTGTCACAACCAGACCACCGGTATCACGCGCGCTGGCCGTACATTCAAAATAGCGCCCGTCTTCTAGAAGAATCTGCTTGCGATCCGCAGCGCGGCCGATCAGCTTGTCCAAGGCTCCAGCCAGTGCTGCTGCATCCTTATTGGGCATCACGTTGAAACGACGCGCATAACGGATCAAAAGATCAAAGGATCGCCCAGTGACATTCAACCGCTTGGGGAGGCCAAACAATTCGAGCGCCATGTCGTTGATCACGGAGATGCGCTGCGACGTGTCAAACATAATCAACCCATGCGACATGTTACTCAGCGCGACATCAAACCTTTTGCCCAATGCAACCTTTTCTGCATTGCCGTGTACGGCGCTCATCACGGTGCCGCGAACATTCTTCACCATGTTCAATACAAGAAGCACATAAGGAATGCACATCATGCCAAGCAGGAAGTGCGGAATATCCCCATGCGTAAAGTAGCCGGTAATGACTGGCGCAAACAATCCAAACAGCATGTAGCCGACGAGCTTCAGTGAACCGTAAAGTCTGCCTACTATGGTTGGCAGTGGCGTGAACATCAGGCAGAGCACGGCGCTCAATGCCAGTTCTGTATCAGAAACCTGCAAACCGAAGTAACAGAACACGCCAACATTGGCGGCAGATAGTGCGCTGGGCAGAATGTACTGGTTCTCCCAGCTTTGTGCACTATTAACTCGCTCGGCAATATCTTGGCTGTCCAGCTGCTTGGTGGCCAATTCGTACCGATGTCCAATGTAAATGCGCCAAGATGATGAGATGAAAACACCAGCGATAAACAGCACAATAGGTGTGAATCTCGTGTCGTAAAGCACGATCATCATGATCAATACCTGCAGCACCGCGCCTACGATCAGGCTTCTGGAGTCCGCAAATAATGTGCGAACAAATTCCAGATAGGCTTCTTGGTCCGCTCTATCGATTGTGTCGGTTATCTTCATCTAACTCAACCATCCCACGGGAAAATTACCATGTGGTAGATTAAGATTGAGTATATGCAGCCACTATCGCAAAGAGCTTATCGGCTAAAGAGAGTATTTATGAGAAATTGTATAAGTGTATTTAAAAATATGAAATTTTGTATTTTTTAAAATCGAATAATCATAGAAAGTAAAAAACAAACAGCGATAATAATGTGTTAAAATCCAACCTCTTCGGACCAGATAGAATACTTTCCATCCAAAAAAACTCGGAATTCCTGAAGTCGGCTGTCTTTGCACTCGAATAGCGCATCGCCAGCACTGAAATTGCAAAAATAGTCAGTTGATAAGCGAGAATCCGCCATCAATTGTGAGCGTCGTACCGGTCATGTAACGTGATGCATCGCTGGCAAGCAGCAAACAAACACCATCCA
>CAJHZC010000178.1_pt1 | contig 17328 bp, 18 predicted proteins | sample 9198911 | NCBI WGS metagenome assembly CAJHZC01 (sample SAMEA7708336, study PRJEB35096) | sediment metagenome | biome: marine neritic benthic zone biome [ENVO:01000025]; feature: sediment [ENVO:00002007]; material: shallow marine sediment [ENVO:03000034] sea grass bed [ENVO_01000059] ...
CCTTGCGGCCTATGCGTTCTCGCGATTCAAGATCCCACTGGCAGACGATCTGTTGTTCTTCATTCTCTCGACCCGAATGATGCCGCCCATTGCTGTCGCTATACCGATCTTCCTGATGTACCGGCAATTAGGTCTGTCCGATACGCATCTGGGCATGATTTTGCTGTACACCGCGGTGAACATCTCGCTTGCAGTCTGGCTCCTGAAGGGATTCATTGACGAAATCCCCCGCGAATACGAAGAGGCCGCACTGATAGACGGCTACACACGGTTCCAGGCTTTTTACAAGGTGGTCTTGCCGCAGGCTGCGACCGGCATCGCATCAACAGCAATTTTCTGCCTGATCTTCGCCTGGAACGAATATGCCTTCGCTGTCTTGTTGACATCCGGCACTGCACAGACGGCTCCGCCCTTCATTCCGACCATTATCGGTGTTGGCGGCCTGGATTGGCCAGCTGTTGCAGCTGGTGCAACAATCTTCCTGTTACCGGTCATGATCTTCACCATCGTGCTGCGCAAACACCTTCTCCGCGGCATCACATTTGGAGCGGTACGCAAATGAGCAACTTTATCGCTGGCATCGTCGGATTTCGTCGCGGAGCATGGGAAATGCTTGCAACCATCCTGATAGCGCTGGGCGTGTTCATGTTGATGCAACCATTCATCATGTGGGCGTTCACCTATTCATTCATCACAACTTTGATCGGCACGGTGATGTTCATCATCGTCAGTCATTTCCCGGAGTAGCTTGTGGCCAAGATTGTAATCACAAACCTGCGTAAGGACTTCGGCGATTTCAATGCCGTGAAATCTTCTTCCTTCACGATCGAAGATGGCGAGTTCTTCATGCTGCTCGGCCCGTCTGGCTGTGGAAAGACCACAACATTGCGGATGATCGCCGGACTTGAATTACCGACATCGGGCGAGATCTATCTGGGCGATGAGGAAGTCTCTCAGCTACCCGCATCAGAGCGCGACATCGCCTTTGTCTTCCAGATGTTTGCGCTCTATCCGCACATGAATGTGCGCAAGAACATCACTTATCCACTCATCAGCCAGGGCATGCCAAAGGCGGCTGTCAAAAAAAAGCTCGATGAAGTCGCGCAGATTTTGGGGATTTCGGATATCCTTGAACGCCCGGTCGGTGGACTTTCAGGCGGCGATCGACAGCGTGTCGCGCTGGGTCGGGCTATCGTGCGCGATCCCAAAGCCTTCATGATGGATGAGCCGCTTGGCGCGCTCGACGCCGAATTCCGAGAGCACATGGCTGAAGAATTGCGCGCTCTGCATGACCGCATGGACGCCACAACAGTCTATGTGACACACGACCAATTGGAAGCCATGCAAATGGGTGACAAGATTGTTGTCATGAACCACGGCGTGGTTGAGCAGTTTGGCCCACCGCAGGAAATCTATGACATGCCGGCGACAATGTTTGTCGCCGAGTTTATCGGTGATCCGCCCATGAACTTCCTGGAGTTCGATGGCAAACTCGCGCCCAAAGCCAAAAGCGTTTCACTGGATGGGCACAGATTCGAGGTGCCGCTGCTGCGTGAAGGTGTCCAGGGCGCACTGGCCTTCGGTGTTCGGCCTGAACATATTGAAATGAATGACAGTGGCAAGTATCGCGGCCAGGTGCTTGCAACCGAATATCTTGGTACCACCCAGATTGTCACGCTTGAGACCGCCAATGGCCTGCTCAAGGCGAGAACTGACGCTGCTAAATCCGTCCGCGTAGGCGAACAGGTTGGGCTCGATTTCAGAAGCAGCACCGTTTCCTTGTTTGATCGGGCAAGCGGACGCGCGCTGCGTTCAGAACTTAATGAGGGAGCATTGGTCAATGGCTGAAGTTAACCTCAACGGCGTAACCAAGATGTTTGGCAAGGATGTTGGCGTCGCCGACATCGACCTGACTATTCCCGATGGTGCATTTGTTGTGCTGCTTGGACCAACAGGTGCCGGAAAAACAACAACATTGCGCCTGATTGCCGGCTTGGAGAAACCAGACGCAGGCTCGATCCAAATCGGCGGACAGGATGTCGCCAGTTTCACACCTGCAATGCGCGATGTGGCCATGGTATTTCAGCAATACTCGCTCTATCCGCATCTGACAGTTCGACAGAACCTGGAGTTTCCGCTGAAATCTCCAATTCTGAATACTCCGCAGGGCGAAATTGATCGAAAAATACAGGAAGTGGCGGAAGTCCTGCGCATCCCGCACAAGCTCAATAACAAGGCCACCGAGCTTTCCGGCGGAGAAATGCAGCGTGTTTCGATTGGCCGGGCTTTGGTGCGCGATCCATCAATATTCTTGATGGATGAGCCGTTGTCTTCTCTCGATGCCAAGTTGCGTTCTGAATTGCGCATTGAACTCAAACGCATCCATGCCGATCTCGGCGCCACATTACTATACGTCACCCACGACCAGATTGAGGCCATGACCATGGCGACCCATGTGGGTGTTCTGGACAATGGAAATCTAGTGCAGTTTGGCTCGCCCCGCGAAATCTATGAGAATCCGGTCAGCGAATATGTCGCGACGAGACTCGGGCTTCCACGGATCAATCTTCTGCCTGCCGACCTTTTTGGTGACGCACCACCTAACGCCGAGCGCGTGGGGCTGCGCCCCGAACATATCAGGCTAAGCAGAAGGCCGGTCAAAGGCGGCAAAGAGGCCGATATTCACCGCATTGAGCATTTGGGCGATCAAACCCGCGTGCATTTGGAGGTCAATGGAATGGCGCTGACGACGTTGACCGACGCACACACAGATTTGACCAATGGCGCCAAGGTCCATGTAACCGCCAAGGGTGGCCTGTATTTCAATTCATCCGGCGCCCGGATTGCGTAACCAACCCGACAGAGAGGGCACAGCAATGAACCAGTTCATCAACGAAAAGCAAGATCTTGTCACCGAAGCAATTGACGGATTGTTGCGCAATAGCGGCGATCGACTGGCTCGGCTTGACGGTTACCCGCATATCAAGGTGGTAGTGCGTACTGACTGGGACAAGTCCAAGGTTGCGCTTGTATCGGGCGGCGGCTCTGGCCACGAGCCTTCACACGCTGGCTTTGTCGGACAGGGCATGTTGACCGCGGCCGTTTGTGGCGACGTATTTGCCTCCCCTTCGGTCGATGCCGTTTTGGCAGGTATAATGGCGGTAACAGGTGATGCAGGCTGCCTGCTCATTGTCAAAAACTATACCGGCGACCGTCTGAACTTTGGGCTTGCGGCTGAACGGGCGAGAGCGCATGGCCGCAAAGTAGCGATGGTTGTGGTCGACGATGATGTTGCCTTGCCGGAATTGCCGCAGGCGCGCGGTGTTGCAGGAACCCTGTTTGTACACAAAATCGCTGGCGCAATGGCGCAAGCGGGCGCTTCGCTGGATGAGATCGCAACAGCTGCGCAAGAAATCATCGATGGTGTGATCTCGCTGGGCATGTCGCTTGATACCTGCACCGTGCCCGGTGCACCGCCCGAAGATCGTATCCCGGCAGGTAAGGCTGAACTGGGGCTCGGTATTCACGGTGAAGCCGGTGTCGAGCAGGTCGATTTTGCAAGTGCGGGCGCTGCGGTGAAAATGGTGGCGGACAAACTCCAGCGCCATCTAACGGGCGTTCCTTATATTGCGCTGCTAAATAATCTCGGTGCCACCACGCCTCTTGAAATGTCGATCCTTGCCGAGGAACTTTGCCGATCCGACATCGCCACTTCCATCAAACATTTGATCGGACCTGCGGCGATGATGACGTCACTCGACATGCATGGATTTTCTGTCTCGCTGTTGCCAGTGAAGCCAGAATGGCTCAACGCTCTCAGGCAGGATGTAACGCCCGCAGCCTGGCCGGGGATTGGTGATGTCACACCGCCGAAAGTCTTGCCATTGCCTGATGGCTTGACGCCAATCCAGCCCATGCCGTCGGCTCATGCTGCAAATCATGCCTTCATAGAGAAGTGTTGCGCGACACTGATGGACGCCGAAGCGCCGCTCAACGCACTGGATGCAAAATCCGGTGACGGCGACACCGGATCAACCTTGGCAGGTGCTGCCCGTGCTCTGGTGGGATCACTCGACAGACTCCCACTGGCCGATATGACCCAGCTGTTTCGTGCCATCAGCACAGAACTCAGCCAGACCATGGGTGGTTCTTCCGGCGTTTTGCTCGCGATCTACTTTGGTGCGGCAGGCGATTCATCTGCCAGCGGCAAAAAGATGGTAGACGCTCTGCAAGCTGGTTTGGACCGTGTCTGCCAGGTCGGAGGTGCATCCGTCGGTGACAGAACCATGGTCGATGCACTGGCACCTGCGCTCAAAGCGTTGGCTGACGCTGATGTCAAAGCAGCGGCGATTGCCGCCCGAAAGGGCGCTGACAGCACCGCCAAAATTACGCGTGCCCAGGCAGGACGCGCAGCCTATGTTTCGGCTGAAAATCTGGAAGGGCATAATGATCCGGGCGCGGAAGCAGTCGCCATACTTTTTGAATCACTAAGCGAATAAAATCTCTGGCTATAAAAACAAGAAGGGAGAGAGCCATGGCCACATTCTTTGAAGGCATCCAAAAGCTGAAATACGAAGGCCCGGAGAGCGAAAACGAACTGTGCTACAGGCATTATGATGCTGACGAGATGGTGCTTGGCAAGCGCATGGAAGATCAACTGCGGTTCGCCATCGCCTACTGGCACTCATTTGCGTGGGAAGGCGGAGACCCTTTTGGCGGCCGAACTTTCGACCGTCCGTGGTTTGGTACCACAATGGACTTGGCAAAACTGAAGGCGGACGTGGCATTTGAGATGTTCGCCATTCTCGGACAGCCATTTTTCTGCTTTCATGATGCTGATATCCGCCCTGAAGGTGAAAACTTTGCCGAAAGCACGAAAAACCTCGAAGAGATGGTTGACTATCTGGGCAGCAAGATCGAGGCCGGTGGCCCTGAGCTTTTGTGGGGGACGGCCAATTTATTCTCTCACCGACGCTTCATGTCCGGCGCAGCGACCAATCCCGATCCCGACGTTTTTGCCTACAGCGCAGCAACCATAAAAACCAACATGGATGCCACCAAGAAACTGGGTGGTCAGAACTATGTGCTTTGGGGAGGTCGGGAAGGTTATGAAACGCTTCTCAATACCGATCTGAAACGAGAGCGCGCCCAGGCCGGACGCATGCTGCAGATGGTGGTGGAATACAAGCACAAGATCGGCTTTGAAGGCACAATCCTGATTGAACCAAAGCCGCAGGAACCCACCAAGCATCAATATGATTATGATGTCGCGACGGTCTATGGATTTTTGAAGGACTTTGGCCTTGAAAATGAAGTCAAGATGAACATCGAACAGGGCCATGCAATCCTGGCCGGTCACTCCTTTGAGCATGAATTGGCCCTGGCAGCGTCTTTGGGCATATTGGGCTCCATTGATATGAACCGAAATGACTACCAGTCGGGCTGGGACACCGATCAGTTCCCCAACAATGTTCCTGAAGTTGCAATAGCCTATTACGAGATCATCAAGGCTGGAGGGTTTGCAAATGGGGGCACAAATTTCGACGCCAAATTGCGCCGCCAGAGCCTCGACCCTGTCGATCTGATTGCAGCGCATGCGGGTGGCATGGATGTCTGTGCCAAGGCATTTAAAGCCGCAGCGGCCATGTACGAAGAGGGCAAGCTGGAGCAGGCGCGCTCTGATCGCTACGCTGGTTGGGATCAACCCGAAGCCCAAAAAATGCTCAATGGCGAGTATTCACTTGAAAGCATCGAGGACTATGTGCGTAAGGCCGATGTCAACCCCGATCCGCAGTCCGGGCGGCAAGAACGATTGGAGAATCTGGTCAATAAATATCTCTAAGATCCTACACCAGTGCAATGGGTGGATAGTTGCATTGTTGCTGACCAAGTCGCCATGCATGAACAACTCGGTCAGGCTTCTGCGACCGTCAATCAAGGTGTGTTGAAGTCCCGGCACGCCACTGCAGATAGCGATCACTTCGTTCCCATCACACAAGACCTCAGAGGAGGTCTCGGTTTGCGTGTTACCAACCACAACTGTTCATGAGTTTCAGAAAGTCTGATTGATAGCAGCATCGGGCCACGTCAGTGGCCTTGATCGAAATCAATGTCGCTTCTGGGTGTTGTTCTAGTTTTGAGAAATTGATCTCCAAAAATGATTGCAGTCATTGTCACAAATTCAATGCTGCGATCTCATCTACATCTCAGAGAGGAATTCCAAAATGTGGAAATTGAGTTTGGTCGCTATGGCAGTAGGGCTGATGTCTGTGACAGCAAGCGCTCAAGATCTCGACGCCGGCAAGAAGGTCTTCAACAAATGCAAAGCCTGCCACGCCGTTGGAGAAGGCGCCAAAAACAAGGTGGGGCCCCAGCTCAACGGCATCGTTGGTGCCGAAGCTGCAAAGGTTGAAGGTTTCAAATATTCCAAGGCCATGATCGAAAGCGGCGTGGTCTGGGATGAAGCCACACTATCGGAATACTTGGTCAAACCGCGCGATCTCGTCAGAGGAACCAAAATGGCCTTTGCCGGCCTCAAAAAGGAAGAAGATATAGCCAACGTCATTGCTTATTTGAACAGTTATGCGGCTGATGGAACACAGCAATAAAGCGGTCGATGGCAGGTTTGGGGGCCTGTTTAAGGAGAATTTGAATATCGGATAGCAAGCGAAGGTTCTGCATTCCAACGCGGTATGGCAGGTGAAATAACTTCCAATTCAATCGAAATCATCGATTGATTTAAAACCGTTAAAAGCTAATCGTTCAATAGAATATTGAACTCATCCCTTATGCGCTTTTCGGCATCTTCTGACAGATAGTCTGGATGATGTGTTGCCAGCGTTTGCCTGGCAACATCGCGTGCGCGGCCCCATGCATCAGGTTGGCCTTGTTCTTTCCAGGCTATGGGCGGATCGCGATTGGCAATCTTGGGGTAGAAATAGTCTCTTTCCATCGCCTCGATTGTGTGCGTTCCACCCAGGAAATGGCCTTCGTTCAACACAGAATCGCATATCGCATTAAATCCCAGTGTTTCCTCATTGACCTCAACGCCACGTATTGTTCTGTAAATCAGCGAGTGCATTTCATCGTCCAAAACGAACGCTTCAAAACTCGCTCCCAGCAATGAAGCGGTCATGCCTGACGATTCATAAATCAAATTGCCACCCGCCAGACCCGCAGCAAGCGCTGAAATACCTTTTTCAGAGCCAAATTGCGCGTCAATGCCCTTGGCATCGGTCATGCTGCTCGCCACACCGGATGGCAAACCGAGCCAATTGGAGATCTGGGCCGAAGCGGCATTCATCACAGAGATCTCGCCACCGCCGCCGCTAAAAGCACCTGTCCTTAGGTCAACAACCAGCGGCCAGTTGGAAAAAATCATAGGATAGCCCGGGCTAAATGCATTGACCATCACAAGACTGGCCAGCGTTTCCGCCAGTGATTGAGCCAAGAATCCAGCCAACGTGGCGGGCGCAGTCGCACCCGACTGGGCAGCCGTGATACAGGAGATCGGAATGCCGTGCTTTATGCATTCAAGCGTAACCGCAACGGCGTCATCGCCAAACCGCATCGGTGAAATCACGGGGCTGATATGAGCCTTGAGGAAAGGTGTCTGACTGAACAACCCTGTCGCGCCGTCGCCTCCAAGCGCGATATCGGCCATCTTCATGATTGGCGCGACATGTTCGGCAATTGTAAAAGCAGTCGCAACCGGTTTTGTCGTACCTTTCAGCAACGCAAACACCGTGTTGACGTCCAGATCGAAATTGTTGGGCAGGTCCGTGGCAATACAGCAGCGCGTAAACCAGCTCACATTGGTCAGCGTGTCTTGCAACCGCGTAAAGTCATACAGGTCTCGCAGTGTCGAAGAGCGATAAACCCCGGTATCAATATCCAATGTCTGCACTGCAGCACCACCGGTGCCAAAGTGGACACGCTGACCGCCAACTTCAATTGACCGTGCAGGATCGCGTCCATGAAAAACAAACTCCTTTGACGCTAAAGATATTGTTTTCTCGACTAGCTCGATTGGAAAAAGCAGGCGATCTCCGGCTTTTTGGGCACCGCAACTGACAAGCTGCTTTTCGAGCTGCTCTGGCACTTCTCCCATACCGAGATCAGCCAATAGCCGCAAAGCGGTTTGATAGATGGCCTTGATGTCCATTTCGGATAGTGGTTTGTACTGACCACCAATCTGCCCGGGCGGACAGGGATTAGTCTTTGGCGGCTGACGACGCTGCGCTACACGACTAGCGCGGCCGCCCGTTCTCCTTGACACTGACTGATCTGCCATTCAGGGTTCCTATTTCTGATGAGATCATCACTAATTTGCCAAATGTGCAACACATCCGGAAAGCTTGATCTAGAACAAAGTCAATCGGCCCGTGGCGTGAAATTATCTAAAAAAAGGAAGGGAACGTCATGTACACAAAAATAATGATTCCGGTTGATCTGGGACACGCTGACCAAACAGAAAAAGCATTGGCTGTCGCCGCAGACCTGGCAAAAGCCTATAATGCTAAGGCGCATATTGTTGGTGTCACCCTCACAGGACCAACCGATGTGGCGTCAACCCCTGAAGCTTATGCGGAAAAACTGGATGCATTTGCAGCTGAGCAGTCAGAAAAACTTGGCGTCAGCTTCGGAGCGCACACTGAAACAAGTCACGATGTTACCATAGATCTGGACGACAAACTCGCTGCGGCTGCAGACAAATTGCAGGCCGATCTCGTTGTGATGGCCAGCCATGTACCAGGCCTGGCCGAATATGTGTTTGCCTCCAATGCTGGATATCTTGCTTCTCATGCAAGCATGTCTGTATTTGTCGTAAGGTAGAAATCTTGCCCCACCGGGGGGCCTCAATTGGTGCGTAACGAAGAGGGTATGAGACTGGAATTCCTCGGTTACGTCTTCGTTGCGCTTATTGCTTTTGCGCTGGCAGCCATGCTGTGGGCGTGGTGGCAGAAATTTTTTCACAATCGGCCTGATCGCTACGGAAACAGCCGCGGCCACGATCCTCGTGGTCCGGAGCGCGGTCAATGGGATCGCCCACCTGATATCTAATCAGGACCACAAAAACCCGTTTAGTCTCGGTTTTCGCGTAGGCGCTGGACAAGACCAGTCCAGACGCGTCGTTCGTATACGACCTTCAATGTGACCAGAACCACCAGCACACAAAGCGCAATTTTTGAAAGCTGCTCCATTGTGCCTTCGATCAGCAGGGCGTGTGCAACGCTGCCCGCGACCGCGATGACAACCAGTGCAGTGTGACCCATGCGCCAATATGGCGGTCTCAATCGTAGTGATGAACGCTGCGCTGCGAGCAATGCAGCAGAAAATATCGCCCACATTGCGATAACGCCCCAGAGGGAAAACGGAGTCGGAGAATCAAACAGCAAAGCATCAATTACATCGGGCGGGCTGGTGATCCATAAAGCACCCACATGCACCAAAACCATGAGCACGAGGACGCTGCCCACGATTCTATGCCCCTTTCGCAGCTGGCCCACGGACAAGCCGGGCAGATATCCGCCAATCAGCAATGGCTGCACCAGCAATAGTGCCATGGCGATCACTCCGGCAAATCCGGCTAAAATGTAGATTGGTTGTCGCCAGGCGAGCAGGGGACTTTGAGCGGCTAGAAGCAGTGGAATCAGGATGACGCAAATCAGGAGGACCCAGAATATTATGCGCCGCACGTTGGTCACCACCTCGGCCTCCGAATATTCAAGCAGGTTTCAGGACAAAATCCGCATGCAGGGTCGTATCCCTTGAACTGGACATAACAGGCCGTAAAAATACCGTCTCATATGCGTCGTCATCATAGGCCAAATGCCCGTGCGCCTGTCCAAAAGCGGGAACAATTTGTGGCATCTCAAGTCGAAACTCGCCATTTTCGTCTGTCAGTGTTGCACCATGGCTGTGCGGATCCCGCTCGTGACCCTCAGTTGTGTGCGCCCAGATCTGGATCCGCTGGCCCGCAAGTGGCACGCCGTCACCGGCGCGGCGCACAGTGCCGGTCATCCAAAAACCACCACCACCGATGCGATCAACCACCGGAGCGCCTGGCAGGTAATTGTTCGAACCACCGCGCATGGAGCGTGTTGGTGAAAGTCCTTGTGCGAAAGCCGGCAAAATCAATGTCGAAGCGCTCACAGCGCCAGCGGCGAGCAGTGAACGTCGGGTCAGAATTGATCTGTCCATTGGTTTAACTCCGATCAACATTTGGTGCCTGTTTGTCGGCAATGCAACATGCATGCCTTCAATTATAGCGCGATTGCAGAAATTTTGAGATGGAAGCCGCAAAACAACGGCCAAATGACCATCACGGTTTCGTGATCGAAATGAGACTGAAAGCTATCAGCAATTCACGAATGCTGCCCACGGGGATACGTGAAGCGCTCATTGAGCATTCAGATGTTTCTGTTTGGTGTGCCAAAACCAGCAAAGCACTTATTTTTTCGACGCTTGCAATTTGCCTTGAACTTCTGTGGCACCATCATACTCGACGATGTTCTGACCCAGCGCAAAACAAGCCAACCGGATGTATTTGGGCACCTCAACAGCTTTGCCGTCCCTCTCACCTTTTTCGTAATACTGGATCATCCGCTTGTTCAGTCCAAGCAGCGACGCAGCCTCTTTTTGTCCAAGGTTCAGCGATTTTCGCCATTGTCGAAATTGCTTCGGTGACATCTGTATTACGCTCCACTGATAGACGTCAAAAACGCACTGAGTGCATATTTTAGCTTGACATACACGCACTGAGTGCGCATACATAGCTCAAAGCCGCACTGAGTGCGCTCTGGTGGATTTATCCCAGAAGCACTGTCAGTGCAAGTGTTATGAAAGGATTAGAGCAATGTCATCACATCTGCTTCTTGCCAGAATCAGCATGAGCCCAAACAGGATTGATTTGAAATCTCACGCTGAGTTTTCGTGCACATGGACTCGCTTCAAGAACAGCTTGAAGAGGGAATTGAGTGCCATGCTGCCATTTCAATCCAAATAGGCAAATTATCAAATGGGCCGCTCAACGCGGTGGCCCATTTCACCGCCGACACATTTTCAATCAATATATTTGATCTGTTCGACCGCTATTCCTGTCAATTCCCTTTGTTGGCGGGAATGGAATTCATCGTGATGCAGTCCAACTTTGCACCGAGCATCGCAATAGAGTTCGAATCAACCACCAGCCAGGTTTTAAAGCGCCTTTAGACTATTCGATATCTGGTTAAGTGTTGTGTGGTGAGCGCGCAGGGATTCGAACCCTGGACCTACTGATTAAAAGTCAGTTGCTCTACCAACTGAGCTACGCGCTCCCAAACGGGACAAACTGTGTGGATAAATGTGTAGTTTATGCCTACCAAATCACCGGTCAGTCGGCGCGGAACATAGGGACACATGTCCCCATGGTCAACCGCATTTTTTGGCTTGTTTTCAATAAAAAGAAAGCCAATTTATCGCTCATTCAAAATGGTGATTGGAATGTGAAGACTTCACATCATAAATAACAAATGGCAGAGCTTTGTTCGGGCTCTGCCCAATACGAAGGAATCAACGCTTTTATGGCCATCGACATTACATTCGCAACAGCGCTGGGAGCAGGGGCCTTGTCCTTCTTGTCACCCTGTGTATTGCCGCTCGTGCCGCCATATCTTTGCTATATGGCCGGTGTCTCGGTCGATGATTTTCGCGAGGATGTTGAGATCGGCCCTGATGGCAGCGCCGTTGCCAAGCCAAAATCAGTGCGCTTGCCGCTGGTGCTGGCCGCGCTGAGTTTTGTCCTTGGCTTTTCAACGGTCTTTGTCGCTTTGGGGGCAGGCGCCAGCACGATTGGCTCACTGTTACGCATCTATCAGCAAGAACTCGCCATCGCTGCGGGCATCGTCATCATCATTATGGGCCTGAATTTTCTCGGTGTCTTCCGCTTGGCATTCCTGTCGCGTGAAGCACGCTTTCAGGCACGCGGCAATCCCGCTAACCCAGCCATGTCCTATATTATGGGTCTCGCATTTGCCTTCGGATGGACGCCGTGCATCGGGCCTGTCCTGGGACCAATCCTCACATTGGCAGGCGCAAAGGAAAGCGTTGCCGACGGTGCAATTCTACTCGCTGTCTATTCGGCTGGCCTGGGCATACCGTTTTTGATTGCCGCTTTTTTTTCCGGCGCTTTCATGCGCTTTCTTGGTCGCTTTCGCGTCCATTTGGGCAAAGTCGAAAAAGCAATGGGAGTCTTGCTCATTATCGCTGGCGTGCTTTTCCTGACCGGCGGCATGCAATCCATGGCCTTCTGGCTGCTTGAGAACTTTCCGGTCTTAGGAACATTCGGCTAGTGCGTTTCAGGCTTTAACTGAAACGCTTTCACACATTTTAGCATTGAAATCATTGCATAAATCCGGGTGCAGCGACTCCATCAAGGAGTGACAGACTCTGATCTAATCAGCAGGTTCTACCCGCCTGGATTTGGGCAATGTGGCGATAATGACACCGCCCATGACCAGACAGATCCCCAAATAGTGGAAGCCTTGCATGCGCTCCTGCAGAAATACTACGGCCATCACCACGCCATAGGGTGTCATCAGATACATAAACAATCCGGCAGTTGAGGCGCCCAGGCTGCGTACACCAAACTGATAGGACGAAAATGCAAGCAGCGATGAAATGATGACAATTCCAGCGATCGCCATCCATGCATCGGGGGAGCTTGGCAGCGATGTTCCGTGCCACATTGAATAGGCAGCAATCGGCAAATTGACCAAGGCGCCAAACAGCGCAATCATTGCAAACAAAACAATGCTTGAAAGATGTGAAACGCGCTCTGAACGATACATGATGGAATAGCCGGCCCACGACATCGCGGCCAGCGCGATCAACAAATCGCCGGGATTGAAATCCAGCGCAAACAGGGTGCCCAGTTGACCCTGCAGCACGATAATGGCGACCCCCAGCAGCGCGAGCACGATGCCCAATCCCTCTCTGAAGCTGGATTGCCTGCCCAGCAGCGCACGCTCGATCAATATGATCAGGATCGGTGCAATCGAATAGATCAGCGTGCCGTTGGTCGCGGTGGTGTACTGCAGACCCAGATAGACGCCGCTGCCGGATATGCCCATACCGAAAAAGGCAATCAGAACAAAATATGGCCATTGTCCCCGGATCATAACTTTCACCGCTGTAGCATCACTCTTCAGAGCGAATGGAAGCAGGATCAGCGCGACGAAGCTCCAGCGCAAAAATGCGAGAACAAATGGATCGGTTTGCGGAGCCACATAGCGACCAAAAACCAAATTGGTGGAGAAGAACGCGGGCGCCAACAAAATTACAACTATTGGAAACCAACGATTTTTGAACAATCCAGGCATATTGATGCCTTCTCACTCCCCTGCAATTCCCGCAAGGGCTGAATATGGGCTTACGGTTCGGTAGTGGAATCAATGTTCAAATGCGCTAAACCTTGGCCCAGCAAGATTCGCCGGAGTACACAATGGCTCGCCAATGTCTGACCATTATCCTTGCAGCGGGCAAGGGAACACGCATGAAGTCGCCGCTGCCAAAAGTGCTGCACAAGGTTGCAGGACTGCCGATGCTGGCTCATGTCATCGCAACGGCACGCGAGGCAGGCAGCGATAAGATCGCCATTGTTACCGGTCATGGCGCTGAACTGGTCGGAGCGTCTCTTGGAGCGATGGATATCGACGCTGAGTTGTTCATTCAACAACAACAAAACGGTACAGGCGACGCAGTCAAAGCGGCAGGTGCTGCCATTGATCAGGCGGAGGAAGATGTCCTTGTCTTGTTTGGTGACACACCGCTGATGGATGCCGACACGCTCTCAGCGGCCCGTGAGCGACTAGCGAATGGCGCGGATGTGGTGGTGGTCGGATTCAGGACCGAAGATCCCACCGGCTACGGACGTCTGGTGGAACAGGGCAGTCAACTCGTCGCAATTGTGGAGCATGTCGAAGCCACAGAAGCGCAAAGGTCAATCAAATTTTGCAACGGTGGGTTGATGGCGTTCAAAGCGGGCCATCTGCCCAGGCTGCTCGACCAGATCGACAACAAGAACAATAAAGGCGAATACTATTTGACCGATGTGGTTGAAATTGCCAACAGCATGAAACTGACGGTCGTTACAGTTGAAACACCGATTGAAAACACCCTGGGCGTGAACACACGTGTCGAGCTGGCTGCTGTGGAGCGCATTTGGCAGAACCGGGCGCGCGAAAAACACATGCTCGCGGGCGTGGCCATGATCGCGCCGGAGACGGTTTACTTTCATCATGACACCGCACTGGGCGACAATGTCTCTATCGAACCTGATGTCTTTTTTGGGCCCGGAGTCACCATCGGCAATGATGTAAAAATCAAGGCCTATTGCCATATTGAAGGAGCGAGCATTGGCGATGGCGCCGAGGTCGGACCCTTTGCGCGGCTGCGCCCGGGGGCAAGGCTTGAACAATCATCAAAGGTGGGCAATTTCTGCGAGGTTAAAAATGCCGACATCGCTAAAGGCGCCAAAGTCAATCATTTAACCTATATCGGCGATGCCTCGATTGGTGCCGGTGCCAATATCGGGGCAGGTACGGTCACCTGCAATTATGATGGCTTCAACAAGTCGAAAACCGTAATCGGTGCGGGTGCCTTCATTGGGTCCAACTCATCGCTCGTTGCGCCGGTAACAGTTGGCGATTCTGCCTATGTGGCTTCAGGTTCTGTGATTACCAACGATGTGCCCGATGACGGTGTCGGCTTTGGGCGCGCCAGGCAGGAAAACAAGCCGGGCCTCGCAAGCAAGCTACGCGAGCACTTCCAAGCGATAAAGGACGGAAAGATCAAGCGCTAGCGCTCGTATCAGCCTGCTTGCAGCAGACGAATGGCCGCATCGCGCTCAAACAAATACAACAAAATCCGCAGTGCTTCTCCTCGGTCTGATTGAAGATTAGCATCATTTTGAATGACCAAACGGGCATCATCGCGTGCGATCTGCAGCAAATCCCCATGCGCCTCCAAGCGGGCCAGCCTGAAGCCAACCGCGCCAGATTGACGGGTACCCAGAATTTCACCTTCACCCCTCAATTTCAGGTCTTCCTCTGCAATCCGAAAACCATCTTCGGTCTGACGCATGACATCAAGCCGCGCACGTGCAATCTCGCCCAGCGGGTCCTTGTAGAGCAATACGCAACTGGATTCCTGATCGCCTCTGCCGACCCGTCCGCGCAATTGGTGCAATTGCGACAAGCCAAAGCGTTCGGCATGTTCGATCACCATGATCGTTGCATCCGGTACATCGACACCAACTTCAATCACAGTAGTTGCGACGAGTATCTTGGTTTCGCTATCACGAAAGGCAGCCATGGCCGCGTCTTTCTCAGCGCCCTTCATTTGCCCATGAACCAAGCCCACGGCTGCGCCAAATCGTTCTTTTAAAGCCGAATGACGTTGCTGCGCAGACGTCAAATCCAACGCATCGCTTTCCTCAACCAAAGGACATATCCAGTAGATCTTTTGTCCATTATGCAAAGCTGCCTCGCAACGCGAAACTATCTCCGCGAGTCGATCTGTCGGCATGGCAACGGTCTTGATGGGCTTACGGCCAGCTGGCTTTTCATCGAGCCGCGAAACATCCATGTCACCATAATGCGTGAGCACCAAAGTGCGCGGGATGGGTGTTGCAGTCATCACCAGCATGTCCGTCGCGTCACCCTTTGCCGTCAGCAGCAACCGCTGATGCACGCCAAATCGATGTTGTTCATCGACAACTGCAAGAGCAAGATCCTTGAACGCAACACCTTCTTGAAAAAGTGCATGCGTGCCGATCATGATATCAATTTCGCCTGCCGCTAGTTTTTCCATCATTTCGGCTCTTGGGACACCTTTTTCGCGGCCTGTCAGAAGCGCGATGCGAAGTCCAAGCGTTTGGGCCAGCGGTGACAGGGTTGCATAATGTTGGCGCGCCAGAACTTCAGTTGGGGCCATCAGCGCGCCCTGAGCTCCGGCTGCAACAGCAGTTGCCAGAGCGCATAGAGCCACGATCGTCTTGCCGCTGCCAACATCGCCTTGTAAAAGCCGCAGCATCCGCTCTGGCTTGGCCATGTCAGCCAAAATCTCGTTGATTGATCGAATTTGCGCATTGGTAAGCGTATGACCAAAGGCTTCCTGCACTTTGTGCGTCATATCGTTGTCTGTGGGGATGGACCGACCCGCATTGCGCTTCAGATTCTTGCGCACGAGCGCCAAAGCCAGTTGTCCGGCCAATAGCTCATCATAGGCAAGACGCCGCCGATTGGGTGTTTCAAGTCCCAGATCAGCTTCGGAGTCTGGCGTATGCAGTGTTAAGATCGCTGATTTGAATGACGGAAAGTTTTCACGCTTGAGCAAATTTGGCTCGATCCATTCTGCGATATCAGGCACTCGATCAGTGGCCTGATGAATGGCCTTGCGTAACACCTTGGCAGAAAGACCGGCAGTTAATCCGTAAACCGGTTCCACCAAAGGTAGTTCATCAGCTTTTGAGGCAAGAACCATATAGTCTGGATGAACCATGGAGGCCCTTCCATTGAACCACTCAACCCGTCCTGAAACGAGCACCCTTTCGCCGATTGGCAGCGACCTCTCCAGCCAATTTCCCTTGACGCGGAAGAAGGTCAGCGCAATTTCTCCAGTGCTGTCGTGTCCAAATACGCGGTACGGCACACGGTTCATGCCGCGCGGTGGCGGTTCATGCCTGTCCACATGCAGCTCAAGCGTGACAATCTTGCCGGCGGCAAATGCGATACCGGGTCGATTACGGCGATCTATGAGACTGTGTGGCAAATGAAACAGCAAAGCCCCGACCCTTGGCACGTCAATCTCGCCGCTATTGCCCAGAAGATTACCCAGCAAAAGAGCAACCTTGTTGCCCACGCCTTCGAGCGTGGTGACTGGTGCAAACAATGGATCAAGTATTGAAGGACGCATCGCTCATAATTGTTTTTATTTGAACCTCAGATCAAGGCTGACAAGACCGTATTCTGCCATTATACCGCCAATTCAAATGCCACAAAAAGGTTAGTCATGAACCAGCAGCATTCTTTGGACGCCAGGCGCAAACGCGCGCGGTTTCGTGCGTGGCACCGAGGCATGAAAGAGATGGACATGATCTTGGGCGGGTACGCCGATGCCAAAATCGACGCAATGGAAGCGGGCGAGCTCGACGTCTTTGAACAGTTGATGGAGGCGCTAGACCGTGATCTCTTCAAGTGGTTCACGGGTGAGGGCGCAACACCAGATGAGTTCGACACACCCTTGTTTCGCAAAATTTGCAAGTTTCACCAGATCGAATTGTCATGA
>CAJHZC010000144.1_pt1 | contig 16887 bp, 15 predicted proteins | sample 9198911 | NCBI WGS metagenome assembly CAJHZC01 (sample SAMEA7708336, study PRJEB35096) | sediment metagenome | biome: marine neritic benthic zone biome [ENVO:01000025]; feature: sediment [ENVO:00002007]; material: shallow marine sediment [ENVO:03000034] sea grass bed [ENVO_01000059] ...
ATCGGCCAGTCGTAAAATTTCCTCTTTGCCCAGTGTCGACATTTCAATCCAGGTTGAACCCTGTTTCATGTGCGGCAGGACTTCAGACAGCACTTGCTCGGACACCGAAGGCGATGGCAAACAGGTGATCACGGCGTCGACTGTGTCGGCTGCATCCGCTATTGTTTCCGCCCAGATGGCGCCGGCATCTTCCAATGATTCTGCCGCGCTGCGATCCAAATCATGGACCCAAACACCAAACCCGGCCTTAAGCAGATTATTGGCCAGATGCGCACCCAGATTGCCCAATCCTATAAAGCCATAGTTCATGATGTTGCTCACTTGCGGTTGAAAACTGCGTCGTCACTGGACGATCGGGTTGGTGTCGAGATTGAGATGTAAAGCTGAGTCAGAATAAGGGTTTGCAGCAATAAACTCATCATTCAGTTCAAAACCCAGGCCTGGTTCTGTAGGCGGGATGACATGACCATCCGCCCATTCGATCGGCGTGGTAAGGCATTGCATCATCGGCCCATCGAACCGGCCGATTGATTCCAAAATCAGGAAGTTCGGCGAACAGGTTGCGATTTGAATATTGGCGGCTGCCACCACCGGTCCGCAATATAGATGGGGGGCAATCTGTGCTGACCGGGTTTCCGCCATGGATGCAATTTTCTTGGCTTCGAGCAGACCGCCCACGCGTCCCAAATTCATTTGCAAAATGGATGCGCTGCCCGCCTCGAGAACACGCGCGAATTCATGCTTGGTGCACAGGCGCTCACCTGTTGCAATTGGGATGGATGTGCTGCGCGCGACTTCAGCCATGTCCGCCGGATTTTCCGGCGGCAGGGGTTCTTCAAACCACAGTGGATCATATTGCTCAAGACGCCGTGCCATGCGTTTGGCGCCCGAAACGGTGAACTGGCCGTGGGTGCCAAACAGCAAATCTGCGCGGTTGCCAACGGCTTGCCTGATGCGTTTGCAAAATGCCTCGCTCAAATCGAGATCCGCCAGCCGTGGCTGATGACCATCGTAGATCGTGTAGGGTCCGGCCGGATCAAATTTGACAGCGGTGAAGCCCTGTTCAACTGCTTCAATTGCTACCTGTGCTGCCATATCGGGATCATTATACACATTGGGCTTGTCTGGATCGGGATAGACATCTCCGGTCGCAGGATAAAGATAGGTGTAGCTGCGCAACCGATCATGCACCAAGCCGCCCAGCAATTGGTAGCATGGCTGTCCTGCCGCCTTGCCGATAATATCCCAGCAGGCCATTTCAAGGCCGCTCAACACGCCCATGACCGTCACATCGGGCCGCATCGTGAAGCCAGCGCCATAAGTTTTGCGCCACAGATATTCAATGCGGTGCGGGTCCTCGTCCATGAACTGGCGTTCAAACACATCGGTCGCCATTGATGCGCATAAATGAGGACTGAAGGTTGCGCTGTAGATCTCGCCAATGCCGGTGATGCCGCAATTCGTCGTCAGGCGCACAAAGATGAAGTAGCGACCACCATGGCGCGGCGGCGGATTGCCGACCACAAAGGTCTCAATCTTGTCCAGTTTCATCGCCTGCTCCTGCCACTCGTTGGAACAACAGTGTTGGCACAATATTGCGTGTTTTCAAGCCGTCATTCTGTGTCGGTTAACGCCTGGTCAGTTGCGCAGTTTTTCTGCGATGACATCGGCTGCATCGTTGGCACCCTTGAGTATAAAGCTGTGCTCGGATGCGATATAGAACATTGATACCCCCAGTGCGTGCAACTCCTCACAGGTTTTTCCATTGGGTGCAAAAGTCATCAGCGTAACGCCATTTGCCTTTGCAGCTTTGCCCACTCTTTCAAGCGCTTCACGCACGACCGGCGCATTGATGTCGGTCACCCCGTAGCAGACAGCCAGGTCGGCGGGGCCCAAAAAGATGCCGTCGAGCCCTTCGAGGGCTGCAATCTCTTCGACCGCTTCAACCCCTTCTGGTTCTTCGATCTGGATAATGGCGACTGTCTCTTTTTTGCTTTGAGCCAGCACATCTTCCATGGGTCGCGTTGCAAATCCTGCCCATCTTGTTGAGCCCGCATAGCCACGGCCGCCATGCCCAAAATGGCACGCCTTGATGACGGCTTTGGCTTTCTCGACGCTGTCGACATGAGGGACAATTACACCCGTCGCACCAGAATCCAGTACGCCGAGAATCTGTGAAGGTGCACCGTCGGGTACCCGCACCAAAGCCGGGAAATCAAGCGCTCTGGCCAATGCAAGGCAGGCATCAAGCCGCCCCCGGTCAAAGCCGACATGTTCTGCATCGAGCGCGATAAAGTCCATTCTCGACTTGGCCAGAACCTCGACAACTTCATAGGCTGGCGTTTTGACAAATGTGCCAGTCATGACGTCGTCAGCTTTCATGCGGGCTTTCAGATTACGATCAGCGGCTCGGTGTGCCATCGTGTTCTCACTTTACTTTTTTGACCAGTTTTGTGGAATGCGCGCACTGCCCCTGATAATCAGTTCGCTGTCAATCTCGATCTTTTTTCGCTTTGTTGTTGGTTGGTCGATCATCTCCAGCAACATGGTGGTTGTCGCTTCAACCATGCGATTGGCGGGTTGCCGCAACGTTGTCAAATTGTGGGTTCTCCATCCGGCCATTTGTACATCATCATAGCCGATAACTGAAACGTCTTCGGGCACGCGCAACCCAAGTTCGATCTTCAAGGTTTCGAGAACAGCAAAGGCCATGTGATCATTGCCGACGAAAATAGCGTCGGGCTTTTGTTTTCGATCAAACAGTTCACGCGTTGCTTGGGCTGCATTGTCTCGATTGAACTGACCATCAAGACAGGCGAGGGGCTTCATGCCAGTTTCCTTTAAATAGTCGACGAAGCCTGCCTGGCGTTGCTGGCCATTGAGTGATTTTTGCCAACCCGAAATATGCGCGATGTGTTTGTGACCTCCAGCAACCAGAAATTCTGCCGCCTTGCGGCCACCGGCGTAGTTGGCCGCAGTTACGCAAGCGATGTTCTGACCCAATTGCCCCCGGTTGAACAGCACGAACGGAATACCGACTTCGTCGAGCCGCTGGGTTAATTTGTTGGACATGCTGACTGAAGCCAGAATCATACCATCGACTTGCTGGTCGAGCAGCTTCTCAACGACAGGATCAACTTCCTCTGCCAGGTTTGCCGCAAAGAATATCGAAATATGATAGCCCTCTACATTGAGCGCGGCCGACAGTTTTTCCAACGCCTCTGGATAAAAAGGATTGTCCAAATAAGCCACAACGACGCCGATCGTGCGCGATTTTCCGGTAATCAGCGAGCGCGCCAGAGTGTTGGGGCGATAACCAAGTTCGTTGGCCGCTTTCTCCACCTTTTCGCGCAGGCCGGCGCGGACCATGGAGCCTCTGGAAAACACGCGACTGACCGTCGGCTGGCTCACACCAGCGCGTTTTGCAACATCAAGCGAAGTCACTTTGGCCGTCGGCTTGCTCACGCATTCTCCTTTTTGTAACGCCCGCGCTCAAACTGGTCTTGCAGCCGTTCCATGACATCCAGGCCCATCTGGTTGAGAAGATCCAACATGTCGAGCGGTACCCAGTTCTCACGGATCAATCCTTCATGATGATGATAAAAGTCCATCACGCGCATGGTCACTTTTCTGCCCGTTGGCGGCAAGCCTGCAAATCCGCCACCATAATGCGTGGCGTAAATGCTGGGCCAGCCGCCTGTGACTGAATAGTCGCCATCTCCGATTCGGATATAGTGGCCTGCATTGTATTTCCGCCTCTCGGCTGCAATTTCTTCAGGTGTTCCTTTGGGACGCTGGAATGCAAGCCTGAAGGGCAGCTGATGATAGTCGACAAACCCCGCCAGGCCGCGATTGGTGCCGATACCTGACGGCCCATACCACATCATTTTCGGATGCCAGTATTCGGTTTGGGGCATGGTGAGAAGGCCATCGCGACTGGGCGTTTCCTGATCGTAATCAAACAGGCTCTTGTGCATGGCCAATGTCTGGCTGATCGAAGTGGCCGAAGATTTCGGATCAGTTTCATGCAGCACAATGCCATCAGATGTACGGGGACCAAACCACATGCCTTCCATGCCGTAGCTTGGCGCGATGGGCCAGAAACCGGCTTGGCGGATGAAGTCCAACACATCCCACAAGAGATTGGCTTGAACGATCTTGCCCTCGTGAATTTCGTAGACTTCGCCGTAGCGCAGATGGATCGATTGGCCGTGTGCGGGAATTGTCAGCCAGTCATTTTTGAACGTGCCGCAATAGTGACCGACAGCTGCAACATATTGTCGACCTTCATAATGGCCTCCGATAAAAATCAGATCACGGCGCTCAAGATCGGGCAGGGCGGCCTTGAGCGGCGCATAGGCTTTGGTTGCTGCCTCCGCAGTGCCTGTCATTTCATTGATGGGATGAGCGACACGCCAAAGGGCGTCTTCAACTGCGATCTTCGAGAGGTTGTTATGAAATTCATCAACCGCCGAGTCAGTCAGATCTGACAATTCGCTATAAAACTTACGTTTTGTACCGAGCACGCAATGTCCCTTAGAAATAAACTCTTTCTACGATCTTGCATACGTATTCAAAAAATGCCAGTCTTATTTTTTGACTGTGATGAGCAGACTGAAATCCGTCTTCATATGGCGGTGAGACAAGGGAGATTTTCATGTATCAATTCAAGAAAGCACTGTTGACGAGCGCATTCCTGCTTGGCGGTTCTGTCGCCGCTTTTGCGGCATCATGCGGCGTCGATAGTGGTCGCGTCAGCATCGTGGGCAACGAATTTCCGGCCATTCAGACCGTTGCTGCCAATGCCGGCAAATGTGAGGGCGTTGACTTCAAGGCAAACCTGACAGCCGACCACCAGAAGATCAATCTGGCTGGCATGCAGGGTAATCCTGCGGAATACACCACAGCTATCATTGCCAATTCATCGATCGTCGCACTGATCAATGAAGATGTGATCCGTCCGCTGGATGATCTTGTCGCCATGCATGGTCAGGATATTCCAAAGAACCAGCTGATTACCATCGACGGCAAAGTCATGGCGGTTGCGTTTATGGCGAACGCCCAGCACCTGGTCTATCGCAAAGACATTCTCGATGAGCTCGATATTGCTGTTCCAACTTCATACGAAGAGGTGCTGGCCGCTGCTGAAAAAATCCGTGCGTCCGGCAAATTGCAACATCCTGTTGGTGGCGCCTACAAGACAGGCTGGAACCTCGCGCAGGAATTTGTGAACATGTATCTGGGCACTGGCGGAGAGTTCTACAAGCCGGGTACAGCGGAAGTTGCCATCAACAATGAAAAGGGTGTTGAAGCACTCGAAATGATGAAGGCACTTTCCGAGTATATGAATCCGGACTTCCTGACACATGACTCAAACCTGACTTCCGATGAATGGGAAGCTGGCAATGTTGCGCTGATGAATATGTGGGGATCTCGTACAGGTCGCCTGATGGACTCGGAAGGCGCCGAGCCCGTGGTTTATGAAAATACCATGGTTGGCGGTCCTCTGACTGTTGGTGGCAGCGGCAAGAAAGCGACAACCCTTTGGTGGGATGGCTGGACTGTGGCCAAGAACATTTCCGATGAAGATGCAGAGGCCACTTTCGTTGCCATGAAGAATGGTATCAGCCCCTCCATTCTCGATGATGAGACAATGGGACAGGCCGTTTGGATGATTGATGGCTATCAGCCTGCGCCGGTGAACCAAGGTGTTTTTGACACCATTGCGGCAGGCGCATCACCCTATCCGATGCTTCCTTACCATGGCCTACTGCACACAGCTTTGGGCGACAATATCTCCGACTTCCTGCAAGGCAAGGAAAGCGCCGAGCAGGCACTGAGTGATATTGAAGCGGCATACACAGCTGCTGCGACAGAAAAAGGCTTCCTGAACTAGGAACGCCGATTATCGGAGGCCTGTTCGGCCTCCGAACTCTTTTTTCACAACGAAAGTTGGTGCCATGAAACACAAGACCTTTTTCTGGTTCATGTTGCCGTCTGGACTGGCAATGCTGTTGTTCATCGCAATGCCAATCGTCTCGGTATTGACCCAATCTGTCTATGCGCCGCATGAACAAGTCATTGTAGAAGTCGAAAACTGTGGCCCGTTTGGGTGTGAGACTTCGACTGCAGTTGACCAGGAGGCCACTCGAGAATTGCGCGAGGCCGAACCGCTTGGACGTTACGTAGGCAGCGCTATTTATACAGACCGAAACCATCTTGCGGCGAGCGAACTGGGTCTTGCCTGGTCGACTTCGACGGGCATCGGAGATTTTTTATCGAAACTGCTCAACCTGCCATTTTATGGCGCTCTCATGTTCACCTTGTCATACACGGCGATTGTTACCCCGATGGCACTGATTTTCGGATTTGTGATTGCGTTGGCAGTCAACACATTGCCCAAACTGCTTAAGGGGCCAATGATCTTTTTCTCACTGCTGCCGATGATAGTTACACCGCTGATCGGTGCGCTCATCCTGTTTTGGATGATCGATGCCCGCGGCGTGTTGGGTACCTTTATCCAATGGGTCGCCAACGATCCGGACTTGTCGCTCAAGGCTTCCACGCCACTGACATGGGCCATGCTGATGGTTTATGGCATTTGGAGTTCGGCGCCCTTTGCGTTCGTTGTCTATTACGCCGGATTGCAAACGGTGCCAGAAGACACGCTTGAATCGGCGATGATAGATGGTGCAACGCCGTTTGAACGTGTTCGCTATGTTGTGCTGCCGCATCTATTGCCGCTGACAACATTCATGGCGCTTATCAAGATCATGGATAATTTCCGTGTCTTTGAGCCGATCGTAAGTTTCAACGCGGCGGCCCATGCGCAGTCGCTGTCGTACTTTATCTACAACGATCTTGGCGGTGAAACGCAGTTGCTGTCGTCAGCTGCTGCAACTTCCGTGCTCACCATTATTGGTGTCTCGATACTGCTTTCTCCCGTGCTGGTTCGCACCTGGCGCGACTACGGCAAAGCTTAGGGGGACGAAATGGCTGTTGTTCAAAATAAAAAATACTCCATCGCACTGATCCTGACATGGGCCTTTTTGGTTCTGTGGCTGGTCGTGGCGGCCTTTCCGTTCCTCTGGACACTTTGGGGATCGTTCAAAGTTGAGGGCGACTTCTTTTCCAAAGCAGATTGGATGCGTGCGCTTACAGGTCAGCTGACAATCGTTGAAACTGGCGGTTCGTTTACAGGTGCAGGCTATGAGGGTGCCTGGATCCAGGAAGAGTTCTGGAAAGCGGCGCTCAACACGCTCATCATGACAGTGTGCGTGGTGGCGATTTCGCTGACCTTTGGCACGCTTGGTGGTTATGCGTTGTCGCGCTCAACCTTTCGCTACGCGTTCTGGCTGCTGATCATAGCGCTGATATTCCGCGCCATGCCGCCGATCACATTGGTTTCGGGTTACCTGTTGCCATTCTTTGAATGGAACCTCTGGGGGCACTTGCCGACGGCGATTATTGTGCTGGTTGCAATCAATCAACCCTTCACGCTGTGGATGCTCACTTCGTTTTTCAAAAACATTCCCAAGGATCTCGATGAGAGTGCCATGGTCGATGGTTGCACCCCGTTTCAGGCATTTCGCCATGTGATCATCCCTGTCATGTGGCCGGGTGTGATCACGACGGGCCTGTTCTCGTTCCTGCTTGCTTACAATGATTTTGCGGTGACAACGATGCTGCTGTCCAAAGAGAACCAGACGATGGTTCCCAAGATCGCAAGCTTCCTTGGCACAACCCAAACCAAGGGCAATGTCATGTTCGCCGTTTCCTCGGTGGTTTCGGTGACCGCACCCTTGTTCCTACTTGTTCTATTCTTCCAGCGTCAGATCGTATCGGGTCTCACAGCTGGTGCGGTGAAAGGTTAATCTCATGGCCAGTATCACACTCAAAAACCTGACCAAACGCTGGGGTAACTTTGTCGGCGTGCAATCCTTTGATCTGGAAATCGCCGACAAGGAGTTTCTGGTGCTGCTTGGCCCGTCGGGCTGCGGCAAGACGACAACCATGCGAATGGTTGCAGGTCTGGAAGAGATCACCGAAGGCGAAATCTGGATCGGTGACCGTATCGTCAACGAGCTTGAACCCAAGGATCGCGACATCGCCATGGTGTTCCAGTCCTATGGTCTTTATCCGAACATGACTGTCTATGAGAACATACGATTTCCCTTGAAAATTCGGGGTGTGCCAAAGGCCGAACACCATGACAGGGTGATGCGCGCAAGCGGCATGGTGGAGCTTGACGACTTTTTGCACCGCCGACCCAAGGCGCTGTCTGGTGGCCAGCGGCAGCGTGTTGCATTGGCGCGGGCGATTGTGCGCGAACCCACCGTATTCCTGATGGATGAACCACTTTCAAACCTGGATGCAAAACTGCGGGTTTCCACCCGGGCGCAGATCAAGAATCTGCAACATGAACTGGCGACGACGACCATCTATGTGACGCATGACCAGATTGAAGCCATGACACTGGCTGACCGCGTTGTGGTAATGGAAAAAGGTATCGTTCAGCAGGTTGGCACGCCAAAAGAGATCTACAACAGGCCAGCCAATTTGTTCGTGGCAAGTTTCATGGGAACACCTGCGATGAACCTGATTGAAGGTGAATTGAAGGGCGGTGTTTTCACGGCGCAGAATGTCTCGATCAAGGGTTTGAGCAAGAAGCACGATGGTGCGGTTACGCTGGGTTTTCGCGCCGAAGATGCCAGCCTGACCGAAGGCAAGCAGAAGGGGCAAATTTCAGCACCGATCTACTCTTTCGAGCTTTTGGGAGAAGCCTCCATGGTTACTGTCAAAACCGGCAATTCCATGTCTTCAGTCAAGGCTGACAAGGATTTCGCATTGGAGATCGATGACAAGGTTTCAATCAACGTGCCTGCATCGATTTGTCATTTGTTTGATTCAAACACTGGAGCGCGATTTGATGACGCCTGAAGAGCACTCGAAGCTGAGCGCTGAGAGCCTGGCTGTGGTCAGAAACATGGAGGATGCGCTGGCGGCTGGTTCCAACAGCATGCAGGATCACTTTCATGATAATTTTCGCTGGATGGGCAATTATGGATCGGGCGTCAAAAACGGTCTGGCCGAGTTTCGACGCAACTGGCAATTACCGTTCCGCGCCGCCTTTGCCGACCGGGATTACAAGACAGACCGGTTTCTTGCCGACGGAGTCAATGTGGCGTGCTTCGGATATATCGAAGCAACGCATAGTGGGCCGTTCATGGGCATAGAGGCCACCGGAAAAAAGGTCACAATTCCCTATATGGATTTTTGGGAAGTGCGTGACGGAAAAATTGCAGATAATTGGGTGTCGGTCGATCTGGCATCGGTGTTGGCCCAATTGGGAAAAGACATATTTGACAGTGAAGGCTGGGAAGCCTTCGACCGCAATGAGAAGGAGCCGCCAAAACCATGACCGTTACCTATCTCAAACAAGGCAAACCAGCGGATGAGCGCAGCGAGGACGACAGCCAGGTTCGCCAGGTAGTCGAAAAGACCTTGGCTGACATTGAGCTCGGCGGAGATGCGGCTGTGCGCGCATTGTCGGAAAAATTCGACAAGTACTCACCGCCTTCATTCCGTTTGACTGCCTCGGAAATCGAAGCCTTGATGAATCGCGTTTCTGACCGCGACATGGAAGATTTGAAGTTCGCGCATAACCAGGTGCGTGGCTTTGCCGAGGCACAGCGCGCTTCGATGACAGACATCGAAATTGAAACTTTGCCCGGTGTTGTGTTGGGCCACAAAAACATCCCGGTTCAATCTGTTGGTTGTTACGTTCCGGCAGGCAAGTTCCCGATGGTGGCGTCTGCCCACATGTCTGTGCTGACCGCATCGGTGGCGGGTGTGCCCCGCATTGCGGCTGCGACACCGCCATTTCAGGGGGAGCCCAACCCCGCTGTGATTGCTGCCATGCATCTGGGTGGTGCGCACGAGATTTATGTATTGGGTGGTATTCAGGCCATTGGCGCCATGGCTTTGGGCACGGAGAGCATTGATCCTGTTCACATGCTGGTGGGTCCCGGCAATGCATTTGTGGCTGAGGCCAAGCGTCAGCTGTATGGAAGGGTAGGCATCGACTTGTTTGCCGGTCCGACCGAGACAATGGTGATTGCGGACGACACTGTGGATGCCGAATTGTGCGCAACTGATCTGCTGGGCCAAGCTGAGCATGGCTATAACTCACCGGCGGTTCTGCTGACCAATTCAGAAAAGTTGGCGAAAGACACATTGGCGGAAATCGAGCGGCTGCTACAGATATTGCCCACCGCCGAAACCGCGCGAACCAGCTGGCAGGATTATGGTGAAGTCATTGTGTGTGACACTTATGAAGAGATGCTTGATGTCGCCAATGACATTGCTTCAGAGCATGTACAGGTGATGACAGACCGCGATGACTGGTTTCTGGAGAACATGCATTCCTACGGAGCGCTGTTCCTGGGTCCGCGTACCAATGTTGCCAATGGCGACAAGGTAATCGGCACCAATCATACTTTGCCAACCAAAAAGGCCGGTCGCTATACCGGTGGGCTGTGGGTGGGCAAGTTCCTCAAAACCCATTCCTATCAGAAAGTGTTGACCGATGAGGCGGCAACGATGATTGGCGAATATGGTTCGCGGTTGTGCATGCTTGAGGGTTTTGTCGGTCATGCGGAGCAATGCAACATTCGCGTCCGTCGATATGGCGGGCGTAATGTGCCTTACGGTGAAAGAGCCGAACCACTCAAAGCAGCAGAGTAAGGACAAGGCAGATGGCACTGAAAGGCTTTTCGCAACGCTGGAACGATTTTCCCGATTTCATTTTGGGCTGTACCAAGGATATCTGGGAGGATCGCGGCATTGCGACTCTCAACCATTATTATGCCAAAGACATCATTGTTCGAACACCGATGGGTATTCAGCGCGGCAATGAAGCGGTCAAAGCGTCAACCATGGCGACCTGCTACGAGTTTCCGGATCGCGAACTGTTTGGAGAGGATGTTATCTGGTCTGAGGATGCTTCCGGTCTTCTGTCATCTCACCGGCTGAATACGCGGGCGACGCACACCCATGACGGCGCGTTTGGTAAAGCCAGCGGCAAGCAATTCAACATCAAGGTGATTGCAGATTGTGCCGCAAAAGAAGACACGATCTTCGATGAGTGGCTGGTTCGGGACTATGGCGGCATTGTGCGCCAACTGGGCATGAAGCCCAAGAAATATGCCAGGCAGTTGATCAAGGCGGAGGGTGGCGCCGACACTTGCGCCAAGCCGTTTACACCGGATCAGGACATAGTGGGCGACTACAAGGGCCGCGGAAATGACAATGAATGGGGCGAAAAATACGCCGACATTCTGACCAAGATCATGGCGATGGATTTCAACGTCATCAAACGGGAATATGACCGTGCGGTGGTTGGCGAGTATGCCGGTGGACGCAATGCTCTTAGCTTCGTCCAGGTTGACGAATTCTGGGTCGGCCTTCGGTCGGCCTTTCCCAATGCCGAATTCAAGATCCATCATCAAATTGGCATGGGTGGCGGCATGCTAAGCCCGCGGGCAGCAATCCGCTGGTCATTGGACGGCAAGCATGAGGGCTGGGGATCGTTCGGAAGGCCGACGGGCGCGCAAGTACACGTGATGGGTATGTGTCATGCCGAGTTTGGACCTTGGGGGCTGCGGCGGGAACTGGCGCTTTACGATGAAATCGCCATCTGGAAGCAAATACTGATGCAGGTCGAGAACTGATATGCTGACACGGGAACAAATTGAACAACGCATTGTTCGCTATGGCGAACTGAAACCATGCAAAACGGCTTTTATTGACGCGCATACACCGGGCAGCGATCAGAAAGAAAATTTCACGATCATCGGCGGCGGTGTTTCTGAAAGCCCGGATCAGCATGTCCATATTGCTGATACACCAGGTTTCAACATCGGTGCTGCCGGTCAACCGCCCATTTGCAAAAACTCCCTGCACAGCCACCGCACTGCCGAAGTCTTCTTCGTCCTCAAAGGCAGTTGGGAGTTCTTCTGGGGACGCTGGGGCACGGCAGGACGCGTTCGGCTGGAAGAAGGTGACATATTCAATATTCCAACCGGGATATTTCGCGGCTTTCAAAACGTCGGCAATGATTACGGGATGATCATGGCGATCCTGGGCGGTGATGATGCCGGTGGTGGTGTGGTTTGGGCGCCGCAAGTGATTGAGAATGCGAAGGATCACGGTTTGATTCTGGGCGAGAATGGTCGTCTGTATGACAGCAAAAAAGGCGAGTCCCTGCCAGACGGTGTGGGGTCCATGCCACTGCTCACCGACGAAGAATTGAAGGCGTTCGCCGAGCCCGGTGTCGGCGAAGTCATTCCAAACTATATCGCGCGATACTGGGACTTGATGGCGATGGCGACCGGCCAGCCAGCCAAGGTGATTGGTGAAGATGCCACGCTGAAAGACAAACCAGGATTTGAAGTTGACCTGATCCGCGAAGGATCAATTCCCGAAGCTGCCTACACAATTGATCAGCATGAGATCCTGATGGTTATGCGCGGATACTGGAAAGTCTCGGTTGATGGCGTTGAAACGACACTTGCGCCAGGCGACACAATGGCTGTTCCGCCGTCAAGTTCGCGATCCATGGCGCTGTCAATGACCGGCGAATCCAGCATGTACCGCGTCCGCAACACCAATGATCCTGCAGGCCCGACCTGGACATCCAATTGAGGATTTGAAATGACGAAAATTCAGACAACCCATGTCGGCTCATTGCCCCGCACCCAAAAGGTCGTGGACTTCATTTTTGCGCGCGAAAAAGAGCAGCCCTATGACGAAGCAGCTTTTGATCAAGCGATGACCGAGGCTGTCGATGAGACCGTACGCCAACAGGTTGAAGCAGGGATCGATTTCGTATCGGATGGAGAGACGTCAAAGATTTCCTATGCTACCTATGTGAAGGATCGTTATACCGGGTTCTCTGGTGACAGTCCGCGCAATGCGCCGGCGGATCTGAAAATGTTTCCCTCGTTTCTTAAGCGGTTGGCCGATGATGGTGGTACGCCTCAATACGCACGACCCATGTGCACCGGCGAGGTAAAATCAAAAGGGCAGGGCGAACTTCAAAAAGACATCGACAATTTGAAGGCAGCCATTGCCAAACACGGTGCTACGGGTGGCTTCATGAATGCTGCATCGCCGGGCGTTATTTCGTTGTTCCTGCAAAATGATCATTATCCGACGCGCGATGCCTATCTGGCAGCGCTCGCCGATGCGATGAAGCAAGAGTATGAAACAATCGTCGATGCGGGTCTTATGCTGCAACTTGATTGCCCGGATCTGGCATTGTCGCGCCACATGTTGTTCAACGATTTATCGGACGCCGAGTTTGTAAAAATCGCGGAGAGCCATGTTGAAGCGCTGAATCATGCGCTGCGCGATGTGCCGCAGGACAGAGTCCGCGTGCACATTTGCTGGGGCAATTATGAAGGGCCGCATTGCTGCGACATTCCGATGGACATGGTATTCTCTACCTTGATGAAAACCCGTTCTCATGCCGTGTTGTTCGAAACGTCGAATCCGCGCCATGCCCACGAATGGACCGTGTTCCGAGACCGTAAGTCCGAGATCCCTGACGACAAGGTGCTTGTGCCGGGCGTCGTTGATACCACTACCAATTTCGTCGAGCACCCTGAATTGGTGGCACAGCGGATCAACCGGTTTGTTGACATTGTAGGCGCCGAACGGGTGCTGGCAGGCTCAGATTGTGGATTTGGCACCTTTGCCGGATTTGGCGCCGTAGACCCTTCCATTGCCTATGCCAAACTCAAGAGCCTGAGCGACGGTGCAGCTTTGGCCTCGGCACGCGCCTGATTTCATGACGCGCGAAACACTCGTATTGCTGCCTGGCATGATGTGCGATGCGCGGTTGTTTGCGCCACAGGTCGAAGCGTTTGACGAGCAATACAGAATCTTAATTCCGGACCTCGTTGCGCATTCGATTACTGACATGGCTACCAATGTTTTGGCAGATTGTGGGGATGAAAAGTTCAATCTCGCGGGCCTTTCGATGGGCGGGATCGTGGCAATGGAAATGGTGCGGCAAGCGCCAGAACGCGTTCTGCGGATTGGTTTGCTGGACACCAACCATCTTGCCGATGCACCGGAGAAGTTCGACATGCGCAATCGGCAGATCAACGATGTACAGCGGGGCAAACTGCGCGAGGTGATCATTGAAGAAATGAAGCCGGTCTATCTGGCCGAGCGAAATCGCGGCGACCAGCACCTTCTTGATATCTTGATTGACATGGCGATCGAAGTCGGCGCGGAAACATTCATCGCCCAATCATTGGCACTAAGAGATCGTGTCGATCAATCCGAAACGCTGAAGACCTATAGGGGCCCAAGTCTTGTGCTGTGCGGCGCGGAAGACAATCTATGTCCGCCTGAGCGGCATCGAGAGATCGCAGATCTTCTCCCTGATGCTGAATTGCATGTACTGCCTGGCGCGGGTCACATCACCACTCTGGAAACACCAGATTCGGTCAATCAGGCCATGGCAGACTGGCTCAGCCGGTAACAGAGCTGGGTGCTATCGACCTTTCCAAACGGGGTCGCGCTTCTCTGCAAAGGCTTTTGCGCCTTCCAGATTGTCCTCTGAACCATAAAGCACATCGACCGTCTTCAACTGTCGCTTGGTCACCCGATTCATCGTGTCTTGAAACTTGCTGCCCTCAGCGTCCCTGACCACTTCCTTTATGGCTGCGTAGACAAGGGGAGGACCGGACGCCAGCTTCTCAGCCAGTTTCCATGTTTCTTGCATCAATTTATCTGCCGGATGGGTCTGATTGACAAAACCCCACTTGCTGGCTTCTTCGGCGTCGAGCCAGCGTCCGGTTAGCAGCATCTCCATCGCGATGTGATAGGGGATGCGCTTGGGTAGCTTGATCGAAGCCGCATCGGCAACAGTTCCAGATCTGATTTCCGGCAGCGCAAAGCTGGCATGGTCTGCAGCCAGTATGATGTCGGCGGACAGAGCCAGCTCCAGTCCGCCACCGCAGCAAATGCCATTGACCGCGGCTATCACCGGCTTGTTGAGGTCGCGCAGTTCCTGCAGGCCACCAAAGCCGCCGACGCCATAGTCACCGTCGACGGCGTCTCCGTCCGCAGCAGCTTTCAAATCCCATCCCGGACAAAAGAATTTTTCGCCTGCGCCCGTTATAATAGCCACGCGCAGTTCCGGCTTGTCGCGAAAGTCTGCGAAAATATCGCCCATGGTCCGGCTTGTTGCCAGGTCGATCGCATTGGCATTTGGGCGATCAATAACGACTTCCAAAATGGTGCCTTCGATCCGGGTCTTGATGGGATTGGTCATGGCGTTCCTTTCACGATCAGCGCGTCAGCGACAATGGCGCGCCTATCGGTGCAGATAAGCGGATTGATTTCAAGTTCGACGATGGATTGCTGGTTGTCGACGACAAATTGCTGGAGCTTTAAAATTGCTTCGATGATCGCTGGCCTGTTTGCCCTTTTTCCACCGCGATATCCGTTCACCAGTTGATCGATCTTCAAGCGTCTCATTGCTTTGTCGATATCATCCGGCGTTGCTGGCAACAGAAGCGACGTCTTGTCGTCCATCAGCTCGGTCAGTGTGCCGCCTGCGGCGATTGTCAGTACAAAGCCATGGGCCGGATCAGCGACAATGCCGATGAGCAATTCGGCGATTGCGCCGGTGATCATCTCTTCGACCAGATAGGTCTCAGCGTTCATCCTGCTGGCTACATTTCCAAGCTCCTCGGCACACTTCATGTCGAGCGCAACAGCGCCCGCCTCTGTTTTATGTGCGATGTTTTCACCTTTCAGAACAACGGGATATCCAATTGTTCTGGCGGATTGATTCAACTTCTCTTTTGCAACGCCAGCTTGAATTTCAGGCGTGTCCAAACCTGCTTGATTGAGCAGTTCCTTTGCTTGGCCTTCAGAGATGGTGACGCGACCGAGTGTGGCAGGTGCCGCCAAGATGTTGCCTTCAACTGGTGGTGAAAGGCTGGCCGCCAATTGGATCGCGGTGCATGCCTGATCGAAATCGCACAGGGGCACAATGCGATGTTCAATCAGTTGCCTGGCGATTTCTTCAGGCATGTTCTCTGCTAGCGATGACAATACGGCATACTTCCTGCCAGTCTTGTCTGCTGCCTCGATGATGGCATCTACCACAACGCGCCATTCGCTTGTGTCGCACATATCCAGACGCGGAAAATCAAGCACGATTATCGTCAGATCCGCGTCACCCGCCGCCATGGTTGAAAAGACCGAAACCAGTGCGGCTTTGTCCCGCCAGATATCGGTGTGATAATCCAGCGGATTAGCAAGATCGACCATCACGCTGAGATGCTTGGCAAGCTCATTTTTTTGAGTTGATTTCAGAAGCGGAAAAGTAAGGCCGGCACGATGCGCCGTGTCGGCCATAACGGCGGCTTCGCCACCCGAACAACTCAGGGAGGCAATGTTCAGGCTTTCGGTTTTGCCATGGCAATGCAGAATTTTCAGCGTCTCCATCATTACAGCCAGAGAAGTCGCTTGGGCGATGCCCAAACGCGCCAGTAGTGCGTCGGCGCCCGCTGTTGTTCCGGCCAGAGATGCGGTGTGGGAAATCGTCGCCTGCTGTGCTTCAATTGAGCGGCCCGCCTTGTAGGCCACGATTGGTTTGCCCAGACTTGCAGCTTGCCGTGCCATCGCTTCGAATTCGGCAATATTGCCGAAGCTCTCGATATAAAAACCAAGTGCCGTGACACGTCCATCATTTAACAACATCATTGCGATGTCCGAGATGCTTTGCTGTGCCTGATTGCCGGCGGTAACGACATAGGCGATGGGCAGACCGCGCTTTTGCATTGTCAGATTTATGGCAAT
>CAJHZC010000247.1_pt1 | contig 16807 bp, 14 predicted proteins | sample 9198911 | NCBI WGS metagenome assembly CAJHZC01 (sample SAMEA7708336, study PRJEB35096) | sediment metagenome | biome: marine neritic benthic zone biome [ENVO:01000025]; feature: sediment [ENVO:00002007]; material: shallow marine sediment [ENVO:03000034] sea grass bed [ENVO_01000059] ...
AATGTACTTTTAGCGCATAATCGTGATCACGAGCTGATTTCTCATCGAGTTGGCCGTGCGGTCAATTCCAGCCGTGCAAGCGGCAAAAACCTGGTTGATCCATTGTGATATAGATCAAAGCATCCCCCCCAATGCTGATTTAAAATCAGCAATATAAAGGAGAATAATCATGTACAGCAACATTCTGGTTCCTATCGCTTTGGAGCACGATCGAGATACGGCTGGTGCCTTTGAAATCGCCCGTCGCCTCTTGGCTGAGGGAGGAAAGATCACCGCACTGCACGTCATGGAGGCTATTCCGGCCTATGCCACTCAGTATCTGCCGGAGGATCAACTTAAAAGCCGGGCTACTGATGCAAAAACACTGCTTGTGGCTGAGCTGGGTGGTGTCAAAGACGTGCAACCTGTGGTGGTGACCGGGCATTCAGGTCGTTCCATTGTTGAATATGCCGACAAGCACGACATTGATTGCGTTGTCATTGCTTCGCACAGACCTGGACTGCAGGATTATCTTCTTGGATCCACCGCTGCACGGGTCGTTCGCCATGCCAATTGTCCGGTACATGTTATCAGATAGACCAGATACGTGCTGATCAGTGGGGCATTTCCCGCTGATCGACCCTGTTCTGTTTACTGACCGTCAAACACTGTGGCGTATTTTGCCATGGATGGATGGAATACAAAATAAAGCGATGAGTGGCTTTTTTGCTCAGTTGGCGCGTGGCGACTGGCTGGAAAAAGAGCGTGTTCTTACATATCCCGTCATCATTCTTGTTCTGACCATAATCTCGACAGGCTTTGTCCTTTTCACAAATGCTGGTTTGCTGCCAAATGGATCGCCGTTCGGCTCAGATTTCATCAGTTTCTGGACTGCAGCGCGCGAAGCGCTGGCGGGTCGGCCGCATGTGCCCTATGAACCGGCATTGTTTGAACCAGCACAAAGAGAGTTGTTTCCGCTCAGCAGCTACTATGCATTTTTCTATCCGCCTCATTATCTCGCTTATATGATGCCGCTCGGGCTGCTGAGCTATTATGGGGCATTGTTTGTGTGGATGCTGGTCTCGTTCGCTGCTTCGGCCTTTGTTCTCGTGCGCATCACATCCAAGCCCATGGAAACTGTGCTGTTGGCTTTGGCCTTTCCAGCTGCATTTCTCACAATATCGCATGGTCAGAATGCGTTTTTGAGCGCTGCGCTGTTTGCCGGTGGACTTTATCTATTGCCCAAACGTCCTATTCTTGCCGGTATCCTGTTTGGGCTGCTTACTTTCAAGCCGCAATTGGGCATTCTTGTCCCGTTTGCGCTGTTTGTCGGCGGCTATTGGCGGGCGATCTTCTCGGCAGGCGCGACACTTGCGGTATTGATGGCATGTGCTGCCGTTCTGTTTGGTGCAGATATTTGGTCGATCTTCCTTGCGCAGAGCGGATTAGCGGTTGAAACCATGCGAGAAGGCATCGTGGCTTGGGAAAAGATGATCTCTGCTTACGCATCACTGCGGCTATTCGGACTGTCTAATATTGCAGCAAGCGTTGTGCATTACTCAATCGCTGTGGTTGTCGCCATTTTTGTGATTTTGGTCTGGTTGCCGCGCAACCACGTTTCGCATGAAGTCAAATCGGCAGCGCTCTTGTGCGGTGCCCTGATCATTACGCCGTTCGGCTTGAATTATGATCTGTTTGTTCTGGCGCCTGCGATCGCCCTCATCAGCAGTATTGGTCTGGTGGAAGGCTTTCTGTCCTTTGAGAAGACAGTTCTGGCCGTGGTCTATCTTTCGCCGATCATCGTTTTGCTGTTCATGGCTTTAGGTGTTTCCATTGCACCGATCTTTCTGCTTTTGTTTTTTGCGTTACTGATGCGACGCGCTATGCATGAGATGGGCACGGTCGAGATGAAGCTGCAGTCTCAAACGGTATAAACAAAGGCGCCGCAACATTGCGACGCCCCTCTCTAGTTTGTTTCAGGCTTATTGTGGCAGTTGATCGTCAACACCTTCAACATAGAAGTTCATGCCCAGCAAGGTTCCCAGATCGGCGGTTTCCCCATCGGCCAGCCAAGCTGTGCCGTCCTGCTTGGTAATCGGACCTGTGAATGGCTCAAATTCACCGGACCGGATCTTCTCTTCGGTTTCTTTGGCCAGTGCGGCCACATCATCCGGCATGTTGGTGTATGGCGCCATGGCCACATTACCTTCAGCCAAACCGTGCCAAACATCATGGCTTTCCCAATTGCCTTCCAGCACTTTGCCGACTTGCTCGACATAGTAAGGTGCCCAGTCATCGATGATCGATGTCAACTGAGTTTGCTTGCCGAATTCGATCATGTCGGACGCCTGACCAAACGCCTTGATGCCGCGCTCCTCGGCGACTTGCATTGGCGCGGTGGAGTCGGTGTGTTGTGTAATGATATCAACGCCTTGGTCGATCAAGGACTTGGCGGCATCTGCTTCCTTGCCGGGATCGAACCATGTGCTGACCCAGACAACTTTCAGCTTGAAGTCAGGATTGACCGACTGAGCGCCCAGGATGAATGAGTTGATACCGCGCACAACTTCAGGGATTGGGAACGAAGCAATGTAGCCTGCAGTGCCCGTTTCCGAGATTTTCGCAGCAATCTGGCCTTGAATATAACGCCCTTGGTAGAATTTCGAGGAATATGTCGAAACGTTTGGCGTTTCACGCTTATAGCCGGTCGCGTGCTCAAATTTTACATCCGAAAACTTGGCAGCAACCTTGTTTGTTGGATCCATGTAACCAAAGGATGTCGTGAAAATTACGTTGCAGCCAGATCGTGCGAAGCGCTCAATTGCACGTTCGGCATCAGCACCTTCCGGTACGCTTTCCAGATAGGCTGTTTCGACTTTTTCGCCATAGGCTTCTTCAACGGCCAGCAGACCCTGATGGTGCTGGTAGGACCAACCAAAATCGCCGATCGGTCCGACATAAATAAAGCAGGCTTTTGCATCAGCAGCAAGAGCGCTGCCTGCAAGCAAGGTGGCTGCAGCTGCAGCGAGTAATGTTTGTTTCAATTTTTTCATCAAGGAACCCCTGTACTCATAGTTGTTTCAGTTTCGATTTAACCTGATTGGTGGTGGCGTTCTGCCGTGACCCCGTTCTTCCTACCGGTCAGGCACAAATGGCTTGCCCAGCGATGCTGGTGTGTTTTTCATCGTCATCCGCTTATTCGTGGAAATCAAGACCAGAACGACGATTGTTGCAATATACGGAAGTGAAGAGAGCAATTGCGACGGAATTGCAATGCCCTGCGCCTGAACATGGAACTGGGCGATCGTCACAGCGCCAAAAAGATAGGCTCCGGCCACAATGCGCAAAGGCCGCCACGACGCAAAAACAACCAGCGCCAGTGCAATCCATCCCCTGCCCGCCGTCATGTTTTCGGTCCATTGTGGTGTGTAGACCAACGACAGATGTGCGCCAGCCAATCCGGCGCAAGCGCCGCCAAACATCACCGCCAGATAGCGCACCTTCAGCACATTGATGCCCAAGGCATGCGCTGATCCGTGATTGTCGCCCACAGAGCGCAGTGTCAGGCCTGCGCGCGTACGGAACACGAAATACCAGATCGCGATTGTCAGGGCGATTGACAGGTAGAAAATGGCGTCCTGTTCAAAAAGCAGACGGCCAATCACCGGAATGTCGGAAAGCAGAGGAATGCTGATGGCCTGTAGCTTGATGCCAGGCAATCCAATAAAATTCTCTCCAATCATGCCTGACGCACCAAGACCCAACAAAGTCAGTGAAAGTCCGGTCGCTACCTGGTTGGTGGCCAATGACAGCGTCAATATTGCGAAAAGCAGCGAGAACAATGCACCGCAAATAATAGCTGCAAGAACACCCAGATAGGCCGACCCTGTGATTTGTGCAGCACCAAAACCTGTTACTGCGCCCATGACCATCATGCCTTCTACACCCAAATTCAGAACGCCCGAACGCTCAACAACCAGCTCGCCCAATGCAGCAATAAGCAACGGCGTTGCGGCAGTGGCGATGGTCAACATGATGGCAATGGTGACGTCCATTTATGCCTCTACCTTTGCTGAGGCCGTCCGACCGATCTTGAGCTTGTAGTGAATCAGCGTGTCGCAAGCGAGCACTGAGAAGAGCAGCAAGCCTTGAAACACAGACGAAACCTTGTTCGATACCCCCAACGATATCTGCGCCGCTTCACCACCTAGATAGGAAAGCGCCAATATGAGGCCGGCTGCAATGATGCCGAGGGGATTTAGACGTCCCAGAAACGCAACAATGATCGCAGTAAATCCGTAGCCTGGAGATATCACTGGACGCAACTGGCCGATGGCCCCCGAAACTTCGCTGATGCCGGCCAAACCGGCCAGGCCGCCTGCAATCAAGAACGACGTGAACACCATCTTGTTTGCGGAGAACCCTGCAAACCGCCCTGCCCGCGGGCTCAGTCCCATGACTCGAACTTCAAAGCCTTTGAGTGTCTTGTTGAGGACGAACCACATGATGATTGCAATGATTATCGCAAATGCGAAGCCCCAATGCGCACGGCCGGACGAAAAAAGGATTTCGGGCAAAACGGCATCGGCGTGAAAGCTGCGTGTCTCTGGAAAATTGAAGCCCTCGGGATTTCTCCACGGTCCGCGCACGAGCCAATCCAAGATCAGCTGGGCCACATAGACAAGCATCAGGCTGGTCAGAATCTCATTGGTGTTGAATTTGACCTTCAAGAAAGCCGGTATGGTCCCATAAGCGGCACCACCCAATATGCCCATGATCAGCATCAATGGCAGAACCATGGGACCCATAAATCCAGGATAGAGGACAGGCAGGATTGACCCAAATAGCGCGCCGAAGATGAACTGGCCTTCAGCGCCAATGTTCCAATTGTTTGAAAGGAAACAGACAGACAAGCCCGTCGCAATCAGGATCAGAGGCGCTGCCTTGATCATCAACTCATGAATGGACCAGACTTCGGTTAGAGGCTCGATGAAATAGGAGTAGAGAGCCAAATGCGGCGCTTTGCCAAGCATCACAAACATGATGGCGCCAAGCACGGCTGTGATTGCCAACGCGATGAAAGGCGACAAAACGCTGAACAGCGTTGAGTGTTGCGGTCGTTTTTCCAATTGCAGGCGGATCATGCGGCTGCTCCCGCATGTGCGCCGCCCATGAGCAGCCCCAGTGTTTCTCGTGTCACATCAGCACCATCTTGCGGCGCGGATAATTTGCCTTCGGACATCACGGCAATGCGGTCTGATACTTCGAGCAGTTCATCCAGGTCCTGACTGATGATTACAACCGCCGAGCCTGTTTTTGCCAGATCAATCAAGGCTTGCCGAATGCGCGCTGCAGCGCCGGCATCGACACCCCATGTCGGTTGATCGACGATAAACAGTGTCGGCTGCCGATCCAGTTCGCGCCCCAGGATCAATTTTTGCAGATTTCCACCAGACAATGTGCCCGCGTCGGGGTTGTCGCCAGATTTTCTGACATCCATCGCTTCTACAATGCGCGTCAAGGTGGAGCGCAGTACGGCGGGCTTTGCAATTTTAAGCGCTCCTCCCGCCAGATAGGTACTCGAGTCGCTTGCATGGCGACTTAGCAATATGTTGTCGGCCAGCGAAACTGTTGCGATCGCTGCGTGCCCAAACCGTTCCTCAGGTGAGAATGATCCACCCACCAAACGTCTCTCATTGATACCAAGATTGCCGACATTTTTGCCTCTGATGGAGATTGAACCAGCTTCTGCCTGCTTGCGCTCGCCCGACAAGGCCTCGAACAGCTCGAATTGGCCGTTTCCCGCGACGCCGGCAATGCCAAAGACTTCGCCACCATTTACTTCAAAACTTATGTCCTTGAGTGCGGTGGAAAACGGTCCCGTGGGTGGTTGTGATAGATTCTTGACCAACAGCACCGGTGCATCGCCATCGGCATTGGCCTTGGCTTCTCCAGCCTGCTTACGCACTGTGTGAATGTGTTCCCCAACCATCATGGCAGCAAGGCTCTTGGGTGTTTCGTCTGCCGGAATACAATGACCGACAACTTTGCCATGTCTGAGTACAGTTGCCCGATCACACAGACGTTTCACCTCATCAAGTTTGTGCGAAATATAGAGGATTGATTTCCCCTCTCGACGCAAGGTTTCAAGCGTTTCAAACAGCCGTTCGGCCTCTTGAGGTGTAAGAACCGATGTCGGCTCATCAAGAATGATCAATTGGGGTTGCTGCAGCAAACAACGAATGATTTCAACACGTTGTCGTTCACCGACCGATAGATCGCCGACCAGCGCTTCAGGATTGAGCGTTAATCCATATTTGTCAGCCAGGCTCTGCGCCTCAGTGGATACTTTGTTGAGAGGAATTGCCTTATCGAGCGACAGGGCGATGTTTTCGGCGACTGTGAGTGAATCGAACAAAGAGAAGTGTTGGAAGACCATGCCGATACCCAGATTGCGGGCAAAGGAGGGTCGAGGAATGATGGTTGGTTTACCGAGCCAGGCGATGGTTCCGCCATCTGGCTGAAGTGAGCCGAACAGCATTTTGACAAGGGTGGATTTGCCAGCGCCGTTTTCGCCCAATAGTGCGTGGATCTCGCCGACTTCGATCTCAAGATCGACATTGTCATTTGCCTTCAAGGTGCCAAAAATCTTCGTCAGGTTTTGCACTGACAAAAGGATTTGTGGTTTCTCATCCGTGGGCAAATAATTCACCTTGTTTGATCAAAGGGATACTAAGCGCTAAAATTTATGCAGCGCAACAAGCTTGATGAAAAATTCAGCAATCTCAAGTGGAAAAGTGTGCTCAAGGACGCTGCGTCATAATGTTTCTGGACAGCAGGTCGCCCTTGCACCATTTCTATTGAACATTTCGCGCCAGTGGGATCAGTATGAAAAATAGAAGCGCAGACATTGTCATTGCAGGCAGCGGACCCACAGGTCTTTGTGCAGCCCTGGTTGCCGCTCGCAAGGGTTTCTCCGTCCTTGTAATTGCACCATCAGGTTCACATCTTGAAAGTGATGCGCGCACGACGGCGTTGATGATGCCCGCCATCGATTTGCTTAAAGAGCTGGACGTTTGGCCTGATGTGGAGCCGCAGGCTGCGCCATTGCGTACTTTGCGTATCATCGATGATACCAAGCGGCTGCTGAGGGCACCCACCGTCGACTTTCACGCCAATGAGATTGATGAAGAAGCGTTTGGCTACAATATTCCAAACAGGATTTTGAATACGGCGTTGGAGACAGCAATCAAACCCACTTCCATCGAAATTATCGATGCAATGGTCAGCGGTGTTTCTTTTGCTGCCGACGTGGCGCGCGTTGTCTTATCTGATGGTGCAGAAATTGCGGCTGAACTTGTGGTTGGTGCGGATGGCAGTCAGTCCGTGGTGCGGAAGGCGACCGGCATCGATGTCAGGCACTGGAAATATGATCAGACGGCTTGTGTGATGGCATTTGACCATGCGCGCAGCCATGAGGGCATTTCGACCGAGTTTCACACACCCTATGGTCCCTTTACCCAAGTGCCCCTTCCCGGCAAACGGTCGAGCCTGGTTTGGGTGATGCGCCATCAGGATGCTGAAGCGCTGCGGGAACTGGACGAATTGACCCTTGCAAAACGCATTGAAGAGCAAATGCACTCAATGCTGGGTAAAATTGCTAATGTGACTGCGCCGCAGGCATGGCCTCTATCGAGTTCGATAGCGCATAAATTTGCCTCGCGAAGGGCCGTGCTTGTTGGGCAAGCGGCTCATGTGTTTCCGCCAATTGGTGCGCAGGGTCTAAATCTCGGATTTCGCGATATCGCTGATTTGGGACGTGCATTGGAAAGGTCTGCCGATGATGCGGGCACAGACAATGTGACCAAGCATTACAATCGCCGACGCCTGGCAGATGTCTATTTGCGTACCTGCGCAGTCGATGCGCTCAATCGCTCGCTTCTAACTGGCTTTTTACCCTTGCAGACGGGCAGAGCCATTGGCATGGGTGTGTTGAAGAATATCGCTCCCTTGCGCAATCTGGTGATGCGGGAGGGCATCATGCCGGGTAGCTCATTGAAGCGCAAAGCATCCTGAACCGGCACTTATTCGCGAGATCCAAGCTAACTCTAGAGCGGGATCAAATTATTGGTCGTCATATAAAGCAGTATCGTCACCGTGATTACGGAAAACAAGGTTGTCAGAAGCACCATTGCCGACGCACGCTCGACCCAAACGCCATATTGTTGAGCGATCACGAAGACATTGGTCGCACTCGGTAATCCGGCAAGCAACATAGCCGAATAGACCCAGATCTGTGGGAAGTTTCCTGTGGATGTCACCAACCAAAAGACGATCAGCGGATGGACGATGAGTTTGAGGGGCAAGATGAAGCCTGCCTCAAACGGAACGCGTCGCAAGGGGCGCAGCGCAAGCGAAACACCCATGGCAAACAGGGCACAGGGTGCAGCAGCATTGGCCAGGTAGTCGATCAGGGTTTGCAAGGCATCCGGCGGTCGGAGTTCAAACACCGCAGCCGAAACACCGACTATTGTGGCAAGAATGAAAGGATGAGAGATTATTCGCCACAGTGCGGTGCCAATCAATGCCAGGACAGAGGGTCTGTTTTCGCCACTTTCGCGCATGCCCATCAACAGCGGAGCCAATACGAAGTGGAGCGTGTTGTCGAAACAGAAGATGAGTGCCACAGGCACCACAGCCGCTTCTCCAAATGCCAGTAGTGCCAATCCGGGTCCCATATATCCGATATTGCCGTAGGCTGATGCAAAGCCGATTACCGTGCTTTTCCCCACATCGCCTTTTGTCGTCAGCGCACCAATGGCAAATGCGATAGCGAAGATGATGAAAGTGGAGATTGTGGTCGCCAGTATGAACCGCCATTGGGTGAGTTGCTCGACGGGCGTTTGGGCCAGGAGTTTGAAAAACAACGCTGGAAGAGCGACGTAGACGATGAATGTGTTCATCCACCCCAGTGCTTCAATTGGTTGCTTTGTGATCCTTGCCGCACCGAAGCCCAGCGCAATCAGGCCGAAGAATGGGAGCACCAGACCAATTATGTTTCCCATGTTGTCCCAACCGGCATTGTCGCAATCTGGCCCATTATTGGAGGCAATCTTTAATGGTCAAGCCCTTGAAAAGACAGATATGACAGGTCAAATATAGATCATGAGATATTCTGAAGGAAAAATCGTTGCGGCCCAATTCGGGATTGGTGATGTGGTTAAACACCGCGTCTTTCCGTTTCGCGGTGTGATTTTCGATATTGATGCCGAATTCGACAACACTGAAGAATGGTACGAAGCTATTCCTGCGGAGGTGCGTCCGCGCAAGGATCAACCATATTACCATTTGCTGGCTGAGAACGAAGATACTGAGTATGTTGCCTATGTTTCGCAGCAAAACCTGCTGAATGACGAAACGGGCGAGCCGGTCAGGCATCCGCAAGTCGGCGAATATTTTGACTGGAACCCCGAAAATCGACGTTACGATTTACGCGACACGTTTGGTCACTGAGTTTCGGCCGCCTTCTTTTCTTCCGCAACCTTCGCTATCGCATTGGCCAGTGTTTCAGGTGCTTGTGCGCCTGATATCCCGTATTTCTGCTCGATAATGAAGCATGGCACGCCTGTCACCCCCATGTGATGAGCATTGACCACCGCCTGCTGCGCCTCGGCTTGCCCGTCATTGGTTTCCAGTTTTGCAGCGACAGCGCTCGGGTCCATGCCGGCATCGCCGGCTGCAGTTGCCAATACGGCTTTGTCACCAATGTTCTTGCCTTCCGTGAAATAGGCTTCGAACAAACGCTGTACGACGCGGTCCTGCCTGTGATGACCCGTTTGTCCTGCCCAGGCAATCACACGATGCGCATTAAGGGTATTGGGTGAAACAGTTATGGCGTCAAAATCAAACGGAATATCCTCATCAATGCCTGCTTGCTTTATGTGCGAATATTTTGCGTCGGCTGATTCCTTGCTGCCGAATTTTTCAGACAAATACAGCTGACGGTCTTTGCCTTCTTCGGGCAGCGTCGCATCCAACTGAAATGGCTTCCACTCCACTTGAACCTTTATGGTTGGATCAAGCATGGCTAGCGCCTTTTCCAGCCGACGCTTTCCAATGAAACACCAAGGACACATGACGTCGGAGACAATTTGAACTTCGATCGTGGTTTCGCTTGTTGTTTCTGTCATTTTGTCGAGTACCAAACCGGGAATTGATACCCATATAGTGGCGTCTTTTCAGGGAATTGGATATGCGACCAATGCGCCACCCATTTTTCGCGCAAATGGTAGAGCGGTACCACATAATGACCTGAAATCAGCAAGCGGTCATAGGCGCGGACAGCGGCCGCAAAATCCTCGCGATCACGCGCATTGACGATCTCTTCGATCATGGCATCTATGCCTGCGGAAGAAGCGCCAGAATAGTTGAATGTGCCCTCGGGCTCGACGGACCTTGAACCCCACCGCCATATCTGCTCAGCACCCGGCGACAGCGAGGCTGAAAGGCTGCCAGCGGTCATGTCATAGTCCCAAGTTTGTCTGCGTTTTTGGAATTGGGCGTCATCGACGCCTCGAATGGTGATCTGAACCCCAATCGCCTCTGCCGTGCGTTGATAGGCAAGAACCATTTTTTCAACTTCGCTTTGTGAAGCGCCCGGCACACTACCGATCAAGACCTCAAAGGCCAGTTGCTCGCCATCTTTGACCATTTTGCCGTCCTGAATGGCGTAACCGGCTTCGGCGAGTTTTTGCACGGCGGCGCGCAAAACTGTACGATCTCGCCCTGAACCATCGGTGACCGTTGGTTGGTAACTGCCATCCATGACTTCGGGCAAGACTTCGTCCATGTAAGGCGCCAACAGTTCCTTCTCACGCTCGTCAGCTGGACGTCCCAAAGCCGACAATTCCTGTGAGTTTTGCCAAAACGAACCGGTGCGTGCAAAACGACCGCTGAACAGGTTTTCGTTGACCCATTCAAAATCAAACAGCATTGCCAATGCCTGGCGTACCTTGCGATCTTTGAATACTTCGCGACGGGTATTGAAGAAAAAGCCCAGCATGCGTTCAGGGCGCCCTGACGTGAACGCAGCTTTTGTGACCCGACCCTCTTCGACAGCGGGGAAATCATAGGCTGATTCCCATTTGCTGGGATCGCTCTCGGGATAGATGTCAAACACGCCCTTCTTGAATGCTTCGAACTGGGCCGTGGTATCCCGGAAGTACTCGACCTTGATCGTATCGTAATTGTCGAAACCGACTTTGGACGGGAAATCCTTGCCCCAGTAGTTAGGATTTCGCTTGTAGGTGATGCGCGTGCCCGGATCGATGCTTTCGACCAGATAGGGCCCGCTACCCACAGGCGGTTCGAGCGTGGAGTTTTCAAAGGTTTCGGGGTCGATGGCGTGTTTTGGCAGGACCGGTGTCAAACCGATAATGAGCGGATATTCGCGATTGGAATCTTCATTGAAGGTGAATTTGACTTTCCGATCGCCAGTCTTCTCGATCTTTTCAATCCGAGCCATGCGTCGGTTGTAGGGTGGCCTGCCCTTTTCGGTGAAAATTTCATAAGTGAAGATGACGTCCTCTGGCGTCACTGGCACGCCGTCAGACCATTTGGCGTTGGCATTGAGCGTAAATTCTATCCAGCTACGCTCTTCGTCTGTTTCAACAAATTCTGCCAACAATCCGTACATGGTGAAAGGTTCGTCGCGATTGCGTTGAAGCAGCGATTCATAGACAAGATTGCCAAATTGTGGATCCCATATACCGCGCGCGGTTGTACGCATGCTTTTGAGAACAAAGGGATTTACGCTGTCGAAAGTGCCAACCACGCCATAGGTGACCGAGCCTCCTTTGGGCGCATCCGGATTTGCGTATTGGAAATGCTTGTAGTCGGCTGGAAGTGCCGGTTCGCCATGCATTGCAATGCCGTGTTTCGGTTCCGCACTAGCCGCACTTGTCATCGCAGCCAAGCTTGTTGCCGCAATAATCCCAATCAATAGTCTACCAAGCACTGAATACCTCCAAATCAAATCATCTGAGTCGGCACGATAACATGCCAATTGTGTTGGTCCAGTTTTCACTATGTTTTGTAGATGGCTTAATCGAGGGCTGGAATTCAGCGCCCTGAATGTGTTACCGCTCTGCCAACAGGACATTTTGCGGCCTCAATTTGCGGTCAGTGGTCCGAACAAATGAATGGCGATCTAAAAGGATGATGATCTGAATGCGCTTTATGATGAAAAAACTCTCGCTTTCAGCAGCAATTGTAGGTGCTATTGCAGCTTTTACTCCAGCTCAGGCTCAAAATGCAGGGGCACCGCAAGTACCGCGCGACGGCTGGTTCAAGGTTTGTACAAAGCAAGGCAATAACGACATCTGCAATGTCCAGAACATCCGGACCGCCAATACCGGGCAGCTACTGACAGCGGTCAACTTGATTCAAATCACGGGTGACACAACACGCGCCCTTTTCCAGGTCGCCGTTCCAACCGGACGCATTATTCCTCCTGGCGTGGGGATGCAGATCGATGGCGGCGCAACAAAGAAGGTCAACTACTCAATTTGCTTACCGGATCGCTGTGTGGCCGAAGCGCCGTTGACCGAAGAACTGGTCAATTCTCTGAAGCGTGGCGGCGAGTTGACGCTGACCACCGTAAACTTTCAGAACCAGCCAAACCCGATCAAGGTTTCGTTGAATGGATTTACGGCTGCTTTTGACGGTGAACCCCTGCAGCAATCTGAGGTAGAAGATCGTCAGCAACAACTGCAGGCTGAAATTGAGAAGCGTCGCGAGGAATTTCAGCAGAAGTTGAAAGCAGAGCAAGAAAAAGCCAAGGCTGCTGAGTAACATATATAGTTTACTTAATGTAATGAATGAGCCGTCAGATCCGTTCTGACGGCTTTACTACGCAGCGATTTGGGCTTCTTGTGCAAGATTTACGAGTTTTGTTGCGATAACTGCAGTGCCGTTCAGACGGTTTTCTTCCGACGGCCAGTCGCGTGCAAAAACAATTGACTGATCGGGGCGAATTCGCGCCAGCGTGCCCTGCTCACCAATCCATTTGACCAATCCAGCCGGGTCGACAAAGGTTTTGTCACGGAACTGCACAACAGCGCCCTTGGGGCCAACGTCGATTTTCTCGATATTTGCCCTGCGGCACAGCGACTTAATGTAAACGATTTTGAGCAGATGCTCGACTTCATCGGGTAGTGGACCGAAACGATCCACCAACTCCGCTCCAAATGCGTCAATTTCCGACAATTCCTCGAAATTGCCCAAGCGCCTGTATAGCGATAGACGCAGTGAAAGATCGGCAACATAGCTTTCCGGAATCATCACCGGTGTTCCAATGGTGATTTGCGGCGACCATTCCTTATTATGTGCGGCCTCTTCGCCTTTGAGTTCGGCGACCGCTTCCTCCAGCATTTGCTGGTACAACTCAAAGCCAACTTCCTTGATATGACCTGATTGTTCGTCACCCAACAGGTTGCCTGCACCGCGAATATCCAGATCGTGGCTGGCAAGTTGAAATCCAGCGCCCAGCGAATCAAGGGACTGCAGCACTTTCAGTCGCCGCTCTGCGTTTTTGGTCAAGATCTTGTTGGCCGGCAGCGTGAAAAGCGCATGAGCTCTGAGTTTGGATCGCCCTACCCGACCTCGCAGCTGATATAGTTGGGCAAGTCCGAACATGTCGGCTCTGTGCACAACCAAGGTGTTTGCTGTTGGAATGTCGAGACCTGATTCAACAATGCTGGTTGAAAGCAACACGTCGTACTTGCCATCGTAAAAGGCATTCATGACATCTTCCAGTTCGCCCGGCGGCATCTGGCCGTGCGCCACGGCAATTTTAAGCTCTGGGACATCGCTCTCCAGAAACGCCTTCACGTCGGCTAGATCAGAGATGCGTGGACAGACATAAAAACTCTGCCCGCCTCTATAGCGCTCTCTTAAAAGGGTTTCCCGAATGATCAGCGAGTCAAAGGGTGAAATGAAAGTTCGCACAGCCAACCGATCGATGGGTGGTGTCGTGATCAATGAGAGTTCGCGCACGCCAGTCAGTGCCAGCTGCAAGGTGCGCGGGATTGGTGTCGCAGACAATGTCAGCACGTGAACATCGGCCTTGAGTTCCTTGAGACGCTCTTTGTGCTTGACGCCAAAATGCTGTTCTTCATCGATGATCAGCAGCCCCAGGTTTTTGAAATTGATGGATGCGCCGAGCAAAGCGTGGGTTCCCACGACGATGTCTACGGTACCATCCTTGATGCCCTGCTTGGCTTCCGCAAGCGCCTTGGTGCCCGCGAGGCGCGATGCGTGAGCAACATTGACCGGAAGGCCTGCAAACCGCTCGGAAAAGGATTTGTAGTGTTGCCGAGCCAGCAGCGTTGTGGGGACGACAACAGCGACCTGAAATCCGTTGAGCGCGCCCAAAAAAGCGGCCCTTTGCGCCACTTCGGTTTTGCCAAATCCCACATCGCCGCAAACCAGGCGGTCCATTGGCTTGCCAAGTCCCAAATCATCGATAACCGCGTCAATTGCCTGTTGTTGATCCTCGGTCTCATCATAGGGAAAGCGCGCTGCAAATTCGTCGTAGAGACCCTCTGGCGCACGCAATGCCGGTGCTTCACGCAACTGCCTTTGCGCTGCGATGTTAATGAGCTGCCCTGCCATTTCGAGCAATTGCTTCTTGAGTTTGGCTTTGCGCGATTGCCAGGCGACGCCACCAAGGCGGTCCAGTTGAGCTTCTGCGCTATCTGATCCATAGCGGGAAAGAAGTTCGATATTTTCTACCGGCAGAAAAAGCCTATCGTCACCATAATATCGGATCTCCAGGCAATCATGTGGAGCGCCTGTAACATCAATGCTTTTCAAGCCGGCAAATCGGCCAATACCGTGATCAACATGCACCACCAAGTCATCGATGTTGAGAGATGCGACTTCGGATATGAACTGTGCAGCGCGTCGTTTGCGGCGGCGGCGTACCAGCCTGTCACCCAAGATATCCTGTTCGGCCAGCACAACAAACTGGTCGGTTTCAAACCCATGCTCAATATTGAGTACCGCTGTTCCTGTGACATTCTTGGAAAGTGAAACCAGCTGCGCAGCGTTCTTGATGGTCTGAAAGCCGCCAAGCCCGTGTTCTTGAAGGATTTGTGTGAGCCGAGACAGTGAACCGTCAGTCCACCCCGTCAGAAGCGTTTGTTTGCCATCAACCCGTTGATCAGCGATGTAACGCGCGGCGATTTCAAACACATTGAGGTTTGGTGTTGAGCGTTCAGCTGAAAAGTTACGGCCCGCCTTGGTATCTATCGTGACAATACTGCGCTGTTCACTCTTCAATTGGTCAAATGGTGTTAAATCGATATGGGCCCGCGCCGTAAGCGTCGATGAGAATTCCTCATCAGGAATATAGAGCTTTTCGGGTGGGATCGGCTTGTATGGTACCGCGCTGTCATTGGCTGCGCTTTCCAGGCTGGATTTGCGACTTTCATAGTAATCATCGATCTGCGTTCGCCGCTCTGCAATTGCCTCCTTGGACAAATGTTCAAAGATAATCGGCGCGGCGGGCAAGATACTCAGCGGAGAATCCAAATCGTCATAAAACAACGGCAGCCAATGCTCCATGCCGGCAAATCGTCTTTGCGAGGTAATGGATTCGTACAGGCCATCGCCGCGCTGCGCTGCGCCGAACATTTCGAGATAGCTGCTTCTAAATCGCGCGACCGTCTGGGTGTTGAGGGTCACTTCACTGGTTGGTCGAAGATTGAAGGCCTTTAGAGGTTTGATTGTTCTTTGAGTGGCAGCATCAAAGGCGCGTATGCTTTCCAACGTGTCGCCAAAGAAATCCAACCTCACTGGTACCTTTGAGCCAGGTGCAAATATGTCCAGTATGCCGCCACGGATTGCATACTCACCCACTTCCCTGACAGTGCTGACACGCTCAAAGCCATTGGTTGCTAGACGTTTTGTTATGTCGTCCATGGATACGGTTTGGCCCGGTTTGGCCGAAAATATCTGCTTGGCAATAAATGAGAGCTGTGGCACGCGTTGGATCACCGCGTTGGGTGATGTGAGGATGATAGCCGCCCTGGGTTTTGCGCGCAGTGCTCCGATTTTTACCAGCGCCGCCATCCTTTGCGCTGCCGATTCCGCACTCGGAGACACTCGGTCATAGGGCAAGCAATCCCAAGCCGGAAATTGAACGATGTCCATGTCGGGCGCTTCAAATCTGATGACTTGCGCAAGATCGACCATGTGGGCGCCATCGCGCGCAACATAGTAGATGGGTGCCTTATGTTCTGAAGCATAGCGCGCGGCAAAGATGCCCTCGGTGCCGTCCGCAGCATTGGCCACGACGACATGCCCCGCATCCTTGGGGATATGCGGCAGTTCAAACATCAGCGCATCTGGAGTCATGACAATTCGATCTGGTGAAACTTGCAAATTTTGCGAAACAAGGGTGTGTCGAACTCATCTGGTGTTGCGCCCTCACCCGTGAACCATTTGAAGAGATCACGGTCGAGCGCCTCCATCAACTGTTCAAAGACGTCGAGTTCGCCCGCTTCCATTGCGTCGATTTTGGCATCGGCGTACCCGCCCAAGATCATGTCCATCTCTTTCATGCCTCGATGCCACGCGCGAAAGCGCGCGCGTTTGCGCCTGGCGTCCAAAGAAAGCTGCTGGTTCATGACTAACCTTTTTGTGGCATTTGAATTGGCGGTATAATGGCAGAATACGGTCTTGTCAGCCTTGATCTGTGGTTCAAATAAAAACAATTATGAGCGATGCGTCCTTCAATACTTGATCCATTGTTTGCACCAGTTAC
>CAJHZC010000220.1_pt1 | contig 16750 bp, 16 predicted proteins | sample 9198911 | NCBI WGS metagenome assembly CAJHZC01 (sample SAMEA7708336, study PRJEB35096) | sediment metagenome | biome: marine neritic benthic zone biome [ENVO:01000025]; feature: sediment [ENVO:00002007]; material: shallow marine sediment [ENVO:03000034] sea grass bed [ENVO_01000059] ...
TGTTACGCGACCTGCCTGGCGAGTGCGCACTGGCTCCAAAGGTCGCTCAGCGAATTTGCCAGATGCTTGATGTCATCAGGCGAGTGGAACGGTGTCGGTGTGATCCGTAGTCGCTCCGTGCCAACCGGCACTGTCGGATAATTGATCGGCTGAACATAGATGCCGTAATCCTCAAGCAGAATATCCGAGATCCATTTGCATTTGGCAGCATTGCCCACCATCACCGGCACGATGTGGCTGTCATTGGGTTGATGCGGAATGCCGAATTTATCCAGCGCCTCACGCACCGCAGCGACGGCCTGCTTCTGGCCCTCGCGCTCAACGCGGCTCTGCTTGAGATGTTTGATGGACGCTGCAGCACCCGCTGCCACCGCCGGCGGCAATGCCGTTGAGAAGATGAAGCCGGAGGCAAAGCTGCGGACAAAATCGATCAGCTTTTTCGAGCCGGTGATATAGCCGCCCATCACACCGAACGCCTTGCCCAATGTGCCTTCAATCACGTCGATGCGATCCATGATGCCTTCGCGCTCGGCAACACCTCCGCCGCGTGGGCCATACATGCCAACGGCATGGACTTCATCGATATATTTGAGCGCGCCGAACTTGTCGGCCACGTCACAAATCTCTGCGATCGGGGCAATGTCGCCATCCATGGAGTAAACGCTCTCGAAGGCCACCAGCTTGGGTGCGTTCGGATCGTCCCTGGCCATCAATTCTTCCAGGTGCCTTGGATCATTGTGGCGGAAGATGCGCTTTTCGCAGCGTGAATGACGGATGCCTTCGATCATCGATGCATGGTTGAGCGCATCGGTGTAGCAGATGATGTTCGGAATCTTGGCCAGCAAGGTGCCCAGCGCAGCCCAGTTGGACACATAGCCCGATGTGAAGATCAGCGCGGCCTCTTTTTGGTGCAAATCGGCCAGTTCATCTTCCAGCTTCACATGATAATGGTTTGTACCAGAAATATTGCGTGTGCCGCCTGCGCCGGTGCCGCATCTATCGATAGCAGCATGCATGGCGGCGGTTACTTTTTCATGCTGACCCATGCCCAGATAGTCGTTGGAGCACCAAACGGTGACTTCATGGGTGGAGCCGTCTTCGCGGTGACGCATCGCCTTGGGAAAAGCACCGGCCTTGCGTTCAAGGTCGGCGAATACACGGTAATTGCCCGCTTCATGCAGGCCATCGAGTTTTTCGCTGAAAAATCCTTCGAAATCCAATGTCTCACCCTTACTCACGGCTTCGCCGAGCAAATTGACTGATCAATGATATATTCCGGTAATCCCAAGATTGGAATACTTCAAATCTGAACTCTTTGTCGCAACCCAATGCTTGTTGCGCGTTGACCTGGATCAAGGCGCCTGAAATCAAGCTTTTGTGAGCGAAAATCACCCACAATAAGATGAAAATACCCCATTCCATGAATTAATTGGAAAGCCATTTCTTATCCTGCATGACGCCAAATCGTATTTTCCGCCTCAAGAAAAGGAAATCACATGCGTCATTTTCCAGTGTTTTTGAATGTTGCTGGCCGCAGGGTCATCGTCTCGGGTGCAGGTGAATGTGCCGTTGCGAAACTGCGCCTGCTGTTGAAAACAGTGGCGAATATCAGCGTTTACGGTTCAAATCCTGTGGATCAGGTCGTTCAGTGGGCAAATGAAGGCAAACTTCAACTCGCCGCGCGCCCGCTTGAAGTTGGTGATGCGATTTGCGTGGCCATTCTGTACGCAGCCAACGAGGACGAGATTGAAGATGCACGCGTTGCTGCCATCGGACGTGCAGCCGGTGCTCTAACCAATATTGTCGATAATTTGGAAGACAGCCAATTCATCACACCGGCGATCGTAGACAGGGATCCGGTCACTGTTGCAATTGGCACTGAAGGTGCGGCTCCGGTATTGGCGCGTCGGATCAAGGCGGACCTGGAAGAGCGCCTGCCCTCCTCCCTGGGTATTCTGGCGCGACTCGGTCAGGCTTTTCGCCGGCGCGCCAACATGTTGCCCCAAGGCCGCATTCGCCGCGATTTCTGGAGTCGCTACTACGAAGGTGCTGGAGACGCGGCGCTGCGCGAAGGCGGAGAGGACGCGGTTCGCGACACTCTGAACGATCTTCTCACCGATGCGATCGAGACACGCCCGCGTGATGGACATGTTGCTCTGATTGGCACAGGACCAGGTGATACTGAGTTGCTAACACTCAAAGCCCGGCGATTGCTGCATGAAGCAGATGTCGTGCTGCATGATCAGCTGGTTCCCCAACCCATACTTGAACTTGCTCGCAGAGAGGCGATCGTGATCGAGGTAGGCAAAAAGGGTTATGGTCCATCATGGAAGCAAGACGACATCAACGCCCTGATGATCGAACATGCCTCCAAAGGTGCGCAAGTTGCGCGTCTCAAGTCCGGTGATCCGGCCATCTTTGGTCGCATGGACGAAGAACTCGATGCGCTAGAGCATGCCGGTGTGGGCTTCGAAATTGTTCCCGGTATCACTGCTGCGTCCGCCGCGGCGGCTTCAATCGGCACATCTTTGACCCGCCGGGGCCGTAACTCGGCATTGCGGATCATTACAGGTCGCGAAGCGGAAGGATTTGCCGAGCATGATTGGCGCGATCTAGCCAAGCCAGGTGCAGCGGCGGCGATCTACATGGGTATCCGTGCTGCCCGTTTCCTGCAAGGTCGGCTGCTCATGCACGGCGCCGCAGCAGACACGCCTGTCACCATCGTCGAGAACGTTTCACGTTCTGATCAGCGGGTGATACCGACGACAATTTCAACCCTGCCTGAAGCGTTGGAGAATTTCGTCGTTTCCGGCCCCGCTGTCCTCCTCTATGGCCTGAGCCCTCGCGATGCGATATCCGCCTCACTTACACTTTCTGAACCTGCCGAACTTCAATCTGAAGGAGCCCTATAATGGCACGTCAATTTTCACCTCAAGTTATTACTGCCAATGATCTTTTCGAAGGCGATGTCATCTATCTGACAAGGACCGGTGTTTGGTCGCGCGACATTATCGATGCGCACATTGCACACTCCCCGGAGCAGGTTGAGACAATGCTCGAAGTGGCAAACAGACAGCCCGGGCAGATTGTCGGCGCGTATGCTGCGAACGTCAAAACAGATGAGAAAGGCAACGCGCTTCCCGCTCACTTCCGCGAAGAGTTTCGGACGCGTGGTCCGTCAAACTATTTCCACGGCAAGCAAGCTGATGATCAATTCAACGCCGAGAAATTGGTAGCCTAATCATGTATGCCTACTCAGAATTTGACGAAAAATTCGTTCGCAATCGTGTGGCGCAATTTCGCTCCCAAGTCGCGCGCCGCGTCAACGGCTCGCTGACTGAGGACGAATTTAAACCGTTGCGTTTGATGAACGGTCTTTACCTGCAATTGCACGCCTACATGCTGCGGGTTGCGATTCCCTATGGGACTCTAAACTCGAATCAAATGAATCAGTTAGCCTACATTGCTGATAAATGGGACAAGGGTTACGGGCATTTTACCACGCGCCAGAACGTGCAGTTTAACTGGCCCAAATTGCGCGATGTTCCGGATATTCTGGACGCTTTGGCAGATGTCGAGATGCATGCCATTCAAACTTCCGGCAATTGTATTCGTAATGTAACGGCGGACCACTTTGCGGGTGCTGCCGCCGATGAGATTGAAGACCCTCGCCCAACGGCTGAACTGTTGCGTCAATGGTCAACAGATCATCCGGAGTTCCAGTTTTTGCCACGCAAGTTCAAGATTGCCGTGACCGGCTCATCCAATGATCGCGCTGTCACAAAGGCCCATGATATCGGCCTTCGCATGGTGCGCAATGAAGCTGGAGAACCGGGATATGAAGTGATTGTTGGTGGTGGTTTGGGCCGCACGCCCATGATCGGAAAAACCGTTCGCGACTTCCTGCCCAAGACAGATCTGTTGCCCTATCTCGAGGCAATCCTGCGCGTCTACAATCTCAATGGTCGTCGGGACAACAAATACAAGGCGCGCATCAAGATCCTGGTGCATGAGACCGGAACTGACGAAATCAAGTCGATGATTGAAGAAGCATTTATCGAACAGAAAAAGCACTTCAAAGCGCCGCCTGCAGAGATGGTATCAGCCATCGAGACTGCCTTTGCCCCGCCGCTGTTTAACAACACACAATCCCTGGTTTTCGAACAAGCAGTTGAGAGCGACCCGGTGTTCCGTTCCTTTGTTGAAACCAATGTCGCAGAGCACAAAAACCCGGCCTATGGCATCGTCACAGTTTCATTGAAAGCAGTGGGTGCTACACCCGGAGATGCGACATCGGACCAGATGCGTGTTCTTGCTCAGATCGCCAAGGAATACGCACATGACGAATTGCGCGTATCGCACGAGCAAAACATTATTCTGCCGCATGTGCGAAAAGCCGACATTCCGGCTGTTCATGCACAATTGAAGCTAGCCGGGTTGGCAACGGCCAATATCGGCCTGGTATCCGACATCATCGCATGCCCGGGCATGGACTATTGTGCCTTGGCGACAGCGCGCTCCATTCCCGTTGCACAAGAAATTGCTGTTCGATTTGATGAACTCAAGCTTGAACGCGAGATCGGCCCGCTGAAAATCAAGATTTCCGGCTGCATCAATGCCTGCGGGCACCACCATGTTGGCCATATCGGCATTCTGGGACTGGATAAGGCCGGTGTTGAGAACTACCAGATCACCTTGGGTGGCGACGGAACGGAAACCGCGACAATTGGCGAGCGGACTGGCCCGGGCTTTGCCGCAGAAGATCTGGTTCCGGCAATCGAAACCATCATCCAGACCTATCTGGAGCAGCGCACTGAACCTGAAGAGACCTTCCTTGCAGCCTATCGCCGCCTGGGTTCGGAACCGTTCAAAACAGCGATCTACGCGAAGGAAGATGAAAATGTCGCTGCCTGATTTGACAAGCAACGCTCTGGCGCTCCTGAAAGAGGCGATCATTGATGATCGCTACGGCAAGATCGCCACGGTTTCGTCGTTTGGGGCTGAATCGGCCGTATTGTTGCACCTGGTTGCGCAGATCGATCGATCAGCACCTGTTTTGTTTATAGACACTCGCATGTTGTTTCAGGAAACGCTGGACTACAAGACGACGCTCGCATGCCATTTGGGATTGACCGATGTGCGCACGCTGTCGCCCGCATCCCAGGAGATTCGGAAACGGGACATATGGGGCCGTATGCACAAGGATAATCCAGACGCGTGCTGTGATTTTCGAAAGACATCGGTTCTTGAAGATGCTTTGGCGGATTTTGATGGGTGGATCACCGGCCGAAAACGCTTCCAAGCATTCACACGCAGTGATCTTCATGCCGTTGAAAAAGCAGCCAATGGAAAAACCAAACTCAATCCTCTCGCAGATTGGCGTGAGGACGATGTTTCGGAATATCTGGAATGGTTTGATCTGCCTCAACATCCTTTGACGGATCACGGCTATGCTTCGATTGGCTGCGCCACCTGTACCTCTCCGGTTGCAGAGGGCGAAGACAGTCGTTCAGGTCGTTGGCGCGGCTTGAATAAGGTTGAATGTGGCATCCATCACGAAACGGCGAAAGACATGCAGGAAAGCACACAGAATGTCTGATGAATTCAAATACATTGTTGTGACCGACAAGGGCTTTGCAGGCGAGCAAAGCCAAAGCAACGCGGTACTGACGCTGGAAAACACGGCTGAAGCAAAACAAGTAATCCAAAGTGTTGAGGGCATCGAACGTATCGATATCACGTTTCCGTCCTTTGCAGATGGTCGAGGTTATTCGCTTGCCATGGAATTGCGGCGCTCAGGTTATCACGGGCATTTGCGAGCGGTTGGTCATCTGATCGCTGATCAATATGCACACGCGCGGCGCTGCGGATTTGATGATATCGCAATTCCGGAATCTGATGCAGCGCGTCAGCCAGAGAACCAATGGCTTGAGCAGATGGACCGCGTCGATACGACCTATCAAACGCGGCTTGAGCAGGCACGCCAAGTGACAGGTTGAGGCCCGTAACACCTGACACACATTATTCCAATTACTTAGATAAGCACGCGATTTCGCTTTCCAAAAGTGTTTCCACACCACGCGAAATTGCCTAGAAGGATTGCATGAGCATGAACGACATGACCCCCATTGCAGAGAAAGCGGTCACTCCCCTGCCTGACGGCCAAACCGTCACCGAGGTGACACACTATACCGATCGTCTGTTCTCATTCCGACTGACGCGTCCGCAGAGCCTGCGTTTCCGTTCGGGCGAATTTGTCATGATTGGTCTGATGGGCGATCCGGTTGGAGACAAACCTGCTAAACCCATTTTGCGCGCTTACTCAATCGCCTCGCCTTCTTGGGACGACGAGTTGGAGTTTTACTCCATCAAAGTGCCAGATGGCCCGCTGACATCGAAGCTGCAAAAGATTCAGGTTGGTGATCAAGTCATTCTGAAAACCAAACCGGTTGGCACGTTGGTTATCGATGCTCTTTTGCCAGGAAAGCGGCTGTACATGCTTGCAACGGGCACCGGTATTGCGCCTTTTGCCTCGCTTGTTCGCGATCCAGAAGTTTACGAGAAGTTTGACCAGGTCATTCTCACACATACATGCCGGGAAGTTGCCGAACTGACTTATGGCAAGGATCTGGTGGACAATCTGCGTAATGATCCACTGATTGGTGAGATGGTTGAGGGCAAACTTGTCTACTATCCAACCACAACACGTGAATCTTCCGACAATATGGGGCGTGTCACAGACAAGATCCGTTCGGGCGAGATTTTCGCAGAACTGGGTGTGCCGGTGCTGGATCCTGAAAATGATCGGGTCATGATTTGTGGATCCATGGGACTCAACATTGAAATCAAAGAACTGCTTGAAGAAGCTGGCTTTGAAGAAGGTGCCAACTCAAAACCGGGTCATTTTGTACTCGAGAAGGCGTTTGTTGGCGAGACAGAAGGCGCCTGACAACCGTTTGCCTGCCAATCAGGTCTGTTCAGCAAGCTATCGACACGACATGCCGCAAAAGTGCCTTTTGCGTGAGGAATAAACGCGATATTCAATCATCGCATATTCGTTTACGGGATTCGAGCTTTGGTGGATAAGGTAATTATTGTTGGCGGCAGTCATGCCGGTGTCTCGGTTGCAGACCATTTGCGGAAAGATGGTTTCTCTGGTGCGATCACCATGATTTGCGCGGAGAACGAGCTACCCTATCAGCGTCCTCCACTTTCCAAGACCTACATGTCTGGCGAGATGTCGCTGGATCGCCTGCATTTGCGCCCCGCCGAATGGTATGATGACAATGCTATTGATCTGCGGCTGGGCGTTACCGCGACATCCATAAATCGCAGCGCACAGCTGCTGCTTTTGTCTTATGGCGATCCGATCAACTATGACGCGTTGGTGCTTGCAACCGGCGCAAGTCCACGCACACTACCCGAAAATGTCGGCGGCACGTTGAAAAATGTCCATGTCATGCGTGATTTGAACGACGCCCATGCACTGATGGAAAAAATGAAAAGCGGCGCCGATCTCGTCGTGATCGGTGGCGGCTATATTGGCTTGGAGGCTGCTGCCGAAGCGGCCAAGAAAGAACTGCATGTCACAGTGATTGAAGCTGCAGACCGCATCTTGCGACGGGTAGCCAGTGCAGAAACCTCTGATGTATTCCGAAGGCTTCACGAACGGCATGGTGTGACCATTCTGGAAAATACCCAAATTGCGTCCATAACAGCCGATGAAAACGGTGCTTGCCGCAACGTGGTTCTTGCCAACGGGCAGGAAATACGTGCCAATATTGTGATCGTTGGCATTGGAATAGCGCCGAATGTCGATCTGGCGCTCGGTGCCGAGTTACTGGTCGATAGCGGCATCGTGGTGGACAAATATGGGCGCACGACCGATCCAAAAATCTATGCCTGTGGAGACTGCACAAAGCTGCCATTGGGCGGCGAGCGTATTCGCCTGGAGTCAGTGCAAAACGCCAATGATCAAGGTGCTGTGGTTGCCGCCAATATTGCCGGCAAGGAGCTTGCCTACACACCCGAACCCTGGTTCTGGTCCGACCAATTTGACATGAAACTGCAAATCGCAGGTCTTAATCGCGGTTATGACAAAGTAGTCACGCGGGCAGGTAGGCGCGAAGGAAGCATGTCGCATTTCTATTTTTCAGAAGGCAAGTTTATCGCCGCTGACTGCATGAATGACGGTGCTGTTTATGTCCTTTCCAGACGGCTCCTGGCTGCTGGTACACCGCTCTCGCCAGAGCAGGTCGCAGACAAGGAATTTGATTTAAAATCATTACTTTAACTGGAGAAGCTTAGTCGATTTTGTAGCGCGGCAGGGATTTAAAGGCGTCACGCAACGCATCGCCCCATCCCTCCGAAATCATCTGATAATATTCATTGTCTGCTTCAATACGGGTTTGGCTTGAAACCTTGAAATCATCATTCTGATAGGTTTGCAGATCAAGCGGCATGCCCACCGACAGATTGGCTTTGATAGTTGAATCGAAGGAAACCATGAGCAGTTTAGCGGCATCTTCGAAGCTCATATCCGGGTCATAGGCACGCACCAGAATTGGCTTGCCATATTTGGCTTCACCAATCTGAAAAAATGGCGTTTCCTCGGTGATCTCGACAAAATTGCCTTCCGGATAGACGAGGAACAATGTGGGCCCGCTGCCCTTGATTTGGCCACCCAAAATGACCGAAGCGCGAAATTCAGAACTGGAGTCCTGACCGGAAGGTGCACTGAGTGCGATGACCTCCTTGAGCGTTGCGCCGACGACCCGCGCAACCTGAAACATCGACGGTTCGTCCAGGATTGTTGGTGCTCGGTCAACCGTAGCCTTGGATCGTTCTTCCAACATGCTGATCAAGGTTTGCGTTGTGGCCAGATTGCCGGCGGTCATGAGCGTGATGACCCGATCTCCCGGAACCTCCCACGTGAACATTTTCCTTGTTTTTGAGAAATGGTCGACACCCGCATTGGTGCGGGTATCTGACATAAAAACCAGCCCTCTGCTCAAACGCAGGCCCACGCAATATGTCATCGATATATCCAGCTCATAGAATCAGTACCTTGCAAACCGAATTGGTTTTACTGCTGTACTTGCAACGATACAATCATCGATTCAGTGGCATTGCCCTGTCTCACACCGGAAATTGGTGCCGCTTCGCCCGAATCAAGGCCCGTCGCCAACCTTACATAGCGCTCGTCGGGTGAAATGCCGTTTGAGACATCAAATCCGACCCAGCCCAGTCCATCCAGATGAGCCTCAGCCCAAGCATGGCTGGCGTCTTGGTCAATCCGGTCATTCATCATCAGATACCCACTGACGTAGCGTGCAGGAATCCCTACAAGTCGGGCGACTGAGATGAAAATCTGCGTATGGTCCTGACACACACCGCCACCGGCAATCAGCGCTTCTTCGGCCGTGGTGCCTGTGAATGTAGTGGCCTCACCATAGGGAACTTCATTGAGTATCTCGGCGGATAACGCGTGCAAATTGGCTACCTGATCCTCAGAAGTGCTCAGTACTTTTGCCAGTTTACGCACATTTTTTCCTGGCGCTGTGCGCTCGGTTTGCTGTAGGAAATGCCACAATGGCGCTTTGCCATAAACCCGACCCAGCACACCAGCAGTATCATTGGTTTCGACCTCGCCATGCGCTGTGAATTTAACCTGTGTGACACCGGGCGTGGCTTGAACCAACGTGGTGTGGTTCTTGTGCTGATCAAGGTAAGACAGTTCAGACTCGCCGCCTTCAATGTCCAAGTTCCAACTATGAACTTTCTGCTGGCTGTTTGTTATTGGTGTCAGTCTTACTTGCTGCAGTGCATAACCAACAGGCTCGTCATACTCATAGGTTGTTGTATGGGTTATTTTCAGTTTCACACCATCACCTACCCGGTAAACTTGTAGTCAGCCTCGATCTGACGCGCAATTGCATTGTTATCACTGATGAAATCGCCAATGAACTGATGCAATCCAATATCAAATATCGCGTTGATATCATGATCGCTCATAGTGGCGCGTAACTCATCGGCCATGTCATGGCATTTCTCCCGAGCGCCGTAATCCTTGGCCAAATAACCCAGACTGGAAACCAGGTTTTTGACGCTGAAAGACAAAGAGCGCGGGAACCGGCTGTCCAATATCAGAAAATCGGCAATCGCCGGGGCTGTCATGTCGTCCTCACTTATCCAACGGAAAGAGCGATGCGCAGAAACAGACCTCAGCACTGTTTCCCATTGGACATTGTCGAGCGAAGAGCCCACAAAACTCGCCGTCGGTAAAAGCGTATAGTACTTTACATCAATAATCCGCGCCGTGTTGTCGGCGCGTTCAATTGAAGTACCGATCTGGGTAAAATCAAAGATGTCGTTTCGCAACAAGGTGCCGTGAACAGCGCCGCGCACCAATGCACTCTGCTGCCGAATCGTTCCCAATATGGCAGGAAGCTCGGTCTCCCTGACCGGGCGTTTGAGCGCTGCCTTGAGTGTCATCCAGTTGTCATTGACTGCTTCCCAAACTTCCGTTGTCAGCGCGGTACGGACCATACGAGCATTTGTGCGCGCATTTTCGATGACTGACAAAACACTTGAAGGGTTGGACCGGTCGCGCAGCAAATAATCGATGACCTGAGGGGCATTGTAGCTGTCATAGATGGCAGAATAGCCTGCGGTCACTCCTGCAGTTGTAACGACCGATTCCCATTCTGACTCACTATCGGTCGACCGGGTCAAAGCAATACGAAACCCAGCTTCGACCAACCGTGCCGTGTTTTCACTTCGTTCGAGATAGCGGAACATCCAATAGAGGCCGCCAGCAGTTTTACCCAGCACCGTCTAGTCCTCCAGTACCCAAGTATCTTTGGTTCCACCGCCCTGACTGGAATTCACAACCAATGAGCCTGCCTTCAAAGCCACGCGTGTCAATCCGCCCTGTGTGATCTCGATCCCTTTTGGTGACACCAATGCGAATGGCCGCAAATCTACATGACGTTCCGCCAATTGCTTTTTCGTGAAGATTGGCACGGTGGATAGCGAGAGTGTCGGCTGGGCAATGTAGTTGCTTGGTTTGGATTTGAGCTTCGCAGTAAAGGCCGCCAGTTCCTTTTTGCTGGCTGCTGGCCCAACCAACATGCCGTAACCGCCTGAGCCGTGAACCTCCTTGACGACAAGATCAGAAAGATTGTCCAACACATATTGCAGCGACTGAGGTTCTGAACATCGCCAAGTCTGCACATTGTTTAGTATCGGCTTCTCACCCGTATAAAATTCAACGATATCAGGCATATATGAGTAAATCGCCTTGTCATCGGCGATGCCCGTACCTGGTGCATTTGCAATCGTAATGTTGCCGGCCCGGTACACATCCATGATACCAGGTACGCCGAGCATGGATTCAGGTTTGAAGTTTAGCGGATCCAAATAGTCGTCATCGACACGCCTGTACAGCACATCAATGACTTTGTAACCGCGTGTTGTACGCATCGCGATATGACCATCAACCACGCGAAGATCATGGCCCTCAACCAGTTCGGCACCCATCTGGTCGGCCAGAAAACTATGTTCGAAATAGGCCGAGTTGTGGATACCGGGGGTCAGAACCGCCACCGTCGGCCGACCTTTGGCTGAAGCGGGCGCACATGCGCACAAAGACCGACGCAAATTCTTGGGATAATTGCTGACAGGCCGTACTTTGATCTTGCTGAACAGCTCGGGAAACATTTGCAGCATGGTTTCCCGATTTTCCAACATGTAGGAAACGCCCGAAGGTGTGCGTGCGTTGTCTTCCAGAACAAAGAAGTCGTTCTCGCCTGTGCGAACAATGTCAGTTCCAACAATATGAGTATAAACATTGCCCGGTGGCGTCACGCCAATCATCTTTGGCAGGAAGGCTTCATTTTGAGAAATCAGTTCCACCGGAACCCGGCCTGCGCGCAGAATCTCCTGCCTGTGGTAGATATCATGCAAGAATGCGTTGATGGCACGAACACGTTGCTCAATACCGCGAGAGAGCTTTGTCCATTCACGGTTGGAAAGAATACGCGGCACCAAATCAAACGGGATCAGGCGCTCCTGCGCGGCGGCCTGACCATAGACATTGAAAGTAATACCGGTGCGTCTGAAAAATGCTTCTGCTTCTTTTGACTTTTTGGTCAAACGCGCAGGATCTTCAGTGCTGAACCATTTGTCGTAACCATGATAGGGAGATCGGACCAGACCGTCGTCGGTGCGCATTTCATCGAAATTGGGTCTTTCGGTCGTCATATCCAAACAGTATCGGATTTGACGCCGCGCACAAGTCCACCGAGTGCATCAACTATAGGCACTTAAGAACAGGACAATCCTTTCAAATCTCCAACAATCGATAACTGTTGAAGGTATACTGCGCTGTTTGTTCTAGAGGCTGTCACTCTTAGGTGGAATCGCTGCACCTGGATTTATGCAATGATTTCAATACTCAATTAAGTGAAAGCGTTTCAGTTGAAACCTGAAACGCTCTAATGCGCCATGATGACCGGTGTTTCGGCATTCGCTATGATCATGTGGGTTGTGCCACCAAATATGCGTTGTTGCCATTTGGAGTGACCATAGGCGCCCATGACAATTACATCTGCTCCCAATTGCTTGGCGTGGGCATTAATGCATTCGCTGATGTTCTTGCCGCCACTGGGCAATTGTTCAACATCGACAGTGCAACCTTGTCGGCTAAGCCATGTTCCAACATCGGCGCCCGGCTCTTCACCGTCTTGAGCGGCGCGCATGTCCGGATCAAATATGCCGACAACGACTTCTTGAGCCCGCTGCAATTGGGGCAGCGCCGCGTGCAGAGCACGGGACGCAGGTAAGCCGGGCTTCCAGGCCACAAAGACCTTTTTAGGCTTGAGCACGGACATCGGATCGGTGGAATGCAAAGCCAAGGCAATAGGCGATTGAAAAAGCAGCGAAGACACTATCTTCGCATGCATCACCGGATCCAGACCATGGCCGTCAGGGATCGCGGCAAAATCACTCACGTTCGCAGCGTCGGCGACTTCATCGCTCAAAAGCGGTAATTCACAATGGCAACCGCGCACATCCGCCGAAATGCCTGCATCGGAAAACGCGGACTCGATCTGACCGACTTTGTCTGACAATTCTTCTGCGTCCTGTTTGACCGCCCGCTGCCATTCTTCGGTCACAACAATACCGCCATATGGAATCGCACCATACGCAGTCGTGGGTATTGGCTGCGCCATCGCTGCTACCAGTACGCTCAAGTGACAATCCAACTCGTTAGCTGCATCAATCCAACTGTTGAGGCTGGCAACTTTTGACGACTTATCGACAATGAGCAGTACTGTTGTTTTGGGCATCATGGCCTCCAATTTTTTGTATTTAGTGTGATGATTGTCGAATATTACTGGCTGGACGTACCCTCAGCATGATCCAGTGCCTCACCCCATTTTGACCAGGGAAACGGCTTTGTGTCAGTCACAGTGGTCTGATATCTGGCAACCTGCTGAAACCAAACGGCCAATTGATCACCGAAATCAGTGACAACCTTGTTTGGCTTTCTCGTGATCAGAAGCGAGATGAACTGTATGATTGCGGCGATCACCAATAATGTCTGCGCAAAGTTGAACAAAATCGCGAATACCAGCATGAAAAAGCCGCGTATCCAAACATCGCGTTGACTGGGCCCGTCTGACTGCATATCCGTTTCGGCATTTGCATCATCAGAACTGTCGATATCTTGAGGCGTTACATCTTTTGCTGCATCTGCGGCTTTTCTGCCTCCGCTCGCTTTCTTGGCCATCTGTTCCTCCCGTTCCTGAGTAAGGATTGGTCATGAAGTGATTGTAGATCTGATCACTTCTGTTGCATTGATCGATATCAATAGCATTCAGCATGCATGGAATACCGGACTATTGTATCAGCCGACCTGATCGTCATCGTGCAAAATGCGCTCAGCGGCGCCATCTGGATCGTCAAACTGTCCGGACTTCAAACTCCACAGAAACGCACCCAGCCCCAACAGACCGAGGAAAAGAGCAATGGGAATTAAGACAATCAGCAGGTTCATGCCGGCACCTTTCTTGCGGGTCGGACAACCAGCTTATCTGTTTTCAACGACGATGTCTTGTCGCCCTGTGACCCTGCTTGCAGACGCATGGCATTGGCAACAACCAATATTGACGAGGCCGACATCGCGATAGCGGCAAAAAGCGGTGTCACATAACCGGCAAAAGCCAGGGGAACAGCGATCAAGTTGTAGATAAGCGCCAACCCAAAGTTCTGCTTGATAATTGTACGCGTGCGTTTGGCCATTTCCAATGCAAATGGGACGCTCATCAGGCTCTCACGTGTGAAAATGAAATCGGCAGCCTGGCGTCCAACATCAGCAGCGGTGGCAGGCGCCATTGAAACATGTGCCGCTGCCAGGGCTGGCGCATCGTTAATGCCATCACCGATCATGACCGCGTAGTCATCGACCGCCTCAAGATGGGAAAGATGCGCAAATTTGTCCTTCGGCATCTGGTCTGCGCTGAAAGCCTTGATACCCACTTCATATGCAACCGTAGCGACCTTCTGTTTCGTATCGCCAGAGAGTATTTCAGCGCTGATTCCCATATCGCGCAATTGCGAAATTGCGTCATGCGCCCCGCTGCGAACGTTTTCATCAAGCTGAATTTGCGAAGGTTTCTCGCCTTCGATGACAAAGCAGAGCCCATTCCAGTCCTGGTCCTGCGTATGCGACGCGATTTCGATCACCCAAGCCGCTCGGCCCAAACGGACACGCTTTTGGCGCCAGGAACCTTCTATGCCGAACCCCGGTATTTCCCGTATGTCTTCCAATGCCGTGGCTTCAAAACCAGTCAACTCTTGAACAATTGCTCTGGAAGCGGGATGGTTGGAGTGACTTGCAAGCGCTTTTAGAATTGCGCGGTTCCTGGCTGTGAGCGACGGCATCTTTGCAACCTGCGGCGTACCTGTCGTCAAGGTTCCGGTTTTGTCAAAGATGGCGCTTCGAACTTCTGCCAGCCTTTCCAGCGCACCACCATCGCGCATCAATATTCCTTCTTTCATCAAACGCGATGCTGCAACCACATGGGCCACGGGAACTGCAAGACCCAAGGCGCAAGGACAGGTAATGATCAGGACAGCAATGGCGGTAGTCAGGGAGGCGTGCCAGTCGCCATTTGTGGACCAAAGCCAATACAAAAACGTGATCAACGCAAGCAGATGAACCGCAGGGGCATAGATGCGTGCCATGCGATCGGCGATCCTGGTGTAATGGCCACGGCCCTGCTCGGCGGCTTCAAGCATGCGACCAATTTCTGCCAGGAAGGATTGGTCAGCGGATTTGTCGACCTTCAGATCGACCAGACCCGTCAGATTGAGAGCACCCGCTTCAATTTTATGGCCCGCCACCGCATTTGTAGGATCACTTTCTCCAGTCACCAGTGCGCGATCAAATTCAGTGCTACCTTTGACGATGGTTCCATCGGCCGGAACGCGATCGCCCGGTCGCAAACGCAAAATCATGCCAGGAACAATTTCATCGGCCGGGATATAGGAGAGACTGCCGTCTCCCATCAACTGATTGGCGCCCTTTGCTGCCAGATTGGATAACGAGATGACCGAATTGCGCGCTCTTTCCCGCATCTTTTGATCGAGATATCGTCCGATCAGCAAGAAGAACAAAAGCATCGTCGCGGCATCAAAATAGGCTTCGCTACCACCCGACAGTGTCTCATAGATGCTCATGCCCAATGCCAGAAGCACAGCCAGCGAAATCGGCACATCCATATTCAATCGACCAGCCTTGAGCGCTCCCATTGCTGAACGAAAGAAGACTTGGCCCGAATAAAAAACCACCGGCACAGCAATTATTGCGGAAATGATATGGAACAAATCTCGAGTCGAGTTCTCTGCACCAGACCAAACCGAGACTGAAAGCAGCATGATGTTCATGGACGCAAAGCCCGCAACAGCCAGCGCTTTGAGCAATTGGGTGGACTGCCGCTCGTTTTCCAATTCGGCCAGATCACCCATATCGATCGGGTAAATGTCAAAACCGAGTTCTTCAACAGAAGACAAAATGTCCGCGAGGTCGGCAGTTTGTGCTAATTCCAGGTTGAGGCGCTTGAGCGTTAAATTGACCCTGGCAGTGTTCAAACCGGATTTACCTGCCAAAGCGCTTTCGACGGAGGCGATGCATGCCCCACAGTGTACGCCCGGTATTGATATCGAATAGCGCACAGATCCATCTTCGTTTTCGTGCCCAGCATGCAGGAACGCTTCATATTTGTTGAAGCGCTCGGTTTGTGCATCAATAGGTTTTTTGGGGACGTTTACTGTGCAGCAGGTCATGGACGGCTAGGCCTTATCTTCCGGTACAAGACGTCCATCGGTATAGATTGAGAAGCGCATGGACCGCTGCCATTGCTCACCGAGCGGGCCGATCACTTTCATCCGTACCCGCCATAGTCCTGGCGCCAGCTCCGCATCTACAGTGTATCGGTCATCAAGTTCTGCCATCTGCAAGATTTGATCTTCACCTTCCTGCACCGGGCGTCCGATATCAACCACCACCACTGCATCATTGATCGGCTTGGAAAACGAATCCCTGAGCGAGAGTGAAAACTTGCCGTTTTCATAAGCAATATCGTACTGCCACCCCAAAGCTGCCTGCTTCTTGAACAGCTCGGTCCGCGCGTTGAACTTTTGGCTCTCGACATAGGTGTTTTTGACAACAAGGCCGGTCCAA
>CAJHZC010000238.1_pt1 | contig 16444 bp, 18 predicted proteins | sample 9198911 | NCBI WGS metagenome assembly CAJHZC01 (sample SAMEA7708336, study PRJEB35096) | sediment metagenome | biome: marine neritic benthic zone biome [ENVO:01000025]; feature: sediment [ENVO:00002007]; material: shallow marine sediment [ENVO:03000034] sea grass bed [ENVO_01000059] ...
TCTTCACAGCACATGCTGGCCGATTTCACATTGCCCGGTATCACAGAGCTTCTGGCGGCACAGGCACCATATGCAGAGGTCATCCATGCTGATGCTGCCACGCGTGCACATGTCATACCCACAGGCAATGCCGATCCATCGGTCGCCATGCGAGCCGTCGACAGATTGCCGATCATCATGAATGCATTGGCTTCGGCTTATGATATCGTCATTGCAGATTGTGGACCGACAGACGCTGCTGGACTGAAACGCCTGGCAACTGAAGACACCGCAGTCATTATGGCAATGGTTGAGCCTGATTCAGGGCAGGTCGTGCGCGCTGCCGAAGATCTGATTGCGGGTGGCTACAATGATGTGCTGATTGTAACAGGCGACGACATGCCTTTTCCACCGAGCCCTGATCGTCAGTTTGCTTGAAACGGTGTTTTAGGGCTGCTCAGCACCACCTGATCCAGCCGAAGCTTCGGCGCATCTTTTTCAATTGAGCCCAGATAAAGTCGTTGGATTTGATTGCGCGCACGAATTTGCTCCGTACATGTTTGTATGCGGTCATGACCGTACCAAGAGGTGAAATGGCAAGCGTTGTGTCGCGGTGCCAGGTTTCGATCTCGCACCAGCTTCTCTTGTAAAATTCATCGCCGATGCCGAAGTCAAAAACATCAAGTCCCTTGTCGCAGGCATCTTCGATGGCATGATAAAATAAAAGATCGCCGGGGCCGCCCATGGCGTAGCGATTGTCAATTGTTCCAAATTCTACCGTCAATCTGCCTCGATGGATCGTGCAGCCGATGATTGAAATAATTTGATCATCCATCTTAACGGTTTTCAGCACATGGTTGGGCACCTTCGCATCACAGCTTTCCATGAACATCTGTGCAAACATTTCGCGCACATGACCTTCTTGAAAAACATCGCAAATGCCCTGTTCCCTGAAGCGCTCGGCTTTCAACACAAAAAACCGGTCCAAAACTGCGCGGACATCTTCGCAACGAACACGCTGGACAATGTCGACTTTGCCCATAGCTTCAAGTTTGCGCAAATGGCTGCGCTGGCGTTTACGCTTTCGCTTGGCATGATGTCGTTCAAGCACACCTGAAAATCCGCCTTCAAGCGACAGCGACAGCGCGACATTGGGACTGATTGCACTTGAGGGAAAGACGAATGGATTTTTCACGCCCTCAAACTCTGCGTGCTGACGTTCAAGAAATATCGCATCGGGATAGTCGGGCAGCGTTTTGATCAGACGCGCAAATTCTGACCAGCTTGTGCCAACGAGCGCCTGGATGTCCTCGACCATGCCGACCGGAAAATTACCATTGGCATGTGTGCCGCCACAATATTTCGCGATACCGTATTTCTGCAATTCCAGAGGTAGCAGAACGTTGCCGTATCCTGGTTTTTGAAACACCAGAAAGAAAGGCTTTGCCTCTTCCTGTGCAAGCCAGGCCCGCAGAAAGGGCTTGCTTTGATAGCCCGTTGAGAATGCAATATCGCTCATGGCTTCAACATAGGTCGCCGCGTCGTCGCGAGACGTCAGACATGCAACCAGCCGCGGCTTTAAGCATGCCGCGCCTTCTGGCTCAACAAGTGCAATGTCGGAGACGACGTCAACCATGTATAAATCCTTTGTGCCGTAAAGTAGCAAACCAAAGTTTCTATTGTTTGAAATTGCCCTGAAATTGGGGCAATTTCGCGCACCGGCCCTGTGAAAGTGAAATGTCAGTTTCCAAAACCTTAATGCGAAAAGGCTTTATGCTTGGGGCACGTTATTCGGGCCTTTCAAACCTCGCATCACCATTTCTTGCTGGCTGCGGTGCGATTTTGATGTTTCATCGGGTTGGAAAACCGCAAAATCTAAGTGGCGTGAGTGGTTTTCTGTCAGTTGAGGGAGACTTCCTGCATAAATTGCTGTCTGATCTCAAAGGGTCAGGTCTTGTTTTTGTATCACTGGATGAGGCGGTTGATCGTCTTATGCGTGGACACAAAGATGAAAAATTCACGGCCATTACGCTGGATGACGGATATAAAGATAACCTTCTGACTGCAGCGCCGATTTTCACTGCCATGGAAACGCCTTACACCATATTTGCTTGCACTGGATTTGCTGATGCAACCGCATCTCTCTGGTGGGAGATTGTCGCCAAGATCATTGAGGCTCAGGATCATATCTCAATCTCTACTAAAGCTGGTGTTCAGCAATTCAGGAGTGAGACGAATTTTGAAAAGCAGAGCGCCTATGATGCTTTGACCGACTATCTGATCAATGACGTTAGTGAGACGGAGCAAAGGCAAATCGTCAGCGAATTTGCCGCAAAGTACAGTGTAGATGAAGCTGCCTACTGCAAACGCGAAGCCATGAACTGGGATGAATTGCGCCAGGCAGCGAAAGACCCTCTGTGCACAATCGGGGCGCACACGCTAAACCATTTTGCGCTCAAGCGCCTGTCATCAGAGGAGGCATTGTTTGAATGTGCCCAATCTGCGCAGATTCTGGCCGAACGACTGGGCGAAAAACCCATGCATTTCGCCTATCCTTACGGCGGAGAGTATGCCGTTGGTGCGCGCGAGACCGAGATTGCCCGTGCAGCAGGATTCACCTCGGCGGTGACAACGCGTCACGGCATGCTGTTGCCAGAGCACAAGGACCATCTATTCGCGCTGCCCCGAATTTCCATCAACGGTAATTATCAGCGTGTCCACTACGTCAAGACCATGCTGAGCGGGTTCACGGTGCCGGTTGCCAATCGTGGCAAGCGGCTGGTGACAGTTTAGTCAGACTGACTTGAAGTTGTCTTTTCTTTCCTGGGTTTGAGCATCCACGAAATGACAAACATGGCCGGAACCACCCAAAGAAGTCCTGAAAATCCGAAAAACGCCAGATGAACATACCAGGCGCTGTCTGCCAGCCTGTATGTTGCGACCGTCGTGGCAATCAGGGCGTATAGAACCACAAGTGCAATAAGTATGAGCATGCCAATAAATGACTTTAGCCGCATGGGCATGACGGATCTCCAGTCTGTTCGGTCACCTAACTAGCATTATTGTCAGCGCTGCCAAGTATGTGTTGCCATTTTGCCGCGCGACAAAGGTGCACTTGATAGGTTCGGACTGATTTGCGAAACAGCTTCCGATTTCGCATTTTGCTAGCACAATGGACACCCATGTCGATTTCCACAATTCAGTTGGCAGAGAACGCCATTTCCAGCAATCAATCCAAAGAAGTGATTGACCGCCGCTGGGTGCGTACATGGCTTTATCTCTGCGCGCTGGTTTTGTTGTCTCTGGTGATTGTTGGCGGTGCCACCCGCCTGACTGATTCTGGGCTTTCAATAACTGAGTGGGCACCCATCCACGGCGTCATTCCGCCATTGACTGAAGCGCAATGGCTCGAAGAATTGGAGAAATACCGCCAGATTCCAGAATACCAGCTCATCAACAAGGGGATGAGCATGGCAGAATTCCAATTCATTTTTTGGTGGGAGTGGGGTCACCGCTTTCTGGCCCGTGCTCTTGGCCTGGTCGTCGCCCTGCCGCTGGCTTTCTTCTGGCTGACCGGGCGTCTCGACAGGCGCATAAAACTGCCCTTGCTTGGTTTGTTTGCATTGGGTGGATCGCAGGGTTTCATCGGCTGGTGGATGGTGTCGTCCGGTCTGTCAGAGCGTGTTGATGTCAGCCACTATCGCCTGGCGACACATCTGTGCATGGCAGCAATCATTTTGGGTGTAATGATCTGGATCGCGCGCGGGATTGCGCCGCATACAAGGGATTTAAAGCCAACGGCCTATGCCCATTTTACAGCTGCAGCGCTGGCCATTTTGATCTTCTTCCAGATCTACCTTGGCGCATTGGTCGCTGGCCTGGATGCCGGGCTTGTTTTCAACCAATGGCCGCGCATGGGTGAGGGCTTCTATCCTGCGGAAATGTGGGAGGCAGCGCTCGGATGGCTCAATGTGATGGAAAACCCGGCGATCGTGCAATTTGTTCATAGAACGGGTGCGTATGTGCTTCTGATCGCTGTTTTCTGGCATGCCATTGTTTGCTGGCTGTATGCGCCACGCTCCACCCATGCCTGGCGCGCCCTGGTTTTGGCACTTTTGGTTGTTTTCCAAGCCATGGTGGGCATCATCACGCTTGTGATGGCAGTGCCGCTAGACTGGGCATTAGTTCACCAAGGCTTGGCATTCATTGTGCTAGCTTTTGCAGTCGCCCATTGGCGCGCAATGGTGGGCCCATTGCCGCTACTTGATGGGCGTGCACACATCCATCAAGCCTGAAGCATCAGATCAAGGTTCTGCACTGCCGCACCCGAAGCGCCTTTGCCCAAATTATCGAGTGACGCAATCAAGTTGACCTGGCTGCCATCGTCTCGGCCAAAGACATAAAGTTTCATTGCATCTGTTCCAGCCATCTCGGTTGGATCGATGCGGACCAATTGTTTGGATTCATCCAATGAAACCACTTCGACGATATCTTGTCCCGCATAGTGGTGCGTGAGTGTCGAATGAACGGTCGTCAGATCTGTTCCAGCCATCACGCCTGTCTGCAACGGAACGTTGACCAGCATGCCTTGGGCAAATCTTCCCACATTGGGTGTGAAGATGGGATCATGCGCCAATCCGCTCCGTGCCCTGATTTCTGGTACATGCTTGTGTTTCAGACCGAGAGCATAAGCAAAGTAGGGCGCTGCAATGGCGTCATCGCGCGCAGAATCTTCCATTTGTGCGATCAATTGCTTGCCGCCGCCTGTATAGCCAGAAACTGCATTGATGGTGACGGGGTAATCGTCAACAATCAAACCGGCGAGAATAAGCGGCCTCAATAGGGCAATGGCTCCTGTTGAATAGCAACCGGGGTTTGATACGTTTGGGGCTTCGATAATCCGCTGTGATTGGCCCGGTTCACATTCAGCAAATCCATAAACCCAATCATCGGCTGTTCTGTGAGCCGTTGACGCATCTATAAAGCGAGTACCGGCATTCTTCGCCATGGTCACAGACTCGCGTGCAGCATCATCAGGCAGGCACAACACCGCAATGTCTGCGTCACAGAGCATTTCACGCCTTTTGTTTTGATCGCGGCGATCTTCCATGGCCAGCGACAGCAGGTTTATGTCATCGCGCTTGGCCAACCGGTCCGCAATTTGCAGGCCGGTGGTGCCGTGTTCGCCATCAATGAAAACCGATCTGGTCATTATCCCAAGTCCTAGAAGAAACGATATATCAATTGTTTACATGCAAAAGCAGAATCAATCTCTAAACCTTATTGCGCTTTTGCTCTGCAAACAGGCCCACATAGTGCATCGCCACTGAGGCACCAGCAATCGCCGTTATATCGGCATGATCATATGCCGGCGCAACCTCTACCACATCCGCACCAACGATGTTCAAATCGCCCAATACCCTCAACACACCCAGCATCTTGGCCGTTGAGGGACCGCCGGCAACAGGCGTTCCTGTGCCCGGCGCATAGGCTGGGTCCAGGCAGTCAATGTCAAAGGTGATGTAGCAGGGCATGGACCCAACGCACTTTTTGATCGCATCGACAATCTCGGCAATGCGCATCTCCTCGACCTCGTACCCATATAGCATCTTAATGCCGCAATCCTCAGGCGCGTGCGTTCGGATGCCGATCTGGATCGAATTTTCGGTCTCGATCACCCCATCCTTGGCGGCTCTGCCAACAAAGGAGCCGTGATCGATGCGTTTGCCATCATCAAACCAGGTGTCCTGATGCGCATCAAATTGGATGAGAGCAAGCTTGCCATGCTTGGCATGGTGCGCGCGCAACAAGGGCCAGGTCACATAGTGATCGCCACCGATCGCGATCAGTTTGGCACCGGAATCAAGCACTTGATCGGCGGCTCTTTCAATCTTTTTTGGCGTTTGAGAATGGTTGCCATAGTCAAGCAACACGTCGCCGCGGTCGACAACAGCAAGGTTCTCAAACAAATCCGCATTGAATGGATATTGTGGATCATTGTCGAAAATTGCCGAAGCGCGCCGCACTGCCTGTGGTCCAAACCGTGCTCCGGGTCGATTTGAGACCGCCGCATCGAAAGGAATGCCGAGCACAGCCACATCCACGCCCTTGAGCGACTTTGAATATTTGCGCCGCATGAAGGACAATGCACCGGCATGGGTCGGATCTTCGGCGGGGCTATACAAATCACGCGCGGTGAATGCATTGTCGATTTTCTTGGACGGCATCAATCTGGTCCTGCTCGAGTGGTTGAACGGGTTTGTGCGGTTTATCGAAATCGGCGCAAGAAACCAATCAAATTCTATTTAAGCAGATCGACCGGCTCATTCATGGCATTGAGAAGCTTCATCGCACCTTTTGACACTGATTTGCGCTCATCATGCGCAATCTCTCGGGTCCTGTCTGCGATGCGGGCAATCAATTTCGGATCGTTTTTTGCATAACGTTCAAGTGTTTTCATGCTCATGTTCAGGGCTATCCAGTCATCTTCCTCCAGAAGGGTTTTGACCAGATTCTCCTTGGCTCGAAGCTGTTGCCCCTCAGTGAGCCGCGCACGATGCTCGAGCCACAACTGTGCCAATGTCCATTTGGTTGAGGGCTGGTCGATTTGGCTGATTTCATCAAGCAGCCGGTCGGCATATTCAACGAACCATTCAGGATGCTTATGAAATACACGCTTTACTGAGCTCGATGTGCGAAGGCGCACGATTTCATCGTCACTGAAATAGCACTGGTAAAGTTCTTCCATGCGATCTGGATGAGACAGGACGGTCTCAACAACTTCAAGCGTGCGACCCAGTGAATTGGGGTGGCCACCGGTCAACATGGCGCGAAATTTTTCCATGTCAAAGGCTAGCAAATCACCCGACACAAAAAAAGCGGGACCCGAAAGCCCCGCCTGATATTCTTGCCAATAACTGACAGATCAGCGTTTTGAGAACTGGAAGCTACGACGTGCTTTTGCGCGACCGTATTTTTTCCGCTCTACAACACGACTGTCGCGTGTCAGGAAACCGCCAGGTTTGAGCACAGAGCGCAGACCGGGCTCCATATGCGTCAGCGCTTTCGAGATTCCATGACGAACGGCGCCAGCTTGACCGGAAAGACCACCACCGCTGACCGAAATCACAACATCATATTGTGTTTCGCGGTTGGTTGCTACGAGCGGTTGCTTGATGACCATCTGCAGAACAGGACGAGCAAAATATGTTGTGAAATCCCGCTCTTTGACCGGCTTTGCTTTGTCTTTGCGTGCTTTCGCACGAACAGACAATTTCTTGGGTTCGCCTTGAACGGTGATCTTGCCTGAGCCAGGCTTCAACCATACGCGCGCAACAGCATCTTTACGCTTGCCGGTTGCATAGGCACGGCCGTGCTCGTCGACTTTTTTCTCGTATACAGGCGAAGTTTCTTCAACGGCGGCCTCAGCGGCGACGCCGGTTGCAGCGCCCAACTCTTCAAGTGAATTAATTTCAGCCATTATGATCAACCAGCTTTCTTGTTTTTGGAATTCATTGCACCGACATCAAGCACTTCAGCCTGTTGGGCTTCATGTGGATGCTCAGTTCCGGCATAGACTCGCAAATTCTTCATTTGACGACGACCAAGCGGTCCACGAGGGATCATACGCTCGACAGCCTTTTCCACGACGCGCTCTGGAAAACGACCGACCAGCAATTGATCAGCTGTGCGTTCCTTGATGCCGCCGGGATGGCCAGTGTGCCAGTAGTATTTTTTGTCTGAACGTTTCTTGCCGGTGAAGACAACTTTTTCAGCATTGATGACAATGACGTTGTCGCCATCATCAACATGAGGTGTGTAAGAAGGTTTATGCTTGCCGCGGAGGCGGTTCGCAATGATGGAAGCCAAGCGCCCGACCACAAGGCCGTCAGCGTCGATTACCACCCACTTTTTCTCCACCTCATAGGGCTTCTGCGAAAATGTGCGCATCAGTGTTTCCTTTAGTTCATCCGTCTCCGCTGTGCAGATCTGGCTTTTTTTGTTGCTTGGATTGGCATCAGTCAGCGCCCGATGGCCAAAAATAAACCGCGCCGGACATTTCCGACGCGTTGGGCGTGCGTGTAGCGGGGCCCGAAACAACTGTCAAGCAATTTATTGTGACTACGATAGACAAAAGTCAATAAAAACAATAAGTTAATAATGTGGTATTATTTTACCGCACTATTCCGGAGGAATGGAGTAGGTGGCCGTTGCTTGTGCAACCAGCATTTCCGCGTCGTCGACAATCTGGCACTCAACAACGGCCAGCCTTTTGCCCAGTTTCAGAATCGTAGAGTGACACGACAGGGGTCCGGGTTGTGGCTTGTGCATGAAGTTTATGTTCATGTTCGTCGTGACCGTGTGTTTGGCAAGACCAATATGGGCAAGGATCACGAAATAGGCGCCCAGATCGGCAAGTGTGAACAGGGTGGGGCCTGACACCGTTCCCCCGGGACGCAAATGGCGATCAATGGGATCAAGCCGAAGCGTGGCTTTGCCTGGTATCACTTCGGTTAGCGAATAAACCCTACCATCGACATGAACTTCGGAAAACTCTTTGTCGATAAATCGCTCCAGATCATCAACAGTCAGGATTGGCTTGAGTTCGCTCATGTCGCTGACTTGTCTTTAGAAGTCAGAAATGGGCCTATCAGGAAATAGGAGAAATAACAGGCCAACAAAATCTGGATTCTGAGAACAATCTGTTCTGCGTCGCCCTTTCCGCCATAATAGCCAAGCCCGTAAAATCCAGCCAGGCAAAGCAACAACAGCAGCCAGATGAACAACTGACGGCCTTTGGATCGGGCGCTGGTGATGAATATCGCCAGAAGAGGCACAAGCAACATGGCCATCACGACACCCACACTAGCATCGTCGCCCGCTATAGCGTTCATGCCTGCAATAAACGGCAGGTTGTACCAGTTCGAAAACGGTTCTCCCACACTGGTAGCCGGTGTGCCGTCAAATAGAGAAGTGGCCGTTAAAATCGCGATAATGAGTGTTGCGACGATGCCAAGCAAGCGTTGGGTCATGCCATGACTGTTTTCGTCAAGCTGAAAGCGCGCCGAGACGTTGAATCCCATAAACAGCACAAAGACCAAAAGTCCCGCAGCGCTGATATTCAGTCCCATGAAGGCGATGTTTTCGAAAAAATTGCCGACATACTGTTCGAGCAGCGGTGATTGTTCGATTTGCGTGTTCAATTGCCCTGCTGGAATGAGGTGTCCCAGAAAAGTGACCGCCTGCATCAAGGCAAATGCGAGGATCAACAAAATCCAGGTCTTGGCGACTGTGCCACTAAACGCGCGACTGGCCAAAGAGAATGCGACGTGCGCGTAGAAGAACAAGAACACTGACTGACGAATGGTATCTTCATTGTTGATCCATTCATACACAGCGCCAATTGCGATGACCGTCAATGCAACGGCATGCAGCAATGACAGGTTGATCGTGCGTGGCGCCACACTTGTATCTGTCGATGCGTTCACGCAATGTCTCCAATTCCACTTGTCTTCATCTTTGTCACACTGATAGCGTCGGGAACAATCGATTCACAAGGTCTAATTATGTCAGCCAATCCACAAGCAGCACAGCAGAAGGTCTTGATATTGCAAAAGGGGCAGGTTTTGCACCTGACCTTGAACAATGGTTCCGCCAATGTACTTTCGCTCGAAGTGATGGGCGCACTCAAGACGGCTATTGGTAATGCAACGCAAGATCAATCGGTCCGCGTGATCGTTATCGGCCATGTCGGCAAGGTGTTTTCTGCAGGTCATGATCTGAAGGAAATGACCGCACGGCGTACAGACGCAGATCAGGGCAGGGCCTTTTTCACCCAGACGTTCGATCTATGCGCCGAATTAATGCTTGCAATTACTGAGTGCCCCAAACCTGTGATTGCAGTGGTCAATGGATTGGCGACAGCCGCGGGGTGCCAGCTGGTGGCAACATGCGATTTGGCGATCTCGACCGACAAAGCCACATTCTGCACGCCGGGCGTCAATATCGGATTGTTTTGTTCAACCCCCATGGTTGCGCTCACACGAGCCGCCCACCGTAAGCAAGCCATGGAGATGCTTCTGACAGGGGAAACCATCGAGGCCGCAGAAGCCAAGGAATATGGCTTGATCAACCGCATTGTACCGGAGGATTACCTTGATCAGGTCGTGACCAAATATGCTGAGACAATTGCTGGCAAATCACCGCTTACAGTAAAAATTGGCAAGCAGGCGTTTTACAAGCAGGCAGAAATGGACCTGCAAGAGGCCTATGACTACACGGCGCGTGTGATGACTGAAAACATGCTGACCGGCGATGCTTGTGAGGGCATTGAGGCTTTCATGCAAAAGCGCACCGCCAAATGGAGCGGCCAGTAATGGTGTTGCAACCACGAATGACCATGATCACATTGGGCGTCGAAGACGTCGCTACCTCGACCAATTTCTATGAGAAACTGGGTTTTACAAAGTCCTCAGCCAGTCAGGACACGGTCACTTTTTTCCTCACCAATGGCACGATACTGGGATTGTTCGGCAAAAAAGCGCTTGCCGAAGATGCGGGCGTTCAAGATGCAAATGTGAACTATCGTGCCGTTGCGATCGCACATAACCTTGATAGCGAAGCGGCCGTCGATGAGGCCTATGCATTTGCGCTATCTTGCGGTGCGAGAGGAACCAAGGCACCGCACAAGACCTTTTGGGGAGGATATTCCAGCTATTTTGCTGATCCAGACGGCCATCTGTGGGAGTTGGCGCACAATCCAATCGCGCCATTGGATCATAACCGCAATATGCAACTGCCGGAGTAGCTGAGTTGGACCATGACCATTATCCTGACTCATTGATCCGAGAGATACTCACCAGCGTTCGTTCGATTGCGGTTGTTGGTGCATCGCCAAATCGCATGCGGCCAAGCAACAGGGTGACCGGTTTTCTGGTCAGCCGTGGCTATAAAGTATTCGCCGTAAATCCCGGTCATGCGGGCAAGATCATCGCTGGCGCATCGACTTATGCCAGTCTGGCTGACTTGTCTCAACCCGTTGATATGGTTGATGTGTTCCGTGCGCCACAGCACTTGCCGTCCGTCGTTGAGGCCGTATTGAGCATGGATGAGCGCCCAAAGGTGATCTGGACACAACTGGATGTGCGCGACGATGCTGCTGCGAAACTGGCCGAAGAAGCCGGAATGACGGTTATCCAGGACCGATGCCCCGCAATTGAAATACCCCGATTGGCCATTTAGGCGCAATTCCAATTCTGCAGAGCGCGGTCGGTTCGCAAAACAATTCTTTGCATCCGCCTGCTTGTTAGTGAATAAAGCCAACTGACATTTTTCAGGAGGAGAAGAAAATGGCCCCGCAAACCCCCGGCTTTGACACGCTTGCTGTACACGCAGGTGCGGCACCAGACCCAACAACGGGCGCACGCATCACGCCGATCTATCAAACAACATCGTTTGTTTTCAAAAGCACAGAACATGCAGCCAATTTGTTTGGGCTTGCGGAATTCGGAAATATCTACACGCGAATCATGAACCCCACGACAGCGGTTCTGGAAGAAAAAATTGCAGCACTTGAAGGCGGCACGGCTGCGTTGGCGACATCGTCTGGCCATGGCGCCCAACTGCTTATTTTCCACACAATTATGGAACCTGGCGATAACTTCATCGCCGCCAACCGTCTGTATGGTGGATCGATCAATCAGTTCAACCATGCATTCAAGAACTTCGATTGGCATGTCCGCTGGGCAGATATGGACGATGTTTCGTCAATTGAGAGCCAGATTGACGACAAAACAAAAGCCATCTTCTGCGAAAGCCTGGCCAATCCAGGGGGTATAGTCACAGATCTCGAAGCCATTGCTGCAGTGGCAAAGAAGCATGGTATTCCGTTTATCGTCGACAACACAATGGCGACGCCATATTTGACGCGCCCGATTGAGCATGGTGCTGACATTGTGGTGCACTCATTGACCAAGTTCATTGGCGGACACGGCAATTCCATGGGCGGCATGATCGTTGATGGCGGTACATTCGATTGGTCGGCAACTGAAAAATACCCGATGCTGTCAAAACCGCGGACTGAGTATGGTGGTGTTGTGCTGCACGAAGCGCTGGGCAACATCGCCTTTGCGATTGCCTGTCGCGTGCTTGGACTGCGTGACTTTGGTCCGACCTTGTCACCGAGCAATGCTTTCAACATCCTGACAGGCGCAGAGACACTTTCCTTGCGCATGCAGCGCCATTGCGACAATGCGCTCACCGTTGCCCAGCATTTGAAGGGGCATGATAAAGTCGCTTGGGTTCGCTATGCGGGACTGGCCGATGATCAGTACAACGAACTGCAGAAGAAATACTCACCCAAGGGTGCCGGGGCCGTCTTCACGATCGGTTTGAAGGGTGGCTTTGATTCAGGCGTCAAGTTTGTTGAGGGCCTTGAGATGTTTTCGCATCTGGCCAATATCGGCGACACGCGTTCGTTGGTTATCCATCCGGCTTCCACGACCCACCGCCAACTGACCGACGAACAACGCGATGCCGCCGGCGCGGGCAACGATGTTGTGCGCTTGTCGATCGGCATTGAGAGCGTTGAAGACATCATCGCGGACCTCGATCAGGCGCTCGAAAAAGCCTGAAGATTGACATAGCGCAATGCGCGAATGCGGTCGGCTGTTACGATTTCGTCAAATACTTGATGGAGGTAGTAATGACCGACCGCTTTTTTCGTGCTGCAGGCTTATCTGCATTGCTGATCGCAAGTTCAGCGTTTGCACAATCAAATGATCCAGCCTGGCTCGACGACCTGCAAGAACAGATGCAAATTGAGGAGGGTTGTCTGGTCGATCTGTTTATCAATATCAACGAAGGAGAGTTGGGCAGCGGACGATACTATGAGGCTCGCGTACAATGCCGGGATGGTCGCTTGTTTGATGCATCGCGCATTGATCCCAAAAAAGAATTTGAGATCAAAGCATGTGAAATCGTGGTGTGCTGATCGCGCTCACTGAACATCCTTCAGGTTTGGATCGGAAACCTGTTTAAGCAGCGGATGCTTGGTCTTCGGCTTGCTGATTGGCTTGGGCTTCTTCATCGGCCTCTATGCACAATATGTGCTGGCGCATATAGAACTTGCGTTTGCCTTCAACCCAGACTTCCAGGAACACGTTCTCTCCACTAATTGCAGACATCAGGCCAGGCGTGTTGCCAGGCGGTATTTCTGCATGAAGCCGGTTGCCGTCAACAAATGTGATGATAGCCGGAATTCTTGATTTGGAGCCGCCGAACATTTGATTTTCCTTCTCGAAAGTTTTGCGCAACGTATCCCAGGCAGGTTAAGAAACCTTGAGCGTGATAGCGTTGAGCTTAGTTTGTTGATCGACGATGCGCGCGCTGAAAACTGGCTATAGTCCAACGATGATTGGTCAGGTAATTCAGCGATCAATTGGGGTTCCAGGGTCGATAGAAAATATATTGACATCCTGCGGGTGTGTTGTTGGTTTCAACGGTGGATCACCACCTTCGCTCTGGCGACAGCCCGCAGGCATGTCTTGGAAAATTGGCCCAATCGGGCGAATATCGGCAAAATCATCGTTGAGGCGTTCAATTCCTATCAGTAGCTGGCCTATACGCACAACATGTGGCAGCTTGCAGGCTGCCTGGACTTTCTCTCACCACCGAGTATCAGGTCCGACAAATTTGCGCGCATCGTGAGAGGATTGCTCGAACGCTTTGTTCATGAGCCGGTTGCCCGCCTCACGTTGCGCCCGATCAACGGCATTTCGATCAGATTTTCACCCAGGGGCAATTTACCGCGAGAGTAGAGGGCTAAGACGCTCTTGCGCTCATTGCAAATCTGCAAACGCCTTTTGCATCCGGTCCACGGCGTCGATGATTTGTTCGCGCCTGCACCCGATGTTAAAGCGCAGGAACATGTCGCCGCCAGAACCAAATGTGGGGCCGTAATTGGTCGCGATTTTGGCGATTTGCTCCACGCGCTCTATTACCTCTTCCATCGACATGCCGGTACCCGAAAAGTCCACCCAGGCAAGATATGTCGCTTCAAGAGCCATGGATTGAACGCCGGGAATGGAGTTTAAGCCTGCGTCAAAGACGCGCCGGTTCTCCGCCAGATAAGCCAGTTGTTCTTCCAACCACTCTTCGCCGTGATTGTAAGCAGCTTCGGCCATCACCAGACCAAAGCAATTTTCTGAAATCCCCAATGCTTTCATCGAAGCTGTAAACTCGGCGCGCAATTCCTCATCCTCAATGATCACATTGCCGCAGTGCCCGCCCGCCAGATTGAATACTTTGGTGGTTGCGGACATCATCACAAGTCGGCTTTTTATGGCATCCGATACGAGCGGCATGACAGTATGTTCGTGGCCGTCAAACACCAGATCATGATGGATTTCATCGCTGATCAAAATGAGATCGTGTTTGATGCAGAAATCACAGACTGCTTTGAGTTCATCTGGCGTCCAGACACGTCCGCCAGGATTATGCGGCGAGCAAAAGATGAGCATTTTTTCATCGCCCTTGAGGCTGGATTCCAGCGCATCCAAATCAAGCTCATAGCGGCCATTTTGGTTAGCCAGCACACTCTCATGAATACGGCGCCTATTGGCTTCAAGGACCCGCGCGAAAGCATGGTAGACAGGGGTGAATAGTATTACGGCATCGTCGGGCTTGGTCCAGGTTTGAATGGCAAGCCCCACACCGGTCACCAGGCCGTGTGAATTGAGTATCCAGCTTGGATCGACCGTCCAGTTATGACGACGCTTCATCCATCCGCAGATCGCCTGCTTGTAGGATGTTTGGTCGCCATAATAGCCAAACACGCCATGATCAACCATATCGGATAATGCATCCAGAACCGCTTGTGGCGGTTTGAATTCGGTATCTGCAACCCACATCGCCAAGCCGTCGTCCGGGCTTATGTCGTATTTGGTGCCCAGCGCATCCCATTTGCCGCTGTGCTTGCCTATCCGGCTGATGGGTTCATCAAAATTTGGCTTGGTCATTTCATGGTCTCGGAAAAGTGGGTGGCGGAAAGTCATCGAATAACGACATTGTCCAGCCCGTGGAAATGGAAAATATCTCGATATTGCGGTGCTTTGACAATTTCAAGTTCGGGCAGCCGAGTGAATAGTGTTTTGAGCCCCACTTTTAGTTCCAGGCGCGCCAGCGGCGCACCTATGCAAAAGTGGATGCCCGCACCGAATGAAACATTGGCTTGATCTGGGCGGTTGGGGTCAAATTTTGCTGGATGATCAAACTGGCGAGGGTCGTGGTTGGCAGCGCCGAGCAATAGTCCGATTTCATCGCCTTTTTCTAAGGGCAATGTCTTGCCATCGATGTCCAGGACAAGGTCTTCAAGACAGTAGCGGGTGAACATGTGAAGCGGTGCGTCGATGCGTAGACACTCTTCAACTGTTGCGGCAGTTGAAGCATCATTTTCGAATAGATTTGCGATACTTGCATCGCTTTCCAGAATCACTTTCACAGCGTTGCCCAGTTGATGCACCGTTGCCTCATGGCCGGCATTGAGCAGTACAACGACTGTCGAAATCAGCTCATCCTCGGTAAGCACATCGCCATTTTCATTGGCATCGATCAAGGTTGTCAAAAGATCATCCCTGGGGGTTTGACGATGTTGGGAGATGTGCGCGCGCAGGAATGCTGCAAACTCCGTGGCCGCCTTGTCAGCGGCCACCTGATCTTCCATGGACGGATCGAGCACGTACATTTTGACGATGGCGTGCGACCAATCGAGCAATTGCTGCCCGGCTTCCTTGGGCACACCAAGCAAATCGCAGATGGTGACCAAGGGCAGTGGCGTCGCATAATCCTTCAGCAAGTCTGTCTCGCCTTCAAATCCATCGATCAGCTGGTGGCACAGAGTCTCGATTTGTGGGCGTAAGCGCTCAACCTGGCGCGACACAAAGGCGCGATTGACCAACTTCCTGAGCCGCGTATGACCCGGTGGTTCCAATTCCAGCAGCGAGTGTCTTTCAACAGCATCGAAGTTTTTCAAATGTGCGCGGCGCGGCGGCCAACCCAGTTCGTGGCGGCTGGCGACATGCAGAATCTGCCGGCCGAAACGTCGGTCACGCAGCAAATTGTTGACCGCTTCGAACCCGGCAAAACACCAAATCTTGTACTGCTCCCAATAGAATACACGGTGCCCAGCCGCGAAAAGGGCCGCATAGGCGCCGTGCGGATCCTGCACAAAGTCAGGCTCATGCGGATCAATTGAAATGGTGGGTCCGGCAGGGTCGATGCCAAGATAGGGGGGCAGGGCGCTCATTGCTGTTTTCCAGCATGGATTTAGTGGGCGATGCAAGAGATAAGACACAGAAGTATCATTTTCTGACGAACACCTTGCGAAACCACCCACACACACCTTATTTAGAGGAAGCAAATCAATTGATTCTCCTGACTGCCTGTCCTGTGCGGGGGAATTCTTCCA
>CAJHZC010000138.1_pt1 | contig 16179 bp, 12 predicted proteins | sample 9198911 | NCBI WGS metagenome assembly CAJHZC01 (sample SAMEA7708336, study PRJEB35096) | sediment metagenome | biome: marine neritic benthic zone biome [ENVO:01000025]; feature: sediment [ENVO:00002007]; material: shallow marine sediment [ENVO:03000034] sea grass bed [ENVO_01000059] ...
GATACAACTGATACCGCGACAACTGGCGTTGATGTTTACATGGGGATTGGCGGAGCGCCGGAAGGTGTACTCGCAGCGTCCGCTTTGCGTTGTGTCGGCGGCCAGATGCAGGGTCGCCTGATCCTTGATTCACCGGAGAAAATCGCCCGGGCAGCCAAAATGGGTGTGACGGAGCCAAGCCGGGCTTATGCGATGAATGAGTTGGCGTCTGGCGATGTGCTGTTCGCAGCAACGGGTGTCACAGATGGAAACATGCTCAAGGGTGTGAAGTTCAAGTCGCAGTATATTCAAACGGAGACCATCGTAATGCGGTCGTCCTCGTTGACGGTTCGGGAAATTACCGCACGACATCAAGACATGGAAAAGTTCAGGTGAGCAAAACCACGGACGCTTGACCTTGGTCCGCATCCCCCGCAAAACGCCTCATGGCAAATAGCAGGACATTTCTGAATGTCGAGAACTCAGCCAACGGCAAGCGCTGGGTAGAGCGTCTTAGTGCGCCTCAGGCCAACATTGCTCTGAATATTGCCCAAACTTCTGACATTCCAGATATTCTCGCTCGGGTTCTCGCGGCCCGAGGCGTGCTGAGCGAACAGGTCGATGCGTTTCTTAACCCGACCATCAAGTCGCTTATGTCTGATCCGCGCAGCATGACAGATGTCGAGAAAGCGGCCAGTCGAGTGGTGGATGCTATCTCGAGGAGCGAGCGGGTTGCAATTTTCGGCGATTATGATGTTGATGGGGCGAGTTCCTCTGCCTTGCTCTATCAGTATTTGCGACACTTCGATATTGAATCGGAGATTTACATTCCTGATCGGATCTTTGAGGGATATGGTCCCAATGAGACCGCGATCAAAAAACTATCCCAATCCAATAGTCTCATCGTTACTGTTGACTGCGGCACAAACAGTGCTGCGGCCTTTGAAGCGGTCGCCGATGACAATGTCGAAATCATCGTGATTGATCACCATCAGGTGGGAGGGGAACTGCCGGAGGTGGTGGCGATCGTTAATCCAAATCGAGAGGACGATCTGTCGGGCCTGGGCCATCTATGCGCCTGTGGTGTTGTGTTCATGACATTGGTGGAAGTTTCCAGGCAATTGCGGGACCAGGGACGCTCTGATCTTCCCGATTTGATGCGCATGCTTGATCTCGTGGCGCTGGCAACTGTTTGTGACGTGGTGCCACTAATCGGCCTCAATCGGGCATTTGTTGCCAAAGGATTGGTGACAGCCCGTCATCAATCAAATCCCGGACTGGCCGCTCTGGCCAGTGTTTCGAGGATTGGCGAGCCAATCAATCCATTCCATTTTGGCTTTGTAATCGGACCGCGTATCAACGCTGGAGGAAGAATTGGAGACGCCTCGCTTGGCGCGCGGCTCCTAACAGAGACCGATACCAACAAAGCCGCCGAAATTGCTCAGGAACTTGATCGTTTGAATGCTGAGCGGCAGGCAATTGAAGTTCAAATGGTCGAAGAAGCCAAGGCTGAAGCTGAACGAGAACTGCAATCGGCAAGCCCGCCTGCCATCGTGGTGACAGCCAGTGAAGACTGGCATCCAGGCATTGTCGGGCTCTTGGCGTCCAGATTGAAGGATGCAACCAAACGTCCTGCCTTTGCCATTGCCTTCAAACCAGACGGGCAGGGTACCGGTTCAGGTCGCTCCATTCCTGGATTTGACCTGGGAAAGACTGTCCGTGGCGCACTTGATCAAGGGCTTTTGCTGAAGGGCGGTGGTCATGCCATGGCGGCAGGTATCACAGTTGAAAAGTCGAAGCTTGGCGCCTTGCGGGCCTATTTTGATGAAGTTGCGGCAGAATCAGTCGGCACATTGGTTCAGACAGCTGAACAGAAAATCGATGGTGCAGTGTCTGCCGGTGGTGCCAATATTGCATTGGTCGAGCTCTTGGAAAGAGCGGGTCCGTACGGGGCAGGCAATCCGGAACCTGTGTTTGCGCTTCCGAACCATTTGGTGGCCTTCAGCAAGCCTGTCGGGCAAGGGCATTTGAAAGTTTCGCTACGTGCTCAGGATGGTAGCCAAATTGACGGAATTGCCTTTCGTGCACTGGAAACAGAAATTGGCAAGCTACTTAACCAGGGCAGAGAACAGTTGATCCATGTTGCCGGGACGCTCAGTGCCAATCGTTGGAATGGTCGCGTTACACCGCAGATCAGAATAATTGATGTCGCGCTAGCGACCTAATCGGCGATGTATTTGCTCAATTGAGCGCCAGCCCGAAGATAGTTGAGCGGATTGACTGGCTTACCGTCGGTGCGCACTTCATAGTGCAGATGAGGTCCGGTTGAACGTCCAGTGCTGCCCGCAGCACCAATTTTGAATCCGGCAGGTACTTTCTGGCCAACTTTGACATAGATTCTGCTGAGATGGGCGTAGCGTGTGGTGAGGCCGTTGGCGTGTTTGATCTCTACCAGCTTTCCATAACCACCTTGTCGTCCAGCTTTGACAACCTGGCCATAAGCTGTCGCTCGAATTGGTGTGCCGGTAGGTGTGCGGAAGTCCAAGCCGCCGTGAAAGGCAGTTCTGCCCACGATGGGATCTTTGCGGTTGCCAAATTTGCTCGAAATGGATTTTCCCGGCGCGGGGTGCACAATGGGAAACGAGCGCACGACATCCTTGGCATCATCCAGTGCGACGATCGCTTCATTAAATGATGCAACCTCTTCATCAAACAACTCACTGAGATTTGTCGCGTTGGAGGGAATAAACGGGCCACCGGTTCCGGTAGTCTCGACGACCTTTACGGGTAGGCCGGCCTTTTTTGCATTTCGCAACAGCTTTGTGCGCTTGGCATGAACTGCGTCTGTCAAAGCTGCGACCTGGCGAATTTGTGCGTGCTCAAGGTCAGAAAGATCATTGCGCACTTCGGCCAGCTTCATAACCGGCGGCAGCGCTTCTTTGCCCGAGCCAGCTTGTGTGATCGACCCCGTCGATGTTGGGTCAATATTTCCCGGCGCAAGTGCTGCCCGCCGTTGAGTGCCTGGCCGAATTTGCGGCACTGGCATATCGGAGGCACTATTTGGTGCGACTCCAAGCGTTTTTGCTCGTTCAAAAACAGGCGCCATGATGTCGGATCGTTGAGCAAGTACTGACTGGCGGTTGGTCAGATCTGCGATTTTACTCTCGATGAATTGTTGATCAAGCAACCGGTGCGAAGTGATGCGATCCACTTGCCCACGCAGCGATGCGATCCGGTCCTCATAGGCGTGTTGAAGTTTTGCTTGTCTGGCAACAGCTGTGCTTAGCAGGTCATCACGCAGGATCAGATAGCTTGTGCTGAGCAGGTAACCCATGGTTGCAGCAAAGAAAATTGCAAAGCCCAGCGCTGCCATCCATGGCTGGATGGTGAAGTGCCGTATGCTTTGTCCTTGAGCGATGATAACTGTGTGCGGTTCTTTACGCCGCCCGAACGCTGTCGCTTTTCCCACTACTACAAACCCTGAATACGCGTGACCGATAAGTCGATTACACTTTATTAGGGTTAATATTCCGTTGAGTTGTTTACCTAATTCCGGGCAAGAGAACTAGCTATTGAGCGAAGTGGCTTCTTCCAAAACGGCTTCGGCGTGGCCGGGCACTTTTACCTTTCGCCAGATTTTTGCGATCTTGGCTTCAGTGTCGATCAGATAGGTGGCGCGTTCGATACCCATGTATTTTTTTCCATACATGCTTTTTTCCACCCAAACTCCATAGGCTGTCGTCACGTCGTTCTGCTCATCAGACAGCAATGTGACTTTCAGATCATGCTTTGCTTTGAATTTTTGGTGCTTGGCGACAGTGTCAGCCGACACGCCAAGTACAATTGTGTTTTGTGCATCAAACTCCTTCAACAGGTCCGTGAATGCGACGGCTTCTTTTGTGCAGCCTGATGTGTCATCTCTGGGGTAAAAGTAGAGAACGAGCTGTTTTCCCTTTAGGGAAGCAAGTGTCACGTTTTCGCCGCTGTCCGACGGTATGGAAAAGTCTGGGGCGGTTGAACCTTCAACGAGATTATTCACGAGGGACTCCTGATTTTATGGACCTTGATTTTCGTTCTAGGGATATAGTCTTCTCAGATGGATCGTCCATGGCGATTCTCAGATAAGATCAGGGATGGAAATGAGCCGAATTAATCAGGGGCTACTTCAAGCGTGAGCGATATCGGTCCGCAAAAAAAGATTAGGTTTAAGCAAAACGCGCACAAAAAACTGCGTCGTCTGCCTTCGCACGCCGGTGCCATTGGCCCGGTTCATGCACCGATTTTGGCGCCTCGGCATCTCATCTGGAAACGCAGTTGGATCGGGGTGCTTGCATTTATTGGCTTTGCGTTTGCCGCATTGATCGTTTTTGCCCGCGTGGGGTATCTTTCTCCGCTGGTCGAAAAAGCTGCATCGGATGCATTGCTCGCATCGGTGCCGAGTGATTACCGGACCGAACTGGGAAAGACGAAGGTCTCGTTCTCGTGGTCGCAGGGGCCGGGGATTACCTATCAGGACATCAAAGTATATCCGAAAGAAGGTTCCGCACCCTTGGCAACTTTAGGCAAGGTGACCCTTGGCGTTGCAATAAAGGCGACTTTGGCGGGCAAGGCCGAGTTTTCATCGATCACAGTTGAGAATGTCGAGGTGGAAGTTCCGCCATCGCCAGAGTCTGCATTGCCCCGCATGCGGTTTGATCAAGCCCATGATGCATTTGAAACTGTTTTCTCGCAGCTGCGTAGCGGCTTGGTGCCGTTTTTGAATCAAACAGACGGGTTGGATATCTCGCTGCAGGACTTAGCTGTCAATCTGCCAGACAACGGCTATTCATCGGCCTTTTTGCTCAAGACACTTTCGCTCAAAGCTGAAGGAGGATCGGCTAGTTTTGATGGGAAAATGGATGTCGATGGCTATGCCGTGTCGCTGAACGGCACAATCGAGATGCCATTGCCGGGGGCAAATCTTGAAGCAGAAAGCAAATTGAGTATCGCGCTGACAGCAATGCCGATGCCGTGGAGACGATTGCAGACGCTTGTGTCCAATGATCCAGATGATCATGAAATTGGCAAGCGTCATATCCCGGTGCTTGCAGATGTCGCTATCAATTTGAGTGATTATCAAGATGATGAAAGAGACATTGCCACCGCGACACTCAAGCCGGTGGGGATGGCATTCAAATTGGGGACCGAGGATTACGTCCCGGTTGCAGGCTCATTTGATATGAGCATGAATTTCCAAACCTCCATTCTGCGGATCAAGCCAACTTCATGGAGTGTTGGACGATCAACATTCGAACTCAATGGGGCCGTTCGAGACCGTGCATTTGAACTTTCTCAAGGCGCACAACCAAACGCGTTTGAATTCGAACTGCTCGCAAATCGTGGTACAGCAGCGCCGGCGGATTCGCCGGAAGAACCGATCCGGTTTGCGGCAAGAGCGCAGGGCACGACTTTCCTCAACGCCAGACAGATTGAGTTTGGCCGGCTTGATATCAGTTCAGATGGCGGAACAGCTTATGGGGAGGGCGACATATCCCTCCAGGGAGAGTTTCCGACAGCCATATTCGATGTGCGAGTCGATGACATGTCGATCGCTGGAATAAAGCAGTTTTGGCCGGCGCCGGTGGCAAGGGGTGCGAGACGCTGGTCGCTTGAAAACCTGGCGGGAGGCCGGATCGTAAAGGGTCAATTTGATATTGCCGAGCCTTTGCGGCGCCGGATCCCTGGGACGGGCGAGGAACTGACGGGCGACACCCGCGTGCAGCTTGCGGTCGAGGATGTGCAATTCAATGTGGTGGGCGATATTCCGCCGGTTCGCAATGCCGATGGCTCGGTTGAATTTGCAGATGGTCTGACAACAGTTTCTCTCAATCGGGGCGTCGTATATTTGCCAGGCGGACAGACGGCAAGCGCAAAGGATGGCGTACTGGTCATTCCGCGTGCTGACAAAGAGACCGGGCTTATCCGGGCTAAGCTCAGTCTTGGCGTCTCCGGCAAGGCACGTGCCATTGGCGAGTTGATCAGTTTCGATCCAATCGGCGCGCAGCAATTTTATGCCTTTGAACCAGAGGACTTGTCAGGCGATGTGAGTGGCCTGGTCAATGTCAACTTCCTGCTCAATGGTGACAACGGTGCTGATCCCGATTGGGACGTTGATCTGCAGGTTGCAGAAGCTGGCAGTGCGACGAAGATCGAGGGCAGAGACCTGGACGGTCTTGACGGACGTATTCTGGTTGATCCGAGCCGGGCAGAGTTTGAGCTGGCGGGTAATATTGATGGTTTTCCATCGAATATTTCGATGACAGTGCCCTTTGCCAATTCGGAAGTGGCTGCACGCCGCGACATCAGCCTGCTATTGGATACGCCCAAACGGGAGCAGCTTGCTCCAGGGCTCGACGTCATTTTGACGGGAAACACACCAGTCAGGGTGGCTGGATCGGGTGAAACCTTACAGATCGAAGCGGATCTGACGACGGCGAAATTGTCCCTGCCTTGGATAGGCTGGGCCAAGGGCGAAGGCGTCGAAGCTTCGGCAGTGTTCAATTTGCTTCAAAGCGACACGCTTACCTCACTGAACAATTTCAAACTGTCAGGTGGTTCATTTGGCGCAACGGGTGAGATTGATGCAGACAGTCTAGGCTTGAAACGTGCGCGGTTTGGCTTTGCGAAACTTAACCAGGGCGACGACGTTTCACTGGATGTGACCCGCAATGGTGACGGCTATGATGTGGACGTTTCAGGCAATGCCTTTGATGCTCGTGCAATCATGCGATATGCGCGTGCGCAGGCGCGAAATACCACGCCAACTGACAGTGATGTACCGGTCAACGTTACGGCAAACATCAAGCGGGTGACCGGATTTCATGGCGAGTATCTTGATAATGTGACCGTCACCATGCGCGTGCGCGACGGCACAGTCACTTATCTGAGGATCAACGGATCAACAAAATCAGGGTTTCCGGTCAGCTTGGCGGTTGATGGCGCGGCAGCAAGCCGAAATGTGAGCTTTGAGGCGTTGGGTGCCGGTGAGGCGTTAAGATTTGCCGACATCTACACCAATGTGCGTGGCGGCACCGTGAATATGACGCTGAAAGCCACTGATGCGCAAACCTTGGCGGGCGAGGGCACTTTGAGGGATTTTCGCGTGTTCAATGAGCCGAAGCTTGCCCAATTGGTCTCAACCAGAGCATCAGACTCCCAGAGCCTTGAAGAGGCGGTAAACAAGAAGATCGACACGCGCGAAGTTAAATTCGAAATTGCATCGAGTGAGCTCGTATTCCGGCCTGGCCGACTGGAAGTGGCAAAGGCGATTGCCCGGGGTCCGCTAGCCGGATTTTCAATCCAGGGACTGGTCTTTGATTCCAACAACCAAACCCGACTGACGGGCACATTTCTGCCTGCCTACGGGCTGAACCGACTGTTCGGCGAAATCCCTGTACTTGGCGCTCTCTTGGGCAACGGCCGGGATAGGGGATTGATTGGTGTGACGTTCAAACTGGATGGCAGTTATGATGACCCCAATGTAACCGTCAATCCATTGTCGGTCATTGCACCGGGAATTTTCCGGTCAATCTTTGAATTTCGCTAGAGCTTGGTTCTAGACGGGTTTGAGCAAGACGTGTCTTTTCTTGCCCATCGATAGTTTTACGACCCCATCAATCAAGTGGCTCTCGTCGATCAACATCTTGTCATCCGTAACCGGCTTGTCATTGATCTTCAAAGCGCTGCCTTTGATATTACGTCTTGCCTCTCCGTTTGAAGCTGAAAGTCCGGCCTCTACAAATGCCGACAAAACGCCCAAGCCTTCGCGCAGCGTTGCGCTGGGTACTTCAATCGTGGGCAAAGACTGAGCAGCTGCTCCTTCTTCAAAGGTCTTGCGCGCGGTTTCTTCAGCCTTGGTGGCTTCCTCGCGGCCATGGAGCAGAGCAGTTGCTTCGGTGGCAAGCACCTTCTTGGCTTCGTTCAGTTCAGCGCCTTCAAGCTTTGCCAGCCGATTGATTTCATCCATGGGCAAAACAGTGAAGAGCTTGAGAAACTTGATCACGTCGCCATCTTCGGTATTGCGCCAGTACTGCCAAAAATCCCAAGGCGAAAACATATCAGCGTTCAGCCAAACGGCACCCTGAGCGGTCTTGCCCATTTTTGCGCCAGATGATGTGGTCAACAGCGGTGTTGTCAGAGCATAGAGTTGCGGCGTTCCCATCCTTCGCCCCAGTTCCAGACCATTGACGATGTTGCCCCACTGGTCCGAGCCACCCATCTGCAAATTAACGCCATAGCGGCGCGACAGTTCCACGAAATCGTAAGACTGGCAGACCATGTAGTTGAACTCGATGAAGCTCATCTCTTGCTCTCGCTCCAAGCGCAAGCGTACTGAATCCATTGTCAGCATACGGTTGACCGAGAAATGACGACCCACTTCGCGCAGCATCTCGATGTAACCCAGTCCCAGCAACCAGTCGGCATTGTCGACCATCAGGGCATCGGTTTTGCCATCACCATAATTGAGTACACGCTGGAAAACCGATTTGATTGATTCCTTGTTTGACTGGATTTCTTCAATCGTACGCATCGGACGGCTTTCATCCTTGCCGGACGGATCGCCAACCATGGTCGTGCCACCACCCACGAGGGTGACAGGTTTGTTTCCGCTTTCCTGTAGCCAATGTAGCATCATCATGGAAAGGTAATTGCCAATATGGAGCGAGGGTGCTGTGGCATCATAACCAACATACGCGATCACCTCGTTTTTTGACGCAAGATCGTCCAACCCTTTCTCGTCTGAGCACTGGTGGATAAACCCGCGCTCATGCATGATGTTCATGAAGTCAGACTTGTAAGCGGACATGATCTTGTATTCCGTGGGATTCGAGTTGTTCAGTTGGGCCGTGTAGCACCGTTTACTTATGCTTTGAAGGCAATTCAATGAATCAAATGATGCGTGCGATTGGTCTGATGAGCGGTACATCGATGGACGGCATCGATGTTGCTCTGCTCGAGACAGATGGCGAAAGCCACATAAAAGTGCTCGCCAGCTCCGCATTGGCCTACGAGCAGGATTTCAGTGATCAGATCAGGCAGGCATTGGAAGATGCAAAGCAAGTCGTATCGCGGGACGAGCGCCCGGGTTGTCTGGCTGACGTGGAGACTGCTCTGACCGCGTGGCATATCTATGCGGTCGCCGGATTGGGCATGGATGCTGATGTGATCGGTTTTCACGGCCAAACTGTGCTGCATCGACCAAACCTGGCGCTGACACTGCAATTGGGCGATGGCGAAGCGTTGGCGCAGGCAACTGGTATTGATGTTGTGTACGACATGCGAGCCAATGACATGGAACATGGCGGACAAGGTGCGCCATTGGTGCCTGTCTACCACCAAGCGCTTGCTGCCCAATTGGACAGCGAAGTGCAGGAGGGCGGTGTCGCCTTTATCAATATAGGCGGTATATCCAATGCAACCTTCGTGTTCAAAGAACAGGATCCGGTCGCGTTTGATTGTGGACCTGGCAATGCGTTGATTGATGAGTGGATGCTTGCTCGAGCAAGCCTGGCCTATGACGAAGAAGGAAACAATGCCGCACAGGGTGAGCCTGATGAGAAAATCATTGCCCGCTATCTGTCGTCGCCGTTCTTCTCAAAAACCGGACCCAAATCGTTGGACCGCCAAGACTTCAAGCTTGATGGATTGGACGATTTGAACGTTGCTGACGGTGCTGCAACACTGGCCAAGCTGACTGCCAGCGCCATTGTGGCTTCCGCCAGACAACAATCGCGCATTCCCAAGACGTTGATCGTGGCTGGTGGCGGTGCGCGCAACAGGGAAATCATGCGGTACATACGTGAAGGCATTGGCAATCATGCTCACGTCATGACCGCCGATCAGGCAGGATTTAGTGCCGATATGATGGAAGCAGAAGCCTGGGCCTATCTGGCCGTTCGTTCGCGCAAGGGATTGCCACTGACCTTTCCGACAACAACAGGCTGCACAGCAGCCGTCAGCGGCGGCGTATTGGCACCTGCTAACGCAGCTTCTTGATAATTTCGGGAACCAGTTCGCCACGCAATCGTGCATCAAGATAGTCTGCACAATTGTCCAGCAGTTCTTCTTCTTGTCCCTCGAAGAAGTGATTGGCACCTTCCATCGTCTTCTGAGTGATCAAGATACCCTTTTGCAGGTGCAGTTTGTCGACCAAACCCTGAACGGCTGAAGGAGGGGCGACGCGATCTTCTGATCCATGAATGATCAGCCCAGATGAAGGGCAGGGCGCAAGAAACGCAAAATCATAAGTGTTGGGTTGTGGCGCAATCGACATAAACCCCTCGATTTCCGGTCGACGCATCAACAATTGCATGCCGATCCAGGCGCCAAATGAGTAGCCCGCGATCCAGCAGGACTTGGACTCGGGGTGCAGCGACTGAATCCAATCCAGTGCACTTGCCGCGTCTGACAATTCTCCGACACCGTGGTCGAAATCGCCCTGGCTGCGACCTATGGAGCGAAAGTTGAAACGCAATGTGGTAAAACCGCGCTTTTGGAACATGTAGAACAGATCATAGATAATTTTATTGTTCATCGTACCACCGAATTGCGGGTGGGGATGAAGGATCATGGCTATGGGTGCGCTCTTGTCGGCAGCTGGTTGATAACGACCTTCCAAGCGTCCGGCGGGGCCGTTGAATATAACCTCAGGCATAAAGTCTCCACATCATTACACCCAAACAAATTGCCGCTTAACGTGATTAGTTTGACAGCGGTTCTTGATGGTGGGCGTCGATTGTTCCAAATAGGGCTTGTTGTTCAGACACTCCATAAGGTGTTTGGGATGCAAATTACAAGAAAATCCGTCATTGAATTGTCAATCTAGTGCCAAAGCCATCGATATATCTCGACTATAATGCGTCCGCCCCGCTTTTGGACGAAGCGCGTGACGCGATTCTTGATGCGTTATCGATTGATGCCAATCCATCTTCTGTTCATGCAGCAGGCCGCGCGGCCAAGCGCGTTATTGCCAATGCGCGGCGCCAGGTCGCTGATCTGGTAGGTGCAAAGCCGGATCACGTTGTTTTTACCTCAGGCGCAACGGAAGCGGCACAAATGCTGCTGACGCCACACTATTCGCTGGGGCGCGCGCCGCTCAATATGAGCCATTTATATGTTTGTGCTGCCGATCACCCGTGCATTTTGGCGGGTGGTCAGTTTGACCAAAGCGATATCACACAGATTGGCGTTGGTACCGATGGCCAGATTGACCTGAGTGATCTTGAATTGGCGCTGACCGGGCACGACAAGTCTAAAGGTCTTCCGCTGGTTGCGATGCATTATGCGAACAATGAAACGGGTGTGGTGCAACCCGTTGATGAAGTTGCCCGGCTTGTGAAGCAAGCAGGCGGTATTTTTGTCCTGGATGCGGTTCAGGCAGCAGGACGCATCGATATTGATATTACAAATGGCATTGCCGACTATTTGATCATCTCGTCGCACAAGATTGGTGGTCCAAAAGGGGCAGGCGCGATCATTGCTGCTTCGGACCTTGTTATGCCCATGCCACTCATCAAAGGAGGTGGACAGGAACGCGGTCACCGGGGCGGGACCGAAGCGACTTCAATGATTGCCGGATTTGGCGCGGCAGCTGAGAAGGCAAAGCAAACTCTCAATGCTTTTGGGGAATTGTGGGAGTCCCGGAATCTGCTGGAAGAAGGACTGCTGAAACTTGCCCCGGATGTCATAATCCATGGCGCAGCCAGCCCACGTCTGGCAAATACGGTGTTTTTCACGGTGCCAGGTGCCAAGGCTGAAACGCTCCAGATCAGCTTCGATCTCGCCGGTTTTGCTGTTTCTTCGGGTTCCGCATGCTCGTCTGGGAAAGTGGGACGCAGCCATGTATTGGATGCGATGGCGGTGGAGACAGAAGAAGGTGCAGTCAGAGTCTCCTTCGGACTGAACACAACCAAAGCTGAAATCCAATCATTTTTGAATGCATTTTCGGAAATTTTGGGGCGCATAAAGCGTTAGGAAATCGCATTTTTCGGCAAAATGTGGAAAAACATACAAAAATAGTCAACTTTTTCCACTTTAGAACTTTTCAAATGTAGAAAATGCATTATCTGAGGGGCATACTAAATTCCTTCAGGCGCAATTGACGCGTTTGGGCTCAAAAATCGAGGAGAGTTCCATGCCAGCGGTTCAGGAAACCATTGATCAGGTAAAGCAGATCGATGTCGACCAGTACAAATATGGCTTTGAAACAGTCGTTGATATGGACATGGCTCCTAAGGGTCTGTCTGAGGAAGTAATCCGGTTTATTTCGGCCAAGAAGGAAGAGCCGGAATGGATGCTCAAATGGCGACTGGATGCTTATCAGCGATGGCTCACAATGGAAGAGCCCGATTGGGCGCGCGTTGAATATCCAAAAATCGATTTCAACGACATCTACTATTACGCCGCGCCAAAGGGTCAAACCGGCCCCATGACGTTGGATGATGTGGATCCCGAGATTCGCCGAACCTATGAAAAGCTGGGCATTCCGCTGGCTGAGCAAGAGATCCTTGCCGGTGTTCAAGAGCGCAAAGTCGCAGTGGATGCTGTTTTCGATTCCGTTTCGGTTGTCACTACGTTCAAGGAAGAGCTTTCCAAGGCGGGCGTGATCTTCATGTCGATCTCTGAGGCTATCAGGGAGCACCCAGAGCTGGTGCAGAAGTATCTCGCATCGGTCGTACCGGTTTCAGACAATTATTATTCAGCGCTCAATTGTGCAGTATTCACCGATGGATCCTTTGTCTACGTGCCCGAGGGCGTTCGATGCCCTATGGAGTTGTCGACATATTTCCGCATCAATGCGGAGAATACCGGGCAGTTCGAGCGTACTTTGATTGTTGCCGAGAAGGGCGCTTATGTTTCCTATCTTGAAGGCTGTACCGCACCGCAACGTGATGAAAATCAGCTTCATGCAGCGGTTGTCGAACTCGTCGCCATGGAAGATGCGGAGATCAAGTACTCCACCGTTCAAAACTGGTATCCTGGCGACGCGGACGGCAAGGGTGGGATCTACAACTTCGTGACCAAACGCGGCGACTGCCGTGGTGATCGCTCAAAGATTTCATGGACACAGGTCGAAACGGGTTCAGCCATCACGTGGAAATATCCGAGCTGTATTCTACGTGGTGACGGCAGCCAGGGTGAGTTCTATTCGATTGCGGTTTCCAATGGTGCACAGCAAATCGACAGCGGCACCAAGATGATCCATCTGGGCAAGAACACGAAAAGTCGGATTATCTCAAAAGGTATTTCGGCTGGGCGCTCGCAGAACACCTACCGCGGCCGCGTTTCGGCTCACAGAAAAGCGACCGATGCACGCAATTTCACACAATGTGACTCGCTGCTCATCGGTGATCAGTGCGGTGCGCACACCGTTCCCTATATTGAAGCCAACAATGCGACTGCTCAATTTGAGCATGAGGCAACCACTTCCAAGATCTCTGAAGATCAGCTGTTTTATTGCATGCAGCGGGGCATTCCCGAGGAAGAGGCCATCGCGCTTATCGTCAATGGCTTTGTAAAGGAAGTCATACAGGAATTGCCGATGGAGTTTGCGGTCGAAGCGCAGAAACTCATCGGGATCAGCCTGGAAGGAAGCGTGGGATGAATTTCGATAGCACAGCCGTTGTTTGGTATGCAGCAATTTGCGGACTTCTGGCCGCCTTTGCGCCGCAACTTGGAGGACGGATTGTGCGATTATCAATTGGTGCGGGGGTTGGCATTGTGGCAGCAACCGTATTGCCAATCATCAAAGGTATGATGGGTTACTAAAGCAACCCCACAGATGTGATTACGACAGGAAAAAAGATGCTGGAAATTAAAGACCTTCACGCGAAAATTGCGGATACCGATACTGAGATCATCAAGGGCTTGAATCTGTCAGTGAAGGCCGGTGAAGTGGCTGCGATCATGGGACCAAACGGTTCTGGAAAGTCGACTCTGAGCTACGTTCTGGCGGGCCGCGAGGACTATGAAGTCACCTCCGGTGATATTCTCTTCAATGGTGAAAGCATTTTGGAGATGGATCCATCTGAGCGGGCTGCAGCCGGCGTGTTCCTTGCATTTCAATATCCGATGGAAATTCCAGGCGTGGCGACCATGCAGTTTTTGAAAGTTGCGATGAACGAACAGCGCAAAGCGCGCGGCCAGGAAGAACTGAGGACGCCCGAGTTCATCAAGCTGGTCAAAGCGGCTGCTGGCGATCTTGATATTTCAATGGAGATGTTGAAACGGCCGCTCAATGTCGGCTTTTCAGGCGGCGAGAAAAAACGCGCAGAGATATTGCAGATGAAGCTGCTTGAACCTTCACTGTGTGTATTGGACGAGACAGATTCCGGCCTGGATATTGATGCCTTGAAGATCGTGTCGGAAGGCGTCAACGCTTTGCGTTCGCCTGACCGGGCAACTGTTGTGATCACACACTATCAGCGTTTGCTGGACTACATAGTTCCGGACAGCGTGCATGTTCTTTCCAAAGGCAAAATCGTCAAAACCGGCGACAAGGACCTTGCTAAGGAATTGGAGGCTAATGGCTACGCGAACATCATTGCCGCCGCAGCATAAGGAATTGGTACGTTGAACATGATTACAAATATCCAGACAACGCCAGCAGAAGACATGCTCGGACAATTGCTACCAACACGGCGCACCGAGAGCTTCCATTATACGGATCTGCGCAGTCTCATTCGTGAATTCCCTGCGCCTGTCGTCACACCTGAGACAGCAGGCGATAACTACCAGCGCATTGTTGATGCATCTCGTTTGCCAATCTTCGACGGCAAATTCTTCGATGCATTGAAAGATGAACTGCCCGAAGGGGTGACTTTGGTGCATGACGTAGAGCGTGCACAGGCCAAGGGCGTTGATGACACTTTGCTGGCGATTAACGGGCTTGGTGAGAGCGATGCATTTGGTGTTGTGATCAAGGGTGATGCCACCTCGGAAAAGCCGCTTGGATTGGCTCATGTGGCCAATTCGGCAGGTCTGACAAATGTCTTTCATAGTGTGACCGTCAAGTCGGGCGCGAATGCTTCGATCATCGACCGTTATGTTTCAACTGAAGGGCTTGCGCATGTTTCGAGCGCAGTTGTCGACCTGGCGGTCGAAAAAGATGCTGAGGCCACGTGGATAATCATACAAGAGGAAAGCACAGATGCGACAAGATTGGCGCGCCTGAACATTTCACTGGAAGAAAATGCAGACCTGAAAGTCTTCATCCTCAATGCTGGTGGCAAATTGGTGCGCCAGGAAATCAATGTCGTGGTTAGCGGCGAGGGGTCCAACCTTGATATCAAAGGTGTGAATCTGATTGGCGAAAACAGCCATGTGGATGTGACTACCGTATTGGCCCATGACGTGCCCAATACGAACTCAAACCAGCTCTTTCGCAATATTATGACCGGCAATGGAAAAGGTGTTTTTCAGGGTCAGATCCGTGTGCACCAGATTGCGCAGAAAACGGATGCACAAATGGCCTGCAATACGCTGCTTTTATCAGATGATGCTGCGTTTTACGCTAAACCGGAGTTGGAAATCTTCGCTGATGATGTGATTTGCGCCCATGGTGCCACCGTCACCGAACTTGAAGAGGACCACCTTTTCTATCTCATGGCTCGCGGCATCAAGGAGCGCACCGCGAGAGCGCTTTTGGTCGAAGCCTTTGTCGATGAAGTCGTTGAAGAACTAGAAAGCGAGCCACTCATTGAGGCGTTGGAAGAAATCATCGCTCGATGGCTGGAGAAAAATGGCTAAGGCGCTCGGTGCCTATTTTGGCGACAGTCTCAAGATATTTCTGATCCCGGTCAGTACCATTGCGGCTGCTGCCAATCGGAATTTGACATTGGCTAACGCTGCAGGCGTGCTGGTTGTTTTGGCTATCGTTGCCGAACTGGTGCGCATTGCGATCAGTTTTGTGCCGGGCGGTTCATCAGTAGCGATCTCCGTCCCGGAAGCAATGCACGACATGACCGCCTATATCGTGTTTTTCGCAGTCTCGCTTCTGATCATGTATGCACTCTCAGTGGTCTTTGGCGGGCGTTCGAGCTTGCGCCAGCTCTCCAGTGCAAAACTTGATTTGGCTGCAGCAGTTGTCGGCGGATTGCTGATCGGACTTCTGGTCAAGCTGGTGATTGCCGTTTTGTTTCTGGGAAGTGCCGACGGTTCAGC